>SESF01023312.1_pt1 | contig 13307 bp, 7 predicted proteins | sample 3171521 | NCBI WGS metagenome assembly SESF01 (sample SAMN10866945, study PRJNA518727) | freshwater metagenome | biome: subpolar coniferous forest; feature: holomictic lake; material: water; isolation source: holomictic Lake 227, 6 m and 8 m depth | place: Canada: near Kenora, Ontario | collected...
TAACATTTATAATACCGGTATTCTTGGTATTAGTACTTCTCCAATTGTACAAAGATATAATCCATTAAAATCTCAAGATTACCTTACATAAATAGATAAAAAAAACGATAAGATGTCTGCAATTATAACTGATCAATTAAGAATTTTGAATGCAAAGAGTTTTGTATCTTTTGCATCTTCTTCTGATACTTCACTTTATTCATTTATAGGTCTTTCTAATGCCACTGATTATGATTCAAATTGGGACATAACTCCACCATCACCAAAAGATTGTTTTGATCAGGAAAATGATTATTGGGACACTATGATTGCTTTGAAAAAAATCAAAGCAGATGATGTAAAGCAGGTTGTTCGTAAAATTACTTGGTCTTCTGGAATAACTTATGATATGTATCGTCATGACATTAGTAGGGCAAATAAATCATATCCATCAGAGGCACTTAGTCTATACTCTGCAAATTATTATGTAATAAATCAAGATTATAAAGTTTATATTTGTCTCCAAAATGGCACTACCCCAGAAAATCCCGAAGGATCGCCATCTTTGGATGAACCAACTTTTACGGACTTAGAACCAAAGGCGGCAGGAACTTCTGGTGATGGATATATTTGGAAATATTTGTATACTATTAAACCAAGTGATATTGTAAAGTTTGATTCTATTTACTTTATGCCTGTTCCTAAAGATTGGGAAACAAATAGTGAGAATGCCGCAGTTAGACTTAATGCTGCACCGCCAAATGGTCAATTGAAAATTATCACCATTAAAAATCGCGGTGTTGGAGTAGGAACTGCTGGTAGAACTTATACAAGGGTTCCTATCAAAGGGGATGGAATTGGTGCTGAAGCAACAATTGTCATTAGCAATGATTCTACGGTTGATTCAGTTTCAATATCAAATGGTGGATCTGGATACACATACGGAACTGTAGATTTAGATGGCGGAAATGTACCATATTCAACAACAAAACCAATATTTGATGTTATTATTCCACCCAAAGGAGGACATGGATCTGATATTTATAGAGAACTTGGTGCATATAATGTTTTAATCTACTCAAGAATTGAAAATGATATACAGAATCCAGACTTTATTACAGGAAATCAAATAGCAAGGGTTGGTTTGATTTACAATCCACAAGCATATAATGCCACATCTCTTCTTGCATTAGAAAAAGCAAGTGCATTATCTGCTTTAAAATTAACTGGAAATGTATCAGATATTTCCAGTCCAGTTTTTATACCCGATTCAATTATTACACAAACAGTAGGTACTGGAATTACTGCAGTTGGTAGAGTTGTATCATATGACCAAAATACTGGAGTTCTCAAATATTGGCAAGATAAAACTCTTGTTGGATTTGCATTTACTTCTGGAGTGTCACAAAATACATCACCAACATATGGATTGGATTTGGTAAATTTTACAAATTCTCCTACCACAGGAGGAAGTTTAACAATTAATGGTGGTACTGTTAATTTAACAATTGATACTAATTTTACTGGCATAACAACCTCAATAAATAGTAAAACGTATTATCTTGGTCAAGATTTTACAAGTGGTATTTCAAATCCAGAAGTTAAAAAATATTCTGGAAATATAATTTATATTGACAATAGACCTTCAATCACAAGGTCATCAAATCAAAAAGAAGATATCAAAGTCATTTTGCAATTTTAACGAATCATGCCTCAGGAAACTAATCTCAACGTCTCTCCTTATTTTGACGATTTTGATGCGAACAAAGACTTTTACAAAGTTCTATTCAAACCTGGATATCCAGTTCAGGCTAGAGAATTAACTACGCTCCAATCTACTTTACAGAATCAAGTAGAACAATTTGGTAAAAATATTTTTAAAGAGGGATCTAAAGTTTATGGTGGACAATTAGTTTACAATAATCCACTTTATGCCGTAGAAATTGAATCTACGTTCAATGGATCCCCAATTTCACTATATTTTGATCAACTATTGAAGAAAAAAGTAAAAGGTTCTAATAGTGGAGTTACTGCCGAGATTGTTTATTTGTTGAAAAATACTGATTCTGAAAGAAATAATTACACTCTTTATATAAATTATCAACAAAGTGGTGGGGAGAATTTTGAAAATAAAGTTTTCCAAGATGGAGAAACTTTATTGGTCGATAGTAATCCGATAACATATGGAAATTTTTCCATCCAAATTGGACAAGGAATTTGCAATACTATTGCAACTAATTCAACTTCTCAAGGATCTTCAGTAAAAGTTGCAGATGGAACTTATTTTGTCAGAGGAATATTTGCGAACGTTAAGGAACAAATAATTCTTCTTGATCAATACTCAATATCACCTTCCTATAGAGTTGGATTTGACGTAATTGAAAATATTATAACATCAGATGAAGATGAAAGTCTATTTGATAATGCACAAGGATTTTCAAATTATGCCGCACCGGGGGCAGATAGATTTAAATTAAATTTAAAGTTAACAAAAAAAGCACTTGATAATAATGAAACTGACAGTTTTGTTGAGATTTTAAGAGTAAAAGATGGTATACCTCAATTTTTTGACAAAGATTCTCAATATAATTTAATTAGAGAATATCTGGCAAGAAGAACTTTAGATGAGGCAGGAGATTTTTACGTCAAACCATTTAGTCTTTTTGTAAAAGATAGTTTGAATGATAGAGTTTTAAGTAATGGAATCTATTTTGACGGACAAACTACTATAAATGGAAATACACCGTCAGAAGATATGATGGTGTATGAAATTGGTTCGGGGAAAGCATATGTAAATGGATATGATGTGGAAACTACATCTTCTCGTTTATTAGATGTACCAAAACCAAGAGTTACTTCTTCTGTTAACAATCAGGTAATTCAATACAATGCTGGGGTTTTATGTGTAGTTAATAATGTATATGGTGCTGCTTCAATAGGATTAGGAACAACCGCAACTGTTAGTTTGATGAGTGATCGTCTTGGTGCAGTTGGTGGATCAGGTACATCATATCTTTCGTCAGGAACCGAAATTGGTGTTGCAAGAGTTTATGATTTTATTCCGGAACAGGGATATTCAGATTCAACTAGTAGAGTTAATTTGAGATTATTTGATATTCAGACATATACTACAATTGGATTGACAACATCAATCACACAAACTACGCCAGCACTTATTAAGGGTAAAAGAAGTAATGCAAGTGGATATTTAAGATCAAGTGTATCCGCATCTAATAGTTTAAAACTAATCCAGGTATCTGGTAGTTTTCTACAAAATGAACCTATTATAATTAATGGAATTGATAATGGTAGATTGATTAATTCTGTTGTAGATTATTCGCTTGCTGACGTAAAATCAATATTTTCTGCTGGATCTAGTGGAATAACTACATTTAATGCTGATTTAATTTTGGATAAGTCGGTATTGATTGCTTCATCCGGAGTACAATTTAGTATTAGTTCTGGGGGTTCAGGTATTAGTACGGTAACTGCTGGTATTGCAACTAATTTTGCATCTAGGTTAAATGTTGGCGATATCATTTCTTATGCAAATCCAATTACTGGGCAAAATATTGTTTATAATAAAGTTAATAGTATAAGTACAGGATCTACTAGTTTTACAATCACTGCAGTACCATCTATACCAAAAGTTTGTTCTGGAAATTTACCAGTAAATGCATGTACTGTTTCAAATATGGTTAAAATTTCTTCAACTTTCTCTTCAAGAGATTCTTCGTTACTAACTCGTCTTAATAAATCTAATATATCTTCTTTGAGTTTAGAAAATAATGAAATTTTTCAAAGAAGATCTTACAATATTACATTCTCTGGTAATAGTTTAAGGGTTCCGCAATCAGGAAATCTTGAACCTGATCTTTATTTTGATGATTTCAGTTATAATAATATATTAATTTCATATAGTGATGGTACAGTTGAACCATTATCCGCAGACAAATATGATAATACATTAGGGAATATACTTATAGTCAATGGGTTATCGAAAACCAGCGGAACAGCAAACGTTATCGTAACTATTAAAAATTTAAAACCAAACTCCAAATCCAAAAAAATAAATAAAGCAAATTCTTTAGTAGTTGGTTATTCAAAATTAACATCTTCTGGTATTGGAACTACTACATTAAATGATGGATTAACATATTCTCAAGTTTATGGTGTAAGAGTTCAGGATCAAGAAATTTGCTTAAATGTACCAGATGTTGTAAGAGTTCTTGGGGTTTATGAATCTTCAACTACTTCCGATCCAGCATTACCAGCATTGCAGTTAGTTTCATTTACAGGACCGTCAAATAATAATATAGATTTTGTAATTGGTGAGCAGATTATTGGCAGATCTTCAGGTGCAGTTGGGTTAGTTGTTAATAGAATAAGTACAAATGGAAATCCGGATAGTTTGGAGTATGTTTATTTAAATTCATTTGAATTTTCTAAAAGTGAGGTTATAACTGGAAAGGATAGTTCAACTCAAGCACAAATAGCATCAAAAACTATTGGCGATAAAAATATCACTCAGAATTTTTTACTGGATAATGGGCAAAGAGATACGATTTATGATTATTCAAGAATTGTTAGAAAAAATAACGTAATAGAACCAACAAAAAAATTAAAAATTATATTTCAAAACTATACTATCGATTCTACAGATACTGGAGAGTTTATTACTGCAAATAGTTATTCTTCTGATTTATTTAAAAATGATGTACCATTATATAAAAATATAAGATTATCTGATTATATTGATATAAGACCAAGAGTTGCTTCATATACTCTTTCTTCAAGATCTCCATTTGAATTCTCTTCAAGAAATTTTGGAAATACTGGTCAATATTCAAAATATATTCTTGTCCCAGGAAAATCTATTATTGCATCATACTCATATTATCTTTCCAGAATTGATAGAGTTTTCTTAAATCAGGACGGAACATTTGAGGTTTCTTTTGGGTTGCCCTCGGAAATTCCATCAGCACCGCCATTAAAAGCAAATGTATTAGATATTGCTACTATTTTCATTCCTCCATATGTCTATGATGTAAAAAATATTAACGTTGATATGTCTGTACATAAAAGATATCGTATGGCAGATATTGCTTTGCTTGAGGATAGAATTCAAAGAGTTGAAAAATTCACAACACTTTCAATGCTTGAAAGCAAAACTGAGAACTTTACAATCAAAGATGCTGCTACTGGACTTGATAGATTTAAGTGCGGATTTTTTGTGGATGATTTTAGTACACATCAATATCACGATTTTCAAAATCCATATTTTAGTTGTGCAATTGACAGTGATACAAAAACTTTAAGACCTTTACACTACACAACTTCTTTAGATCTTCAATTAGGATCTGAATCTATTTCTGGAGTTGGACAAACATACAATCCAAACGTAGATCACAGTTATGTGAGTGATCTTGGGTCTTTAAATATTCGCAAAACAGGAGATCTAATCACTCTTGATTATAATGAAATTTTATATTATGAACAACCATATGCAACAACAACTGAAAGTGTAACTCCATTCTTAGTGAAATATTGGTTAGGTTCGATTGAACTACATCCACCAATTGATAGTTGGATTGATGAGAAATCTGTAACATCAACAAGTTATAATGAGGTAAAAACCACCCAAACAGTTAAAGATCAAAATATCACCAAAACTAATAGCGTAGTTGAAAATAATATAGTTTATGTAAATAATCCTTCACCAAATACCGGAGTTGGTGCATTTGATTGGGCAAATATTAATAATCTTATATCAAAATCTAAAAATAATACCAATTTAAAAGGATTTAATATAGCAGGTGGGTTTTCAACAACTACATTGTCAGGAAGTGCTGGTGATAGATTGGCACGATCTGGAATTTTAAACGGAAATACTCTTCATTTAGAAGTTTGGAGGAGTTCAGTAACACAAGCAGATTATGACTTAATTAATCAACTTCTTCCTCCTGATATTGCAGCACAATATATAACATCAATCAAAGATATGAGTGGTGGTGAAAATAGAGCTGGACTTGATTGGACACCACCATCAAGTACTACTAAAACCAGTACTACATCAAATACTACAACTTCTACGAAATCTTCTAGTAATATAACAACAATTGTTGTACCACCTAAAGTAACTGCCACTGATACTACTTCAGAATCAATTTCACATTATACTCAAATAATAAGATATCTCAGAAGTAGAAACATAGAATTTGATGTTAAAGGTTTAAGACCAATAACAAAATTCTATCCATTCTTCCAAGGAATAGATGTTAGTAATTATTTTATTCCAAAACTATTAGAAATTAAAATGATTTCTGGCAAGTTTCAGGTGGGTGAGACTGTAGAAAGTGATGCTAATTTTATTTCTTCAAAGATTAGATTCAGAGTTTGTACGCCAAATCACAAAACTGGTCCATATAATAGTCCAACAGAAGTTTATAAATTAATTCCATATACACAACAAACTCCACAATCAAGTTATAGCGAATCATCAACTTTTATTAATATCGATACCAGAGCACTTCAGTTGCCTTCAGAAGTTGAATATTATGGACAAATTTCACCAAATATGAAACTAATCGGAAAAACTTCTGGTGCTGTCGCAACAATTTCAAATATTCGTTTAATTTCTGATAGTGGTGGAAGATTAATTGGATCCTTGTATGTTCCTGATCCAAATATAGTAGGAAATCCAAAATGGACTAACGGAGAAAATACTTTTACTGTTATTGACATATCAAAATTGGATTCTCCGCAAGTTCAATCCAATGAGGCAGTTGCAAATAGTTTGGTCTCTCAAAGTTCTGCTCAGGCAGAATTTGCTTCTTCTGGATCTACTTTTGTCACGGAAAAAAATATTTTAACAACTAGAAATATTGTAACTAGAACTGGTTACAATATTAATACAAATACAATCACAAATACCACAACAAATACAAATACAATCACAAATACCACAACAAATACTTCTACCGGCGGAACTGGTCAGGCAACTCTATGGGAAACTCATGATCCACTTGCACAATCATTTTATGTTCGTGAAGATACTGGAATTTTCTTAACTTCTGTTGATGTATTTTTTCAAACAAAGGATGAAAGTATTCCAGTAACTTTCCAACTTCGTCCAATGGTCAATGGATATCCAAGCAATATTGTAATTCCATTCTCTGAAGTTACATTAGTACCTGACCAGATTAACTTATCTGCTGATGGTACAGTTGCTACAAAAATTACTTTCCCATCTCCCGTTTATTTGAGTGGTCCTAGGCAGCAGGAAGTTAGACAAGCTCCTATCGGAAGTCAACAAACTTCCGAATTTGCAATGGTATTGTTGTCAAATAGCTCAAATTATTCGGTATTCATTTCCGTACTTGGGCAGAATGATATTACAACTGGAATAAAATTATCCCAACAATACACCTTGGGAAGTCTCTTCAAATCACAAAATGGATCTACTTGGTCTGCTGCTCAATTGGAAGATTTAAAATATCGAATTTATAGAGCAAATTTTGCCACTGAAGGTCTTGTTAAATTCTTTAATCCAAAACTTGGATTAAAGAATAATAAAATTAACGTAACTTCTGCAAATAACTTACTTCCACTATCAAAAACTACTGTGGTTGGTCTTGGTTCTACTGGATATAATGTTAATACAGTTGTTCCAGGAGTAAATATTTCTCAAGGATCTGCAACGGGAATTCTTGCAGGAATTGCTGGTAGTATTAGTGTTGGTTCTGGTGTGACAATTGCAAATTCTGGTATTGGATATACTGCAGGAACATTTACTGGTGTCAATTTAATTACTGAAACTGGATATGGTCAAGGTGCAACTGCAACGGTTGGTGTTGCTGTAACCGGTTCTGGAATTGATTCAGTAACTATTGTTAGTGGTGGAATTGGATATCAGCAAGGTGACTCTTTACTTATTCCTTCTATTGGAAAAAATGTTGGATATGGAGCGAGGGTAGTTGTGACCAATATTGGATCTAATAATTCTTTTGTAATTTCAAATGTACAGGGATCATTCTCTTCGGGAATTACAACATTATCTTATACAAATTCTTCCGGAATCACAACTTATACAGGACCTGGGGTTACTGTTTCTTCTGTTACTGATGATTTATACAATGATGGATTACATATGAAAATTTATAATCAAAATCATGGAATGCATTCTTCAGAAAATTATGTAGCAATAAGTGAAATGAGACCTTTGAATAGTGATACGAATTCAAAACTTTCTAACAATCTTTCATCTACAGAATCTACAACATTATCCCTCATATCATCAGTTGGATTTGACAAATTTGAAGGAGTCTCGGTAAGTTCGTCAAATCCTGGTTATGTAATTATCGGAAATGAAGTCATTGCATATACTGGTGTTTCTGGAAATAATCTTACAACTTTAACTAGACCTATTGATGGAACAAAATCACAAACATATGATTCTGGCACATATGTATACAAATACGAGTTTAATGGAATTTCTTTGAGAAGATTGAATAAGACTCACAACTTATCTCAGGTTGATAGTGTAAATCACCCAACAGATATTGATCATTTCTTTATCAAAATACAAACAACTGAAAAAGATTTTGATAATGTTGGAATCGGTTCAAATAGACCAGATTTATATTTTAAAGAAACTGTTCAAACTGGTCAATCCGGAACTGTAATTACTAATAATATTCAATTTGAAGAGATTACTCCAAATGTTTCTTATATTATTCCATCAAAAACAAATATTTCTGCAAAAATAAGAACCTTCACTGGAACAAGTGTTGGTAGTGATTCAGTGTCTCAGAAATCATTTGTTGATGATGGTTTTGAAGATATTTCGTTGACAGAAACTACGTATTTTGCACATCCAAAACTTATTTGTTCGGATGTGAATGAAACTAGATTTATTAAAAATTCTCCAGGAAACAAATCGTTTAGTATGCAATTTTACATGACCTCAAGTGATAGTAGAGTTTCACCAGTAATTGATACAATCAATGTTTCTACTATCTTGACATCAAATATTATCAATGATCCTGTAGGAATTTTAACGGCATCGAATTATGCATATGATAATAATACGAGAAGTCTTTATGGTGATAAGCACTCTACAATATATCTGTCAAAACCCGTTAGATTGGCGGTTCCTGCCAATTCTCTTAAGGTTCTATTAACCGCAAGTAGAAATGATACAAATGATATTAGAGTTCTTTATCAATTGTATCGGGATGATTCTCCAGATTTGTCTCAAAATTATGAGTTTTTTCCAGGATATTCAAATTACAAAACTGACGGAAATGGTATCAAGCAAGTAATTGATGCTTCTTTAAATGATGGTTCTGCGGATTATTATGTCCAACAAACATCAAATAGAGGATTTGGAGATTATGAGTATAGTGTGGATGAACTTCCAGATTTTAACGCCTTTGTAATTAAGATTGTAATGGCAGGAATGAATCAGGCAACTCCACCAATTATTTCACAACTTAGAGCAATTGCTACGATTAAACCAAAAATATCTAAGAGTTGAATATGGATTACGTAAAGGTCAAGGATCACAATCATCTTATTCGTGATATTGATTCAAATGCTATTGTAAATGTTGATATTAGTGCATATAATGCATATATTGATAATTATAAAAAAGTATATAATGAAACACAAAAAATTCAAAATCTTGAAAATGATGTAAGTGAAATGAAAAATGATTTGGCTGAAATTAAAAATTTACTTGGGAGTTTGTTAAATGGACTTAAATAGTATTGAACTTGAAAATATCAATAAACTTTTTGAATATGAAAAGGTAGTAAGAGATATAGATAGTATATATGATATTGAAACACTGCGAAATTTTGCAAAGGCATACGCCAAATTATACTTAAAACATCAAGAAGTAGTATCTAAACTCTAATGGCACAACCATCCACACGACAAGAACTAATTGACTATTGTAAAAGAAATCTGGGTGCTCCAGTTTTGGAAATAAATGTTGCAGATGAACAAATTGATGATCTTGTGGATGATGCTATTCAGTTCTTTCAGGAAAGGCACTTTGACGGTGTTTATTCTACATTTTATAAGTATAAAATTACACAAAATGATATTGATCGAGGAAGAGCTCCTGGTGGACCTTCTGCTCCAACAGCAGTGGGACTTAGTACTATTACAGCAACTGCAAATATTGTAGGTACTGCAACAACTTTCAGTTATACTGAAAATAGTAATTATTTGCAAATGCCACCCAATATCATTGGTGTAAATAAGTTGTTTCTTTTTGATGGCACAAATACCATTAGTCATGGTATGTTTAGTGTTAAATATCAATTATTTTTAAATGATGTTTATTCATGGGGAACAACTGAACTTTTAAGTTATGCAATGGTTAAAACATATCTTGAGGATCTTGACTTTTTACTCACGACACAAAAACAAATTAGATTTAATAAAAGGCAGGATAGACTTTATCTGGATATTGATTGGGGCTCTGTCAACGTTGGACAATATATAATCATTGATTGTTATAGCACTTTAGATCCAAATGATTATTCTAGGGTATGGAATGATTCTTTCATAAAACCATACCTAACTTCTTTGATTAAACGTCAGTGGGGACAAAATTTAATTAAATTTCAGGGAGTAAAACTTCCTGGTGGTATTGAACTTAATGGTAGGCAATTGTATGATGATGCACAAAAAGAGATTGATATTATGATGGAGAAAATGTCAAATACTTATGAACTTCCACCATTAGATATGATCGGATAATATGCTCAATCCATTTTTTCTTCAAGGATCAAAAACAGAACAATCATTAATCCAAGATTTAATTAATGAACAACTTCGTATGTATGGTGTTGAAGTTTATTATCTACCAAGACAATATGCTACAACAAAAACTGTAATTAAAGAAGTTATACAATCTAGTTTTGAACATGCATATCCTCTTGAAGCATACGTTAATACTTACGATGGGTATGAAGGACAGGGAACTATTCTATCAAAATTTGGTGTTCAACCATTGAATGATCTTTCTTTAACAATATCAAAAGAAAGATATGAAAATTATATTGCACCTCTTATTCAAAATCTTCCGAATATAGAATTATCAACAAGACCAAAAGAAGGAGATTTGATTTATTTTCCTTTAGGTGATCGTTTATTTGAAATTAAATTTGTAGAGCACGAGCAACCTTTTTATCAACTCCAAAAAACTTATGTTTATGTTCTGAAGTGTGAGTTGTTCAGATACGAAGATGAAGTTGTTAATACTAGTATTAAAGAACTTGATGACAATATTAAAAATGAGGGATATATCCAAACTCTGAATTTAGTTGGTTCTGGAGTTACTGCAACTGCAATTACCGGTTTTGTAAACGGTGGCATAAGATATATTACATTATCAGAAAGATTGGATGGTTATACATCTGTTCCAAATATTACAATATCTTCTGCTCCATCAGGAGGAAGTACTGCTGTAGGAATTGTAACGGTCAAAAAGGGCAAAGGATCTCCATCTTTTATAATTGAGGGAATTCAACTTATAAATCCCGGATATGGATATACCATTGCGCCTTCTTTGGTTTTCCTTGATGGTGGGAGTACTGGGGCAGCTGCAACTGCAACAATTGATAATGGAATTGTAGGTATTATCACTGTTACTAATGGTGGTTCTGGTTATACATCTCCTCCTTTAGTTTCAATTGGTTATAGTGGATTTAGTGGAATTGCTGCAACAGCAGTTGCAAGAATCAATAGTGTTGGTATTGTAACTCAAATAACAATCATTAATTCTGGTTTTGGTTACACTTCCACTCCAATAGTAACTTTATCGTCGCCATATATGACGGGCATAGGAACATATGTATATAATGAATATGTTAGTGGAAGTATTAGTGGAACAACAGCAAAAGTTAGAGACTGGAATGTGACAACAGGAGAATTAAAGGTATATGAAATTGATGGAGAATTTATAAATGGTGATATTATCGTGGGTGCTGCCTCTTCTGCTATCTATCAATTAAGAACCGTAAAAAATTATAATAATTTAGACCCATTCTCAGAAAATGAAGTTATACAGAGTGAAGCAGATGCAATTATTGATTTTAGCGAAACAAATCCATTTGGAATGCCCTAAATAAAATATCATGCCCGTTAAATTGGCATTATAAGGATTTTTTAACATGTTTGAATATTTTTACCACGAGATACTAAGAAATACAATTATTGGATTTGGAACTTTATTCAATAACATTAACATTAAACACGTAAATGATTCTGGTGATGATGTTAGTGTCGTAAAAGTTCCTATTGCTTATGGACCTACTCAGAAATTTTTGGCAAGATTGGAGCAGGTTCCTGATCTCAATAAACCTGTTCAATTTTCTTTACCAAGAATGTCATTTGAGTTTGTTGGATTGACATATGATCCAACAAGAAAAGTAACAAATACTCAAACATTTTTAAGTGGTCTTAGTTCAGATGCGAAGCAAATAAGAAAAACATATATGCCAGTCCCTTATAATATGCAATTTGAACTTGCTATTTTTACAAAGTTAAATGATGATATGTTGCAGATTATTGAACAAATTTTACCATATTTTCAACCAGCATATACCATATCAATTGATCTACTCAAAACTATTGGAGAGAAAAGAGATATTCCGATCGTTTTAGATGGTGTTTCAATGGATGATCAATATGAAGGAAGTTATGATACAAGAAGATCTTTAATTTACACTCTTCGTTTTACTGCAAAAACTTATCTGTTTGGACCTGTTTCTGATGTATCTAAAGATGTTATCAGAAAATCTACTATTGGTTATGTTTCAAATGGTGTAAGAGATGTTTCGTATTCCGTAGAACCAAGGGCAATTAAAAATTATACGGGAAATGTTCTTACTAATTTATCAAAAAATATAGATACAGAAACTAATATTATCATGGTCAATAATGCAACAAATATTGAGGCAGGAACATATGTCTCAGTTGATAATGAAGAGATGTATATAGAATCAAAGTCCGGAAATGCCCTTACAGTCATTAGAGGATCTGACAGCACTTCAATTACTGCACATGTTTTAGGTGCTGAAATGAAGAGTATTACTTCTGCAGATACTCAATTAATACCATCTGGTGATAATTTTGGTTTTCATGAACTATGAAAATGACAAAAAAATTTGAAGGGTTAAATGAAACTTTTAATGTTTCTGGTGAAACTATCACATCCAAAGTAGAAACATTAGAAGACAAGATTGAGAAAGTGACGGCATCTGTTGATGATGTCAAAAAAGACTATGAATATACAAGAGGGAATTTGTATT
>SESF01000876.1_pt1 | contig 13303 bp, 9 predicted proteins | sample 3171521 | NCBI WGS metagenome assembly SESF01 (sample SAMN10866945, study PRJNA518727) | freshwater metagenome | biome: subpolar coniferous forest; feature: holomictic lake; material: water; isolation source: holomictic Lake 227, 6 m and 8 m depth | place: Canada: near Kenora, Ontario | collected...
TGCCGGGCTGGATTTTCATGATGCCCTCGTACACGACCTTCTCGCCTGCCGTGAGTCCGCTGCTTATGAGCCACCGGTCTCCGACAACCTCCGTAACGATGATCGGGCGAGGGTTTGCTTTGCCATCCGCTCCGACAACCCAGACCGAAACCGACCCGTCCGCACTCCTGCTGACCGATTTTTGCGGCACGAGGATGGCACGCTCCTCTCTCCACTGTTCAAGCCGTGCATGGACGAACATGCCGGGGAGAATTTCATTGCCGGGATTGTTGAACAATATGCGCAACAGGAGCGTCCCGGTGCTCGGGTTGACCGTTACATCCGAGAACTTTAACGTGCCGGGTTCTCCTTTGGGTTTTCCATCAACCAGAAGCTGGACAGGGGCGCTCCCGGTAGCGGCCCCCCCCACCTTGCCCTGATGGCGCTGTCGCAGTTGCATCAGCTCCTCGCTCGACTGTGAAACGTCCACATAGATCTGATCGAGCTGTTGCACCACCGCAAGGGGACTGTCCTGATTGGCATTGACCAGAGCTCCCTCAGTCACCTTCGATTGACCGATTCGCCCGGAAATCGGAGACATGACCTTGGTGTAGTCGAGGTTGATACCGGCCGTGGAAACTTCGGAACGGGCAATGGCAACATCTGCCCTTGCCTGGGCAAGAGTCGCTTTTGCATCGTCGTACTCCTGCTGGCTGACACCACCGATTTTAACCAGCTCTTCGTAGCGGCCAGCTTTGGCCTGGAGCGATTTCACGTTGGCCTCGGCTTTGCTGAGGTTGGCTTTTGCACTGTTACAGGCGGCTTGATACATCGCAGGGTCAATCTGGTAGAGTTGCTGACCCTGTTGAACAAGGCTTCCTTCCACGAAAAAGCGCTTTGTAACAATGCCGCTGACCTGCGGACGAATCTCGGCCATGCGTACGGCCGAAGTCCGGCCCGGCAGCTCTTTTGTCAATACCAGGGGTTCGGATTTCATGGTCACGACACTGACCTCCGGTTTCATGCTCGAATCCTGTGTATGGTCTGACGATCCCCTGGGCCACAGGTACCAGCCTGCAATCAGGGTGACAAGCAAACCGGCGATGATATATGACCTTTTCATAATATTTATCTGTGATTTTTTTGATTAGGCGGAACAAGGGAGTTACAGCGAAGCGTTTCCTGGCTGCGTATTCCGCCACTGAAACTGATTTTGATGACTGGATATTTCACCTCCCAGTTCCATTGCTCCTCAATCAGCAGCCCCCGAAAAAGCTCCTGTTTACCTTCAAAAATATTTTTCAGCGTATCGAGAAAGAGGCTTTTACCGAATCGCCGGGGCCGCGACAGAAAAACATATTTAAACCTCTCAATCAGGCTACAGGCAATCTCCGTTTTGTCGATATACAGATAATTCTCATTAATAATCTCACTGAAGGTCTGTATCCCTACTGGCAGCTTTTTCATCGTCAACCTCAAGTTTATAACATTAGCTCATCTCAGGCATCCTCCCCAAGAAAACTCCACACTTTTTTTACAACGAAACGCAAGATAAAGTTTTTTGACCTTTTAAAGCGCATCGAAATCTTGTTCACTGCCTGCCAATCGGTAAGGGAGCCAACCAAAGCTCTTTGAGAAATTGGTTGTGTTTGTTGGTGGCGGTGATGAAGAGCACGTCGTCGGGCTTTTTGCCTTTTTTGAGCACGAGAATGCAGACCGGAATTCCAGTGGAGAAAAAGAGGTTGGCAGGCAGGCCGATGACGGTTACCACCCCGTCAGGCTTCACCTGCCACCCCTCCGGGGAAAGTGAATTTTTTCTCACGGATCCTCTTCTTGATTCCCCTCCTCTGCAGGGGTGCCCCGAAGGGGCGGGGTGGTTATTGCCATCTGCCGGGAAGAGCTGTTGCATCAATGCTTTTTTATGGGTTTTGAGCGTGTCAAGCTTTTGGGTTTGTGCGGTGATCAGTTCGTCGATGGATGAAAGGCAATCGGCGATTTTTTGTTGCTCGAATGCTCCCGGATGCCAAACCAGAGTTGACAAAAACTTCTCAATCACAAGGGCTTTGATTTACAGCGGTTCGGGGGGTGTTTTTTAATAGTTGCATGAGTACGTATCGGGAGAGTACTCTCCTTAAGAGTGCATCGCATTCTCAAGAAGAGTAGCAGTCTCCCCATAGCGCATCATACAGAGAGTAGCTTACATCTGGCCACAAGTCAGATATCGCTGATGCCAGCTTAAGGCTTCATCGAGCAGATGGGGGGTGTGTTTGCCGAAAGAGTGGTCAAGGGCACGTTTGTGGTAATCCTGAAGGGCTGGCTTGAAATCAGGATGGGCACAATTTTCGATGATGACCTTGGCTCGCTGCGTTGGAGAGAGGCCCCTGAGGTCAGCAAGGCCTTGCTCTGTGACCAAGACCTGAACATCATGTTCTGTATGGTCAACATGGGATACCATGGGTACAATGCAGGAAATCTGACCATTCTTGGCCTGTGATGGTGTCATGAATATGGAGATATAGGCATTACGGGCGAAATCGCCTGAGCCGCCGATGCCATTCATGATAGCACTGCCCATCACATGGGTCGAATTGACATTGCCATATATATCAGCCTCAATCATGCCGTTCATGGCAATAACCCCAAGGCGACGAATGACTTCTGGATGGTTACTGATTTCCTGGGGGCGGAGGACAATCTTGTCACGGTAAAGATCAAAATTAGCGTAAAGTTCTTCCAGCGCAGTATCGCTTAAAGAGAAGGCAGTCGCCGAAGCGGAGATCAACTTGCCGGAGCGGATCATTTCGAGCATACCGTCCTGCAGCACTTCAGTATAGGCTGTGAGGTTCTCGAACGGCCCATGATTCAGACCTGCCATGACAGCATTGGCTATATTGCCGACACCCGATTGCAGCGGTAGCAGATTCTTGGGAAGCCGTCCTTTTTTCACTTCATGATGAAGAAACTCAATGATATGGCCAGCGATCAGTCGGGAATTTTCATCAGGAGCAGAAAAAGCTGAATTTCGGTCGGGGCTATGGGTTTCAACGATGGCAATGACTTTGTCTGGATCACAATGCAGGTAAAGGTCTCCAATCCTGTCCTGTGGGTGCACAAGAGGAATTGGCTTGCGATCGGGAGGAAGAGAGGTACCATAATAGACGTCGTGAATTCCTTCCAGACGTTGATCTTGCCAGGAGTTCACTTCAAGAATGACCTTGTCGGCCTGATCAAGCCAGGTCTTGTTGTTGCCAATTGAAGAGGAGGGAATGAGACGCCCGTCTTCAAGAATGCCTGCAACCTCAACGACAGCGATATTGAGCTTGCCGAGGAACCCGAACCAGACGAACTGGGCTACATGAGAGAGGTGAATGTCGATATATTCCATCTCACCAGCATTGATACGCTTGCGGCAAACAGGATCGGATTGGTATGGAAGACGCATTTCTACGCCGTCAACCTTGGCAAGGGCTCCGTCCAGTTCCGGCGCGGTGGAGGCACCAGTCCATACGCCGATTCTGAATTTTTCTCCAGCACTGTTAGCGGCCTCGATTCGTTTGGCAAGCGCTGCTGGCACCGCCTTGGGATAGCCTGAGCCGGTAAATCCGCTCATGCCAACATTATCTCCGGAAGAAATAAGGGCTGCTGCCTGATCTGCAGACATGATCTTGCTTTGCAAGGAGTTGCAAAGGACTCGGGATGGTGTGTTCATGTTCGACATAACTCTTTTCAAGATTGACGAATGATAATACTGCAACTCATCCCTGCAACCCGTTCAGAACATTCTACGACACTGATCACGACAAAATCTGAGAGCTGCAACAACACGCTTTGTCACGCAAAGGTTTTCAGGTGTTGTGAACATACCATTTATTCCATAATAAAAAGGAACGATTAAGGAGATTTCTGCCACTCAAAAAATGCTGTCATCACAACAAACGTTGACAAGCAACCTCTCTTCGCCATTACAAGTCTATCTTGTTTTTCTCCCTTTCATGCAAAAATCCATTCAAGAAGGGCTTGGGGAAATAATTTCTGTCTGAAAAGAGACTGTGCTTTCACGGAAGCTGCGGCTGTTCTGCAGGTGGCTGTATTGGCAGTGAAAACGTAACCATAACGCCACCTGAAGGCGGTGAATCCACTGAAATGGTGCCCTTGTGTTTATTGACAATGATGTCATAGGAGATATTCAGCCCAAGTCCGGTACCTTTTCCCGGTTCTTTGGTAGTAAAGAACGGTTCGAATATCCTCTCCCTTATGGTACCAGGTATTCCCGGGCCATCATCGGTTACAGAGCAATAAATATGATCGGCGGTTGCCCATGTTTTAATCTCTATCTGGCCAGGAGAACTCCGGTTTTGCGACTGGATGGCCTGGCTGCTGTTGATAATCAGATTGAAAACAACCTGATTGATTTGTGTCGGATCGCAAAGGAGTTGCGGCAGTTCGTCGAGCTGCAGGACAACCGTGGCGATGGGAATGTATTCGCTCTTTGCAATGACCAGAGCTTCATGAATGACGTTATTGAGATTCAGTGAGCTTAACTGCTCCATAGCGTTCTTGAAGGAGTAACTCCGCATACTGTGGGTGATGCTCTTGATGCGCTCTACCCCATGTTGAGATTTTTCAAGAGTTTCCGGAATGATGGTGAGCAGGACATCAATGGCAAGCTCTCTCTCTTTTTGCCGAAGCAGTCCTACCTCTTCGCTCATAACCGGAAGTTTCTCTATTTGGTCGATTATGCGGCGATAATGACCAACAAGTTCACAGAGATCAGCGAAATCATTCTGAAGGTTATATTTATTGAGAATGATAAAGTTGAACGGGTTGTTGATTTCGTGTGCGATCCCGGCGGCAAGCTGGCCGATCATCTCCATCTTCATGGAGTGCTGAAGCTGCAGTTGCAATTTTTTCTGTTCGTCGTCCTTGATTTTGTTTTCGATAATGTCCCACGCCTGATCGGCAAGGGAGCCTACCCAGATAATTTCTTCCTCATCATAATCGACCGGCTTGTTGCCAACCCCAAGGATTGCCACTATTTTCTGGTTGCGAATAACCGGGACAACCAGTTCCCGCTTCAAGGCAACATGACCCTCCGGCATCCCGTTAGAGTGCATGAGCAATGGATAATCATTGTGAATGATTCCTCTCCGTTCCCTCACGGCATCAGCCCATACACCGGTGTTTTTCAGCGAAAAACAAGCATCCTTATTCGGTAAATTGCACCAGTGCTTCAGGGTATTGGTCGAGTAACTCGCATGAGTAATGGAGGCTTGATCTTCCCCCACAAAAAAGCCAAACCCGATAGTGCTCTCGGTGAGCCATTCGACCTCGTCGATGGTCAACTGCATGAGTTCCGCCGCTGCATGACTATTTGCCATTTCAAGCAGGCGAATGCGCATTTGAGAAACCGTTTCGATACGATTGCGGAGCGTGACATCATGAACAATATCATAGACCAGCGACCTGCCCATGATGGTGATTTTTTTGCCGTATATCTCCACGTCACGAATGGATCCATCAGCCCGCCGGTGGCGGAATGACATGCTTCGCTGCTCCAGCTCTTTCCATCTCTCCATCTCCTGCTGGACAGCGTCATAAGAGCTGTTGTTGATCTTGAAGATGTTCATTCTCCTCAGTTCGTCAACTCCCCATCCATAAAAATCGGCTGCGGCCTGATTAGCATCAACAATATTGCCGGTTTCAGGATCAAGCACAATCATGACAGCCGAGTGATCTTCAAAGAGGCTCCGAAAGCGCTCCTCACTTTCAAGCAAGGCCCTTTCCGTCTGCTTGCGAACCGTAATGTCCTGAATAATGACATGAATGACCGGCTGGCCATCAATCCTGATTTTGTTACGAAAAATCTCTACGTCCCGAATGGAGCCGTCAGCCAGCCTGTGGCATCCTGTATATTTATTTTGCTCACCCTCACCTACGGACTGCAGGCTCTGTATGATTGCTTCAGGCGACAGGGTATTGATATCGCGAGTGTACATCTGCCTGAGTTCCTCAACCGTCCACCCGTACCAGTCTGATGCCTCCTGATTGACATCAAGCACCTTCCCGGTATCGGGATCAAGCAGAACCTGGATTGCTGAATGGCTGTTAAAGAGTGTCCTGAAACGCTCTTCGCTGTGCCTGAGAGCTTTTTCGACCTCTTTGCGTGCGGTGATATCATAGAATAGAGCAACGAGAGAGCCTGCGTGAGGCGTGTACACTGAAAAGTCGTACCACTTGCCCAATCCTTCAAGGTACTCCTCAAATCGACAGGGAGTTCCACGCTCTGCAATCTCGATCAGCTTCTCAAAAAAAACGGACTGCGACTCGGCACTGCCCGGCATCACCTCCGACATTCTGCGTCCCACGACGTTTTTCAAGCCCGTGAGCTCTTCATAAGTCGAATTGACCTCCTCACAAAGAAAATCAACAGGCTGTCCCTCTTCAGAAATCACCCTGCAGCAGAAATAGCCGCAGGGCGTGCTGCCGGTGAGAGTATCATCTCTTTCTTTAACGTTCTGCATGGGCTGACTCTGGACAATAACACATTGCTCGATTAGCGGATAAAGTTGGTCATAATCTTTGCAACAGGCTCCGGCCCGGGCAACTGTGCTTTTGTCTGCTCACGCATTGCAAGGAGCCACGCCATATTTTGTCCAAGTACATCCATAATCTGGACACCTTCGGCATCATGCAATACTTCACCGGGAGTCCTGCCATGGGTTATGTTCCAGTAGTTGGACGTTGCAAGAATCATTTCAGAATAGGTCAGATAATGGTTCAGGCTGTCGAAGGTGGAAGAGCCGCCTGTACGGCGAACGGCTACGACCGATGCAGCAACCTTCTGACGAAACAACCCGCCATTGCAGCCTGCAACATAGAAGGCCCGATCGAGAAAACATTTCATGGTACCGGCAATGCCCGCATAGTAGACCGGTGACGCAAGGATAATTCCGTCAGCCGCTTTCAGTTGCTGAATCCCTTCATTCACCGGGTCAGAAGTTATGCTGCACTTTTCATCCCTGTTTTTCGCACATGTTCCGCAGGCGAGGCAGCCTCTGACGACCTGGTTGCCAATGTGCAGAATTTCGAAATCAATGTTGTTCTCCTGTAATTTCCTGCCAACTCCCATCAGTGCGTGGAAGGTATTGCCCTCCCTGCGAGGGCTCCCGTTAACTGCTACAACGTTCAATGTTATTGATGGTTTAATATTAACTACTTTAAAAACAGTAACCTATGAATTCATGCAAAGAAATCCTGGCCAGTACAAAAACGATTATCCCCGGCCTGACCAGTATCAATATATTCATGCTAATGGAAATATCTTTTCTGCAGGAAGTGAAAAAGTGAAAATTGTGCCCCCACCGGGCAAAGAGTCAACCGAAAGCGTGCCATGATGTTTTTTGACAATGATATCACGGGAAATGCTCAACCCGAGACCTGTCCCCTTGCCAAGCTCCTTGGTTGTGAAAAAGGGCTCGAATATCCTCCCCCTTATCCCTTCAGGAATTCCCGGACCATCATCTGCAACAGAACAAAAGAGACTCTCGGTCGTCGCCCAGGTTTTAACCTCTATTTGGCCGAGAGTGCTCCTGTTTTGCGACTGGATGGCGTGAGCACTGTTGATAACGAGATTGAGAAGTACCTGGTTAATCTGGGATGGATCGCAAAGAACCATCGGCAGGTTTTCAAGCTGTAATACAATAGTGGCAACGGAGCGATATTCACTCTTTCCAATGACAAGAGCTTCATGAATTGCTTTGTTGAGATCATAGAGGCAGAATTGACCCGTAACGTTCTTGAATGAGTAGTTCTGCAGGCCTTGACTGATGGTTTTTATACGTCCGATCCCATTATTTGAATTTGCCAGAGTTTGGGGAATATTACGGATCAGATCATCAAGAGCAATGGCTTGCTCTTTTTCGCGCAGCAACACTATCTCTTCGGCAAGAGCGGGAAGTGCATCCACTTTTTCAATGATCCGGCGGCAAATACCAACGAATTCAGCAAGATCCTCAAAATCATCTTTCAAGGTATACTGATTAATCATGAGAAAGTTGAGTGGATTTTTTATTTCGTGAACAATCCCGGCTGCAAGCTGGCCTATCATCTCCATCTTGGCTGAGTGCTGAAGCTGAACCTGAAGATTTGTCGCTGTCTCATCGGCAATCTTTTTGGCAACAATATCCCAGAGTTGATTGGCAAGACTCTCTACCCATTCAATGTCCTTGTCATGATAATCATGAGGCTTGTTTCCTACTCCGATGATGGCCTCAACACGGTCATTACGAATTATGGGAATAAGCAATTCACGCCTGACCTCTGCATGATCCTCCGGCATCCCGGAGCAATGGCTGAAAGTTGCACCGTTATTGTGGATCACAACCCTCTGCCCCTGTATAATATCGTACCATGCCCCTTCTTTGCCAATCGGAGGGTTTTCCCCTTTTTTTTCTGCGATGCAGCTCTTCTCCATACCAGCGGTTGAGCAGACCTGCAGTGAGAGAGTTGCCTGATCGTCAGCAACGAAAAAAAGGAAGCCGAGAGAACTTTCCGTCAGCCTTTCCGCCTCTTCAAGTGCCGTCCTCAGCAGATCATCTATCGACGAGCTTCCTGCCATCTGGAGCATACGAAGCCGGCACCTGTTAACCTGTTCATAACGCTGGCGCTCCGTAACATCATGAATAATGGAGTAAATCAGCTCTTTGGCCGCAACCTCGATCTTGTTGCTGAATACCTCCACATCACGAATAGAACCATCAGCCAGCCGGTGCTGAAAAAAAAATTCTTTCTGTTTCAATGATCGGCTTTTGTTCATTTCAGCCATAACGATGTCAGGAGGGAGCGTATTGATCTCCGTGATAAACATCCGGCGAAGTTGATCCATCGGCCATCCATAAAAATTTGCAGCAGCCTGATTGGCATCGACAATATTGCCGGTTTCAGGATCAAGAACCAGCATAACTGCTGAATGGTCTTCAAACAGACTCCTGAACCGCTCCTCGCTCTGACGCAAAGCCTCAGCGGCCAGACGTTCAGAGGCAAGCAACTCCTCAAGCTGGGTTTTTTTTTCGCGCAGCTCGGTAGTCATCTCGCCGGCAAGATCGAGCGCCCTCTTTTCGGAATCGAGGGCGGCCATTGCAACCTGCTTTTCGGCAAAGCGCAGCCGTTTGGTCATGACAAGAAACATCATGATCATATTAAAAAGAGAGAGGAGCTGAACGGTGCCGTTACTCCAACAGTCCAGATGAATCCATCCGGCCTGTGCCAAAGAGTCTACCAAATAGCCAAGATTGCTGATTCCAAATGCGATGATATAAAAAAGACCTTCATACTCACCTTTTCTGACGAGGCGAACACTCAACCAGCTCGTAATAACGATCAGAACCAAAAATCCGATAACCGTACAAACAATCATCACCCCATACCATGCAAAAGAGACCGAGAAAATAGAGACTATTGCAAGAACTGGCGATAAAAGCAGATAACGGCAAACGACAGGAAACCTCTGCCTAAAGATGCGAATCGAAAAAAGGGAAGAAAATAACAACGTTGCACCCAGGGAGATCCCTGTAACATAATCTGCAAAGAGGTGGGCCGAGTAGGGAAGCAAAAGGGTAAGGAGACCTCCCTCTGCCAGATAATTGACAAGGAGGGTAAAAACAAAAAGTGAAAAATAGAGATAAATTCTGTCGCCAAGGCGCAGGTAAAAAATCAGATTCAGAAAAGCAATAATCAGGGCAATACCCAGATAGGCACTCTGGAAAACGATCCCTTCATCAGTGTCGTGCAGCAAATCATCATAAGTATGGATAGTACCGGCAACTTCAAAGGAGCTGCCGGTTTGAATCCTCATATAAACCTGCAACGGCTTCTCAAGAGGCAAAAAGAGAGGAGCCACCAGATCAAGATTTCTCACCGGGCGCTGAACAAGCGGAAGATGGTCACCCAAAATAATTTCATGAAACGAGCTCGACCGCAAAGAGGAGTCGCCACTCTGGACATAGACAGTGACTCGATCCAAATGAGGCGGGAGCAATCGCAAAAACGCTTTTCCGGGAAATCCCTGGCGACGGATGAGCGTAAAACGCAACCAGACAACATCACGGCTGTAGCCTCTGTTCAGGTCTCCTTCAAGGGGCTTGAAACGAGCGGAGAGTGCCGGGGCAAGAATATCGGCCAGGGCAAGTTTTCCTGCAGGATCGACCAGCAACTCCAGATGTCCCGACAAGTCGCAGGAGGGGGCCTTATCGAGCACTATCGGGGATGCAGCAGCAGCTTGTAGAGAAAGAGAAGACAAGCCCGCCAAAATCATGACAAGCAGCAAAAAAAATCGGGTTTGCCGCATTCGGAATGGTGACACAGGATTCATTCGCTTAAAATGAGTATCTGCAATATATCGTGGATAATACGCCAAGAGAGAAACTCCGGCACCTCCCTTTGGTAGCTAACAAGGTAACTGCAGGCAAAGCATTATTGCGGCAGAGAAAACATTCCGGATTGCGCTGGTACCCAGAATAATCAGTCAGCCGTCTGAAGCAGTTCCGCCAGTTCGGAACTTATGCGCATCGATTTGCGGGCTGCCTCAAGGGCCGTGAGCCCCTCCTCTTCGTTAAAAAGCTCCCAGGGAAGCTGGTAAGAGGACTCATTACCATATTTAGCCAGCATTTTTTCATGAGAGTCATATTTTTCGAGCTCCGGCAGAATCTCTTCTATCAATGCAGCAACCTCTTTGGTGACCGTCCCTTCCGTCATGAGCTGCGATAAATGCCGGGCAGGCTTGTGGGTCAGCGGAGAGACACCAAAGAGCATCAGCACGGCAAGACCGCTATTTTCAAGAACCAGTATGGAGCCGGAAACACAGGCCCGCCAGCGCTTGAGGGAGCAATCCTGCTCTGCTTCATTCAAAAAGCCGCGCGCAAGTTCAAGACGATAGTTAACATCCTTGTGTAATCCCATAATAACCTCCTTTTATGCTCCCTGCCTGCCGCAGGATTTACCATTACCAATAGAAAAAAAAGATGAATTACCCGATGCATCGTCTGCCATAAGCCAAACCGGCAGCCTTACCATCCGGAAACAATCTGGTCAAAAATCTGATCGACAATCTGGCCAACGCAATGCCGAAGTGCCTCTTGCTGGGCATTGTAGTTGCCCGTTCGATAATCGGAAAATCCGACAAACGAGTGCGCAAAGATTGTCTTTTTTTTCACCCGGTCAACCATGCTGACCTGCACAACAAGGGTCACCCGATTGGTCATGGCCCGACCGGTTTTACTGGAGAGCTGACTTGGTGCATCAGCAAAGGAGATAATGGTCCCTTCGAGCAGTGCGTCGGCACGGGCTATGGAGGGCGTCAGGCGAAGTGCGCTTTGTGCTTCAATTTTGTTGGCAAGGGCACCTGTCATTTCTCCCGTGTACTGCGCGATCCCTGCGCCGGAACGGTCGTCAAATACCGGGATGGCAATGGTTTTGAGATACGCAGGCAGCGATGATCCTGTAAAGCTGTAACAGCCTTGAAGTGTCGCCAGAACAAGAACAACAATGAACTGGGATAGTGCGGTTTTCGGCATGACGATCCTTCTGTGTTAATAGGTTCGACGGTCAATCCTCTTGGTTATTTTACGGAAGGGATAGGTCAAGAGCAACCATTTTTTTTTTCTTCCGTTCAGTGCTGATCGGTAGATACCCGTTTTTGCGTCACTCCAGTCCGAAGCGAGTTGTACGGCAAGCTTTGCGGCAACCGAAGGCGGCTGGGCAAAAATATCAAGAACCGTACTGAATGTGGCCAATTGGCGCGACAATTCTGGCGTAGGGTTTGTGGTGCTGACCATACCGGTACGCACCAGACCAGGATGGAGAAGCATAAGAGCAATACCGGTATGGCGATACTCATGGGCAACCGCAAAGGTAAAACGGGCGATAGCCGCCTTGGTGGAGCCGTAGGCACTCATCCACGGGGTATTTGAGCCCGTGTCGGTACCGGAACCCGCCATATTGATGATTTTTCCGGGAATGTTTTCGCGGAGAAAATAGCTGATTGCGGCACGGCATCCGTTATAGGTGCCTTTGAGATTGGTATCAATAACCTTGCCCCACACGTCCGGATCGCTTTCTGTGATATTCTGAAAGGGATCGGAGATGCCTGCATTATTGATAAAACAGTCAATACGACCAAATCTCTCTACTGCCGAAGCAATAAGTTGCTCCATATCAGCCATTGAAACAACATCGCAGAGGCAGCCATAAGCGGTTTCGGGGGGAAATTCCGCAACAGCTTTCTGAACATTGGCCGCCGAGGAGGAGGTTATCACCACCTTTGCCCCCTGGCGCACAAACTCATGCGCTATGGCTTTACCGATACCTCTGGTGGATCCGGTAATGACAGCAACTTTATGGTCCAGTTTACCCATGAGCCTACCCCCTTCCTTTTACTGGTACTTACTTTTTTCCGTTTACCCCATCAACCATTACCTGAAGTTCAGGACGACCGACAGCATAACGCTCAAGTGCTATCCCCTGTTCGATGGCTTCCCATGCCTGACGGATACTTGTGGCGCCAGCTCTTGGACCCATGGGATGACCGAACACCCCGCGACCAGGCACAAAACCGAAATCAACACTGCCTACCTTGCGGTAGACCGTTTCAAGTGTCAGCGCTGAATCGCTTCCTCCCGGGACGGGAAGTGAACGCTTGAGATGACCAAAATCCTGCAGACACTCCGCGATGTTCTCTTTTACCTCCTTTTCGGGGGTCATCATCCTGCTTCCGAAGCCCGGCATGATGATCGAATCAAGACCTGCAAGCCGCTGAAGCTTGGTCATTACCCGTGAATGAACGCCATACTTCTCCATCCTGCTGAAGGCGGCTATAAAGGGAAAATGACCAATCAGAGGCACCTTTGTGTGTCGGGCAAGCATTCTGACCGCACTGAGTCCAATCGGGAAGGCATTGACGAGCAGCGCATTTGCCCCGTTGCTTACGGCAATGTCGTGCTGCTCAAGGAGCCGGTCAACCTCATCGGTGATGTTGGCAAGATAGATTTTCGGCTCGCCGGTCTCCCTTTCTGCCCGAACCCTGGCCTCTCCAAGAACGCGGGATCGTTCGATAAGGGTTGACCAGTCAACATCGGCAAGCATTTCGTCATCTTTGGCGATATCAAGTCCTCCGAGCCAGCTCTGGTAAGCGATTTCGGCAAAATGGGCTGGAGTAAGACCGATATTGGGCTTCACCACCCCGAAAAAAATCGGGCGGTTATAGGCTTGCAGGAGGTCGCGAATACCATCAATACCGAATTTCGGGCCGTCAAATGCTTGCAAATAAGCG
>SESF01021236.1_pt1 | contig 13302 bp, 12 predicted proteins | sample 3171521 | NCBI WGS metagenome assembly SESF01 (sample SAMN10866945, study PRJNA518727) | freshwater metagenome | biome: subpolar coniferous forest; feature: holomictic lake; material: water; isolation source: holomictic Lake 227, 6 m and 8 m depth | place: Canada: near Kenora, Ontario | collected...
AAAGTGGTATTGATTGCTGTTGACAGAACCAAACACGCTTACAAAAATTTTGAACAAAAATATTCCATCACCAATACACCAACATTTATTGTGATGCAACATGGTAAAGAAGTAGGACGCGTAACAGAGTATGGGAAAACGGGCGATTTCGAAAAAGAGTTAGGCGAAATTATTTCTGCGTTATAACTACATCCGTATTTTGAGAAGCCAATTCCATTCCTGCCTCTTCCATCATTTTGATGATGGCTAAATTAATGGTTTCTCTTAAAACATTAAATTCATCAATGGTCATTTGCATACCCGCGAAATAATCGATGGATATTAAATGCGCATTCTTTCCAGTGTCTGATAAAAAAACTGAAGAGACTTCTACAAGCTTATTTTCTCGCAGCATTTTTCTGATCGATTCTAAAAAGGATAATAACTGATCACTCTTTGCTTGCACACTTATTTCTAATCTAATCTCAGCCTTTCGCTGTGTTCGCAAACTCACATTGTCAATAATGGTATCTACCATTTGTTTGTTGGGTACAGAAATAAATGTTTTTTCAAGGGTCCTGATTCTAGTACTTCTTAATCCAATCTTCTCAATATGTCCTGTGAAATTATTACCCTTTACTAAATCGCCTGTCATAAATGGCTTATCAAAAAAGATAATAAAAGATGCGATTAAATTTTCCATACTCTCACGTGTAGCAAGCGCAATAGCCGCACCCACAATACTCAGCCCTGTTAGCAAATTGCTTACATCCTTATTAAAGGCAAAACGAAACACCATTAATATACCAATGATCACCAGAATTACTTTAAAAAAATCTTTAAAGAAAACAATCAACTGATTATCGGATGCATCGGTAGTTCTATTCGCTTTCTCTTCTAAAATAATCGCAATAAAATCTATCACCCGAACACATAACCAAATAAACACAACTATCAAAGTGCCGTTTGCAACGGAATCTAATAATTGCCTAAATGTGATGTGGTATATATTAAAGTCGAGCTGCTTGGGGAAAGTTAATTTGTCAACAGCAATCAATGATACAAGTAAAACCAAAAATACATCCAAGGGTTGCACCACTAATTCGAGAAAAGACTTTTTCCGAATACTATCAGATTTCTTTCCAACCATCCGATACAAAAGGGTGGCAAAATATTTTGATACTAATCGCTTGCAAAAGAGCGCCAATAAAATAGAAGCCACTACTATTAAATAGCTACCAATGGTATTCCCCAATATCTCCAATTGTAATATCTTTTCCATGAACCTTTATTAGAAAAATTAGGACGCGGTTACCCAGTTCTTCAATTCCATTTCTTTGCCATCAAATTGGGCATAAGTGAAATTGCGAATCCAGTCGCCCAGGTTAATATACCTACTCTCATCATTTAAAACATAATCAATCGGATAGTGCCGATGACCAAAAACAAAATAATCAATTTTGCTTTTTTGTAAATATTCTTTCGAAAATATAATGAGCCATTCTTTATCTGCACCTAAAAACAGTTCGTCTGAATTGCCTGTTTTCTCTCTGCTCTTTCTACTGAAATAATTCGCCAATCCAATGCCCCAGTTGGGATGCAGCAAGCCAAATAAATACTGACAAACAGGATTACGAAAGATCTTTTTAATAAACTTGAATCCATGATCACCCGGACCTAAGCCATCACCATGTCCGATGAAAAACTGTTTGCCATTCCAATTAAATATTTGGGGCTCGAAGTAAACGGGGATATTTAATTCGACTTGAAAATAATCGTTCATCCACATATCATGATTGCCTACAAATACATGAATCTTAATTCCTGCATCTGAAAGCTCTGCTAGTTTACCAAACAATCTTGTATATCCTCTTGGAACAACAGATTTATATTCGAACCAAAAATCAAAAATATCTCCTACAATAAAAATCTCAGCAGCATCTTCTTTGATCGATTCTAAGAAAGCAACTACTTTTTTTTCGCGCAACAAACTACTATCTCTATCAGGCGCACCTAAATGAAAGTCGGAAAGAAAATATATTTTTTTACCAATTTCGAGCTCCATGCTATCCTTGATTTTTCTTTTGACGCATGTATTCCAACATATCGCCTGATGGAATAAGGGGTTGATTCATGATTGGTTCATTATACCAGTAAATCCATGCTGTAGTTGTTTCGTTGGCAGTTGTATAAACCGTTGCCAGTTCTCTTTTATAAGGGAAGGCACCATCTTCAGGATCTGAATGAATTCCTTCGTAAGCATCTAACTGCTCCATGGCCCAATAGAATTCCTCCTCGTTTTTTATTCGATACAACTCTCCGATCAAATAAGCTTCATCGTCAGTAGGTAATGCGGCAGGAAATTCTCCTAGATCATATAAATGCCCTTTCACTCGGGCATCGCTTACCAATACAAAATAGCGACTGATATATTCAAATGCTGGTGCTTGAAAACCACTGCGCAGTGATCCATAAACAAATATTTGGTGAACTGGCTCTTGCATATAGTATAAAGTTACAAGCTATCTTTTATTGCCTATCAATCAAAAAACAAAAAACTTCTTTCGGTCCGTGTACCCCCACCACCAAAGTTTTTTCAATATCAGCAGTTCGGCTTGGCCCGGATGCAAGCGTAATTAATGAAGGAAGTTCCAATCGGTATTTATCTAATAATTGGTTCAACCCATCAGCTATATCATACACCAACTGATCGGTATATGCTACACAAATATGCACAGGTGCATAAACACTTACCGTTCTGCCACTTGGCTGTCCACTGCTTAATAAAAGGCTTCCAGTGCGTGCTATTAATTGTTCGCAATAAGTAATACTTGCTTCACAACTGGCCAGATCTATAGACTCGAAATTTTGAAATCCCTTTTCGATCAACTTAGTTTTAAGTCCCTCTTCTATGCAATAAATCTTAGTCCATTTTCTTTGTGCAGCTAATAAGTTTAATTGCACTGCGAGTTCAGCTTCATTAGCACAAAAAGAAAATCTTCCTTGCAACTTCGTAAAGTTTTCTGCAAACTCAACTTCTAATTCCTGTGATAATGGTTGGAATGGAAAGTTATTAGATTCACTTGCAGGAAACGGAACAGGCACTGATTTTTTCAGTGCCTGCTTAATCCTGTTTAATATGTTATCTCTAGAACTGTTTAACATGTTCTACTGATTAATTTAAGGAAGAATTGTTGTAGGTGGTTCTTCTTGATCATTGCTTACAATTGGAAGAATCGGCAAATCCAATGGAACTGGAGGAATAGGAACTTCTAAGATTTTCTTTTCTTCAAAAGGCCTTTTACCAATTAATTCTTCCACATCTGATTTATGCAATACTTCCTTATCTAATAATTCTTTCGCTAACAATTCAACCTGTGCTCTTTTCTCTGTAAGTAAAGCAATGGTTCTTACATAAGCTTCAGCTACCAATTTACGCACTTCATCATCGATCATTTTTCCGGTCTCCTCACTAAATGGCTTAGTGAATGTATTCTCCTGTGATGGATCATAGAAACTGATATTCCCGATCTTGTCGTTCATACCATAAGTGGTTACCATGCTGTAAGCCATCTTGGTGATCTGTTGTAAATCATTTGCTGCACCTGTAGATATTTTACCGAAGAAAATTTCTTCAGCTGCTCTTCCACCGAGTGTCATACAAAGTTGATCTATCAATTGTTCTGTAGTATATAAGTATTGCTCTTTCGGCGTGTACTGCGCGTAACCCAATGCAGCCGTGCCTCTTGGAACAATTGTAACTTTTAATAATGGATAAGCATGTTCTAAGAACCAACCACAAATAGCATGGCCAGCTTCGTGATAAGCAATTACTTCTTTTTCATCCGGAGAAATGATTTTATTCTTTTTCTCCAATCCTCCAATCACACGATCAATCGCATCCTGGAAGTCGCTCATGTCAACCGATGCTTTATCTTTTCTTGCTGCAATCAACGCTGCTTCATTACAAACGTTCGCAATATCAGCACCCGCAAAACCTGGGGTCTGTTCTGCCAGCTTATGTACATCCAATGTTTCAGAAACTTTAATCACACCCAAATGCACTTTAAAGATGGCTTCTCTTCCTACAACATCCGGACGATCAATAGAGATCTGACGATCAAAACGACCTGGACGCAACAAAGCTGAATCCAATACATCAGGGCGGTTAGTAGCTGCTAAAATGATGATGCCAGTGTCTCCACCAAATCCATCCATCTCAACTAATAACTGGTTCAAAGTATTTTCACGCTCGTCGTTACTCATCATGGCATTTCTTCCACGTGCACGACCAATCGCATCGATCTCATCAATAAAAATGATACATGGTGCTTTTTCACGAGCCTGCTTAAATAAATCACGCACACGGCTCGCACCCACACCCACAAACATCTCCACAAAATCACTACCACTTAAACTGAAGAAAGGTACTTGTGCTTCTCCCGCCATGGCTTTTGCCAACAAAGTTTTACCAGTACCTGGAGGTCCGATAAGCAAAGCTCCTTTCGGAATCTTACCACCTAGAGCCGTATATTTTTTCGGATTCTTTAAGAAGTCAACAATCTCCATCACTTCCACTTTGGCTTCATCTAATCCTGCCACATCAGAGAATGTGATATTTACTTTAGCACCTTTATCAAAAAGGGTTGCTTTAGATTTTCCAATATTAAATATGCCTCCGGGGCCTCCGCCGCCAGGACCTCCGCCGCCCATTTTGCGCATCAACAAAACCCATGCAGCAATAATGATCAATAAAGAAAGGATGGTGTTGGCAACTGGTCCAAACCATTCGCCCTCATCCATTGGATTGGTAGAGACTTCTGGAATATTACGATTGGCAATATAGAATTCCTTCAGGCCATCATTAAAACTCTTCCAGTCAGTTACTTTGAACTCGAATAATGGAACACCCTTATACTTGTCTTTCGAGAGTTTGGTTTTGAACTTAACTGTGTAGAATTCTTTTTCAAGACTATCAGCTTTGATATAAACCCTTACTACTTCTTTGTTTCTTACCAGATCCAAACGTTCCACATCGCCTTTCGCCAGCATTTCTTGTTTGAATTCCTGTTCGCTAACCCTACTAAGATCGGGCGACATTTTCCAGAAGTTGGCAGAAAGCAATACAAGACCGATTACTCCATAAATCCAGTAAATATTAAATTTCGGACCTTTCCTTGGAGCATCACCTTTATCGTTCTGAATGTTAAATTTTGGGGCTTTATTTTCCTGTGACATATCTGTTTCCTCTATTATATATAATGTTTCTAACTATAACTATTTGCTCTTTTCAACTTCTTCGTGCATCACAGATCCCGCATCGCTCCACATTTCCTCCAACTTATAAAACTTCCTGGCATCGGGTTGCATCACATGCACTACTATGGTAACATAATCAATCAAAGCCCACTGTCCTGTTGGTCGGCCCTCATGTTTATAAGGGTTTTCTAAACAAGCTTTCTGAACCTGCTCCTCTACAAAATCGCAGATGGCTCGCACCTGTGTGGTTGAAGTGGCTTCACAAACTACAAAAAAGTCAGCCGCCGCTTCAGGAATACTTCTAAGATCTAGACTAACAATATTTTCTCCCTTCTTATCTAGAATGGCTTTAATAATGGCCTTAAAAATTTTGGAATTCCGGTTTATACGAGTAATTCGAGTACCTGTAGTTACAGGGCTTGTGTTTTGTAAAGAGAGCGTTGCCAATAAATTATGTTGTTTAAGGGTGATTGATTGAGCAGCTTCCTAGCTACCTTCGTCAAAAATAGTACTTCTTTGTTACCAATAAATGCTAAAACTCCTATTGGAGAACCATTTTTCGAATTACCTGATGTTGATAGTACCAACATCTATGCCATTGACAAGGTTCAAGCTAATTTGGCTGCTCATGGTGCCGCTTTCTTTGCTAATAGGCAATTTGCCGGGAAGGGGCAGCGTGGAAAGGATTGGATTTCCGAGAGCGGTTCAAATATCATTTTATCGGTAGTAATTGACCCTTCCTTCCTTTTAATAAACCAACAGTTTGCATTGAGTGTGATGACTTCTTTAGCTGTTTTCGATTTTTTCTCTGCATATGCGGGCAGTGAAACAAAAATAAAATGGCCAAATGATCTTTTTTGGCGTGACAGAAAGGCAGCGGGAATCCTCATCGAGAACCATCTTCAGGGTAATAAATGGCAGTATTCTGTGATAGGAATTGGAATCAATATTAATCAAACCGAATTTTCTCCCTTGATTCAACAAGCTGTATCCCTAAAACAAATTACCGGCAAAACATATCAACCTGTGGAATTAGCAAAGGAATTTTGCCAGCATCTCGAAAAAAGATTTAACGCTTTAAAGGCCTTACAAATCAGTGAGCAATTAGATGAATACAACCTCCATCTCTATAAAAAAGAAACATCAGTTCGCTTTAAAAAAGATAATATGGCATTTACTGCACAAGTGAAATCTGTGAACCAAACGGGAGAACTTATATTAAAGGATGGATTGCAAGACAGTTTTCGATTCGGCGAAATTGTTTGGCTACACTAAAAGGAAATCCGAATCAGATGAGCTTAATTTGCAAAAAATAAAAAAACTGTAGAATGACTGAATTCCGTTTAACCAAATTTTCGCATGGCGGTGGTTGTGGCTGTAAGATTGCACCTTCTGTTTTGAGTAGTATTTTACAATCGAGCATTAAAGCTCCTGAATATAAAAATTTACTAGTTGGTAATGCTAGTAACGATGATGCTGCCGCTTATGATTTGGGTAATGGAACTGCCTTAATTAGCACTACAGATTTTTTTATGCCGATCGTTGATGATGCATTCTCATTTGGAAAAATTGCTTCTGCAAATTCCATTAGTGATGTATATGCGATGGGAGGCAAACCCATTTTAGCTATCGCCATTCTTGGATGGCCCATTGATAAGATCCCTGCTGAAATTGCACAACAATTACTGGAAGGCGCTCGTAGCATCTGTTTGGAAGCTGGTATTCCATTAGCCGGAGGGCATAGTATTGATAGCCCAGAACCTATATTCGGATTGGCTGTTAGCGGATTAGTAGATATTGAAAATCTTAAGCGAAATAATACCGCAAAAGAAAATGACTTGCTATTTCTTACCAAACCTATCGGGGTAGGCATTATTGCTACTGCACAAAAAAGAGAGAAGATTTCTGAAAAACATTTGGAACAATTACTCAAACAATTGAGCACTTTGAATAAAGCCGGCGAAGCTTTAGGAAAAATTGCAGGGGTTCATGCAATGACCGATGTTACAGGTTTTGGATTGATTGGTCATTTGACTGAAATGGCCGAAGGAAGCAAACTAAGTGCAGAAATCACTTATGCAAATATTCCAATTTTGGATGCTGCGATCGAATACCAGAAACAAAAAATTGGTCCCGGCGCAACGGCTAGAAATTGGAATAGTTACAGTGCAAAAGTTTCTATCGCTCCAAATATTGATCAAGAAGAAGCTTTACAATTATTGCCCGATCCGCAAACCAATGGCGGCTTACTTATTTCAGTTGCTCCTGAATCTGCAGAGGAAGTGATCGCTGTTCTTGAATCATTCGGATTAACTGCACATGTACAACCAATTGGGAAAATGGTTGCACAGGGCGATAAGATCATCCAGATTTTATAAGCTAGAATACCATATTACCCTTATTCTTGATCTGCTCATTAGTGAGTTCAACAACTAATTGCACGCCGGTAATGGTATTGAGTGTTTGTTTGATCCAGGTACATTTTTCGTCGTCCACAAAATCTCCTTTCATTAACCATAGAAAATCCATATGCCTGAACTCAGGCAACAAATATTCGCCGTCGTATTGGTTATGATATATATAGTGACTCAAAAAGCTATTGGGCTCTAAGGATTCGAAAACAGAGAAATAATAACTGCGCTCTTTCTTACGCAAATGAATTTCAATATCGTTGTTTAGTCGAAACTGATAACCCAATAAATTATTTAAATGCCAGCAAAACTGATAACTCTTGATAGGCGCTGTAATGCCCAACAGACGTGTGTCTTCGAAGAAATCTTCATTCAGTTCATCGACATTTAAACGAAGTTTCGACATAATTTATTTATTGAAATTCTATATCAAATGTTTTCTCTTCTTTTCCTCTAAGTATGCGCAATTTAGTCTTTTCTCCTTTCTCAAATTTTCCAAGAGCACCCATATAACTCACTACATCAACAAATTTAATATCACCCAATTGTAACAACACATCACCGGCTTGCAAGCCAATTTTTTCGCCTAATTTACCCGGACTCACTCCATCTATTCTCATTCCTGTTCCACTAAATCCATAATCGGGAATCACACCTAAACTTACTTTGAATTTAGTGCTTCTTCCCCCTGCCTGCTCTCTCGTTTTTGTAAATACCAATTTACCCTTACTATCGTTTGCAATGATTAACTGATGAATCATTTGAACAATATTTTTTTCTCCATCGTAATTGATCTTATCCCAATCGTCTGTTGCTTTATGATAATCAGGGTGACTGCCTGTAAAGAAAAACAATACTGGCATATCCTTTCTATAGAAACTAGCATGATCACTCGGACCACTTCCTGAACTATCGAACTTGATTAAGATCTGAGGATTATTGATAGATGCGAAATATTCTCCCCAAGTCGGCGAAGTACCATAACCACCAATCGTTAATTTATGTGAGGTGTCATATCGCCCTACCATATCCATATTCAACATATAATTGGGTGTGATGGCAATAGTAGGATCATCGATCCAATGCTTGCTACCAAACAATCCTAGCTCTTCTGCAGAAAAATGCAAGATCAGATAATTGTTGTTTTTCGGAGATGACTTCACTAACATTTTAGTCAGCTCAATCAATGCCGCCGTTCCACTTGCATTATCGTCTGCTCCATTATGAATGATGTGTCCAGTATCTAAAGCATTCTTATCCTCTCCGTATCCCAAATGATCATAATGCGCTCCAAGAATTACAGTGGTTGCAGCATGATTGTCGATATACCCAACTATATTACTAGCACTTCTTTTCTGTTCTACAATCTGAACATTCAATGCTAATTCTAAGCTAGCTGCATTATCAAAGAAATAATGTTTGTAGCCTGCTTTAGTGATATACACTACAGGAATTGCAACTTGTTTAGCCGTATCTTTTTTATTGAACTGAACATTATCTGTGATAGAAGAACTATTATATAAAAATAAAGCGGTAGCACCTTTAGCAGCGATAGCTTCAGCTTCTTTTTTAATCGACTCATCGATATCGAAATGTGGATTGGTTTTATTTTCTTCTAAAATTTCTTTTAAATCTTTGAACCAAGGCTGTCCCTTTTCGTTCAAAGCCATAGCAGGATTGCCTTTTACAGTTTTTTGCGCGCTATAGGTTAAAGGAAAATATTCCGTATTCTGTTCTAATGGATGTGCATTAATAATCAAGCTCGTTGCAGTAGTGATCTGCTTTCCTTCATTAATTTCAAATGTCTGCACATATCCCTCTTTGCCTTTTGGTTCTAATCCTATTTGCTGATACTGCTCAACAATATAGGCCAAGGCTAATTGTTCGCCCTTTGTTCCTGTGCGTCTACCCTCTAATTTATCATCGGCTAAATACTTGACATGTGCTTGTAAGTTTGCTACTAATTCCAGATTTGCTTTTTCTTCTGCGATTCTTTTTTTTCTTTTACTTTGCGCATTCGCAACAGTTGTAAAGAGTAATACTACTAGCAGTAGCTTTTTCATATATATTCTTATTAATGAATGCAAAAATAGCCGATTTAGGCATCCATAATTAATTAAGCTATTGGGTTTAAAAGGTTTTGATAAGATTCTGTTCCCAATCTCGTAACAAAGCACCATTATAAGCGGTTACTTTTGCCATTCAATTTTAAAATTTGTCGAAACCCGAATTAAATATTGCATTAGTGGGAAATCCAAACAGCGGAAAAACTTCGTTGTTCAATGCTTTAACGGGACTTAATCAAAAAGTGGGGAACTTTCCGGGGGTAACGGTCGACAAAAAAACAGGCATTCTTGATTTAGATAATGGCATTCATACCCGAATCATTGATTTACCAGGAACCTATAGTTTATATCCTCGAAGATCAGATGAATGGGTTGCCTATAAAGTATTGATGAATGCCGATCAGGATATTAAGGCGGATATGGTTTTACTGGTTGCCGATGCAAGTAACCTTAAACGCAATTTGCTTTTCTGTAGTCAGATCATTGATTTGAAAATACCGGTAGTGGTTGCATTAACCATGAATGACCTGGCGGCTAAGAAGGGAATTATTATTGATGTAAAAGGATTAGAAGCAGAATTAGGCGTACCGGTTGTTTTAATTAATCCAAGAAAAAATAAAGGACTTGCCGAATTAAAAACCGTATTGACGCAATATGTCAAAAATCCTGCGGCGTTTAGTAAGACAGATTTTATCGATAATAAAAAAATGGCCCCCCATGCCATTGAAGCAGTACAATCGCATTTTCCAAAACTGAGTGATTATGCTGCGGTACATTACCTGATCAATCACGAAAATTTTCCTTTATCAGATCAGATGCAGAACACTGTTGAACAGATTGAAATTAACTATCAGTTCAACCCCACTAAAACGCAGGCAGATGAGATCATGCAGCGCTTTGGACAAATTAGGAAGATCATGCAGAAAAATGTGACCGAACCTGATCCTTTAGAACAAAAGCATTTTTCAGATAAACTCGATGATATTCTGTTGCACCGCACTTGGGGATATTTGATTTTATTGGCTGTTTTATTTTTATTGTTTCAAAGTGTATTCTGGTTAGCACAATTTCCCATGAATGCCATTGAACTAATTTTCAAACAATTTGCAAGTTGGTTAACAAGCAACATTGCTCCAGGATGGTTTGAAGATTTATTTGTAAATGGAATTGTGGCGGGCATGAGCGGCATTTTTGTTTTCATTCCGCAAATCATGATCCTATTTGGCATCATCACCATATTAGAAGATACAGGCTATATGGCACGTATAAGTTTTTTGAGCGATCGATTGATGCGTAAAGTTGGATTAAATGGCAAGAGTGTAATGCCCATGATCAGTGGGTTTGCCTGTGCTGTGCCAGCGATTATGAGTGCTAGAAATATTGAAAATAAAAAGGAAAGATTACTCACCATTTTGGTAACCCCCTTAATGAGTTGTAGTGCTAGACTTCCGGTTTATACTATCTTAATTTCATTAGTTATCAGTAATAAATATTATTTCGGATTCCTAAGCTTGCAGGGTTTGGTAATGATGGCACTTTATTTATTGGGTGTTGTGACGGCTTTAATTGTAAGCTATGTGATGAAGTGGGTGATCAAAATTCAGGAGAAAAGTTTTTTCATTCTTGAGCTGCCTATTTATCGTTCACCAAGATGGGCGAATGTGGGTATCACAATGGTGGAAAAAGCAAAGATCTTTGTTACCGATGCAGGTAAAATTATCATGATCATAAGTGTGCTGTTATGGTTTCTTTCTTCGCACGGACCGGGTAATAGAATTGCCGATGTGGAAGCGAAATATGCCTTGATGATTCAACAGCATCCATCAGATGCAAAAACACTTAACAAGCATTTGTCATCCGAGAAATTGCAAAACTCTTATGCAGGTATACTTGGGAAATCTATTGAGCCCGCCATTAGACCCTTGGGATATGATTGGAAAATTGGGATCGCCATTATTAGTTCTATTGCAGCAAGAGAAGTATTTGTAGGAACCATGGCCACTTTGTATAGTGTGGAAGAAAATGATGATAGCTCACTTCGTGAAAAATTGCAGGCAGCTAGACATGATGATGGAACAAAAGTATACACCCTACCTGCAGCTGTATCGCTTATGATTTTTTATGTACTTGCTATGCAATGCATGAGCACACTGGCTGTGGTAAAAAGAGAGACAAAATCTTGGAAATGGCCGGCGTTTCAATTCTTCTACATGACCGGACTTGCTTATCTAATGAGCTTATTGGTGTATCAGATCTTCAAATAATTTTTAGTAGCTATCTTTTATTTTGACTTTTCTGAAATTTTATTGGGGAAGCGCATAAATACAGAAGTTCCTTTTCCTATCTCGCTTTCAATCGTAATAACGCCACCCAACATTTCAATATAATCGCGGGTAAGTATTAAACCTAAGCCACTCCCTTTTTCATTGAGTGTTCCAGCTATGCTTTCATTTTGTTCTACATCAAAAATTTGACCAACCGTTTCAGGATCCATCCCCACACCATTATCACTTACCGATAATAATATAGTATCAGATTCAGTTGAAGCACATACTGTAATTACACCTTCCTTCGTAAATTTATTGGCATTACTGATCAGGTTACGAAAAATAAAACGAAGGGCATTGATGTCTGAGTTAATGAAAAGATCGTCGTCAACCAGATTGGCAAGTATATTCGATTTAAGTGCAGCCATTACTTCAAAACTCTTGAACATATTGCTGATCAGGGTATACAAATGAACTTTTTCTGATTCAGAACCCTTTCCTTTCATTTGCATAGAACCCCAGTCAACCAAATTATTCAATAGTTCAATAGTACCATCAATTTGTTTTGCAGCCATTTGCATTAACGTGGCGGATTCCTGTTTACTGAGTATTTTTTTTCCAGTCAACTCAATGATAGATTTCACAGCACCCACCGGATTTCTTACATCATGCGCAATGATGGAAAGAATTCTATTTTGAAATTCCATTTGCTGCTCCAATTTTTCTCTTTGTTGAAGCAATTGTTTATTCAGTTGTTTCTGTTCTAATAATTTTATGATCTGCCTGGCTAATGTTTCAAGAAATAGGATTTGCGCTGTTTCCAATGCATGGGCTGAATTGTCCATGATAATAAGCGTACCAAGGGTATATCCTTTTTTACTCAACAACTGAATTCCGGCAATGTATCGAATATTGGGGTTGCCTGTAACAAATGGATTATCTGAAAATCTTTCATCTTCCTGCGTATCACATACTTCAAAAAAAGCTTCGTTTGAGGTAAGAAAATAAGAGGAAATAGAAAATTCTCGAGGAAAGCTGTTTTGTTCTAACCCTATTTTTGCTTTAAACCATTCTCGATCAAGATCAATAAAGGAAATTGCAGCAATAGGCATTTTTGTAATGCTAGCAGCCAAGAGTACAATATCGTTGAATTCATCCTCGGCTTCGGTGTCAATAATTTCATAGCAATTTAACTCCTTTAATCGCTGATGGTCGTTTAGAGGTATCTGTGACGTAGCAGTAAAAAGAGTTATTTGAGCTAGGGGCTCTTTTCTTCTTTGCATGGGAAGCTATATCGGATAGAAACGGAGAACTAAGGAA
>SESF01010498.1_pt1 | contig 13299 bp, 15 predicted proteins | sample 3171521 | NCBI WGS metagenome assembly SESF01 (sample SAMN10866945, study PRJNA518727) | freshwater metagenome | biome: subpolar coniferous forest; feature: holomictic lake; material: water; isolation source: holomictic Lake 227, 6 m and 8 m depth | place: Canada: near Kenora, Ontario | collected...
TAGCACTATCAGATAGCGACAAAGAAAAGCTTATGGCCTTGCCAAAAACTTCTTGGTTCGTAGCAGAAAAGCATTCTAACATTTCTCAGAGACACGAAGATAGTTGTCGCTCTATCAATTGCTCAAAAAACTATATTCGTTGGGGATCGCTGGAAAAACTAATTGGTTCAAACGATATTAGTTTTCTAATGTATCCAAAGCACAGCAGTTACTTCTTTTCTAAAGGAGGTAATTATGGTAGCGGCCTACCCGGGCTTGTAAAAATATTTGGCGCTTTTGAGGTTCAAGAACTTCTTGATACTAAACTACTTGAAGGCGAGTGGAATAGATATAGAGAATACGATAATAGCTTTTTTATGGCTAATACAGGACTTATCGAAGAATTCTCAAAGAAAAAGGGCTATATTAAGTTTAGCTACAATTCAATGAAAGATTTTAGTGCTACAAGAAAGACTATTAAACCAAAAGATGTCATTATCAAAAAGCACTCTGTCTTAACGGATGAAGATGCTACAAAGTATAAGGACAACCCAAGGTATAACTTGGTATATTCTGCAGACGGTTTAATGTTTTATATCTCAAAGAGCGACAAGCTAAAAGCTACTGCTCTGCAGACTAAGATCACTAAATCTTTGCGTGAAGAATTTATCGCTTTCCTTAACTGGATTGGATATTTTCAACTTGCTGCTGATTTAGAGCCAGGAAATATGATAGAAACTTTCTTCCCGCACCTTCTACTAAAAGCAAAAGAAGCTGCCTGGGTAATAAAGGCTGAATCAGAGTTTCCAGCTAAAAAGGCTGATCTATTTGCGCTTGCAACAGAGCAATATAGGTCTTTATATATGGGTGAGAGTACAAGCACGGTTACACCAGCTGCGAACTCTACTCTGCTCCATACTACTTTCAAGGATTACTTTTCTGGAACACGGTACAACACCGTTGACACAGACCCATCCAGACTTTTAATGAGCAATAACCAGCTATTTTCTTTTAACAAAAAGTTCTCTCTTAATATAAATTTAGCTGATGTTATGACAATAATGGCTAGAGGTAAAACTAAAGAGAGCCTTTCAGAGTCTAGCAGACTTTATTTCAAATCTGCAGATGCGGCTATGTCTTTTATGACCACAAATTTCTTGTTGTCAGATTCTGTCGAAAAGATTCTTGAAAATACTTTTAAGAACGAACCAAACAAAGAAAATAAAATACAAGTAATGTCTAACTGGTCACTTAAATATCACGATGAGATTAAAGACGGCCAACTTCTTAAAACTTGTGTTACTTTAAGTCCAGAGGCTCTAGCTATCTTCGGCTTTGTTGCTACATTATTTACACCAAGCGATGTGACTTCTTGGATAGAGCTATCAAGAGATCACTTCACAAAAACTTTACCACAACAGCTCTATGATAGATACAGTAGCATGGAAATAGCAAGTGTTGACCAATTATCAAGGTTAATTGGATTAGGGATAGACTACTATGCGACAATATTCTCTGCCGCAGAATCCTTCTCCAATAAACTACTGTCAGTAGACGATGGTTCTGATGAAACAGGAGAATAAATGAATATTCCAGCCTCAGTGTTTGCCGCAAGATATAAACTAGCGTGTTTTTATCTTGCGAACCACCTTTTCGAAACACTAATTAGTATAGATCCTAATGTTGATTTGACAAGTTTGTCAAAACTACAAACAGATGGCGGATTCTTTATGTCAAGCCTTCGCATTGTAGAACAACTTACAGCATTTAAGTCTGATAGTGAAATAGATACCCTCCAGAAAAAAATAGAAGCTTCTGGAACAATGTATTTTAGAAAGTCTATTCTAACTGCAGTAGTTCAACAGGGTATGAAAACAGCATTTGGCGCACCTGGAACGCAAGGTACGGGCGGGTGTTCTGGTGGACATTGTGATGATAAGCCACCACCACAGCAGCTAGAAAATTTGTTTGACAAACATGTTGTTAAGCATCTATATGATAGTTACTTCTCTGCCTATGTAGAAAATACAGAACCTATCGAGTTCTTGGACAAAGTAGACCCAAGAACTGATGATATGGTATCTATCTATGAACTTGGCGTATTTGATACTGATATATTGAATACTGTATCTAGTATTCTAGATTTTTCTAATCCTGATGGTGCTTTGAGCGTTGCTTCAACACTTTCTCAGAACCCTAGATATAATACTTACAAACATTTCTTCGGACTTGTTAGTAAGTGCGTATAATTAATAAAATAATACCCTCTCTTAACCGTCTCTACGGAGACAAATATTCCGGAGTTTTACATGGCTAAGACCGAAGCAATTAGTAAGGATTTCTTTTCAACAGCTACTCGTATGTCCTTGTCTCGTTTGAAGGACTTCTTTCAGAATGTAGTTCTAAAGATGGATCCCAAGCTGTGCCCTCCCATTATTATCTGGGGAACACCAGGTATTGCTAAAACAGCTATTATCGAAGAAGTATTTGGAAAGCATGCTAACGGTCTGGTTACTGCTATTTGCAGTCAACTTGGCCCATTGGATTCTAATGGACTTCCTCATATCGAAACAATCAGAGCCACGGATGGTTCTAATGATAATTTCACAGAAACCCGCTTCACTCCTACCAATGTCTTTGGTCGTGGTAAGTCTAATCTGTTTCTGGATGAGTTGAATAACTCTAGTCATTCTATGATGGCGGCCCTTCAGAACTTGCTATCATCTAGAAAAATTGGTGGTGATGATTACAATGGCGTTTATATTATTGCTGCTTGTAATCCTCCCAGCACTAATAGCTTGGCTAATGACCTTAATCACCCTACTATCTCTCGTTGTATCAATGTTCTTCTTGACTACACGCTTGAAGATTTCATGACCTATGCAATCTCCAGTGGTGATATTCACCCTGCTATTGTTGCTTTCCACAAGAAAACTTCTGGTCAGTACCTTCAGGCTAAGTGGGATGTTCTAAAGAACAACTCTCACGGTTATCAGACTCCAGAGCCTGGTGCTAATGAGCCTTACCCTTGCCCTCGCTCATGGCGTTTGGCTTCTGACTTCCTTAACACAATGTCTCATAACAAGGGCATTGAGTATTCTCTACTTCAGCCTATCGTTGAGGGTTGCGTTGGTGTTATGTCTGCCAGCCAGTTTGCTACCACTTATGCCTACATGAATCGTCTTCCAGATATCGAAGCGGCTTATGAGGGCAAGCTATTTGCTAAGGATGTTAGTATTAAGGGTGAAGTTGCTGTTGAGTATCTAACAGCTTTCGCTTGCATTTCTTATGCCTCTGCTATGATCGACAAAGCTAAGAACGATGGCATTAAGTGCATCATGCCAAAGACTAAGGAAGATAAAAAGACAGCCGCTTGGCATCTAATTGCTGGGCTTCACCGCACTATTCAGTTTGTAATGGCAAGTTGCTCTCCAGAACTCGCTCAGATGATTGTTAAGTCAATCACAGACCGTATTCATGTTCTACCTGAAAGCTTCTCTGTTCAGCTTTACTCTGATCCCGATCCAGATGCCGGTCTTACAAGAGCTAAGACTTTCCAGAAGATGGCTTCTCAGGTTGCTATCAATGCGAATAGCATCCAGTCTTCTATTGGTTAGTCATGATAGGCTGGAAACTATTTAGACTAATGAAAGACGGCTCCATCGCACCGCTGTTTATAAATAAGCGGTTGCGATTGGAGAATAATAAATGGTATGAAGCAGAACTCCATGCTACAAAGGGCTTCAGCCCAAGAAGAGGGTTCCATGTAACAGCAAAGCCTATCGCCCCGCACCTTAACTCAAAACGAGAAAAACGTGTGTGGAAACAGGTAGAAATAGAAGATTATGTAGAACTGCAACGCCCTGAATCACAGGGCGGTTTGTGGTATATTGCTAACCGCATGAGAGTATTGGAGTAAAATATGGCAAGCGTAGCGCCAGGTAAGACATCATTTGAGGAATTGTGGGAGACTACTGAGGCTCCGGTTATTGATATACCCAGTCTCAGAAGTTATCTTATTAAGAAGGTTCCATTCTATACCCAAGCACTCCAGCGTGTAGATATTATTATTACAGATAAGAAAGATAGCCCCTCCTTTGGTTGGACTAACGGTTTCAAAGTTTATATTAACCCAAAACTATACGCTATTCATGGTAAGCAGGTTATAGAAAACAAAGGAACTTGGTTTTCTACTCCGATTCTTGGCATAGCTTTTACTATTATGCATGAGATCGGGCATATCGTATTCGATAGCTTTGGTCGTCTAGGACACCGAGATCCTAGAATGTGGAATATCGCAACTGACTATCAAATCAATCAGTTCGTTGCAAAGATCATGGAACAGTCTGGTATGTTCCAGACAAAGGAATCGTTTACTGCGTTCCTTAAGGTTATCAATGAAAACCTTTGCTTTGATCCAGCTAAATTTGAGAAGCTAACATCAGAAAGCACTTACGACGATCTTTATCGTATTTCCGTCACCCGATCAGGCGGCGGGTGCGGTGGTGAAGATAAGTCTCTAGGCGATGATATGCAATACGAAGAAGATGATAGTTTATCTGATGAGGAGAAGATGGATCGTGACATTGTTAAGTCCGAGCTATCTAACTACGCAGAGAAAAATGCTAGTAAGCTTCCTGGTAATGGGCTTGGGTTTAGAGAGTTTAACTTTCTTCTTGAACCGCCTAAAGTTAATCTTCGCATGGTTTTGAAGCAGATTACTGATCGTGAATGTACGGATGACTGGGGATTTACTTCTCGCCAGTCTCGTATGGATCATATGCTTCCAGATAACATGAGACTTCCCGTTATTACTCAATCTAATCCAGACCTTGTTAAGAAGATTTTCTTTGTTCTTGACAGTTCTGGTTCGATGGGCCCAGAGCAGCTTAATGATGCGGCTAATATCGCAAAGGAATTGATCGAAAAGTATACGAGACAGCCTGTTTACTTTATCATTCACACTAGCGAAGTTGTATATTCTGGTGATATTAAGAACCACAACGAAGCTATTAGTTCTTTCAGTGGTGGCACAGCTTTTTGGCCCGTAATCGAAGAAATCAAGCGGGTTAAGAAGGAAGAACATATTGAGTGTTCTGTATGTATCTGGCTCACCGATTATTATGGTGAGGTTGATTTTACAGCACATGATCTACCGTTCCACCAGAAAAAGATGAAGTGGATTATTTCTGGAAGCAAGGCAGAACCCACAACTGGGAAAACGTTCTACATAGACGAGGTTTAATATGACCAAACCTAAGTACCCAAAAACGGCAGAAGTTGATAAGATCATTGACGAACAGGTCTTAGTATCTTCTGCTGTTACCTTGTCAGATCCAGAGTATATCATCAAATCTGCGAAAAGATTCTTAACGCAGTATTATATGATTAAGACTGGTCTTATTACTGTAAACGAGAGCGCAGAAGCATTGGAAGGTTCAATGCTTCTGTCCTCACTAGATGAAGAAGATTTTACGATGCTTCTTAACGGCTCTCTCGTATCTGAGAAGGGCAAAGACGGTTCTGCTGTCTTTGATGATAGCGGTAAGAAATCAACTGCGGAACAAAAAGCAAGGGAGCAGGTTTTAGAACAGCTCAGTGAAATGTCTTGTTCTACTATCATAGAACATACAAAAGAGACTCTAGGTTCTCCCAGAGTATTTTTTGAGTCTAATGAGTTCTCCTTCAAGCTATACGCCGAAGGTTACAAGATTGGGACAGTAGTAAAGTCAATCGACCCAATAACTCCAGTGAGCGGTAAGAAAGATCCTCAGGTTCTTTATATCAAAAAGCCAGCACAAATTGATTATAGCAAACTAGACCTCACTGATGTAGCTGGTTTAGATGCTTGGATGTTGTTTGACTGTGTTATAAAGTACGAGTCTGGATTTCTTGATATGCTTGCTATTCCAGAAAAGGCTTTACCAAAAGATCTACTAACACTACTTAACAAGGTAGATAAGTGGTCCGAAAGAGCCGTTGAATTAGCTAACAATTCTAAGCACAACAATGTATCTTTTAATGTGATCGATGATCCATTTAAAGCCTTGTTCGGTGCTTTGTAAGGATGCTATGATTGATCTAAATACCTTATCAGTATTTACACCAGACAACGGTATTATTGGTGGCATTAACAAAAGTAACTTTAAGCGAATAGAGTTGTGGTTACAGACCATTAATGAAAACCCAGGACAACCAAGCACAACACCAAATGTGCTTGGTTTGTTTGGCCCCGCTTCGGTGGGTAAAACAACTGCGGCCTCTATTACAGCTAAAGCATTAGGTCAACCTCTAGTTACTTTAAATAGTGCTGCTTTGGATCAAAGCTCTTTATGGGAATCTATTTATTTAAATACAAAAGAGCTTTATCCAGAAGGCCGAATGCATAATGTTGTTACTCCATTTTACAAAACCTATAATGAAAGGTTTTACGCTTTAATAAACTGTGCTATTTTGTTTGACGAGTGTCATGAGCTGACTAATAAAAGTCAAGGACAGTTACTATCAGTCTTAGACGGTTCTCTCAAAACAGTAAACAATGTAATCAACAAAAAATACAATCTGTATCTAGAAAACATTACTTGGATATTTTCTACGACAGACAGTGGCAAACTACTATATCCTTTTTCAACAAGACTACATTCTGTTATTCTTAACGAATACACAGAGCGAGATATAGTAGAGATAGTAAGACTAAAATTTCCTGTATTAACGGATGACCCTATCTTAGTCTTAACTAGAGCTGCTAAACTAGTACCAAGAATAGCTATTGATTTAGCTAAACAATATGTAAGTATTTTTAAACCTATAGGATATAATAGAAAAACTGCCTTATCCTATGTTAATAGTGTCTTACAAACAAATGAATACGGACTAGATAGTACAGATAATAAAATCTTAACTATGTTAAAGGAATCAAAAAGTCCTTTGCCGAAATCAAAGCAAATGGAAAAGAACTTGCTAGTTAAAAAGTTATCTGGTTTTACTGCTATTCAAGATCCTTCGGAAAAAGAACTAGCAGAGTCAATTAAATTACAGAAAGCTTTAGAAGAGTACATAGAATATGAAACAACTTCTCCTTATATGGCTCGGTCAAGACAAGATATCTCTATGTATTGTAGATTATATGATATGAGAGACTTGGAAATTAGACTTAGTTATATGGAGAAGATTGGTTTCATAGCTAAAACGAAATCTGGTATTCTTTGGAAGCGTGACATGTAATATGAAAACAAACTCCCACTTCAATATAAATGACATAATATATGACCACGAAGATTATTTTAAAATCAAGCTGTTACAGGCTACCCTTCTGCTCAAAGCAGACTCAACTTCGTGGGTAAGAATAAGAAGCGCATTATCTCCTAAGTATAAGTTTACACTTGACTTAGACACCTTTTCTGAGGCCTTGGGGGATCGTGTACTCGTATTCCCGTTGAGGCCAGCGATTTGGCAAAAGAATTCTTCGGTTGTTGACCTTTTTGTTCGATATGATTGTGAGCACGAACAAGACGCTGCTGTAACAGAGATGTTAATTCAAGGATTAACAGAACGAGATAGGATTGAGTTTAACCCCTCTTTGACAATACCATATTTACACCACCGATTTGCTTCTCACATACCACCAAATGTTTTAGGGATAATAAGACTTAAGACTGATGGTATGAAAGAAGAACAAGTAATTAGTATCATTAATACTTGGAATACCATCTATAAGGTATCTCAAACAATGCTATCCTATGATAGTTACCATTCCTTTTTGGAGAAACGATGAACAAGCACCGTTCATTTTAGAGAATTAAATATATACAATTCAAGGAAATACTAAAATGTCCGATACTAAAACTTGCTCCAAATGTGGAGAAACAAAAACAATAACCGAGTTTTATACTTCGCACAATAAAACCAAGTGTAAGCAGTGTGTTAATAATACTTGTCGAGAGTATTATATAAAAAACGCCGATAAGATTAAAGCACAGCATTTAGATTACTGCTCAGACAATAGAGAGTATATAAATGCTAGACAGCAAGTTTATTACGCAAACCACGCTGAAGAAGTTAAAGCAAGGGAAGCTCGTTATAAGATAGAACACGCAGATAAGGTTAAAGCTAGGGAATTAAAATACCGCCAAAATAATCCAGACAAAGTCAAAGCTTCTCAAAAACGCAAGTTTAAAAAGCGTATAGCTAATGACCCTGACTTTGCTAAATCTCGAATAGCTAGACTAGGTATCATAACCCTAAAACCTGAACTCATGTTGCGTGATAACAATGCTTGCGTTCTATGTTCAAGTTCTTGTAATTTACATTGCCATCATATAGTTCCAGTAATGGAAGACGCACAACTTTTATTAGAGCCAAACAACCTAGTTATTTTATGTAAGACCTGCCATTATAAAGCACACAATAACGGCAGATGGACAACTATTAATCCAGAGTTGGCTATTACGCTTCAAGCATACATAGCAACTCTAACTTAATAAATTAATAAACCTTTTTATTGTTGCTACTCACTGTAGCACAGGAGATTACTTTGAATAAACATGAAGTAAGTGTAGAACTAGCCAAGCGTCTAGATATCACGCAGAAGGAAGCCACTCTAGCAGTAGATGGTTTGCTTGATGTATTGAAGGAAGCACTCCTAGAAGATCACAAGACAATCACACTTCGTGGTTTCGGTGCTTTTGAAGTTAAGGAATCTGCCCCTAGAACTGGCCGCAATATCCGCACGAATGAGCCTATCGCCATTCCTGCCCGGCTCCGTATCAAGTTTGATCCCTATATCAGCCCTGAGTAGGGTTAATAAATATTCTCACCCCAACTAATCAAAGATACTTGAGCAAGTATCTGTTTTAAAGGCATACCAATGCGAGAACTTCAGGAAGAAAACCTTAATAAGCTAGTAGTAAAGAAGCAGCCTTATATCAAGGCTATTGGACAGGACATTATTTATGTGTGTTCTGTTTGTGGACATGCAGAAAAAGAATATGCGCTTACTTCACGCAATCACAAGACTTGCGGGAAATGTTCTAATCTATCCGTTAAGACTAACCTGCTAGCCACATTAGATTGGATTAATTCCAATATTCAACCACCTGACTCTACTGGGGAATAAATGTCTCTCTTAACACAAGAACTCCTTAAAAAGAAACTGTCCTCTTGGACTTTAAACGCAAAGATTCCAGATCTTTTGGGATTTAGTTCTTCTGAAGCCAGTGAAATTAAACTGGAATTAGAGTCCTTAGTTGAACTGGGGTTAGTAGAAAAACAAGGTCAGCGAAGAGGGTTAAAGTTTAGATTTAAATCAGGTAAATCTACTAGGACTGCGGATAACGATGATGAGCAAGATAACGAACTCGATGAAACGGCTGACGAAGAAATAACTTTAGATACCGCAACTAAGATTAGTCACTCTGCCTCGTTACGAGCCTTCTTTGCTGATAAAGAGTTAGTAAAGCAAGAAGCAACTGGTAAGACACCATTACAGTTAATGTCAGTTATTACAGACATTCAAATTAAAGACCCTTCTATCCTTTCTCACACGCTTGCGTATAAGAGGACTTCAGAAGGAAACATTATAGTGACATTCTGGTCCGGTTGCGTTAAGCAATACGAAAAGACCTATAACTTAAATGCTTTTATTAAGGTGCTAACTTCCGAGCTAAAAGCTCTTTCTAAGCCGCTCCCGGCTAACTTCGAGGAATAAATGTCTAATTTAAAGTCATTTTCTGGCGCAAGAAAAGCTTTTCAAGCCAACTTCGCCGCACTATTAAAGCAGTTTAGTTATACCGCTACTACTTTTAGTATGCGTTTGAACCAGTCAGCATTTGCTGGTGGAAGCACCAAACACGTTGTTTCTGCCGAAGATGTAAATGCCTGGATTAATGGAACGAAGATCCCAAGTCTGTATGCCATTTATAAGGTTACAGACTTCTTCAACATTACTATTGACTCCCTGCTATCACCAGCACCAATCGAAACTGCGGCTGTTACTGGTAAGTCTTTCGCTAGACAGACAGCAGCAAGTCCTAAAATTATTAATACAACAACCGCTACAATGGGAGCATCAACAATGACCGCTAAGAAAACTACTACTACTAACACCAACGCTAAGATGCGTGAACTAATCAAGACCCGTACCACTAGCACCGATTATAACCTCAATCTGGCTTATCGTATTCTCAACAGCGATATGCAGTTGAAGGATATTGCCACCAAGACTGGCGTTTCTACCCGTAGCCTTCGTGACTACGCTTACTACGGCACTAGCATTGATTCCGATGTAGCCAAGGCTCTAGCTTCGGTTCTTAGAACCAATACTACCTCGCTAGGTCTAAAGCTTAACAAGGAAACCATGCGTTATGAGCATGTTAAGTAAATAACAACATTGTTAAATGGGCTGTCTCTTCTTATTGGGAGACAGCCCATTTCTTTATGTTAGGTTAATTAAGTTTATAGACGATATAATATTATGCGAGCTTCACCATTCGATAACTACTGGGTTCAGTTAGAGTTCTCTTCCGAGAAGGAAAGAGCTTTACTTGAAAAAGCTGTATCCTACGATGTTCCCGGTAGTTCATTTAACCCGAGTGCTAACGCCGGATTTTGGAACGGGACTAAAAGCTTTCTTACAGAAGGCAATAAGCTCCCTTTAGGCATCTGGAAATCTCTATTTCCCGATCACCCATTAGTCTGTGATGTTTCGTTTAAGGATTTATCCTTCACTGATATTCCTCTTTATAGAGATAACAGCTCGTATGAGCAAAGGGCATACCAACTTGAAGCAATAAACACAATTCTCAAGCACAAGAGAATGTTATTGTCATCAGTTGTGGGGTCCGGTAAGACACTAATTGCCGCTGCCACTATATCTTATCTCTTAGAGCAAGACAGTAAGAATAAAGTGTTGTTTGTAGTATATGATAAAAACATCTTAAGCCAGTCAATTGTAAACTTCAAGAAGTATGGTTTATATGTAACACAGTATGGTGATGGGATCAAGGATCTTTCTGGAGATATTGTAGTAGCAACAATCCAAAGTCTTTCTAGAATAGAAAAGCCTAGGAAGATCCTCGCTCCCTTCACTATATGCATCTGCGATGAGAGTCATCATTCAAAGAGTAAGACGAGCAAAGCGGTTATGACAAGATTAGCCAACTGTAACTTTTTTGTTGGTCTTACTGGGACTCCTCCCAAAGCTAAGTCTCTGGCATTAGCCGAGCTAACAGCTGTATTGGGCCCAGTAATGTTTAAGTACGATATGCAAAGTGCCGTAGGTCATGGCAATATTGCTCCTGTAAAATGTATATTTTATAAGCTTCCTTATGATGAAGATGTTAAGTCACAAGTCATTGATAGAAAGAACTATAAACATATATGGGATAAAGCAATCAAAGAAAGTAATACAAGAAATAAGTCAATTACAGATATCCTAAAACATGTTATTAGCTTGTTAGATACACCCTCTATTGTCATGGTTGATAGAGTAGAGCATGGTAATCTAATTGCTGAATACATTAGAGATAAATCTAGTGTAAATATCATGGAGATGTACGGCGAGGACTCGATAATTGTTAGAGACATGAAAAAAGCATCCCTCATGAATGACGATATAAATGTGTTGGTTAGCAGCGTTTTACAAGAAGGGGTCGATTTACGAATCAGCCCTGTAATTGCTATCAATGCATCAGGCCGTAAAAACTTTATCAACATGGTTCAGTTCTTAGGCCGTATCGTACGGTCTAATGAAAAGTTTGGATCATTTAGATGCTATATTGACTTTATCGATAACAGCCACCCAATGCTTAAAAAGCATTCTACTGAGCGAGTTCAGAACTGCAAGGATACAGGATCAGAGGTTGTGATCTGTGATACTATGCATAAGGTTCTAACAGAAATCGTTCTTCACTATAAACAAACAAAGCCATAGAGGTGTCTATGTATAAGCTAGTATATCTCCCAACGGGAGAGGAAGTTATTAAGCCCCTTAATGATCGTGGTAATGAGATGACTATTAAGCAAGTGAGGCGTTATCTTCGTAGTGATAAGAGCTATCCTGTTAGATACTGGGATAAAGAAATTTACTTTACTACAGAAGGCGAGTTCCGGGATAATCACCCAAACTATAATAAAGAGTTCTGTGCCAAAATGGGTAGAGCTAAAATTCCTAAAACTGATATAAGAGTAGTGAGGCTTTAGATGACACTTCCCTTTAATAAAAATACAATTAATTATTAGAGGTTCAATATGTTAAAGAAATGTGCTAAATGTGGAGTAGAAAAATCAGAGGATGCTTTTTCTCAAAAAAGCAACATTAAATCTGCTTGTATAGACTGTAATAGATTAGTTGTAGCTGACTTAAATAAAAAGTATAGAGAGAAAAATAAAGCAGCTCTCAATGAAAAAAAGAAAGAATATGTTAAAAATAATAAAGAGCTTGTAAAACAAAGACAACAAGACTGGCATAAAAAGAATAGCGCCTTAAACAAGAAAAAGAGGCAAGAAAAATATAAAGACAATAAAGAGTCTGTTTTACAAGATCGTAAAGAGTATTATGAAAATAACAAAGAGCTTATAAAAGCGAGAGATAAAAGGTATGCTAAAACAGCTGCCGGTATTAAAGTTCGTAAATCAGCAATAACAAAATACTATGATACTAAACCAGAAAAGAAAGAAGAGTATGGCGTTAGACATTTTATTACCTTTGTAATAAAACCTAAAATATTATTTAGAGACGAATATACTTGCCAACTATGCGGTGATAAAGATGGAAATTTTCATTGCCACCATATTATCCCGGTTAGTATAGCGCCAGACAAAATAGAAGACCCTACCAACCTAATAACATTATGTCAATCTTGCCACAGCAAAGCACATAATGGTGATTGGCAAAAAATAAATTTAACAATCCAGGGTTTACTTCAAGAGAATAAAAACTTACAAAAGGAAATCCTATGGGAGAAATAAATCCCCAAATACCGTTTTCAAAAAAATTCCAAGCGGGTCTATTAGTATTAATGATTAAAGACTTCGATTTCTTGCGCCTTATTGAGCCAGAAATGTCAACCAAGTATCTTGACGCTGGTGAGGCCTACTTAAAGCTCTTGAAGCTCGTAAAGGGCCAATACAGCCTCAGCAAGAAGCCTCTGACAATCGACATTATTAGAAATATTCTAGTTAAGCTAGAAAAGTCAACTGTATTGACGGCCCCGGAAGTATATGGAATCAATTCTGTTATAGATTTGGGTTTAACGCTTACTCATTCAGAGATAGAGTATGTTAAAGACCACGCTTTCGACTTCTTTAAGAAGCAAGTAGTAG
>SESF01008218.1_pt1 | contig 13289 bp, 8 predicted proteins | sample 3171521 | NCBI WGS metagenome assembly SESF01 (sample SAMN10866945, study PRJNA518727) | freshwater metagenome | biome: subpolar coniferous forest; feature: holomictic lake; material: water; isolation source: holomictic Lake 227, 6 m and 8 m depth | place: Canada: near Kenora, Ontario | collected...
GAGGTGCCGGGGACGGTGACAAAGCTCGGTGCACCTATGTATTCCACGGCCAGCTTCGCTTCGTCGCGTTTGATCGTCGCCGTCTGAGGAATCGAGTTAGCGATGACCGCTTCCTGCGCCATCGGCGTGCCCGGAATGGAGACGAGCGCGTTGGCTTTGGGTCCTCCGGGCGGGATCTTTTTGAAGTCATTTGGCAGGGTGCCGGTTGCCACAAAGGTCCACGGCCCGTAAAGCGACATGGATTTGAACCAGCGCCCGGAAATGAGCACGTAATAGTTCCCGTCATCCAGGTAATAGAAGATCGCGTTGTCGGAGTTGGCGACGTAGAGAAGATCGGTGTTTTCGAAAGAGAGCATGTTCGCCTGGCCGGTGGTTTGCAGCAATTCGGTCGGCACCGTGGACACGTAGACGGTCAGCGGGGCCGCCAGCGGCGAGGCGGGATAGGCCGGGTCCACCTGCTGCGTGGCCAACGCCGCGGCCAGGGCGGGGTTGATGTCGCCGGGGGGTGTGAAATTGACCACCCAAGGCCCCTCAATGGACGGCGCGCTGTACCAATTGCTCGCCGCGTAAAGGTAATAGCCCTGAGCGAAGGCATTGGTATTGAGCAGAAGAATGGAACGTGTGTTGACGACGCGTTCGTAATCTCCCATCAGCGGCTTGAGGATGGGCGCGCCATCGATGAGCACCAGCAGGGAAGGTTTCGTGGTGTAAATGAGGCGCGGCGGAGTGTTGTCCACCGGCTGGATTTTCGCCTTGGTGGTTTCCCCGGAGATGACGAATACGGCTTCGAGATGATCAAGCGGGATGGTCTTCGCCGCCTGGGGCAACTGCGCCTGGATGATCGGCTGATACACGTTCTGCATGGCGTGTTGGGTGGGGAAGTCCAGCTTCGTGGTCTGGAAATCTTCCAGTGTGACGAGCCGGCTCATCTTGTCGATCTCGGTGCGGGCCGTGAAGTAAACGACACCGTAGGTCTCATTGCTGGCGCCGGTTGGGCGCACCGCGATGGCGAAGCGGCCCTGGATCTGGTTGCCCGGCCACTTGGCGATTTGCGGCTGATACACGGCGAACTCGTAGCCGTTGCTCGCGAAGAAGCGCGGCCACTGCATCGACAGCGGGTCAAGGGTCTGGCCGGGCTGGAGCGATTGCGCCGCGGATCGCAGCGGGGCTAGGCAAGGGGCGAGGGCGACCAAGGCCAGCGCCAGCGTCGCGAGCACGGGATGTGTAAAGCGCGTTCTCATAAATCTATGAACGGCATTTGCGTTCAACCGCAAAGAACGCAAAGGACGCATAGAAAGTACTTGTGATGGCTCCTAAACAAAGGACTGATTCACCTGCCGGGTGAACAGAAGATTTACGTGATCCACTCATAACTGTCATTCTTTGCGATCCTTGCGTTCTTTGTGGTCAACTCAACTGCCGTTCTAAGGATAAAGCAAGAGCTGAGACCGGGCGACAAGGGCTGGAGATAGAGTGGCCCCCAGCCCGCGACGGCCCACCCGCCCCCGGTCAATTGTTCTGGTTCACGTAATCGTAGTTCTGAATGAGCAGAGTCAGATTCTTGTCGGGCACATTGACCTGGATATAGGCCGCGTAGTTCAGTCCACTGGTGAGCGTCTTGAACGTGGCGGTGACGGACACTTCGTCGCCCTTGAAAAACGTCATGATAGTCATCCGGCGTGTCTGGCGAGTCGGCGCGTTCACCGTCAGGGAAACCGTGTCTCCGGGGACCACCACGCTGGCCCCGGTGATCTGCAACGACCCGTCCGGGCCGGGGGCTGGAATCGTGGCGCTGCTAAGGAGATTGATAACCTGGCCGGCGGTCGGCAAGGTGTACTGATGCAGGAAGGTGCGGAGGCCCTTCAAGTAGGTCTCCGTCTCTTCTCGTTCCTTCTCGGCGATCCGCTTGCGGAAGAAGCCCCCGGGCAGCGGATTGCTCTGGTCGCTCAGGAGCGTATGCTGGGGCTGGCCGTCGGGTCCCCAGGTAACTGTATCGATCCGGGTGTCCTTGGGCGTACCGTTCTCGCTCAATTCCGAGCGGCAGTTCCACGAGTATTGTTTCATCAGCACGGCATTCTTCTGGCGCGCGGCAATGAGCGCATTGGCCAGGCCCTCATTCTGGACCTGGGCGATGATGGATGGAGCGCCGCTGAGCGTCATCAGGGCGGTGGTGAGTAGTAGTAATTTCTTCATTGTGTACCTTTCTAGTTTGATTTGTTTTGTCGATCCCTATCGGTCTGGCGGCTGTTGTTTGTCCGCCTAGTCGTGGGCTCGGGCGAGTTGTTCCTCCATAATCTTACGGTCCGCCGCCGTCAACTGCTCCCGGCCGAGCTTGAACGTCACCTTGTCAATCGTGCCGGTGAATTTAAACGGCAACTGGTAGCTGTCGTCCACCGCCGTGCCGGTGTCCTGGCCAATGTCGAAGCTCTCATCGACGGTCATGAGCAACGGGACCGTGTGCTCGATTTTCTTGTGCGCCAGTTCGCGACCATCCACGGTGAATACGCTGGTGCCGCCCTTGCCCGGGCCGGGGCCGTCGTATTTGAAGTCGAACACCACCGTGTGTTTACCCGGCTTGAGCGCCCGGCCAAAGAAGTCCTCGCCGATGAAGCCGCCGACGCCGCCTTCCCAGCGGAATCGTTCTATGTCGAGCAGGTTGTAAACGAACACGGGTTTGCCCTCGAGCAGGTAGAGGGCATAGCCGCCGAAGCGTCCGCCGAACGTCACGATCATGCCATTCGCGCCGCCTTCGGGGACCGTGATCTCGGCGGTGATGGTGTAGTCCTTGTCCAGAATGTTCGGCGCATTGCCGAAAGGAATACCAACATTCTCACCCGTGTAGGTGAACTCGGTCTTCCCGGCGGTCGCACTCGGCTTGGGTGACAGGATACGCACAAACCCGGAGTTGTCCAAGGGGAGGACCTGGTATTTCGCCGCCTCGGTCAGGAACAACGCCTGCATTTCCTTCAGCTTGTCCGGCATCTGGGCAGCAAGGTCATTGTTCTCGGAATAATCCTTGGCCACATTGTAAAGTTCCCAGTGGTAATCGTCCAAGTCGGGCATCTTCGCCCCCAGCATCCACGGCGGCTGGGGCGGGGTCGTGGCGGCCACCCAACCGTCGTGATAGATGGCGCGGTTGCCGACCATCTCGAAGTACTGGGTGTCATGCTTCGTCGGCTCATCGGCGTTGGCTTTGTCGAACGAGTAGGCCATGCTCACGCCTTCAATCGGCTTCTGCTTGATGCCATTGACCAGTTCGGGAGCCTGGATGCCCGTGGCTTCGAGGATGGTGGGCACAATGTCAATGACGTGGTGGAATTGCGCGCGGATGCCGCCGACATCCGTGATGTGGCCAGGCCACGAAATCGCCATGCCCTGCCGTGTGCCACCGAAATGCGACGCCACCTGTTTGCTCCACTTGAAGGGCGTGTCAAACGCCCAGGACCATTGCACGGCCATGTGCGGATAGGTCTTTTCCGAGCCCCATTCTTCATAGTGCAACAACTGCAACGCCTCCGGCAGTTTTAGAATACCGTTATAAGCGGTCAGTGTATTGTAGGTGCCCTCTTCGGTGCCTTCCGAACTCGTGCCGTTGTCGCCGCAGATGTAGATGATCAGGGTGTTGTCGAGTTTGCCCTGATCCTGAACTTCTTGAATTACGCGGCCAATTTCATGATCGCTGTAAGCGGCGTAGGCAGCGAAGACCTCGACCTGACGGGTGTAAAGTTTCTTCTGCAGGAACGAAAGCGAGTCCCATCGGGGCAGCTTGGCTCCACCATACGCGGCCTGTCCATCCGGCCACGGGGTGAGTTGCGTGTCCGCCGGGATGACGCCCAGTCGCTTCTGGTTGGCGAAGATGGTCTCGCGCAGCTTTTCATAGCCCTCGTCAAACAGGTGCATCGCGTGGATTTTATCGATCCATTCCCTGGTCGGCTGATGCGGCGAGTGCGTGCCGCCGGGCACGTAGTAGAGGAAGAACGGTTTTTCGGGGGCGACGGCGTTCAGGCTGTGCATGTATTTGATCGCCTCGTCCGCCATGTCAGTAGTGAGGTTGTAGTCCTTCTTGCCGATCCACGGAGAAATCTGGGTGTGGTCGCGGAACAGATAAGGCGTCCACTGGTCGGTCTCGCCGCCCATGAACCCGTAGAAATACTCGAAGCCCATGCCTGACGGCCATTGGTCGTAAGGCCCGGCGATGCTGTATTGAAAGCTCGGGGTGTTATGTTCCTTGCCGAACCACGACGTGGCATAGCCGTTCTGCTTGAGGATTTCACCGACGGTGGCATTGTCTGGCCCGATGATGGAATCATACCCCGGATAGCCGGTGGCCAGTTCGCCCACCACGCCGAAGCCCACCGAATGATGGTTTCGACCGGTTATGAGTGCGGCGCGCGTGGGCGAACAGAGCGCGGTGGAATGGAACTGCGTGTAGCGCAAACCCGCCTTCGCGACCCGATCCAACGCGGGCGTCGGGATGACGCCGCCGAATGTGCTCGAAATGCCGTAGCCCTGGTCATCCGTCATGATGAGCAGGATGTTAGGCGCGCCCTTGGGCGGCACCACCGTGGGTGGCCAGTATGGTCTGGAATCCTTGGCGGTATCCTTGATCACGCCATTGAACGGCAGCGGTGGCGGCGGGATTTGTTTTCCGTCAATGACCTCGGTAGCGCTGGGCGAACCCGGCGTGCCGGTGATTTGCTGCGCGCTTGCCAGGGAAGCGATCGACAATAGAGTCGCGAGCGCCGCTAGGCTGTGCTTCATTAGTAGGTGCTTCATTGTTTTGTTCTTTCTAGTTTGGTTGTTGCTTTCAGTTCGCGTGCATCCGGCAGGACGGCTGCCAGCGTGGCGCGGGCGGACGCCCTTGGGTCCTTCCGGTCCTTGGTTGCATCGCGTCAGGCTTGGGACCGGTGGTTGACTTTATTCAAATGGTTGGCTGGGAGGCGGGCTTTGCCTTGGAAGCAGCCTTCAGAGGCTTGATTTTGCGCACCGGAACCCTTCTCGCCCTGGTGGTGGAAGCTGTTTCCACCTCTGGCTGTTCCTGCTCGGCGCCGGAGAGCCAGGTGACGGCTTCCTCGAAACTATCAAATGCCCGAACGCTCCAACCGTGCATGGTGGCGATGAGTGAGAACAACCGGGCCCGGTGGTACGGGTCGGCACTGTATAACACGGCCAGCCGCTCCCGATGCGTGAAGCCGATTTCGCGGAATGTGCTCACCAGCACCGCCAAATCCTGTGGCGAGAACACCGGCTTTGGCCCAAAATGCAGCGCCCGCAGATCCAACAGGGCCTGGATGATGCCCCGCTTCCAGCATGCGGCGGCGAGCTCGGCCAGGATTGCTTTGCTGGCTTTCAATTCAATTCGGCCGTGCACCCCCAGGCGGACGAACTCCTGGGCGCGGATGATTTGGAGTTCTGTTGGCATTGTTATCCAAGCTTAAGTTGACTGGCCTGGCTGTTGTCTTTTGCCCGCCTGGACATGGGCTCTGGCGAGTGCTTCTGCCATGACCTTCCTATCCATCGCCGCCAACTGCGGCGGACCAAGCTTGAAGGTCAGTTTGTCAAGTTGAGCGCTTGCAAGGGAGGCGATTGCCAGCAGAACCGAGAGCGCCGCCAGGCCGTGTTTGATGAGTGCGCTTTTCATTGTCTATTGACCTTTTGTTTGTTCGTAATCTTGAAATCTGCTTTCGAGCTAGTGACCGAGCTGACTCAGAGCATTGACCATCGGCTGGCTGGAGATGCGGATCAGCCCGCTAAACGGCTGGTCCAATTCCAGGATCAGGAAGATCGCACCGGACACCGACAGCGCGGCCACCAATAGCGCGGCCACCGCAGTGCTGTTGGCGGGCCCGAACAGCCCGAAGCTGAAGAAGAGAATCGCGAGCCAGAAGACCACAATGACCAGCAAGGGCATGGAAATCGAGCTGCCGGCCTGCTCGAACAGCAGCCAGCGCATCTGGCCGATATCGGCGGCCAGCGTCACGGCCTGCGCTTTCAGCGAGCGCTGGGCATCGTTCTGCGGCGCAAGACTCTGGAGCATGTCGAAGACGGCTTCGCCCCCGGCAGCGGTCGGGGCCAACTGCGTGGCCGGGAGCTTCTTCTCCGGCCAGATTCGAGTGATGGACACTTCCAGTGCGCGGCGGAGCACGGCGCGCGCTTCCGCCGCTTCCGGCCCGTAATGGGCCAGCATCCGGTCAAGAAAGGCGACTTTCCCCGCCATCCGAACCACTTCGTCCTTCTGGGTGTCGTACGCGCCTTTAGCGGAAGCCACGAGCAGGCCCAGCACCAGCGCGGCCATGGTGGCGACCAGGCCCATGGCAAGCTTCACCAAATCTTTTGTGTCAACGCTCAAGTGGTGTTTCGGGAGGGCGTTGCGGATCAGCATCGCCAATACCGCCGCGCCGAACACGCAGGCAAAGACGCATAAGCCGGTAGTGGTGGAAGTCATATCTCTAATTACCGATTACTAATTATTGATTACTGATCACTGATTACTGATTACTGGTCACGGTGTTGAAACGTGTGTTCATTTGCTGGGCCTTTTCTTCTCGTTCGGCTTCGGGCCGAGGAGCTCCAGGTCGACGTCCTCACTCGTAAGGTCCTGCCCGCTCACTGTGCGGTAGGCTTCGCTGTTCTCCATTAGGACGAAGTGCGTCGCGAAGTGGTTGGGCGGGATCTGGGCCCAGCCGGGGTAGCGTTGGCGGTAACGGCGTATATCCTCTTCGGTCCCCTGGCTGGCCCGGAGGAAGGCGCGGCGCATTTCGAGGAACTCGTGGGTGGACTTCATATACTGCTCGTCCCAGTAAGCGGGATCGCGGGGCGTCAGGAGGATGATCACGGAGGAATCCGCCACAGTGGTGGTCCTGGTCGAAAAGAGATACTTGAGGAGCGGGATATCCATGAGGACCGGGACTCCCTCGCGGCCAGTGCGACGCTCCCGCTGGCTCAGACCGCTCAGAATCAAGGTCTGGCCGAGGGTGAGGACCGCCTCACTAGTGACGTTGACCTTGTCGAAAGCGGTCGGTTTGTTCGGATCGGCATTGAGGAGCGAGAGAACACTCAGGCGACCCGCCTCCACCTTGATGTGGACGCGCGGGGTACTGTCTTCCGCCAGCGTGCGCAGCAGAGTCGGAGTAACCTTGAGCGTCGTCCCGAACGGGTAGGGATAGATGTTGCCGCCGATATTTCCGGTGACCTGGTAAACGAGCTCGCCCCCGGCGATGAAATCGGCGGGAGTCCCGCTCAATGCGCTCAGGTGGGGGCGAGCGAGAACTGCCACTCGCTGGGCCGAAGCATTGGCGATGTTGACGACATAGTCAGCCGACGCGCCGAAGATCCAGCCCTCTTGCGAAAGGCCCGTCACGGGCCCGGTCAGGTTTGGCGGCGCCTGGTAGCCGATCCCGGCACGTTTGTTGTCGGCCGCAAAGTAGTTGAAGTTCAGATTGATTTCTTTGAGGAAGTTGAACCCCACACTCTGGCTGTCCAACGCTGTCACTATGAAAAGCACCGAGTCGATCTCGATCATGCGTTGGGGATCGCCGGTGTCGTCGGTCGTCAGGTCCAAAATCTCCGCGGGCTTGCCGACCTCACCCGGAGCATTCTTGTCCGGGACTCCTGGAGGCTTGGTGACGGGGCCAGGCCCCTTCGTGCCTGGAACCTCCGACGGCTTGCCAACTGGGCCGGGCGCCTTCGTGCCCGGAACCTGGGACGGTTTACCGAGGATCCGATCCAGCATCGCCCGCTCATTCGGGCCGCTCGTCCAGCCGTTCAGAGTGAGGCGGCCGCCGCGACATTCCACTGTCACATGGGGCAGGTCGCGGAGCAGCTCCTGGAGGGCTTCGACCTCCGCCCCCTCCAGATCCTCGCGCTCTTCGGTAGAGGCAACCGGCGCCTTGGCCTCGACTGGTAATGCATTGCTCGCCTGATTGTTCAGTCCATCGGCCGTTCCCCCGGGGCCATCCTGAACGGCCACGGCCCGCGTGAGGACCGCGAGGCCCTTGAGCGCGGTGCGATTGGAGGGGTCAAGGCGCAGCGCTTCCTTATAGCAGGCCACTGAAAGCTCGGGGATACCGGCCAGGAAGTAAGCTTTGGCCAAATTGTTGTAGGCCGGGACGTAATCGGGGCGGGTCAAGACGGTTTTCTCGAGCAGGCGGGCGGACCGAACCGGCTCGCCCCGCCGCAGCAGCAGCGTCCCGAGGTTGAACTGCGCCTCGGCGTTGGCGGGGTCGAGCGCCAACGCCCGCTGAAACCCCACGATGGCCTGGTCGTGCTCACCCTTCTCCGCGAGCAGGCAGCCCAGCAGGAAGTGCGATTGAGCGTCGAGGGGGTTGTCCTGGAGCGCGAGCTTCAACTCGCGTTCGGCTTTTTCGGTATTGCCCTTCGCGAGGGCGGCCCGAGCGGTTTGGTAGTGGTGCTCTGAAGGCTTCTCAATGGCAGACGCCAGCATGATGCCGCCCAGCAGCAGCGCGACGGCTGCCCACGGAGTGGTGCGTTTTGGCTTTAAGTCAATCGCTACCATGTGCCAGTTCATTTGAGGTAATTCACCCATCGTTACCGGCGCCGTCCGCCTCCGGACCGGCCTCCGCCTGAGGATTGATACTGGCTAGTGCGCTGGGCTTGCTGATTGCCCCACTGCCGCGACTGGTGCTGCGACTCGAGGGACTCAGTCGACATGCTGCTGGTTGAATGCGCAGCGCTGCTGGCAGCTTGCGTGGTGGATTTATTCATGGTCTGCCAACCACTGCCGGAATTGCTGCTCCAGCCCCCGCTCGGCTCCTTCTTATACACCGTGCCGTCCTTAGCGGCGTAATAGTTGCCCGACTGGCTCTTGGCCACTGCCCCCTGGCCCTCCGGAGTCTTGTACGCGGCAGCACCGGAGCCTTCGGTTGTCTTCACCGCCGCGGCAGATCCATAGGCGCTGGAGCGGGAGGCACCCCAGGCGGCCTGGTTGCCTGCTTGCACATAGGCCCGACTGGCGGAGCCGGCTGAGGTATTCACGTGCGCCGCCTGGGCATAGGTGCCGGTGTAGGGGTTGTAGGCTTGTTTGACGCTTGCGCTCCCATAGGCGCCGTAGGCGGCGGCGCCGCGTGAGTAAGTGCCGGTGGCGGCATGGTAGGCGGCGGTCCGGTCCACGCCGCCGTACGGCCCATAGGCCAGCGCCGCGCTGTAGTAGCCGCCGTAGGCGTAATTATACCCCGCGTCACAGCCGTAGGAACAGTAGGCCGGATTCGCTGGGTAGTAATCGCCCGTGTCGCTGGTGTCCGCGCTTCCCACGGGCATGCCGGCGCCGAACATCAAGACTCCGCTTGGCGCGACATACTCGCCGCTGTAGCCGGAGGTCTGCGCGAAGGTGACGCTTGTGGGCGAGGAGTCCTGGACGGTGACATAGGTGACGTTGTGCAGGGGACTCGAGGGCGGGATCGTGTAGATGGCCGGGGGCACGCTGGTGCAGAGGGTCCAGGGTCCGTTGGCAGCAGCGCCACAAAACCACACGCCCTGGTCGCAGCAGTAATACCCGCCATCCACGAGCAACACGGAATAGGGAGAATTGACCGCATATTGAACCGTGGTGCCCTGGATGGGCTGGAACTGCGGGGTGCCGCTGTAGGTCACGTCGACGGGGGGCTTGGTCATATTCACGACCGTGGTCAGAGGGACGGAGGCCAGCAGCACAGCATCCTTGGCGTCGCGGGTGCCGGGCACTGAGGCCTTCACGAATGCCGATGGGTCGTCGCTGGGAATGTTGGCGAAGTCAGCCGGGAGATCCGTGCTGGCGGCGGCCCAGGGGCCGCTCAATTGGGAGGCGCGGAACCAGCGGCCGGCAACGAGCAGATAGAATGCCTTTTGGTCGGTATGCAGGAAGAGCACGCTGTCCGTGTCGGTGACCCGCAGCAGTTTCGTGCCGTTGATCGGGGTGTAGGTAGGATCGCCTTTAGTGATAATCAGCTCTGCCGGCTGCGTGGACACAAACACGGCGGGCGCAGACGCGATGGTCTTGCCCGGAATGCGGCGGCGCACTTCCGCCCAGTTGTTGTTGGCCGGAAGTGAGGAGAACGAGGTCGGCAACTGCGCGGCAGGAGTCCACGGCCCCTTCACCGGGTCCGGCGCAGTCAACCAACCGTCACCGTTGAGCAGGAGGTATTGCTGGCTCGCGGTGTCATAGAGGACGTCCCAGTTGGTGTTCAAAGCGAATAGGAGGTCCGTTCGGTTCTTCTGCACCGGCTTGAACTGCGGTTGGCCCATGTAGATGACCAGCACCGCGGGCTGAGGACTGTAGTAAATCGTCGGCGGATCGAGGTTGACTGCCACAGCGCGCTGGTGCGGCTGAGTCGCAGGATCGAGATAGGCAACCACCCGGTCAAGCGACACCGTGGTCATCTTGCCAGGGGGAACGAGTAGATCGACCGCCTGGCGCAGCGAAGCCACCACATCATCGGGCCGATTGGGAAAGCTCACGTTGCGTGTCAGCGGCACAATGGCCACCGTCCGGGCTGCGTGGTCCGTCACCGTGCTGGCGTCCACTTCAGCCATGCCATACTCCTCCTGGGGCGACACGCCGCTGACCGCGATGGCGCAGGTGTAATGCAAGTTGGTGTAGCCGTTCCAGTAATCCACTTGCGGTTGAAAGACGGTCAATTGCTTGCCATCCTGTTTGAACACGCGGGGCCAGCCGGGGTCGGAGGGAGCCGTCTGAGCCGTGAGCGAAAGCGAGGCCGCCGATAGCGCTACGGTGAGCGCGAAGGCCATGAGGTTCTGCGTGCAGATTGTCTTCATTTTTGTGTTCTTTCCGTGTTCGATTTCCAAGCGGAGCGTGTCCAAACCTGCTTTTGTCGCGAAGGGATAAACGACAATAGCCCGGCGTTTCAACGCCGGGTTTCTGATTGGAGAGGCATAAGTCCCGGAGGGACGGCTGATGCGGTCGATTTCAGCCGTCCCTCCGGGATGACGATATCGAAATCCTATGCGCATTGGACGGGAAGGAGAAGCGGGCGGCCCTTGCGAGCCGCCCGCCATGAATTCCGTTAGTTGCTAGGTCCGTGGCTCGCTGCCTCGGCCGCAGCCATCCGTTTACTCATCTCGGCTTTCACGGCATCCAGGTTGAAGCTCGCACCCTGCTGCATCGGCGGATAATCAAGGAAGGTCTGGATTTCCTTGCCAATCACCTGCTGGACTAACACAAAGCGCCAGAATTGGAACTTGAACCAATCGAAGTATCCCTGCGCCCCGTCTTTCGTCCCATTGGCTGGCCAGCCCATGCGCTCAAACGGGTCGAGGCGCAGATTGGTGATGTAAGGCACGTCCACGTGCGTCTTTTCGCCCAGCCAGCCGGCGGGCTGGTCAATGAAGCGATACTTGTAGTCGTCGATGCGCACCGCGCCGACGGTGCTCTCCCCGAGGTAGAAGATTTCGTGACGCGCGGACGGACCTTTGCCGGTGATCGCGTCCATCTGGTTGTAGCCGTCCAAATGATTTTTGTAAGTGCGGTCGCCGATTTTCACGCCTTTGAGCAGGTCATCCGCAATGGTAGTATTACCCGCCGCAGCAAGAAACGTGGGGAACCAGTCCAGGCCCGAGAAGATGCCGTTCTGTACGGAATCCGCCGGGACGTGGCCAGGCCAGCGCAGGATGCACGGCACGCGGAAGCCGCCTTCCATAACCGTTCCTTTGCACTGAGCGAAGGGCGTCGTTCCGCCATCGGGCCAGGTGAACAGTTCGGTGCCGTTATCGGTGGTGAAGACGACAATGGTGTTGTCGTCCTCCCCCATGTCCTTGAGCTTCTGCAGGACCAAGCCGATGTCGTTATCGAGCTGGGCCATGCCCGCTTCCTGTTCCGACCAGCCATTCTCCGAGTTGCGCGTCGCATTCCACTTTTCCGAGAGGTGCGTCACGATGTGCATACGCGTGGGGTTGAGCCAGCAGAAGAACGGCTTGCCGTCCGCTTTGGCCTTGTCGATGAATTTCAAGGCGAGGTCGCGGATCTCGTCGTCCACCGTCTCCATCCGCTTGGGATAGAGCGTGCCGGCGTCCTCGATCTTCTGTTTGCCGATCTTGCCCCAGCGCGGCATCTCGGTTTCGTCGTCCACATCGGTTGCCCAGGAATGCACCATGTTGCGCGGGCCGACTTTGTCCAGCAACTCTTGTGGGTAGTTGGGATGAGCCGGGTCTTCCATCGCATCCAAGTGATACAAGTAGCCGAAGAACTCGTCGAACCCGTGAACGGTGGGCAGGAATTCATTACGGTCGCCAAGATGGTTCTTGCCGAACTGGCCCGTGGCGTAGCCCTGCGCTTTGAGTGCGGTAGCGATGGTGCAGGCTTCCGCAGGCAATCCAGTCTTGGCACCTGCCTGACCAACCGTGGTCATGCCTGTGCGGATCGGCAACTGGCCCGTGATGAAGTTCGCGCGACCCGCCGTGCAGCTCGCTTCGGCGTAATAGTCGGTGAACAACATGCCTTCCTTGGCGAGTTTGTCCAGGGAGGGAGTCTTGCCGGCCATCATGCCGCGATGGTAAGCGCCGATGTTCCACATCCCGATGTCATCGCCCATTATGAAGACGATGTTGGGTTTCTTATCCGCCGCCTGAGCCGGAGCCACTACGATGATCGTCGCAGCCGCTACGGTCAGTGCGGTCAGACCGTGTTTCATTAATTTCATTTTCATTCTATGTGTTTGCCTTTCTTTCTTTGTTTGTTGTGTTGCTTGCTTCTCTGTGAACTTTCCGTATTCGGAAATTCTGCTTGGCGCGCTCGCCCGCTGGCGAAGTCGCAGGCCGCCCCCGTATAAGCAGCAGCCCGCGTGATTCGCCATCGAACCGGAGGGTTATTGGCCCGAGGGCAACGACAGTTTGACGCCGTCTTTCTTGAGCTGCTCCCGCAGCCACGAGAACTTCTCCCAGGAGGAGATGGTGATCGGGCCGGAATAAGTATCGCTCTGCATCTTGCGCGGCGGATACTGGATGAAAGTCTTCATCACTCTCTCAATTTCCACCCCCATAACCGGGGCCATCCAGGTATGCTCGGTGAAGCCGTTCATCAGGATGTCGTAGCGTTCCTGGGGATCGGCGAGTAGATCGAAGATCTGCGGAGCGACGGAGACATATTTATCCGGGCCTTTCCAGCCGAGGTTGCTGTCCACCGCTAGGCCGCCGGTCTGCTGCCCGCCATCACCGCGCAGGTTGAAGACGAACTTGTATTGGTGCCAGCGGACGGCCCCGGGCGCGAGTTCGTTCTCGGTGAAGTAGTCCCACACTTCTCGCGCGCACTTGCCGGTGCCGAAGAGCAGCGGCGACATGTC
>SESF01013129.1_pt1 | contig 13289 bp, 12 predicted proteins | sample 3171521 | NCBI WGS metagenome assembly SESF01 (sample SAMN10866945, study PRJNA518727) | freshwater metagenome | biome: subpolar coniferous forest; feature: holomictic lake; material: water; isolation source: holomictic Lake 227, 6 m and 8 m depth | place: Canada: near Kenora, Ontario | collected...
GCTTGTGCACTACCAACAACTGCTAAACTCAATACCAATGCGGAAACTAATACTAACTTTTTCATGATTTTAATTTTTATTAATGTTTATTTATTTGAACAATATGTCCGTTTCTTAATGTTTTAGAATAATCCAGCCTATTTAGATTTCTTTGTGGCTGTAGTAGTTTTGTGTTTTTTACTATGAGCCTTCTTTGATTTTCCCGATTTCATCGTTGAAGAAGAGTTCGTTTTAGAGGCGGTTATGTTTTCCGTCTGACTTTTTGCAACTGATTGAATGGTTGCTGCACTGCCCGAAATTGTAATTGTAAGTGCCAATGCGAGTACTAAAAGAATTGTTTTCATCGTTTTGAAATTTTATGTGTTTAATTACGATTCAAATGTATGGTGAGGAAAACCAAACAGGAGTTACCGGCATGTTAACGCGATGTTAATAAAATACCGGTCTTGATTTTATTGAATACCTTTACTCTTGTGTTAGGAAAAAGGCGCAAGTCATGAAACAATTTAATTTCCGGTTTAGCAAAAAGTCCGGACGATTGATACTTACTATTTTAGTTGTCGCATCAATGCTTGGCTTGTTGGTGATTCAGGTTGATTGGCTGAAGGAATCAATTAATATGCAGGAAGTAATTTTCAGCAAAGGTGTTAATATGGCTCTTCAGCAAACCGCATTGAATATGTCAAAAGATGAGGAATTAACTACGGCCATGCAAAACAGCATTGAAAAAGACAGTTTGATCAACTCGCAGGAGGTTTTTACTCAGAATATCATTACGCGCCTCGATTCCACAATCCGGAAGGAACTCGATTTTTATCATATTAACCTTGACTTTCATTTTATTCTGATTAACGGAGAAGACACATTATCATTACAACCAGATTCAAAAGTTAAGAACGGTGAGTTATTTCATCAGTCATTTAGATCTCCGTATCCGGATTCAAGTATTGACCTTGCCGTTCATTTTCCTGAGAGAAGTACCTTTATCCTGAGACGAATAGGAATCATGTTCGGAATTTCTGTAGTTTTAATCCTGTTTACGATGGTTTCCATCTTCCTTATTTTAGCCTACTCCCGAAGAGAACGGATGTTCGCCCAGCAAGTTAAAGACATGATCGGAAATCTGACCCATGAATTTATTACACCAATTTCTTCCATTTCATTAGCTGGAAACATGATTCATGCACGAAGTGAGCGACTTGGCGATCAGGCAATCGGTCAGTTTGCAACTGCGATCAAGGAGGAAAACAAGAAACTTCAGCGGCAGGTCGATCGGCTCTTGCAGTTAGCTGCGGTCGAAAACAGTGGCTTTGAATACAATAAGGCACGGGTAGATATCCATCAGATTATCGAAGATGCGCTGCACTCGATGTCATTTCTTCTGAATCAAAATGATGTTCAAATTATCCGGACCTTTCAGGCCGAAAAATCAATGATTTTGGCTGACAGTCTGCATCTGGTTGATGTTTTTGTAAATCTGATATCCAACAGCATCAAATATTCCGTCGAAAAACCTTTCATCGGGATCGAGACACGAAATCTGGAACATACCATTGAAATTATTATTACAGATAAAGGAATTGGTATTCCACATCGGGAGTTTAAACGTATTTTTGAAAAGTATTACCGGATCACAACCGGCGATTTGCACAATACCAAAGGATTCGGAATAGGTTTGTATTACGTTAAAACAGTCATCAGAGCGCACAAAGGTACGATTACGGTGAAAAGCGAACCGGCGAAAGGAAGTACTTTCACCATATCTTTACCTGTCTTAAGATAAAAATTATGAATCGGATCGTAAATATTATGCTGGTTGAAGACGACCTGAACCTTGGTTTTCTTCTGGTCGAATTTCTGGAATTGAAAGGATTCTCCGTGAAATTATATCGCGACGGTCAGACCGCATTTACCGGATTTCAGAACGGACATTTCGACTTTTGCATACTGGATGTGATGTTGCCCAAAATGGATGGATTTACCCTGGCGAAGAAGATTAAAATTCTTAATGGACAAATACCCGTGATTTTTCTGACTGCACGTTCGCTCAAGGAAGACAAGATGAAAGGCTATGAAATTGGTGTGGATGATTACATTACCAAACCTTTTGATGAGGATGAACTGCTGTATAAGATCCATGCCATTCTGAACCGAAGCAAATTGCCAAAGTTTTCCGAAGAAAGCATTTTTCAGATCGGGCTTTTCCGGTTCGATTTTCAGAATCAGCAACTTGAAATGGATGGGCAGAAACGCCGCCTGACCGAACGCGAAAGCTCGCTGCTTAAAATGTTGTGCCTGAACAAGAACAATGTAATACGGCGCGAACAAATACTGACAGCCATTTGGGGCGACAACGATTATTTCGCCGGAAGAAGCCTCGATGTTTTCATCTCCAAGCTCCGGAAATATTTCAGCCCCGATCCGTCAATCAGCATCGAAAATGTTCCGAAAGTGGGTTTTATTTTGCAGGATAACAGCTGACGTTTATAAATCGTCAGACAGATGAATAATCAACAAAAAAACCCGGCGATCACCGGGTTTTCATATCTTAAAATGGTCGATTTAAATTTTTGGCAACACCCAAGGAGCACGGTATTGAGGAACCAAAAATTTATTGGCTTCCTCGTCGTTGATGAATTTGCTTTTCTCAGCATCCCAATATAACCGGCGACCGGTTCGCATGGCAATGTTTCCCAAATGAGCGACACGTGCCGTGTTTGCAGCAATTTCGATACTGGCATTCAGGTTGCGGTTACGGGTTTTCACGCCGTCAATGAAATTGGCCATGTGAAGTTCAAGTCCTTTACCATTCCCTTTTTGCAGTTCAACCCGTTCCATCAGGTCTTTATTTTTCTTCTTCTCCGGAATGACTTCCCAGCCTTCACGGTCGACTACCAGTGTTCCATTGTTTCCAACGTAACCAACACCATGATTACGACCGTAATATCCGCCATCAATGCCGGTTCCGTGGTCCCAAAGCAGAGTGTGTCCATCAAATTCGTACAATGCCTGCAAGGTATCCGGAGTTTCTGCGGCATCAAAAGGATAAGCCATTTTACCTCCCATGGCCATCACCGATTTGGGCGCTTTATCTCCCATTCCGAATAAACCGTAGTCGATAATATGTACGCCCCAGTCGGTCATCAAACCGCCGGCATAATCGTAAAACCACCTGAAATTAAAATGGAAACGGTTTGGATTAAACGGACGTTTCTTGGCTGGTCCGAGCCAGAAATCGTAGTCAACACCTGCCGGAGCTTCGCCATCGGGTTGTACCGGTACAGGCTCCATCCATCCCTGGTAGGCCCACGTTCTTACGGTGCGAACTTTACCAAGTTTTCCGGATTGAACAAAGTCCACAGCCGCTCTCCAGTGCGGATCGCTGCGTTGCCACATACCCACCTGAACCACAGTTTTATATTTGTTGGCCGTCCGTTCCATGATGTTAATTTCCTCGATGGAATTTCCCAGTGGTTTTTCGCAATACACATCTTTTCCGGCCTGACAGGCTTCCACCATAGGCAAACAATGCCAATGGTCCGGAGTTCCAATGATTACTACATCCACATCTTTGTTTTCGAGCAGTTTACGGTAATCGCTGTATAATTTGGGTTTAAATCCCTGCATTTTTTCGGTGTCGGCAGCCCGTCGGTTGAGTACATTGCTGTCGACATCGCAAATAGCAACACACTCGGTGTTTTTCTGGTGCAGAAAGGCCGTTAAATCGGCAAATCCCATTCCGTTAGCACCGATCAGGCCGCAACGAAGTTTTTCATTTGCACCTGCACATGAACTCATCGGAATTGGCAAAGTTGCTGCAAGGCTCAATCCAACTGCAGCGGTGGTAGTCGTTTTTAGAAAGTTTCTCCTATTGGTCATTAAAGTTGATTTAGGTGTTAAATTTGGATACAAGTATCAAGAGCAGGGCAATTTTGATCTGATGTGGTCACAATTTGTGACCGCATGTTTTCCCATTCTGCAATTAGGATAACTGATCCGATGAACTCCAATCATCGGATCAGCCAACACGGAACCCGAATCCCGAAACTCATATTATTTCTGCATCGCTTCGTCGAAAGCCACATCCGATGGATCGAAGTCGCTGTAGCGTACAAAATCGCAGGCTTCAACGGCTCCGGCTTCACGGTTCATGCCGCTGTCTTCCCATTCAACCGAAAGCGGTCCCTGGTATTTGATGTCGTTCAGTGCGCGAATGATATTCTCGAAATCGATTTTCCCACGGCCCAAACTCCGGAAGTTCCAGTAACGTCGGTTATCACCAAAATCTGTATGACCGCCGAAAACTCCAATGTCCATTGGATGTTCGCTCCAGTAGGCATCTTTCATGTGGACATGAAAAATACGATCGGAAAATTCGTAGATGAATTTCACGTAGTCAACACCTTGATATCCAAGGTGGCTCGGGTCAAAATTGAACCCGAAAGCAGGATGATTATTCACTGCTTTCAACGCACGACGAGCAGTTGCAATGTCGAATGCAATTTCGGTTGGGTGAACTTCGAGTGCAAATTTGACACCTATTTTCTGGTATTCGTCCAGAATAGGAATCCATCGCTTTGCAAAATCTGCAAAACCTTTGTCAATCATTTCCTGACTGACTGCTGGAAATGAATAAAGCATATGCCATATCGAACTTCCGGTGAATCCAATCACGGTATCCAATCCCAGCATTTTGGCTACTTTGCCGGTTTTAATCATTTCAGCAGCTGCACGCTGACGGACTCCTTCCGGATCGCCATCGCCCCAAATGTATGCCGGCAAAATGCCCTGATGACGCTCATCAATACGGTCGCAAACACACTGGCCAACCAAATGAGACGAAATCGCAAAAAGTTGAAGATCGTATTTGTCCAGTGTTTCTTTGCGCGCATCGCAATATGCCTGATCGGCTTTATCAATTTCCATGTGATCGCCCCAGGTACAAAGTTCAAGGCCGTCGTAGCCAAACTCCAAAGCTTTCTCACACATTGTTTCAAAGGGAAGGTCGGCCCATTGTCCGGTAAATAAAGTTACTGGTCTGCCCATGATATTTTTGTTTTTAGTAGCCTCTCCCCCAACCCCTCTCCAAGGGAGAGGGGAGTTTGAAAAGGCAGAGGTTTTACAATTTTGTTTGTATTAAATTATTTTTTTTTGAACAGGTGAATACGAGTTTATCACCTTTTTTTCTCCCCCTTCGGGGGAGTCAGAGGGGCTTTTACTCGAATTTTACCCATTTCACATCGTCATTGTAGCCGGCGTCAACCACTGCGTCGATGAACTGCATTCCGCGAATACCGTCCTCAACTCCCGGATAATCGAGCCATTCAGGTTTTGGTACTTCTCCATTCATTTTGGCACGAAGTGTAAATGAGAAATTCCGGTAAATATTGGCAAAGGCTTCCAGATAACCTTCCGGATGACCTCCCGGAGTGCGGGTATTGGCGTTGGCTGCCGCCCCCATGGAAGTACCAACACGTAAAATTTCGGTAGGTCTGCTGGTCCATTTGGCAATCAGTGTATTGGGTTCCATCTGTGCCCATTCCAGTCCGCCCTTGTCGCCATAAACGCGAATTTTGATCGCATTTTCTTCACCTGCGGCAATTTGGGTAGCAATCAAAACTCCTTTGGCGCCATTGTCGAAACGAAGCAGAACTGCACCATCATCATCGAGTAAACGGCCGGGAACAAAAACATTCAATTCAGCACACAGCGAAGTAGTTCTCAAACCGGTAATATATTCGGCCAGATGATGAGCATGTGTTCCAATATCGCCCATAGCACCTGCTTTTCCTGAACGTTTGGGATCGGTTCTCCAGGAAGCCTGAGGATTTCCGGTGTCTTCGAGTTTTGAAGACAGCCATCCTTGCGGATATTCAACCAAGATTTTGCGGATTTTCCCCAACTGGCCTTCAGCAACCATCTGTTTGGCCTGTTTTACTGCCGGATATCCTGAATAAGTATGGGTTAATGCAAGTAATAAACCGGTTTCCTGTAATTTAGCCTGAAGTTGCAGTGCTTCGGCGAGGGTGAATGTGATGGGTTTGTCAATTACCACATTGAAGCCATTTTCGAGCGCCATCATGGCCGGGCCAAAATGGGCGAAGTTTGGGGTAACTATGGTTACAAAGTCCATCCGGTCGCCTTCGGGTAACTTGACTTCGTTTTCAAACATTTCCTGGTAGGTTTTATACACCCGGTTTTCAGGAAGGTAATACGATTTTCCGGAGGAAAATGAAATTTCAGGATTGATACTGAAGCAGCCACAAACCAGTTCGATTTGCCCGTCCATAAAAGCTGCCAGCCGGTGTATGGCTCCGATGAAGGCATCACTGCCGCCACCAACCATTCCCATACGTAATTTACGATTCATCATATAGATATAATTTAGTTGGTTTATGAATTACATTCCTTTTTTTAGGATGGATAAAATTAGAAAACTTTTTCAGAAAGTGCTTGTGATTTGAACTAAAAACCTACCACACCAGAATGGTATTTTTTTGTTGTACCACTGAAGTTTAAAATGATCAACTTGTCAATCTATTCCAATAACCAGATTAAGTGATAGCAGTTCCTAAATTCCTAATTCCTTGAAAACTGCATAAACCTTATCCGACTCGAATCCCCGGCCAAGCGCGAAACGCATGAGTTTGTTGCGCTTGTCGTATTTGTCTTTGGCTTTAACCGAAATGGCCTTATCTGAAATCAGTTTTAGCAGACCTTCTGAATAATCGTCCTCTTTGATCTCTTCAAAAGCCAGTTCAAGAATCTCCTGACTTATTTTTTTTGCACGAAGCATGAATTCGATTTTCTGCTTTCCCCAATGATTAAACCTGAATTTGTCTTTCACATATGCACGGGCAAATCGTTCATCATCGAGGTATTTCTCTGCTTTTAATTGGTTGATAACCTGAAGGGATTCCTCAACCGAAAGTCCATATAACTTAAGTTTCTCCAGAATTTCGGAAGTGCATTTCTCTGATCTGCTGCAGAGTATGGCTGCTTTATCGTAGGCAAGGAGTTGTTCCCGTGTCATTTCCTTTGTTTTAAATTGAGCAGTAAGTTACTATTTCTAAGCGAGTAGACAATTTTTGACTTTTAGAAAACTGCATCCTGAAAAATTATTTTTTCGTTTCGGTTAAGCTTTTGCTATGTAGGGGACCGATTTTAATATTGCTTTTCCTTTGCGTTTTTCTGATCAGTCGGGCGGAAATCGGATCTTTTATTCAGACTAAATCTCCAATGTTAATATATTCGAATTATTTGGTCAATTAGTCGAAATAATTCATTGATTTCAGTTGTGGATTATTTCAATTGACTAAAATTGCGGCGTCAAACATATTAGTATCATAAATAAACAAATCAAGATCATGAAAACAATGAAGAAATTTTCCGTTCTATTAATTGGACTTATTGTAAGTAGCCAACTCTGGGCTCAATCTGACCAAACGCCTAACCGAAACTATAAAGCATTCGAAATGTCAGTTGGCGATGGCCTGAATTTTCAGGCTGAAGCAAAATTGGGAATCAAACCAATCTATGGAATTTTTGGAATCGGCAATCAGTTTCTAAACAAAGATTATCAGTGGGCTTTTGGTTTCGGTGTTGGAACTCACTTGCTGAAGCAGGAAAAGCAGTCGGTTAACCTGGAATATATGATTTATCATGTGAATCAAAACGAAATCTGGACAGATAATTTCAATAATCTACAGCAAATGAAGCTTTTGTATAGCCGCCGTGTGGGAAAGGTCGTCAGTATTTTTGGAGGACCAGTTCTTAATTTAAATATTGCTGAAAATAAAGCGAGCTACGGACATACTTTTGAAAGCACCTTTTCTCCTTATCAAATGTTTACTCATGTTGGAACAAATCATACCTCAGTTGGATGGATCGGATTCACCTTGGGCCTTCGCTTTGATCGGTAATTGACTTCAAAACGACTTTGTACCGAAAACTTTTAGCTATGAAACGAATCCAATTGATTTTACTTTTAACTCTTCTGTTAGTCAATTATTCCATGGTATTCAGTCAGGCAAAAATAGCTGTACCGTTCACCTTTGCTGATGCGTATGAGCAAATGCATAGAAACAGTCATGTGCTGAAACAGGCGGGATTTGAGATTCAGGAAAAAGAAGCCGACAAAAAATCTGCATCGGGTTTGCGGGCACCAAGAGTATTTGTGACCGCAAGTGCAGTTCAGATGGCCGATCCGGTTACTCTCGATCTGACCCCTGTTCGTGATGCTATCAATCCACTTTATGAGGCGCTTGGAAAATATGGTAATTTCTCCGGAGTTCCGAATCCTGATCCTGGCTCTTCAGGTTCGATGCCAGTTTTGCCTGATAAGGTCAGCACTCAGGTTCTGCGTGGAAAAATTCAGGAAGGACAGGCTGCAATCAATGCTGCCAATTGGGATCAAATGATTCAGGAGAAACAATTTGCTGCGGTGAATGCCAGCTTTGTCTGGCCAATTTATACCGGTGGTAAAATCAATGCGGCAAATAAAGCTTCACAGATTTACCAAGAGGAGGCCGGGCTTCATCTCAAACAAAAGGAAGCTGAGCTTTTAAGTGAGCTGGCTAACTGGTATTATGGATTGGTTCTGGCAGAACAGGTTTGTAAAGTGCGCAGTCAAGTGGCCGAAGCCATGAAAAAACATCTATTCGATTCGCAAAAACTAAGCGAACAAGGGCAAATAGCCAAAGTTGAATATCTGCATTCACAGGTTGCCAATTCGGATGCAGAACGCGAAATGAAAAAGGCCAACCGGGAGGCGACTATTGTCAGACGCGCACTTCAGAATACATTGGCAGTTGGCGACAGCAGTGAACTCGAACCGGTTAGCCAGTTGTTTATTCTAAAAAGCATTGAAGATGAAAATTATTTCATACTAATGGCGATGAAGAGTAATCCACAATTGTTACAGGTGGCTTCAAAAAAAGAGCTTGCAGCTACAGGCGTTAAGCTTGAAAAAAGCAATTATCTGCCGACAGTGGCCCTTATCGGAACTTATGACGTAGTCGATCACGATTTGTCGCCCTATGTACCTCAATGGCTGGTAGGTGTTGGTTTAAACTGGTCACTTTTTGAAGGGAATTCCCGCTACCACAAACTGCAATCTGCTAAATTTAAGGAAGATCAGGTAGAAGAAGCAGGAATTAAAGCTGAAGAAGATATAAAAACTGTGATAAAAAAATTGCATCAGCAGTTGGGAATGCAGCTTGAACAGTTGGAAGAACTCGATAAAACGCTGGAATTTGCTAAAACCTATGTGGAAAGCCGCGATAAAGCATTTCACGAAGGTTTATCGACCTCGACCGAATTGGTTGATGCCAATCTGATCCTGGCCAAGGTGAAAATTGACAGGTTACAGGCCATGTACACATATGATGTAACCTTGGCAACTTTGCTGCAAATTTGTGGAATCCCCGAATTATTTTTGACCTATCAGGCAAGCAGTCATGCGGTTAACGAATCATTTTAAAAGACAATAATTCCTATGACAATGAACAAAACAAGAAATTTTATTATCGGTTTGTTTTTTACAGCCTTACTGATTTTTCTACTTTATACATCCTGGTTGATTACCCGTCCGCTTCCTATGGAAATTCAGGGAGAGATTGAAGCTACACAGTTTCGGGCAGCATCTAAAATTCCCGGGCGAATCGATAGCATTGCGGTAAAACGTGGTCAGCAAGTTGCCAAGGGCGATTTTCTATTTTCTATCAGTAGTCCGGAAATCGATGCAAAATTGTTACAGGTTACAGCACTTCGGAATGCTGCACAGGCACAGAGTTTAAAAGCACAAAATGGTGCACAGGCTGAAGATATTTCGTCAGCTTACAATCTGTATGTGAAAGCTGAAGCAGCTGCCCGGCTCTACGAAAAAACATTCCAGCGGGTTGAAAATCTGTTTAAGGACGGAGTCGTTTCGGAACAGAAAAGAGATGAAGCCGAAACTCAAAGCAAAGCTGGCCGCGAATCGGCCAATGCTGCCAAATCGCAATGGGAAAAAGCAGTGAAAGGTGCACGGTTCGAAGATAAACGCTCGGCCCAGGAACTGGTTAATCAGGCTGAAGGCGGAATTGCTGAGATCGAAGCTTATTTGGCCGAAACGGAGGTAAAAGCTCCGTCTTCAGGCGAGGTTGCCAACATCATTTCAGAGCAAGGAGAGCTTGTCCCAACAGGTTATCCGGTGATCACTTTAGTTGATTTAAAAGATTGTTGGGCAACACTCTACATACGTGAAGACCTGATGGCTGATGTTCGAATGGGAAGCGAAATCAAGGCAAAGATTCCGGCACTTGGAAATAAAGAAGTGGTTCTGAAAGTGAATTACATCAGTCCGCTGGCCGATTTTGCAACCTGGACTTCCACCAAAACTTCCGGAGGATTCGATATGAAATCATTTGAAATTCATGCGGTTTCAACGACTATTGTCGAAGGTCTTCGCCCCGGAATGAGCGTTTTGGTCAACTGGAAACAATTCAAGCCCCTCTAAATCTCCCCGAAGGGGAGACTTTAAAAGCCACATCCCCGGCTCCTGCCTCGTTCGTCAGACAGACTTCCCCATAGTGAAAAGAGATAGACTGTGAAAGTTCAGAACACTAAAGCATTAAAAATGAGTAAGCCTATTTTAACAGATAAATCTGCGCAACCCGGTTCTGTAAGCCCCCTCTTTCGGAGGGAGTTGGGGGAGGCTAATCCTTTTTTTAAGGTCTTTCTGCGAGAGATTGACCGGATGACAAGTTCAACGATTTATCTTTTCACCACTCTGATAGGACCGCTCATCTCGTTTGTGATCCTGCTGTCTATTTTCGCTGACGGGGTTCCACGCGACCTTCCTGTTGGTATCGTTGATTTGGATCACACGGTTTTGTCACGAAAAGTTACCACGTGGATTGGTGCGACTCCTGAAGCTGAAATCGCAATGCACTTTCCCAATCAGGAAGAGGCTTACCAGCAAATGGAAGAAGGAAAACTGGATGCGATTGTGATCATTCCTGAAGGAACTGAAAAAAATATACTGAAAGGCAGCTGCCAGAAAATTCCGGTTTTCATTAACAATACCAATCTGTTGAAAGGCGGATATTTGCAAAAAGGAATTTACAAATCGCTGGCAACCCTTTCAGGAGGAATCAAACTTCAATTTGCCATGAAAAGTGGTTTGCCCGAAAAACAAGCCAAATCTAAAGTACAGCCGGTCAGGCTTCAGCAACACATTCTGTTTAATTCTTTCGGGAATTATGCTTACTTTCTGCTGAGTGCACTTCTTCCGCTGATGATTGTGATTTTCACATTACTGTCGAATGTATTTGCGGTTGGTATTGAAGTACGTGAAGGGACAGGCCCTGAATGGTTGGAGCAATCGGGAGGAAGCCTCATCGTTGGTCTGGCCGGAAAGCTTTTGCCATATACCTTTTTGCTTGCGATTGATGCTGTGGTGATGAATGTGGTTTTGTTCATCCGATTAGGAACGCCACTTGAGGGAAGTTTTTTCTTCATTATTCTGAGCGAACTTGGACTGATTTTCACTTACCAGATGCTGGCGGTTTTATTAATTTCAGTTACGGCAAACCTACGCCTTGGACTTTCGTTGGCGAGTGCCTACGCCATGATGGCATTGACATTTTCAGGACTGACTTTTCCACAGTTTGCGATGCCGGTAGTGGCTAAAGTATTTTCATATCTTTTCCCGTTTACTCAATGGGTAAAGATTTTTATTTCTCAGGCTATTCGCGGCGAAGCGGTAGTTCATGCACTTTTACCGTTGGCGATATTTTTGTTGTTTATTTTGTTATCGGTGTGCTTTTTGCCCCGACTGAAACGATTGCTGAAGGAAGAAAAATATTGGGGAAAAGTGTGAGGAAGCCCCTCCCAAAATCTCCCCGAAAGGAGGGCAAAAAAAAAAATAATGAATTACGTAGCTAAGATTATGAAATATTGCCTCCGGGTTTTTCGCCCCTCATTTCGAGGTGCAAGAGGCTTGCGCAAAGGGTTTGAAATGACGGGTAGATTTTACCTCGACGAATTCAGGGACATCAGGAAAGACAGCGGAGCGATTCTCATTCTGATCGGAGCATTGATGATTTATCCGATTATTTATGCCATTGCCTATAAAAATGAAGTAGTTCGGGAGCTGAAAACTATCGTCATCGACCTCGACCACACCACCACCAGTCATCAACTGATTAAAATGCTTGAAGGTGCTGAGCAGATTGAAATCAATCGGGTGGCCAACAGTATGGATGAGGCAAAGACCGATTTTTTCGAAGGAAATTCAGGAGGAATTGTGGTTATCCCACAGCATTTCGAAAAGGATATTCTGAGCGGGAAACAATCGAATGTTTCAGTGTTTGCCGATGGAAGTTATTTCCTGATTTACCGCCAACTGATTAGTGGTTCAGTAAAGACTGTTGGTACGTTTTCTGCCGGAGTTGAAATCAAAAAGCTGATGATGGAAGGTAAAACGTACGGTCAGGCAGCGCAATTGCGGGACCCCCTGATTGCAGATATTCATTACTGGTTCAATCCTGCTTCCGGCTATGGCTCATCCATGATGCCTGGAATCATCATCATCATTTTGCAGCAAACTTTGCTAATCGGCATCGGGATGTTGGGCGGAACAGCCAAAGAGAAAAAGCAAAATAGTTTTCTGGTTCCGGTGGCGTTGAAAAAAGGTGGAGTTTTCCCCCTTTTATTTGGTAAGTCATTGTCATACCTCACCATCTACGCGGTCAACTGCATTCTCACCATGGTCTGGATCCATTCGTGGTTCAACTATCCCAATCGGGGCAGCTACCTTACCGTTTTGATGCTGACTTTGCCATTCCTTCTGTCAGTCATTTTCATGGGAATTACCTGTTCGGTTCTTTTCAAACGGCGTGAATCGTCGATTATGTTCATGGTATTTCTGTCACCAATTGTCATTTTCCTGAGTGGTATTTCCTGGCCAGTATCGTCTATTCCTCCGGTTTTAAACCACCTGGCACATTTGTTTCCATCAACCATCATGATTCCGGCCTATTTGCGTGTCCGGAGCATGGGAGTTGGCATATATGAAATTCGGCACGAATATTTTCAGCTACTAATTCAGATGGGTTTCTATTTCTGTACGGCAGCCATTGCTTTATATGTTTCAGCGAGGCACAATGCGAAACAGATTCCGTCAGATTCAGATAAAGGCAAAGAATAGTAGATTGAATGAGCGAATTGATTGATCGGTGTGCTATCCTTTGCCATCCCATTTATGGAACGGACTGAAATGGTTGTTGATATTTGGCTATAGCGCC
>SESF01021457.1_pt1 | contig 13270 bp, 10 predicted proteins | sample 3171521 | NCBI WGS metagenome assembly SESF01 (sample SAMN10866945, study PRJNA518727) | freshwater metagenome | biome: subpolar coniferous forest; feature: holomictic lake; material: water; isolation source: holomictic Lake 227, 6 m and 8 m depth | place: Canada: near Kenora, Ontario | collected...
AAAAATTAGCTCGACATATTGTTTTGTTTTTGTTTGTTCTGGCTTTTGGATTGTTTGCTAATGCTGCTGATAAGCCCATTTTGGTTGACATCAATGGGCATGGCGATTTTACTAGTATCCAGGATGCGATCAATAGTTTGCCTGAAAAGGCAACAAAACATCGAATCATTTTTATAAAGAATGGAATTTACCATGAGAAACTTTTTATTAAAAAAGATTTTGTTACACTAATCGGGGAGAACAAAGAGAAAACCCAGATCAGATATTCATTAGCAAGAGATATCTGGCGCTGTGAAAACAAAGAAGATTGGGGTGTTGCAACTTTGAATCTAGATGGATCAGATATTGTGCTTGAAAATCTAACCATCTCGAACGACTTTGGATTTGAACTAAAAGAAGACATACATATTGATTGTCCCGGAGATAGTTTAAATCCTTTTAAGACAGTTCGCAAAACTGGTCATCAAATGGCTATTCGTTCTTTCAATACAACTAGATTCATAGCACGTAATTGTATTTTCAAAGCTTATGGTGGCGACACGGTTAGTCCGTGGAATAAAGAGAATGGACAATTCTATTTTTTGAATTGTGAAATGGAAGGTGGCGTTGATTTTTATTGTCCTCGAGGCTGGGCCTATGCAGAAAATTGTGTGTTTAACGCTCATGGAAACGTAGCAGCAATTTGGCATGATGGTTCTGCCGTTAAGGAAAGCAAAACAGTATTAAAGAATTGTGTATTCAAAGGGGAAGATGGGTTTAAGCTAGGAAGATATCATCGAGACGCACAGTTTTATTTGATCGATTGTCAGTTCCCTAAAAATATGGCGGATACACCTATTTATTTGAATCCTTCCAAACCTCAGAATATTATTCAATGGGGTCACAGAGTGTATTTTTCAAATTGTCATCGTAAGGGAGGTGATTATAAATGGTTTGCAGATAATTTGAATGAGGCTGCAGGAAGTCCATCTGCTTCAACCATCAATTCTGATTGGGTATTTGGTGGAAGTTGGCATCCAGAAAAAATTGTTTTCGAATCAATATTTGTCAGCGATAGTCAAATACAAAATGCAGCAACAGGTAAAAAGGAAAATAAAACAATTGATAGTATCGCAGAAAGAATGTTGGTTTATCAAAGAGCAATTGGTGGTTGGCCAAAGGCTGTGAATGAAGTTAAGGTTGACTATCATTATTCCATGACAGATGCGGAAATGCGAATTACAAAAGCAGACTCTTTACATAATGATGCAACAATTGATAATGAGGCAACATCCAGAGAAATCAAGTATTTAGTAAAGGCATTTAAACAAACAAGGAATGCCAATTATTTAAAAGCCGCCGAAAAAGGCATCAGCTATTGTTTAAAAGCGCAGAATGCAAAAGGTGGATGGCCGCAATATTTCCCTGATGCAAGTCTTTATAGGGCACAGATCACTTATAACGATAATGCCATGGTGAATGTGCTAAACATTTTGCAGGATATTATTGAAAAGAAAAATGGATTTGAATTGGTTGCACCTATTTATATAGAAGCGTCAAAAGTAGCCGTTGAAAAAGCGATCACCTGTATTTTAAAAACACAGATTGTTGTGAATGGAAAATTAACAGCATGGTGTGCGCAATATAATCCAATAACCTTAGTGCCTGAAATGGCAAGGAAATTCGAGTTGGTATCAATCAGTGGCAACGAGTCTGTGGCAATAGTTCGTTTTCTAATGCGTTTTCAAAAACCTACAGATCAAGTAAAAATCGCTATAAGTGCTGCCATCGATTGGTTTAATGCGGTGAAAGTAGTTGGATTTAAATATATAGATATTGATGCTCCTGCATTGCCTAAAGGAAAAGATCGAGTGTTGTTGCCAGATTCAAATTCTGTTGTTTGGGCTAGGTTTTATGAGATCGGAACCAATCGTCCGATGTTTAGCGGAAGAGACAGCATTAAAAAATATTCGGTAACTGAGATAGAACAAGAGCGTAGAATTGGGTATGGTTGGTATGGAACTTGGCCTTTAGAACTATTGGAAAAAGATTACCCTAATTGGATGAAAAAAACAGCAAATAAATAATTGATTAAATATTGGGCGATGGTATTGAATGCTGATATCTTAAAGAATATAAAGGAGGAACAAATAGCCGTTCCTTCAGATAGATTATTGATTTTACCTGAAAAAGTATTGCAATTTGGAACTGGTGTTTTACTCAGAGGCTTGCCCGACTATTTTATTCACGAAGCCAATACGAAAAATATATTCAACGGAAGAATAGTGGTTGTTAAATCAACCGAATCAGAAGGGGCAGATTTGTTTGAAGAGCAAGACGGATTATTTACAGTGTTTGTGAGAGGTTTTGAAGAAGGCAAAGAGGTAGATACTAAATTTATCAATGCTTCAATCAGCAGGGTGATTTCTGCAAAACAAAACTGGGAAGAAATTTTAAAATGTGCCGAGAATCCTGAAATGAAAATTATCATTTCAAATACAACTGAAGTTGGAATTAGTTTGGTAAGGGAAAGCATATTTTCAAACCCACCTTCATCATTTCCAGCAAAGTTGTTAAGCTTCATGTGGAATCGGTATCAACATTTTCAAGGATCTAAAGGATCTGGACTGGTGATTATTCCAACAGAATTGATTTCTGATAATGGAGCGGTTTTAAAAAGGATTGTTTTAGAATTGGCTGCATTTAATCAACTTGATCAGGTGTTCATTAATTGGATCAATGATGAAAATGATTTTTGTAATTCATTGGTCGATAGAATTGTTCCTGGAAAATTATCTGAGCCAGAAAAAGAAATAGAAGAAAAGAAACTGGGTTATACAGATGGTTTAATGATTATGTGTGAACCTTATTGTCTATGGGCGATTGAAGCAAGTTCAAATAGAACAAAAGACATTCTCTCTTTTGCTAAAGCCAACAAAGGAATCAAGATAGAGTCTGACATTAACCAATTCAAGGAATTAAAATTGTGTTTATTAAATGCAACACATAGTTTTTCCTGTGCTTTGGCTCTCTTCTGTGGGTTTGAGACAGTAAGAGAAGCTATGAAAGAACCCTATTTTAGAAATTTTGTGGCTTCTATAATGATGCAAGAGATTAAGCCGCTCATACTTTCTTCAACAATTTCAGACGATTCAGCTCAACAATTTGCAGAGCAGGTAATTGATAGATTTAGAAACAATTCTATTGAACATAAATGGATCAGCATTAGTATGCAATACAGTACAAAAATGGAGATGCGTACAGTGCCATTAATTGTAAAATATTTATTAAAGGACCAGGGATCACCCAAATTAATGATTTTAGGGTTTGCTGCTTATCTTATGTTTATGAATACAATGATGATGGCAGATGGAAAATATTATTCAAAAGTAGGTATTACAACCTATCCGGTTACAGATGATAAAGCCCCATTGTTATTTCAGTATTGGGAATCAGGGGATTTGGAAACCGCCATTCCATTGATGTTGAAAGATGAAAGTCTTTGGGGGGTTGACTTAAATGCAATTGATGGATTTAGTAACGATGCGATTGATGCTATTATTCAATTGAGAACACAAGGAGCTAAAAATATTTTGCATAATTTACTATCTCAAAAATTAATGCATGCTTAATAAAAGAAGAGTATTACAGGTTCACCCCAATGATAACGTTTTGGTGGCATTACAGGATCTTGCGAAAGGGGAAACTATTGTGTTCAATGCTGTAGAATATATCTTAAAAGAAGATATACCAGCAAAGCATAAATTCACTACAACGCTACTTCAAGCGGGTGACTCCATTACCATGTACGGAGTTTTAGTTGCTAAGGCAAAAACACAGTTAGAAATCGGTGTAAGAATATCAACTGAAAATATTGGTCACGCTTCAGATGGATATGTTCTGGGTAACAGAAGAACTGAATGGCAGCTTCCCAATATTGACAAGTGGAGGCAAAAAACTTTTATGGGCTATCATCGAAAAGATGGTTCTGTAGGCACTGGAAATTATTGGTTAGTAGTGCCAATGGTCTTTTGTGAAAATAGAAATATTGATGTTTTAAAAGAAGCCTTGTTAGAAGAGTTAGGATATGCTAGACCAAAAAAATATCAACAGTTCACAAAAAAATTGGCAAGTATCTATCAAACACAAAAAGGAATTGCAAATATTGAGGAAGAAGTTTTTGAAGAAATGCTAACTGAAGCAAAAGCAGAAAGAGTTTTCAAAAATATTGACGGCATCAAATTTCTTACCCATGAAGGTGGCTGTGGTGGTATTAGATCTGATGCACAAGCATTGTGTGCTTTATTGGCAGGATATATTACCCATCCAAATTGTGCTGGTGCCACAGTATTAAGTTTGGGCTGTCAGAATGCGCAGGTTTCAATGTTGCAAGATGAGATCGCTAAAAGAATTCCTAATTACGATCGTCCATTATTTATTTTGGATCAACAAAAAACAGGAACTGAAACAAAGCTGCTAACCAATGCAATTAAACAAACTTTTACTGGTTTGGCTATTGCAAATGAGAATAGCAGAAAGGATGCCCCAATCAGCAAAATTGTAATTGGGTTAGAATGTGGAGGCTCTGATGGGTTCTCGGGAATCTCCGCTAATCCTGCAATTGGGTATACTTCTGATCTGCTCATCGCATTAGGTGGTACAGTGATCCTTTCTGAATTCCCTGAATTGTGCGGTGTTGAGCAGGAGCTAAGCGATCGTTGTGTGGATGAAGAAAAAGCAAATCGCTTTATGCAATTAATGCGCGTTTACAATCAAAAAGCAGAAGATGCAGGAAGCGGATTTTATATGAATCCTTCCCCTGGAAATATTAAAGATGGTTTGATAACGGATGCCATCAAATCTGCAGGTGCAGCCAAAAAGGGAGGTACATCTCCAGTAGTGGATGTATTAGATTATCCAGAAAAAGTTACCAAGCCAGGATTGAATTTATTATGTACACCTGGTAATGATGTAGAGTCAACAACTGCGGAAGTTGCTTCAGGCGCAACAGTTGTATTATTTACAACCGGACTTGGTACACCAACAGGTAACCCTATCACACCTGTTATCAAACTTTCTAGCAATACTGCCCTGTATAATCGTATGCCCGATATTATTGATATCAATACGGGTACCATCATTGAAGGAGAAGAAACGATTGAGGAAGCCGGGGAGCGAATTATGGAGTTTTTAATTGAAGTGGCAAGTGGCAATCAAATAGTACATGCGCAGGTGCACGGGCAAGACGACTTTATTCCATGGAAAAGAGGCGTAAGTCTATAAATAGGTTGGTTTAATTGGACAGAATTTTAAAGAAGCATTATGAAAAACTTTTTAGACGAGAATTTCTTGTTGAGTAACAAAACTGCAGAAAAATTATATCATTTTTACGCAAAGCTGATGCCGATAATCGATTATCACTGCCACCTGCTACCACAACAGATTGCAGAAGACCATCAGTTTAAAAATATTACAGAAGCTTGGTTATCGGGAGACCATTATAAGTGGAGAGCAATGCGTACCAATGGAATTGATGAAGCATTTTGTACGGGCAATAAACCGGATCAAGAAAAGTTTCAGGAGTGGGCTAAAACAGTTCCATACACTCTTAGAAATCCTTTATATCATTGGACACATTTAGAGTTGAGTAGATATTTTGGGATCAATAAAATTTTAAACCAAGATTCTGCTGCAGCGATCTATGAAGAAAGTACAGCATTAATTCAAAAGCCAGAATTTTCGGTAAAAAATCTTTTAAGAAAAATGAATGTGGCATTGGTTTGTACAACTGATGATCCTATTGACGATTTGGCTTTTCATGAAAAAATCAAAAATGATGGATTTGAAATTCCAATCCTCCCAGCTTTCAGACCTGATAATGCTATGAATGTTGCCAGCCCTGAAAAATTTAATCAGTATGTAAAAAAATTGCAGGCAGTTACCAATATTTCAATTTCTTCTTTTGATGATTATTTATACGCCTTACAGAATAGACACGATTTCTTTGCTGATGCGGGCTGTGGTGTTTCTGATCACGGTTTAGAAGAGATTTATGCGGAAGACTTCACAGGATCTGAAATAGACACCATTTTTGATAAGATTCACGGTGGAAAAGAATTGAACGAAATCGAACAAAAGAAATTTAAATCTGCCATGCTCATACACTTTGCTGAATGGGATCATGAAAAAGGCTGGGCACAACAGTTTCACTTGGGAGCACTGAGAAATAATAATTCTCGAATGCTACAGCAACTTGGTCCGGATACCGGATGGGATTCTATTGGCGACTTTTCACAAGGTAGAGCACTATCTAAATTTTTAGGTAAGCTAGATTCAGATAATAAACTGGCAAAAACCATTTTATATAATTTGAATCCTGCGGATAACGAGTTAATGGCAACCATGATCGGTAATTTCAATGATGGTTCAATGCCTGGTAAAATACAATATGGTGCAGCATGGTGGTTCCTTGATCAGAAAGATGGCATGGTGAAACAAATGAACGCACTTTCAAATATGGGATTGTTGAGTAGATTTGTAGGAATGCTTACTGATTCTAGAAGCTTCTTATCGTTCCCTAGGCATGAATATTTCCGTAGACTGTTATGCAATTTATTTGGAGAAGAAATTGAAAGAGGAGAATTGCCGAATGATGAAGAGTGGATTGGAAAAGTAATTCAGGATATTTGTTATCGTAATGCGCGCAATTATTTTAATCTGCAGGCAATTACACCAAACGTATAAGTACTAAAACATAAGCAATGGGAATATTTGATTTATCTGGTAAAGTAGCACTGGTAACAGGTTGTAATAAAGGGATCGGTAAAGCTATGGCAATCGGACTAGCAGAAGCAGGTGCAGATATTATTGGCGTTTCTGGTTCTATAGAATTGGTAGGTAGTGAGGTATCAAATTCAGTGGAAGCAATCGGTAGGAAGTTTATAGCTTACCAAGCCGACTTAACAAATAGAGAGAGTCTCTATGCTTTTCTGAAACAATTAAAATTTGAGAACCCAAGGATAGATATTTTAATTAATAATGCAGGCATGATCATGCGTAAACCTGCTGCCGAACATCCTGATGAATATTGGGATACAGTTTTATCACTTAACCTCGACGCACCGTTTATTCTTGCTCGTGAAATTGGTAAGGATATGATTGCAAATGGATCAGGCAAAATTATTTTCACTTGTTCATTATTAAGTTTCCAAGGTGGTATCAATGTGCCGGGTTATGCAGCAAGTAAAGGTGCTTTAAGTAGCTTGATCAAAGCACTCTCAAATGAATGGGCATCCAAGGGCGTTCAAGTAAATGGAATTGCACCAGGATATATTGCAACAGATAATACAGAAGCATTAAGAAATGATCCAGATCGCAGCAGGTCAATCTTAGAAAGGATCCCAGCTGGAAGATGGGGTGAGATTGAAGACTTTAAGGGCCCTGCCGTATTCCTATCCTCATCAGCATCTGATTATGTAAGTGGTACAATACTTACGGTGGATGGAGGATGGATGGGTCGTTAAAATGAAAAGATAAAAGATAAAAGTGAAAAATGGACTGTAAAGGTTTAAAAGTTTAAAGTTATCAAATATGGAAATCAGATTTCAGAATAGTCCGAAGGAAGTGAAGGGTATGAGTACCGCTGAATTGCGGGAAAATTTTTTGGTGCAGGATTTAATGCAGGCCGATCAATTGCGCCTTGTTTATTCTCATTATGATCGTGTAATCATTGGTGGTGTGAAACCCGTGCATCATAAAGTTTCATTGCACAATGAAGCTGAATTGAGAGCCGAATACTTTTTGCAGCGCAGAGAATTGGGGATCATCAATGTTGGCGAGTCTGGCTTTGTGGAGGCCGATGGAATCGTTTATGAATTGAATAAATTAGATACTGTTTATTTGGGTAAGGGAACGGTTGACGTAAAATTTTCAAGTGCCTCTAGTGATGCACCTGCTAATTTCTTTTTGATGTCTACGCCGGCACACCATGAATATCCTAATACATTAATGAAGAAAGAAGATGCTTCACCTGTTCATTTAGGCGAAACAGCAACTGCAAATAAAAGAACCATTTATAAGTACATCCACGAACAAGGCATACAAAGTTGTCAGCTTGTAATGGGTTTGACAGTTTTGGCGGAAGGGAGTGTTTGGAATTCAGTGCCACCGCATACCCATACTAGAAGGATGGAAGTCTATTTCTATTTCGATTTGCCAGAACAACATCGCGTATTTCATTTAATGGGCGAGCCTCAAGAAACAAGACATGTGGTAATGGCAAATCACGAAGCGGTTATTTCTGCGCCATGGTCGGTACACTGCGGACCAGGCACTACTAACTACGGCTTCATCTGGGCAATGGCTGGTGAGAATTATACTTTCACTGATATGGACCCTGTTGCAATTGCTGATATGCGATAACAGATTAATCTATGCCGATGAATAAGGTTTTGTGTATGGGTGAATTATTGCTACGCATTTCACCATCTTCCAAAAAATACCATCAGCAGAAACAACCCATGAAGTTGTTTGTGGGAGGAGCAGAAGCCAATGTTGCTACTGCATTAGCTGGTTGGAATATTCCTGTGCGTTATTGTACTGTTCTTCCCGATAATTTTATGAGTCAGTACGTCATTAATTATCTTTCTGCAAAACATATTGATACTAGTGCTATTCGTTTAGCAGGTAACAGAATTGGATTATATTATTTAGAAACAGGTGCAGACATCAAAGGCGGTGTAGTTTATGATCGAGAAAGATCTTCTTTTTCTGAATTAATACCTGGGTTGATAGACTGGGAAAAAGTATTTGAAGGTGTTGATTGGTTTCACTTTACCGCTATTAGTCCTGCCCTGAATCAGTCCATTGCAGATGTATGTTTAGAAGCATTGCAAGTAGCTGCGAGCAAGGGTTTAAAAATATCTGTTGATTTGAATTATCGTTCAAAACTTTGGAAATATGGAAAAGAACCCAAAGAGATCATGCCGCAACTAGTACAATATTGTGATCTGATCATGGGCAATATTTGGAGTGCTAATAGTTTATTGGGAATTGATGTGGATGATGAAATTCATCAACATCAGTCAAAGCAAGCATATCTTGATCATGCCGAAAAAACTTCAAAGCTACTCATGCAACAATTTCCAAAATGTGAAGCTGTAGCAAATACGTATCGCTTTGATAACAATGATGAACAAATTCTTTATTACACAACTTTGCAGTTAAAAGATACTGCATATGCTTCTCAAGAGTTCTCCTGTGCAGGTGTAATAGATCGCTCTGGAAGTGGGGATTGTTTTATGGCGGGCTTGATCTATGGTTTTATTACCAACCCAAATGACCCACAAGAACTACTCAATTATGCAACTGCTGCTGCATTTGGAAAATTACAAGAACATGGAGATGCTACAGAGCAAGAGGTATTACAAGTAGAGTCGGGATTTGAAAAGTAGGAGCAAAAAAAATCGCACCCCATACCGCTATGTATGAAGTACGATTCTTTGCTTGTTTGCTATTAAACTAAATTCTAACTTTTATCACTAATTTTTTGATCGCATCTTCTCCAATCATTGGAGCGTGAACGTCTTCAGGATAGAAGATCACAAACTGATTGTCTGTTAATCCAAAATACATATCTGGGGCATCGTTATAAAACAACACGTCTTTCTCAGAATTGTATTCTCCCTTTTGTTCCTTGCAGGTACTCCGAGGTTTCCAGCCCATTGTTTCTTTACCTCTGATGCAAACCTGAATATCGATATGTGCGTTATGGCATTCGAATTTGGCAATGCTTTCTTCAGCAGTAGTTCCTTTTTTATCAGAAACGATGCCTCTTAAATCGGCGCCATCAATATCGAATTTTCCTATTTCTAATGCGTTCAAATCAACTGATGCGATGTAGGCAAAAGCTTTTGCAAAAAGCGGATTTAAACTGGCATATTTTGAAGCAGATGCTAAACTATCTAAAATCATAAATCGTTTTTAATTACTATTAACGTTGTACTCTACCTGAACCATCACCCTTCATCAACTCTTTTACATCATTGAGTGTTGCATGATTTAAGTCACCTGGAATCGTATGTTTTAATGCAGATGCCGCAACACCAAATTCAGCAGCATCAGCCATTGGCATACCTGTAACCAAACCATAAATGAATCCACTTGCGAATGAATCTCCACTACCTACACGGTCAACGATACGAACTTCGTATGATTTAGTATGATAGAATTCACTGCCATCATATACCAATGCACTCCATCCATTATCAGAAGCGCTATGACTTTCGCGAAGGGTAGAAGCAATATACTTAAACCCGAATTTTTCTTTCATTTGTTGGAACACATCTTTGTAACCATCCAAATTCAATTCGCCTTTGGTAACATCGGTGCCTTTGGCTTTGAATCCTAAAGTGGTATCAGCATCTTCTTCGTTTCCAATACACACATCAACATACTGACAAAGTCTGGTCATTATTTCTCTTGCTTTCTCCTTGCTCCACAATTTTTTGCGGTAGTTCAAATCGATAGAAGTGGTAATACCTTTTGCCTTTGCAGCTTTCAAAGCGGCTTCAGTTAGGGCAGCAGCTTTATCGCTCAGTGCAGGTGTGATACCAGTTGTATGAAACCAACTTGCACCATCCAAGATTTTATCGAAATCGAATTCACTAATATCCATTTCAGCAACAGAAGCCCCAGCGCGATCGTAGATTACTTGTGATGCTCTCATGGAAGCACCAGTTTCTAAGAAGTAGATCCCTAGTCTCGCACCACCACGAACTATAAATTGTGTGTCAACACCATAACGACGAATGTGATTGATCGCTGCTTGTCCCAATGCATTGTCAGGAACTTTGGTAACAAATACCCCATTTAAACCATAATTACTTAACGCAACTGCTACATTGGCTTCACCTCCACCGTATGTAACGTCAAAACTATCGCTTTGTACAAAACGCTCGTGACCGGGCGTAGATAAGCGCAACATGATTTCTCCAAGGGTAACAACTTTTTTTGGCATTTTAATCGAGTTTGAAAGTTAAGTGGGTGTTCAAAAAATTAATTATCTTCAAAGGCAGCCCAAAGTTGGGTATAATTCATTGGCAACAAAAAAAATAAGCTGATTTTGTGCAACAAATTACGCAATCGATTGCGTAGTATTTAAAAAAAATCATTGCCTTTTAAAATAACATTGCACTAAGAAAAAAAGCTATATGGAAAAGAAACAAGCAATCCTCGATTTGATCCCACAGCAGGGCATACTTCCACTCTATTTTTACAAAGACACAACTGTTAGTATTGAAGTGCTAAAAGCCTTGTATGCTGCTGGTATTAGAGCAGTAGAATATACCAATCGCGGAGAAGCAGCATTAAAGAATTTCATTGAAATGCGCAAGGTTTGTGATACTGAATTAAAAGGTATGTACTTAGGTATTGGTACTATTAAGAATGGCGAAATGGCACAAACCTTTATAGATGCTGGAACAGATTATATCATTTGTCCGGGTTTAGTGGAATCAGTTGCTGCTGTTGCAGATAAAAACAATATGCTCTGGGTACCTGGATGTATGACTCCTACTGAGATCATCAAAGCAGAGACATTAGGCGCAAAGATGATCAAATTATTTCCGGGTAATATTTTGGGTCCAGGATTTTTGTCAGCGATCAAAGAAATTTTTCCTGGTTTATTATTCATGCCAACAGGAGGTGTTGAATTAGATAAAGACAATATTGCAGGCTGGTATAAAGCGGGAGTATGTGCGGTAGGTATGGGTAGTAAATTAATCACGAAGCAATTATTAGAGAATAAGGATTACGCACAAATTACTAAAGCAACTGAGGATGCTCTTGCTATTATTCGTACTATCAAATCATAATCATGACTGCAACTAAGATTGGAAAATACCGTTGGTCGATTTGCGCACTCGTATTTTTTGCAACCACCATCAACTATATTGATCGTAGTGTGATCAGTTTTTTGAAGTCCACTTTTACTGAAACGATGGGTTGGACCGATGGTGATTATGCCAATGTCGAAATTACTTTCAAAGTGTTTTATGCCATTGGATTATTAGGAGCAGGAAGATTGATTGATAAGTTGGGTACGAAATTGGGTTATGGGTTATCTACTTTTTTTTGGAGTTTGGCCGGTATTGCAACTGCTTTAGTGAATACTGTTGTAGGCTTTCAAATTGTAAGAGGTGCATTGGGATTGTCTGAAGCTGGTAACTTTCCTTCTGCTATTAAAACAGTAGCTGAATGGTTTCCAAAAAAAGAAAGAGCATTTGCTACCGGCATATTTAATTCTGGCGCCAATATAGGCGCCATTCTTACGCCCTTAACTGTACCATTCATTGTGGCAAATTGGGGATGGCAATGGGCTTTTATTCTTACTGGGTTGTTAGGATTTGTATGGTTGATCTTCTGGTTTATTTTATATGAAGTGCCAAGAAAATCGCATAAGCTATCTGTAGAAGAACTTGCTTTTATAGAAAGTGATAATGAATCCGAAGTTGGCACGATTGCTGATGATAATCAACCTAAAATGCCATGGATGCAATTGCTAGGATTCAAGCAGACCTGGGCTTTTGCGATAGGTAAATTATTAACTGATCCAATATGGTGGTTTTATATTTTCTGGCTACCAGATTTTTTCGAGAGCATGTATCACATGAAGATCACTGCTGCTAGTTGGCCTGTAGCTGCTGTATATATTGTTTCTACAGTGGGGAGTGTTGCTGGAGGTTGGTTGCCACTATATTTCATCAATAAATTAGGATGGCCAGTTTTAAGAGCACGTAAAACTTCGATGTTGATTTATGCATTTTGTGTAGTGCCTGTTGTGGGGGCGTTGGTCTTAGGTGAAGTGAATATGTGGTTTGCCGTGGGTGTAATTGGGTTAGCTGCAGCTGCGCATCAGGCTTGGAGCGCTAATATATTCACTACAGTTAGTGATATGTTTCCTAAGTCGGCCACTGGCTCTGTAACTGGCATTGGTGGCATGTTTGGATCTGTTGGAGGTATTTTACTTTCTCTCTTTGTGCAGAAAAATATGTTTGTATATTATCGCTCTATTAATAAGATCGAAACTGCCTATTATATCATGTTCTTTGTTTGTGCATCGGCCTATTTATTAGCTTGGTTAATTATGCATTTTTTAGTCGGCAATAAAAAAACTGCAGTGCAATAAATTGAATACTATGAAATACTTATTGTTTGTAATGGTTATTTATTGCACACCATTTGTATTAATGGCACAAGCCAATAAAAACAAGTTTACTGTTAAAGATATCCC
>SESF01023352.1_pt1 | contig 13269 bp, 8 predicted proteins | sample 3171521 | NCBI WGS metagenome assembly SESF01 (sample SAMN10866945, study PRJNA518727) | freshwater metagenome | biome: subpolar coniferous forest; feature: holomictic lake; material: water; isolation source: holomictic Lake 227, 6 m and 8 m depth | place: Canada: near Kenora, Ontario | collected...
TGGCGGACCCGGTGGCATCTGTGGCTATAAGCATGGCGCTCCAAAAGGAGCTTTTTGCCTCGTCGCAGTTACGCGCCCCCCCCGCGCACCTCACGGGGCGGTTCATCCTTCAGAACCAGGCTGGAGGGTTCGGCCCGTGTGAGCTTCTTGTCCGCGCTCCGCGCCGCGGAATCTTGTGCCAGGATGGTGCTCAGCCCGTAAAGCACATCCGGGCAGAGGTCGAGCGGGGCGGGTTGGTCAGGCCCCTCGCTCGTGATCTCGCGGGCCAGACCGTCCCAGCAGACGGTTCGCGATTGCGGGTCGAGGCGCGCGCGGCAGAAGGTCGCTGGATCCAGCAGGTTTTGGTAGGCGCTCTGGGGCGTGCCCGCCTTGGCCCGCAAGAACGATTCCAGGTCCACAGCGCGGACTTCGCCGGTGTTGAACCGCAGCGTCAGCCGGTAGGGGCGCACGGCGACCAGTTTTTCGACAAAGTGCATCATGAGGTAATCTAGCTCAGCGGTTCGGTTTTGCGATATCGCGGTGTGTCTAATTGGAGCCCTGTGAAGTTTTCCAAGAGCTCCTGGCGGTGGACTTCGGTCCAGTCCTGCACCAGCCGGAGAGCCCGTCGGGGCAGGCTGCCTTCCAGAATTTCAGCCGTGTGGATGTCAATTTGGGCCATTTGCCCGCCATAATCAGCGTGAAAATGGGGCGGGGGATGGTCTTGGGCGTGCATCCGGATGATGATCCCATAGAAGCGGGAAATCTCAGGCATAGGCCACCCCGAATCTCAGGGCACATCGCGTTCTTCTCGGCCTTGGAGCCATCGTGCCCCCGAGCTTGCAGATTGTACGGTGAGAGTCAAACACTGAATCAATGAAAACAGGCTGACAGGCTGACCCTCTAGCGGCTCACATGTCATTATTGCAAACTGGGTCAGGCACAGAACTCGATCCCGCCTGAGCAGGCGGCCTACAGCAGGCGACAAACCGGAGGCTGGTCCGCAGAGTCTGGAGGGTGTTTTCGGTTAGCAGGGAGTTGGTCAGCTTTGGCCCATCGGCTACACGCCCATGAGATGCAGCCCTGCGCACGCCGCGCCGGTTGAAGAAATCGTATCATCGTAGCAGCCGACGTAAGGAGGCTCATTCTCCAAACAGCGAATTAATTAGAGCCTCCTTACGTCGGCTGCTACGCACGTGAAGGGGACCGGGGAAGATGTCAAACCGTAGATCGCGGCGGCGAGGGCCAGCGAGCCGTGCGCAAATCTACGCTTTGACGCTTTTCCCAATTTGAACACTTGCTGCGAGGTCGGGAAACCCCGATACTGACACCGCATGAGCATTGCCGCCGAAAAGATGGCCGAAGTGCTGGCTTGGCCGGAACAAGACCGGGCGTTGCTTGCCCGCCAGCTTATTGCCAGCCTCGATAATACCGTGGAGACTGACGCCGAAACCCAATGGAACGAAGTCATTGACCGGCGCTCGCGCGAGATGGCAGAGGGCCGGGTGGATGCCCGGTCGGAGGAAGAAATGATCCGGGACATCCGCACCAAGCTCGATGCGCGTCATCCGGCATCCTGAGGTCCCGCAGGAGTTGGAAGCCGCTGCGCTTTGGTATGAGGAACGCCAGCCTGGTCTGGGCGAGGATTTTCTTGGCGAATATCAGACCACGCTAGGTCGAATTCTGCGCGAGCCGAATCGCTGGCGCAAAATCCGGGCCGACAACCGCAAGCTCAACTTCCATCGCTTTCCCTACGCGATCGTGTACAGCGTGCGGGCCGACGAGCTTTACATCAAGGCTGTTATGCACCTGCACCGTCGTCCGTTTTATTGGTCGCACCGCCAGCCTCCGCCTTGAGTTCCATCCCAGCTCGGGAGGTCCTCATTTGCTTCTGGGCGCCACACTACCCCGTCTGCGGAAGGGAGCAAACCGTAGATTGGAATTCAAGCTGTGCGCATGGAACCAATCTACGGTTTGATCCCTTTCCTTTTTTCGGGTTCAGCGTTTGCCCCTCTGCGCCATTTGCCTCTGTCCGTTTTGCTCTGGCGCTACTGGACTGAGCCGCTACAGTCCCTCCCGAAGGCACGCAGTACCGGAAATGACTCCGATGCGGGAAAACTGGAAAAACCTCTATGCAAGAGCGCTGGTTGTCGGTCCAGGAAATTGCCGCCCATTTGGGCGACAATGGCGACACGGTCTGCAAATGGATCGAGCGCAAGCGAATGCCCGGTCACAAAGTGGGCCGCCTCTGGAAATTCCTCGCCTCCGAGCTTGGCGCATGGGTCAAACAGGGCAAGGCAGGTCAGACGGAAACTAAGGAACCATGAACGTCTTTGACCTCCGAAAGCGCCTTGTTGACGACTACGCCAGCTACACCCGCAGCTTCATCAAAATCGCCGACCCGATCATCCGCGCCAAGGTGGATTCCGAATTGGACGCCGGCGCTTTCTGGCCCGAGCCCTTGCTTCAGTTGAACCCCACCTTCCGGCCTGGTGGAACCATCGACGACCTCGTTGCTGATGACACCCTCTACCCCGAATGCGCGCGCATTTTCCGTATCGACAAGTCCCCGGAAGACCACACCGGCAAACAACTGTTCCTTCACACCCACCAACGTGTGGCGATGCTGAAGGCCAAGGAGGGTAAATCCTACGTCCTGACGAGCGGCACCGGCTCGGGCAAGAGCATGACCTATATTGTGCCCATCGTGGACCACGTTTTGTGGCGCGGCTCCGGCAAGGGCATTCAGGCAATTGTCGTTTACCCCATGAATGCCCTCGCGAACAGCCAGGACGAGGAACTCCGCAAATTCCTCGAGCACGGCTACCCCGCAGGCAAGTCACCCGTAAGCTTCGCCCGTTTCACGGGACAGGAAAAACAGGAAGCGCGTCAAGCCATCCGGAACAATCCGCCCGACATCCTGCTGACCAACTACATGATGCTCGAGTTGCTCCTCACCCGGAATGAGGACCGCGCTTTGGTCCGCGCCGCCCAGGGGCTCCGCTTCCTCGTCTTCGACGAACTCCACACCTACCGCGGCCGGCAGGGAGCGGATGTGGCTTTGCTGATCCGCCGCTGCCGCCTCGCCTTTGGCGGCCACGACATCATCTGCGTCGGCACCTCTGCCACGATGGCCAGCGAAGGTTCCTCCGCAGACCAGAAACGCGAGGTCGCCGCCGTCGCGCAAACGCTCTTCGGCACCCCAATCACCCCCTCGCAGGTCATCGGCGAAACCCTTGAACGTTCCACCCCTGAACTGGATTTCACGTCGCCTGTCGTCCTCAAGGCCCTCGCGGCCGCGATCACCTCGGACACCCCCGCCCCCGGCGAATATGAGTCCTTTCGCACCCATCCCCTGTCCTCATGGATTGAATCCACCTTTGGGGTCCGCACCGAATCCGGATCAGAACACTTGATCCGCCAGCCCCCGCGGCGATTGCGCGGCCTGGACAGCGCCGCCACGGAACTCGCGAAGCTTGCCTCCTGCGATCCAGAGCGCTGCTATGACATCCTGAAGGAATTCCTCCTTCGCGGTGCCGAACTGCGCCCCAGTCCGTCCAGCCGCTTCCCCATTTTCGCGTTTCGTCTCCACCAGTTCTTCACTCGGGGCGACACGGTTTGGGCGACCATCGAGCCCGAGACTGCTCGGCACTTAGAGCTGGCCAAGATGGGATCAAAGCCCGGGGACCCCACCAAAACCCTCTTCCCCCTCGTTTTCTGCCGGCAATGCGGCGCCGCCTACTACCGCGTTTTCATTGAGAACGACGAACACAGCCAAAAACTCTCGCCCCGCGACGCGCGTCGAGAAGAAAACGACGACGGCCACAGCGACGCCTACCTCTACCTGTCCGAATCGGCGCCCTGGCCGCGGGTGGAAGGAGCCGAACTCCTCCAGCGGCTTCCCGCCTTCATGAAGGAAACCTCGCCCCAGGGCGTGGAGCGAATCCGGACTGAATCGCAGGGCGATCTCCCCGATCCGGTCTTTGTCGATTCCTCTGGCCGAATCGTCTCCGAGGACAAAGGGATCGCGGCAACCCTCATCCATCAGAATTTCCTGTTCTGCCTCGGCCCATCCTGCGGCGTAGCCTACACCAAGAGCCAGCGTTCCGAACGCCCCAAACTCGGCACGCTCGGGGTTGACAACCGCAGCACCGCGACCACCGTCCTCGCCGTCCGCTCTCTCATCGAGCTCCAGGCCGACATCTCCCTGAAACCCGAAGCCCGCAAGTTGCTCAGCTTCACCGATAATCGCCAGGACGCCTCGCTCCAGGCGGGACACTTCAACGACTTCGCCCAGGTCGCGCTCATTCGTTCCGCCCTCCACAAGGCGACCAGCGCCAAAGGCTCCGCCGGCCTCTCGCACGGCGACCTCTCCCGCTGCGTGTTCGAAGCCTTGTCGCTCCGGTTCGATGATTATGCCGCCGACTCGGAAGTCAAAGGACCCGCCCGCAATTCCACCAACGACGCCCTCCGCCGCGTCATTGACTACTACCTTTACCGCGACTTGCAGCGCGGCTGGCGCGTTACCGCGCCCAACCTCGAAGACTGCGGCCTGTTGCGGTTCGAGTATCAGGGCCTCACCGGCGCCGATGGTTTGTTGGGTGAATCCGACCTCTGGCAAAGCGGGTTCAAAACGCGCGTGGATCGCGAGACAGAGCAATTCATCGAAACGCCCGCGCCGCTCCGCGCCTGCGCCCCCGAACTCCGGGACGAGCTGCTCCGCACGCTGCTCGACGTCCTGCGCCGCGCCCTCGCCGTGAAGGCCGATGTCCTCGACCCGCAAAAACAGCGCGACCTCGTCGAGCAAACCAATCCCCGCCTACTGGAGGGCACCGTCTGGTATCTCGACGACCCCATGGAGCTGGTCAAGTCCGTCGTAGCTTACCCGCGCCCCAAACAAAAGGAGGATCGCAGTGGTCTCTTCGTCTCCTCCTTCGGTGGTTTCGGCCGTTATCTCCGGCGCTCGCTCCTGCTGCACGCGCCGCCGGGCAACGCCTTCGGTCGCGCCGAAGTGGACACCTGCATCCGCTTCCTATTCCTGGCCCTCAAACGCTACGGCATCGTCGAACAAGTGCGCAGCGGCGACATCCCCGGCTTCCAGATCAACCACGATGCCCTCCGCTGGCTCGCCGATTCCGGCGAGGTTCGCCCCGTGGATCGCACCCGCCTGCTCGAGGCCGGCGAAATCCCTCCCGAAGTAAACCAATACTTCGTGGAATGCTATCGCCGCTTCATTGACCTCAAATGCGTCTTGGAAGCCCGCGAGCACACCGCCCAGGTCGCTTCCGAGGACCGCGAGGAACGCGAAGACCGCTTCCGCACCGCGGAACTGCCGCTCCTGTTCTGTTCTCCCACGATGGAGCTCGGCGTGGATATCGCCCAGCTTAACGTCGTCAACCTGCGCAACGTCCCGCCCACCCCGGCCAACTACGCCCAGCGCAGCGGCCGTGCCGGCCGTGGCGGACAACCCGCCCTGGTTTATACCTACTGCGCCGGTCGCAGCCCCCACGACCAGTATTATTTCAAGCACCCCAACCGCATGGTCGCCGGCTCCGTCGCCCCCCCGCGCATTGACCTGCGGAATCGCGACCTGGTGCGCGCCCACATCCACGCCGTCTGGATGGAAGTCGCCAAACCCGATCTCGGCAAGACCCTCACCACGGTCCTCGATATCCAGCGCGAGGACGGCAAGGTCTTGCTCCCGGTCAAAGACTTGCTCAAGGCCGAACTGCGCAGCCCCGCGCACCGGGCCGCGGCCCTCGCCAAGGCCAACCAGCTTATTGATAGCATCCGCGACCGGCTCTCGGGCGCGACCTGGTTTCACGAAAACTGGACGCGTGAGATCCTCGACCAGATCGAACTGGCCTTCGACGCCACCTGCAACCGTTGGCGCGAGCTCTACCGCTCCGCCGCTCGCCAGCGCGAACTTCATCACAAAATCCTCGGCGACCACTCCCGTCCGGAAGCCGAGCGCAATCATTCGCGCCGCTTGCGGGCGCAGGCCGAAAGCCAGATCCGCTTGCTCACGGAGGCCGAGAGCATTTACGAGGGCGATTTCTACTCCTACCGCTACTTTGCCGCCGAGGGTTTCCTGCCGGGCTACAACTTCCCGCGCCTGCCGCTCTCCGCCTACGTGCCGGCCCGCCGTCACCGCAAAGGCCGCGACGAATTCGTCTCCCGCCCGCGCTTCCTCGCCATCTCCGAGTTTGGTCCGCGGGCGCTGATTTACCACGAGGGCGCTCGCTACCGCGTTTACAAAGTCAACCTCGACTTCGGCTCGGACGACATCGAGGCCACCCACGACCTCGTCACCGCCACCATGAAGCGCTGCTCCGCCTGCGGCTACGCGCACTTGGAAGAGGGCAACAACCTCGCCGAAATCTGCGACCGGTGCGGCCAGGCGTTCGAGGCGGCGTCCGTGATTCCCAGCCTCGTGCATCTGCAGAACGTCAGCCTCAAGCTCGCCCAGCGCATCACCTGCGACGAAGAAGAACGGCAGCGCTTTGGCTACAAACTCGCCATCTCCTACCGCTTCCCCGACATCGGTGGCAAACTCGACCGCAAGGACGCCGAAGCCTTTGCCAGCGGCACCCTCGCCCTGCGCCTGAGCTACGGTGACTCCACCACCCTTTACCGCATCAATCTCGGCTGGGCCAATCAGAAGGGGAATCAGCCGCCCGGCTTCAACCTCGACCTCGAACGCGGCTACTGGTCACGCAACCAGGCGGACGAACAGGACAGGGACGACGCGGCCGCCCAGGGGCGCATAACCCGCGTGGTGCCTTTTGTCACCGACACCAAGAACGCCCTCGTCATGCGCTTCGAGCCGGTCCGCTCCTCCGGAGAGATGGCCAGCCTCCAAGCCGCCTTCAAGCAGGCCATCCAGCAGCACTTCCAACTCGAGTCCCGCGAGCTCTCCTGTGAAGCGATGCCCTCGGCCAAAGACCGCCAGGAAATCCTGTTCTACGAAGCCTCCGAAGGCGGAGCAGGTGTTCTCCGGCAGTTGGTCGAGGACCCCGCCGCTATTCCCGCCTTGGCCCGCCGGGCGCTCGAGCTTTGCCATTTCGATCCCGATACCCTGACCGACCAGGGCGCCGAGTCTTGCGGCAAGGCCTGCTACGGATGTCTCCTCGACTACGGCAACCAGCCCGACCACCCCCAGCTCGACCGCTACCTGATCCGGGACATCCTGGCCGAGCTGATGCATTCCGAGTGCAAACCCGCCGGCGGCACCGGCTCCCGCGCCGAGCGCATGGTCGCCCTGCGCAAGCAGTGCGACAGCAAGCTCGAAGGCAAATGGCTCGACCTCATCGAATCTCTGGTGCTCCGCCCGCCCAGCGACGCCCAATTCTTGATCGAGTCCTGCTCCACGCGGCCCGACTTCTTCTACCGCGAGCACAACGCCGCCATCTACGTTGACGGCCCGCCCCACGACGAGCCCGACCAGATTCGCGCTGACGAACAAATCACGCGTTGTCTCATGGAGACGGGTTACATCGTCATTCGCTTCCACCACAGAGCCGATTGGAAAGACATCCTCCGCCAACACCCTGACATCTTTGGGGCCGTCCCTCCATGAGCGCCGCCACCCTCTCCCAACCCGGAACTCTGGTCCACGCGCGCGGGCGCGAATGGATCGTCCTGCCCGACTCGTCCGAGGAATTGTTGATGCTCCGCCCCGTCGGCGGCTTGGATGAGGAAATCACCGGCCTGCTCCCCTCGGTCGAGCCGGTCACCAGCGCAACTTTCTCCTTCCCCACGCGCAACGACCTCGGCGACTTCCAGGCGGGCGCGCTGTTGCGGGATGCCGCCCGCATTTCCACCCGTGCCGCCGCCGGCCCGTTCCGCAGTTTTGGCCGCATCGCCGTTGACCCACGGCCTTATCAGCTCGTGCCTCTGCTGATGGCCTTGCGGCTCGATCCCGTCCGGTTGCTCGTCGCGGATGACGTCGGCATCGGCAAAACGGTGGAGGCCTGCCTCATCGCCCGCGAACTGCTCGACCGCGGCGAAATCAAACGTCTCGCGGTGCTCTGCCCGCCGCATCTCGCTGAGCAATGGCAAAAGGAACTCGCCTCCAAGTTTCACCTCGAGGCCGAGCTCATTCTCAGCAGCACCATCCAGCGCCTCGAACGCGACCTCCCGCTGGGCGTCTCGGTCTTCGACCGCCACCCGTTTGTCATCGTCTCCACCGATTTCATCAAGGGCAAAGGCCGTCGCGACGACTTCGCCCTCAAGTGCCCCGAGTTTGTCATCGTGGACGAAGCCCACGGCTGCGCTCCCGCCGGAGGCAAAGGCGCGGGGCGCCAGCTCCGTTACGAACTCATCCAGCAGATCACCAAATCCCCTGATCGCCATGTCCTCCTGGTTACCGCCACGCCTCACAGTGGTAACGAACAAGCCTTTCGCGCCCTCCTCGGCCTCCTCGACAGTGAGTTCGAGAATCTTCCCAGTGAAATCGAACTCGACACGCGCGCGAGCCTGCGCAAAAAGCTGGCGCTCCACCTCGTCCAGCGACGCCGCGCGGACATCCGCCACTTCCTCGACACCGACACCTCCTTTCCCAAGCGCCTCGATAAGGAAGAGACCTACGCCTTCAGCCCCGAGTATCGCAAGCTCTTCAACGATATTCTCCAGTTCGCGCGCGAGTTCGTCACCACCGGCGACCAGCAACGCCGCGCTCGGCGCGTTCGCTACTGGTCCGCGCTGGCTTTGTTGCGTTGCGTCTCTTCCAGCCCTGCCGCCGCCGTAGCCACCCTCCGCAGTCGCGCCGCCGTGGACGAGGCACAGAGCGAGGAAGAGGCCAATGAAATCGGCCGCCGCACCGTGCTGGACCAGGACGACACCGACGATACCGCCGCCTTCGACTTCAGCCCCGGCTCCGATACCGGCGAAGACTCCACCGAAAGCTACCGCCGCAAGCTGCTCGCCTTCGCCCGCCGCGCCGAAGAACTCGCCGGCAAGTCCGACCACAAGCTCATTGAAGCCACCCGGCACGTCAAAGCTCTGCTCGCCGACGGCTGTCGCCCCATCGTCTTCTGCCGTTTCATTGACACCGCCGACTACGTCGCCCGCCACCTGCGCGAGGCGCTCGGCAAAGACGTCGCCGTTGACTCCGTCACCGGCACGCTGCCGCCCAGCGACCGCGAAACGCGCATCGCCAATCTCGCCCGGCCCGAGCACCCCAGCCGCGTCCTGGTCTGCACCGACTGCCTTTCCGAAGGCATCAACCTCCAGCGCGAATTCGATGCCGTCGTTCACTACGACCTCTGCTGGAATCCCACGCGCCATGAGCAGCGCGAGGGCCGCGTGGACCGGTTCGGCCAGGAAAAGCCGGAAGTCCACGTCCTGACCTTCTACGGCCGCGATAATCCCATTGATGGCGTCATCCTCGACGTCCTTCTGCGCAAACACAAAAGCATCAAGAGCGACCTCGGCGTTTCTGTCTCGGTGCCGGGCTCCAGCGAGGAAGTTGCCGAAGCCCTGTTTGAAGGCGCCCTGTTCCGCGAGCTGACCGGCGGCCCGTTCGAGCAGCTCGGCCTCGATTTCGGCGGTGTCGTCCGCTCGCAAAAAGAGAAACTCCACCAGGAATGGGACAACGCCCGCGACAAAGAAAAGGCCAGCCGCTCGCGCTATGCCCAGCACGCCCTCAAACCGGAACTCGTCGCCGCCGAGATGAACGCCGTGCGCCAGGCGCTCGGCAGCCCCGCCGAGGTCGAACTTTTCTTCCGTCAGGCCATGACCGTGGCGCGCGTACCGGTCAACTCTGCTCGCAAAGGCTCGGTCGAAGTCTGTGTTCAGGAGAAGGAGACACCGCGCGCCTTGCGCCAGGCTCTCCAGCAGGAAACGAAATTCATTGGGCGCTTCGACCTTCCGTTGCAGGAAGACGAAATCTACCTCGGCCGCACCAGCCCGGTCGTCGAAGGACTGGCCGGCTGGGTGCTCGACCAGGCCCTGGACCCTGCCGCCCGTGACGCCGCTCCCGTCGCCGCCCGTTGCGGCCTCGTCCGCACCCGCCGCGTGACGGCCCGTACCACGCTCGTCGTCGTCCGCTTCCGTTACCACCTCAAGCCGCGCGTCTCCGAGGAACTCACCTTGCTCTGCGAGGAAATCGTCCCGCTCGCCTTCCATGGCACCGCCCAGTCGCCGCAATGGATCGAAGGCACGGAGGCCGAAGCCCTCCTCAGCGCCCGGCCAGACGCGAGCCCCACTCAATCACTCGTGGATCAGCAGCTCCCCTTGTTGCTCGGCGGATTGCCCGACCTGCAAACCGCCCTCGCCACCCTCGCCATCCAGCGCGCCGCCCTCCAGCTTCAGGCCCACGAACGCGTCCGTGCCGCCACTCGCGACCGCGCCAAAGTCCGCATTGATCCGGTTCTGCCCGTGGACATCCTCGGCGCTTACCTGCTCCTGCCCGTCCTGTCAGGATGATATAATGGCGCCACGAACCATGAACCGTTTTAGAATCTTCATCAGCTCCGTGCAGAAGGAATTCGCCGCCGAACGCCGCGCCATCCGCTCGTTCGTGGAAAGCGATGCCCTGTTGCGGCGATTCTTCGACGTGTTTCTGTTTGAAGACGTCCCTGCCTCCAGCCGGCGGGCGGACAAGGTCTATCTGGCCGAAGTGGACGCCTGCGATGTCTATCTTGGCTTGTTCGGCAACGAATACGGTTTTGAAGACGCGGCGGGAGTGTCTCCCACCGAGCGCGAATTTGACCGCGCCACCGTGCAGGGCAGCACGCGGCTGGTCTTCGTCCAGGGCTCCGACGACCGGACGCGCCACCCGAAAATGCAAGCCCTCGTCCGCAAGGCGGGCGCGCAGCTCATCCGGCGTCGCTTCTCCGCCATCCCGGAACTCACGGCCGCCCTCAGTGCCAGCCTGGTCGAGTGCCTCGCTTCAAAAGGATTGGTGCAAGACCGCCCTTTCGAGGACCAGCCTTGCCCCGATGCCACCCTCGACGACCTGGATCCCAACGCTCTTGCTGCCTTTGTCCGCCGGGCCAGGGAAGAGCGCCAGTTTCCTTTGTCCGAAGGAGCGGCGGTGGCGGACGTTCTGACCCATCTCAACCTGCTGCTGGCCGGTCAGCCCACCAAAGCTGCCGTCCTGTTGTTCGGACGCAACCCGCAGCGTTTTCTCCCCAGCGCCGAGGTGCGGTGTATGCACTTCCACGGCACGGAAATTGTCCGCCCCGTTCCCTTTTACCGCATCTTCAAAGGCCACCTCTTCGAGCAGGTGGACACGGCCCTCGACTTCGTGCTCTCCAAACTCGACCGCAGCGTCGGCACCCGCGCCGAGAGCGTGCAGGCCCCCGTCCGCCACGAGGTTCCGCCGGATGTCGTGCGCGAAGCCATCGTCAATGCCATCGCCCATCGCGACTACGCTTCCGCTGCCGCCGTGCAGGTTTCCGTGTTTGCCGACCGCGTCGAGGTGTGGAACCCCGGCCAGCTTCCGCCGCCGCTGACGCCGGAACACCTCCGGCACCCGCACAGCTCCATCGCCCGCAACCATCGCATCTGTGAGGTGCTCTTCCTCGCCCGCTACATCGAAAAGTTCGGCACCGGCACCCTGATGATGATCCGCGAGAGCCTCGCTCACGCCCTCCCCGAACCTGACTTCGTCCAACAGGCCGGCGAATTAGTCACCACCGTCTGGCGCGACTGGCTCACGGATAAAGCGGTGAACGCGCTGGGACTGAACGAGCGGCAGAGGCAGGCTATTGCGCATATCAAACTCCTCGGGCGCATCACCAACACAGAGTTCCAGACCACTTTCACCGTGGCCAAGCGCACTGCCTCGCTCGACTTGGCGGGGCTGGTCGCTGCCGGCTTGTTTGAAAAGTTCGGCTCCACGGGGAAAGGCGTTTTCTACCAGTTGGCCAAAGGGGCGCCAAAGGGGCAAAAGGGGCAAAGCCCCGGCGACGCCAAGGGGCATCAATCGGGCAAAAGGGGCATCAAGGCCACCCAAAGCGGCTCAGAAATGACTCAAATGACTCGCGCCCACCTCAAAGTCCCTGCGGGCAAATCGGCCATCAATCGGCCAATTCGGCCATCCGCCCCGAAACCGGCCCCCGCTCGGAAACGGGCACCAAAGGGGCGAAAGGGGTAAAACCCCATGAAACCAAAGGGCACAAGAACATGACCACCACCATCCCATTCGGCTCACAATGGGCTCAAACGGCACACGCCGGAGACGCCGCCTTTCGGATTTCGGACTTCGGATTTCTTTCGGTTTTCGGCTTTCGGCTTTCGGATTTCCCGTCTCCGCTTCCCCGTTCAAGGTTCGAGGCTCCTGTTGCCTGTTGTGTGTTCGGATTTCAGCCTTCCCCCTGAAATGCCCCGCCACACCATAGAGTTTCAGACCATCCGCTCCGAGGGCGGATTGCTCCCCCCTGACCTGCTGCGGCGCATCGTTGACCCGACCGGCAAAGTCCCCGGCGTCGAACCTACCGCCTACGGCCTGCCCGAAGGCGAACGCCTCACCGAGGCCATCACCCAAAGCTGGAAACGTCTGCGCCGTCACTGGGCCGATTTCCGCGCCGCCGTCCCCCCCTCGCCCCTCGACCCTCGTCCCTCGTCCCCTTCCGACCCCGCCACCGGCCTCACCAACGACAAATGGTCGCTCCCGCTGTTGCGCGAACTCGGCTTCGGCTTTCTCGCCACCAGCGCCGCCCCTGCCATTGACGGCAAGACCTACGCCATCAGTCGCTTTTCCGGTAACACGGCCCTTCACCTCGTCGGCTGTGGTGTAAGCCTCGACCGTCGCGCCGCCGGCGTTCGGGGTGCCGCTCAATCCAATCCGCACGGACTCGTTCAGGAGTTTCTCAATCGCAGCACCGCCCACCTTTGGGCCATCGTCTCCAACGGCCTTTCCCTGCGCATCCTTCGCGACAACCAGGCGCTCTCCCGCCAGTCCTTCCTGGAGTTCGACCTCGAAGCCATGTTCGACGGCGAAGTCTATTCCGATTTCGTCCTGCTCTGGCTCATCGCCCACGCCACGCGCTTCCTGCCACGCAACGATGGCCGCCCCGATTCCTGCTGGCTCGAAACCTGGAGCAAGGAAGCCGCCGAGCAGGGCGTCGCCGCGCTTACCGATTTGCGCGGCGGTGTCGAGAAGGCGCTGCAAATCCTTGGGCAAGGCTTCGTCAGCCATCCGAAGAATACCGCCCTCCGCGAAGCACTCCGCAAAGGCGAGGTAAAGCTCTCTGACTTCCACGGCCAGCTTCTGCGCATCGTCTATCGCCTCATCTTTCTGTTCGTCGCCGAGGACCGCGAACTCGAAGGAATCTCCCTCTTGCA
>SESF01015564.1_pt1 | contig 13268 bp, 13 predicted proteins | sample 3171521 | NCBI WGS metagenome assembly SESF01 (sample SAMN10866945, study PRJNA518727) | freshwater metagenome | biome: subpolar coniferous forest; feature: holomictic lake; material: water; isolation source: holomictic Lake 227, 6 m and 8 m depth | place: Canada: near Kenora, Ontario | collected...
AACTTCGGAGTTCGGGTTAATAATCGGAAAACGTCAACCAGCGACAAGTTCTATTAACCCAGCCGCTGATTGAGCCAGGCCAAGGATTTGTCGAATGCTCACGGCTGCGCGCTATTTCGCGTTCTTCAAAATATAAGTCGCAATCGACCGGGCTGGAATGGACGTCGGCCATGCGGCATCGAGTGTTTGAATGGCAAACTCCTGAGGTTCATCCGTGCGATTCATGACCACGGTCACAACCCCGCAGGCTCATTCTGCACGGTAACGCCCCAGATGTTCACCCCCCGCTTGCGGTATTCTTCAATATAGCGAACGAAGTAGTTGGCCCAAGTGGCACGATATTCGGCTTTGAGCTGCCCGCCCTGGTTCATTGGCCGTTGGTCTTCATCCAGGCAGGTGGGCTCCACGGGGATGCAAAGAGCTTGAAGGGGGTTTTGCTGGCGGCAAGTGCCTCTTTAATCATCGGCAGCAGCGCCTTCTCGTCGCGCTGGACGGTGAAATGCTTGAGCTCAGTATCCCCTGCGACTTCCGCATGGCATAGTTTCCGAGCGAAAAATCGCAACTGTTAATGTGCGTGCGGCAGAGGCTGTAGCCGTGGCCTTTCGCCGGGTCGAAATAGGCTTCAATGACCCGTTTCTGATTAGCTTCCCCCATATTCCGCCACGTCACCGCAGCCGCTTCGGTAAACGCCCCGCCAAACCCCTCGATTGTTTGAAAAGTTTTTGCCGGATCGATATAGACGACAGCGGAGGAGGAGGGAACCGGCGCGGGCACAACCTCTGCACGCGCGGCAAGCAGCGCCGCATCGTCCTTCGAAGTTAGATAAACTTGAAGCGGGGGGCGGCTGGCGCAAATGTTGGGAACATAACGGCTGCAAGCACTGCCAAGCACTTCCTCATTGCGAAATCATTGCAATTACCCGAGGCCACATCTTGCCCCATAACGCATGAGCGTTTGAGGGATTTCGATTTTTATGTCAACCCCCCATTCTCCACACGGCGGGTTTGTGCCTGCTCGTATTTTCCGGTTCCGAGCGCGTGGAAAACGGCTGCCGCCCGCGCCTTCGGTCCAAGGGCGGCGATTTTCTTTGCCCCCGAGGCGAAAAGATTCTTGCCACGGGGCGGATTCCGGGCCAAATAAAAGCCCCGCTCGCGCCCTGTCGCGCAGACATTTTGGAGAGGTGGCTGAGTGGTCGAAAGCAGCGCTTTGCTAAAGCGCCGTACCTCAAAAGGGTACCGGGGGTTCGAATCCCCCCCTCTCCGCCATTTCATTAAAAAGAGGGCGGTTTTCTCTGAAAGCCTGTTATTATCAAGGTCAAAAGGTCGCGATGAACCCCTTACCTGATACACCAGCCCTCTTTTTAGCCGTGCCCGGCCATACCCGTTTGTTTCGTCGTAACCCCGGAGGAACCTACTACCTTCGCGCCAAAGTTCCCCATCTCCTTCGCCCTATCGTCGGCAAAACCGAAATCCGAAAATCTCTCGATACGAAGGATTACAAGGAGGGCTTGCGGAAGGTGAAACCGGAGTCCATGCGGGTTGACCGGCTCTTTCTGGAGGCGGAAGCAAAGCTCAAAGGTGCCAAGCCCTCACCGGCCAAGCTCTCCCGCGAGGAGCTTGTTTGGGTTGTGTCCGATTGGTTCATCAAACAAGAGGCCAGCAACGCAGACTGGAGTGAACATGAACTGCCGCGCCTCAATCAACCGGAGAAAGCGAATATTCTCGATTCGCTCGTAGGCGATAACGCCGCGCTGAACGGCGCTTCTGTTTATGAAGCAGACAACGGGAGTGTGTATCTCGACGCTTTCTTGAGCGGGGAAGGGTTGCATCTTGGGATTGAAAAGGGGAGCGAAGATTACGTGCGGCTTTTGTCCCTATTCCGGCAGGGCCAAGCGGAAACGGTATCGCGGACTATCGACCGTATTCGAGGGGACTCCCTGAAATCTTACAATCCGCAGTTTGCGGGACTCCATGCGAATACGATCCTCGCGCCCGCCCCCCGTCAAACCGTGGCACTCGGAAAGTTTCTTGACGATTTCATGGCGTATCAACGCCGGGTGCATTCGGAGACGACGCCAGCCGCTTACGCGCTTGCTGTTCGTATCCTTCGGGAAGTCATTGGAGAGCAAACGGCGCTTCATACTGTTTCCCGCCACCACCTGGAAAAGGTGTTCGATGTCCTTTGCCGCGTGCCGGTCAACATGACCCAGCGTTACCCCGGACTTACCGCCGAAAAGGCCATTGAAGCGGCAGAGCGAGCCAAGGATACGCGAAAGCTTGCGCCTCGAACCCAGCGAAACAATCACATCTTGATTGTAGCCGTCTTCAATTACGCCGTAGATGAACAATTGATTTCGGAGAATCCTGCCAAGAGCCGGAAGAATTCGGAACTCTTCAAGATCAAAAAGAAGCAACCGCAACGGCAACTATTTACGCCAGAAGAACTCCAAAAGATTTTCCGTGCCCCGCTTTACACGGGATGCAAAGACGATGAAAAAGGCTACGCCAAGCCCGGCACAGACAGGCCACGCCGGGGACGGTTTTGGGTGCCAATTTTAGCACTTTTTCACGGTCTGCGATGCAACGAAGCGTGCCAGCTTTACGCGTCAGACATCGGCGAAGAGAAGGGCATCCCCTATCTGCATATTCGCGAAGAATTGGACGACGAAGAGAAAACGGAAAAGCGGGTCAAGAACATTGCCAGTTTGCGCAAGGTGCCCATTCACCCGGAGGTTCTGAAAGTGGGATTCATGGATTACGTTGAGGGAATCCGGCGCGATAAGGGCTCAGGAAGGCTCTTTCCTACGCTGGACCGATGCCCGACCACGGGGCGGTATAGCAAGCCGTTTAGTAAGTGGTTTGCGAGCTTCCTAAAAAAAGCCTGCGGCCAAAAGCCCAAGGCGACCTTTCATTCGTTCCGGCACCATTTCCGCACGCAAATGACCGTAGGAGGTGTTCAGTCGGAATACGTGGAAGCATTGGGCGGGTGGAAACCGGAAGGAAGTTCGGAGATCGAATACCGGCACGCAGATTTGCCGGAACTTCGGCGGGCGATTGAGAAAGTCACCTACCCCAGTCTTGATCTATCCCATCTCTACAAACAAAAAATTGAATCCGGCTGCAAAACTTCCGAACTTGAGCAACCAGCCTTTCGGATTCGCAAGCGGCCTTCCGCGCTTCCCTCTTTACTTCGCCCTTCGGAGGGGTGAATCTTTCTTTAGCTGGTGAGAACCAGCCGGGGCATAAGAACCCCGCCTAAAGCGGTTCGGTATTACCGCAAAAATGCCGTCTTCTCGACCTTTAATGGCCGGGGAGACGGCGACGCATGTCCAAGCCGTGGCCTCGTGCTCCGGCTAAAGGTCGTCGTGGCTGTCTTTAGGCGGCTTCTTAACTCCCCGGTCACCTTGAGAAATCAGGGTGGCCGTTCGTTTTGAAACGATTCCAAAGCGCCACTATGAACACATTGCCCCCTATTCCCAGCGACCCATTGCGCAACCGGTGGTATTTCGCAGACGTTACCAGCAAAAAAACGCAGGGGCCGTTGACTCTGGATAAATTGCAGTGCCTCGCAACGATAGGTGAAATTAAACCTGAAACCCTCGTATGTGAGGAGGGCGGGACGTGGAAGAAATACGGCGAAGTTGCCCGACTCTTGCCCCCTCCTATTCCCGATAAACCGCAATCGGCCCCTCCAAAACTTCCATCGCCTGTTTCCCGCGCCGCTTCGGGAAAAGCTCCGTCTGGCTGCTTGTGGCTTGGCTTAGGGGTGCTTTTCCTCGCGGTCGTGTGTTCGCTCATCAATAGCGGAAACACCCCTGAGTCACGAGGCGTAATCGTTCAGACGAATACGAAAATTCCAATCAAGAGCCGCATTGAGAAGACTATGAACGACCTATTTGGGAGGACGCTTAAAAAGGTGAAGGTAACTCCGCACGTTGACGGCGGTTATCTTGTCCAAGTCGAGTTCAAGGAAAGTGTAATCACACCCGGATGGGCTAGGGAAGCCATCGAATACGAGATGCAGCAGGCTTACGAAAAACTTTACGCTGCATCCGATCTTGAAATCAGGCGTGCCTCGGTGGCAGCGGTCGTCGGATTTCACGACAAATTCGGGAACGAATCGGAAGACATTGCCTATAAGACGGTCCTCGATGCAGACGTTGCCAAAAAGATAAACTGGGAAAACATTTCCTCAGTCAACTTTACGGAAGTTTGGCAAACAACCTACCTTGCCCCGGAATTCCAGACTTCCAAGGATCGTAAATGAAAACGGCGAAACGGCTATTTCTGATTGTTGGAATCGGCTTGTGCGTTGCATGCAAGCCAAAGGCTCCCGGAAACCCTTCTCCTAACACAGTGAAGGAACCGACACCCGCTTCCAGCGCCGCCGATTTGCTGCCAGCGGATATGGAACTTGGAGACGCGGTTTCTGCCTGGTTTAGGGGCGAGATACCCACGGAAGTCTTTCGCGGAAAGAAATACAAGACATTCGGGGTTCCCTCGAAGCTATGGCAGATCGAACCCGACTATCTGATTTACAATGTTGGGGACGACTACGGGAGAGAGTTCAAGGTCGCGATGCCTCGTGATTTTGAATACGAGAAAGAGGCGGCGAAAGACTTTGGTGGCAGCGTTAAGGAATTCTACGACTTTACCCAGAAGGGCGAGTTTGACTCCTCAGACCCGATCCACCATGCGGAATACGTGAAGATTGATCGAATAGGTCAGTTCCATGATGAACGGGGGGCGGTCGTCGTCATCCCGGTGGTTCTTCCTTCAAAGTAGCGACGGGACCGAATCCTTTGCGAGGAGTGTATTCAAAAAATCGTCGCCGGATTTTTAACTCCGGCTTCCCCTAGCCGAACCTCCCCCGGAACTTGTGAAAAGTGTATTCCCGAAAACACTTGATTGTTTGGATACAACTGATAGAAATGGCGCATGAAATCCACCAGCGCCAAGACCCCGGTTGCCATCCTCGTTCGCGTTTCGACGGCAAAACAGGAAACCGATAGGCAGGTTTCCGAACTCCTCGCCTATGCGGCAACCAAAGGCTATGAAGTGGTTGAAGTGTGCAAGGAGACGATTTCAGGGCGGGCGGATGAAGCAGACCGCAGCGGATTGAAACGCGCCGAAGAACTGGCCACCACCGGGACGGTGCGCAAGGTGTTAGTGCATGAGGTTTCACGCCTCGCCCGCAAAAACTCAATCGTCCATAAGTTCGTTGAAACGCTGGAAGAGCACGGCGTATCTCTCTACTGGCACGCTCAGGGTTTTGAGACGCTTTTGGACAGCGGGAAACGCAACCCGTGTTCCTCTCTCATGCTCGCCCTATTGGCGGACATGGCCCGCAGTGAAGTTGAGACCCTTCGCGAACGTATTAACTCCGGCCTAGCCGAAGCCCGTCGCAAAGGAGTTGTCCTGGGCCGTCCAAAAGGAACCACCATGGCAACTGAGGCTTTGCTTGAAAAGCATCGGGACGTTGTGCGGCAACTCCGGGCTGGCCAATCGGTCAGGAATGCCGCCAAAATTACAGGCAAGGGAGTTTCGACGGTGCAGCGTGTGAAAGGTGCGATCAGGGCCTAAGGGGCTACCAAATCAGACTGGCTTCAAATTATGCCATCTGCGCGGGCCATCAGATTTTGTGACTAACACGCCGAAATCCGCCCACGCCGTTGAAGCCGCCTTAACCGCCAAGTCCCGAATATCATCGGTATCAAGCTCAGACGAAATGTTGTATTCGGCGTGGGGGAGCTGATAGGATTCCTTCGCCCCTTGGTATTTTATTGTTCGGTAAAACTTCACTTTCTCCATTGCTGCGTGGAGATTGTCAAAATCAGCCCATGAGGCATTTCCATAAAGTTCGACTCTCGTGGTGAACAAAGACATGGGCGCGATTTACTCACAGAATTAGAGACTGCGCAATCCCCAAACGAATAGTTGTGATTTTGTGAAATGGTCGATGCCAGCTTGGCCTCCTCTTTTTCCACGGCCTTCACCAAACTAAAAGGGAAAGGCGCCTCTGAATTCCGCATTATTGAATCCGCAATGGTTGCATTTAACTGTGCAATCAAAGGGTTTGCAACCGGCTGCAACACAGTTACTTAGAAATAGATAAAGCTGGCATTCTAGCTCTGTTGAGTGTATGATTCCCCAATGTCTCTGGAATTAGTGAAAGCTTTGAACCGAAAGCGGTTTTCTGTTTCGGATTTTGTGAGGAGGGGAAATGTATGAATATCCGCCCGCGAATGAGAGGAAGACCGTGCTCACTCACGCCGGAAGTTCAAGCTGTCTTACTCAAGGCTGTTGAACGCGGTCTGCCGTTGAAAGAGTCGGCTTTGCTGGCCGGAATTTCATACGACACCCTGAACCGCTGGCGCAACAACGGCGAATCGGAAACAGCCGAACCGGTATTTCGCAATTTTTGCAAGGCTCTATTGCAGGCGCAAGCGAAGGCCGTCGATACCCTCGTTTCTCAGATTCAAAGCGCAGCCAAAAAGGGCGACTGGAAAGCAGCGGCTTGGATTCTGGAAAGAAGACACCCGCACGATTGGGGGCGGCAAGAACGGCTTGAGCATACCGGCCCGAATGGCTCCCCTATTGCAACGGTGGCATTGTCGGCAGAAGAGGCGCGAAACTATATCTCGGATGGTTCTCTCCGGGAACTCGTGCAAGCGGCTATAGGAGGGGAACGGGATGAATAACTCCGATTACGCCCTCGCCTTGGAGTTTGCCATGCGGGAAGCTCGCCGCGATTTCGCAACCTATCTGCGCCTCTTTCGACCTCGTGAAAGTGGTTTCATCTTCAACCGCGTTCACCAGTATCTTGCGCGATTGGTTCAAGACGTGGCGGACGGAACGCGAGGAAAGCGGCAGGCGGTATCAGTCAGCCCCCAAACAGGAAAATCGACTCTCCTTACCATAGAAGCCACCTCCTGGATTTTGGGTCGTTTCCCCGGCAAACAAATAGCTATTACCGGTTTTTCTCATGACCTGATGACCGATTTTTCCAAAGCGGTGAAGGATCGTATCGAACACCCGTTGTATGCTCGCGTTTTTCCCGATTGCCATTTGATCGAGGGTTCCAACCGAGCTGATTTATGGGAGCTTTCAAACGGCTCAAAACTGACGGCAAAATCTGTTGGCAAAAAGCTAACCGGACGGCGCGTCGATTGGCTTATTGTCGATGATCCACACGCGGGGCGGGAGGAAGCAGAAAGCTCCCTATTAAGGAAGAGAGTCCAACGCTGGTTCGAAGCCGATTGCGTTTCTCGCCTCTCCCCGGAAGCAGCGGTTTTTCTCACTGGCACCCGCTGGCACCCGGACGACCTCATAGGCTACCTGACAAGCGAAGAGAAGGTTTCGGAGTTGCGAGCGGCAAACGCGGATGAAGAAGTTTTCGAGGTGACAAATCTCCCGGCAGTTTGTGAGCGCCCGGAGAACGATCCGCTTGGCCGTCAGGAAGGAGAGGCGCTATTCCCTGAGTTACGCGGAATTGATTTTCTGAAAAAGGTTCGCGCCTCGCTTCCCGCTTACGAATGGCGGTCGCAATATCAGGGTGAACCGAGATCGGTTTTTTCTGGGACCGTCGAAACGAGCAATCTTCAATTCATCGCCCGTGACGAACTGCCGGAGGGCTTGGAATACGTGAGGGCATGGGATTTGGCGCTGACAGAATCGCAATCGTCCGACTACTCAGCAGGGGCTTTAACCTCCTACGATGGCCTACAAGACCGTTTGTTCATAGTGGACATGGTAAGACTGCGGAAGCCTTGGACAAAGCTCCGGAGTCTCCTCTTAGCCCAAGCGGAAATGGACCGGGAAACGTATGATGTTCAACGAATTGGCATCGAAGCGGTTGCCGGATTCCTCGCCATTTTCCAAGATGTCCACAACGCCTTACTTGGAGAATCGAAAGTGGAAAAGCGAATCCCACCCAGAGGCGGCAAGCTTCTCCGGGCTCAACCCTGGCTGAATAAAACTGAAGCGAGGAGGGTGTTCATCGTGCGGGGGGCTTGGAACAAAGATTTCATAGCGGAATTGGAGACATTCCCAAACGGAGACCACGACGACCAAGTTGACGCGATTTCGACCGCTTGGGAAATGCTTACGGGGAGAAATCGGAACGGCATTCTCCCTCCAGTCCCAAAACGCCCGCAGCAAATCGTAAGGCCGAAAATTGCAAACCGGCCCCATGGTGGCCCAAGACCTTACGTGCCTTGGACTCCTCAAAGTTCGGCGCGTAAGCTTCTGGAATCGTTCATCTCGTGAACAGCACCAAATTTGCAACAGGTTGCATTTCCCCGGATTTCGCGGGGCGGAATTGCCGTGGGTTGCTTTCTGTCTCTGATTCTGGCAACAAAGGGTGCCCGAAACCCAAATACAATACAGGGAAGGGTTACACAGAAAAGAAGCACTCTTGGCACTACCTCCATTTTCATTACTTACTAAAGTTACTGCCGAAACAGCAAAGCAGGATCATATCCACGTCACACTCGGAGAGTGGATTATCAACGGTTCGACGGAAGACAAAGACGCCCTACGGAACAGAATGGGGGCACCGCTGGTAGATGTCCGAAACGGCGATGCTGAAAGCGTTATGGCTGCTTGGGGCAGGATTTTTAAACGCCCGCAACGACCTCCGGGCGCTTCACGACCACCTGTCGGCATTCGCCGCAGGGCGCTTCAATTCGGAAGCGGAGAACCCATCCCCCCTCCGCTTTTTTCCGGCAATTGGACCTTTAATAGCTACTATCGAGCGGACGAAGAAGAACGCCCTACACACACTCGGTTGAAACTACACCTGAACCCGACTCGCTACGCCCGGTATCAGCCTTTTCAGCCGATACCGCGAAGCGAACCCGGTAGCCTTTGGCCAGAACCAAGACTTTTTGCTTTCCATGGTGCAGCAGAGGTAAACGGCGAAATCGTTCTGAACAATAACGACAACTGGATTCCCGATACGAAACGAATGGCGTTGTTCACCAACCCCGCCCGATGGGGGCGGCATCTCCGCACCTATCTGAACGCAGTGCCCGCTTTATTTGAAGCCGAACTGAATCGGCTGAATGCAATTACGCCGCTGATTACATGGGAGTGCGCTGAGAGCCTCAACCTTCACTCTGCCGAGACCTACTGGGAATTCGCTTCAGAGAATCCTACAGCCCTCGTGGCGAGTCTCCGCAAGCTATTGAATTCGTTTACCAAAAGGCGTAGGGAGGCGAATCTTTTCCGTCAGGATTGCGATTCAAAGATCGACCACAACTCCCTATCGCTTAGGGCAGAAATCAATCCCGGAAGGGATATTCAGATTTACGCCAAAACAAACCGGCGCGTGCGGATTGAAGTTGTCCACACATTCACCGGAGGAGAAAGCGAAGGCCACCGGCTGGAGGGCGGACATACCGCCAATTCCTGGGACCGCCTGCCCATGATGATCGAATCACTCGCGAAAGATGCCGCCGAACTGGTGAATCGCCTATTTGAGCATTTCCGCAACCAAAGCGGCATTATTCCTGCCCATATTCCCGCCTATCAGCTTCTTTATGAGATTGGCCAATATTCCTGCGATCTTGGGGTAGGGCGCTTAATTGCCTCCCTGCTGGTCCACAATCAATGTCATGCGGCGGGCGGGGGTGGAAAAAAGATGCAAGGGGCGCTTCAACGTCTGAGCGGCGCGGGAGTGTTGGAGCACGACGCAAAAACGGGGAATTACACGGTATCTGCGCCCTACCGTCACGCCTTGCGAAGGCTACAGGAGAACGGGAACTTTTCCCTTCTCACCTTCCGGGAGCGACGGCGACCGGGTTCCTCTTAACAGCGCCAAAAAACGGTTAAGTTTACGCCGCGCCCATACACGGCAAGAATTAATCTTTAGATAACAGGTTTTGAAATCTTTCGATTAGCGAACTTGTTGTGCGTTCGGTAGCCTCATCGATTTTGCGCAAGCCTTTAACCTGATTTGAATCCACGACGCACTTAGAAATCAACATTAACAGGCCCATTTGCAGCGCGATTTTGGGCTGTTTCCTGGCAATTGTTTCCCAATCTTTGCGACATTCGTTGTCTGCGAACCAAACAATCGCAGCGGTCCAACTTTTTCGCTGATTCTCATCCATTCGAGAAACATGCGTATCAAACGTAAAGCTGATATTTTCAAGACGATGGACGAGACTGTTTCGGAGTTCAGAAAACCATCGCACAAATTTCCGATGGTTCTCGTCAAGAAGATTTAAGGTTTTAGTGATTACGATTTTTCCGGTTTGTGTGTCTGAAAGTGGGAGGCGTTCAACAAAGCCCTTCAAACGCACTTCGTCTAGATGGTCAAGAATTAGTTGAGTGACGGCAGCCTCGATCATCGCATGTGACTTAATAACAAACGACCAATCATCCTGCTTTAGTAGGCCGGATAGAATGCTGAATTTTTCCTCCAACTCATTGATAGTCGAAGAAGCCAATTCTCCTAGAAGCTTTTGAGCATCTTCTTGGCGAATATACCCCGTTGGAACCGGAGCCGGAGGTTTTTGAAGTTTGTTTTTATGATCTTTCATTGCGGTCTCAGGCGTTAAGTATTTCAGCTTTTTTCCCAAAAAATGGGGCCTGCCAAGCGCTGTTTACGAAACCTGGTCAGCATTAAAGAGGCATCGAACCCCTTGAGTTTTGCACCACGTCAAAATTTCGTCCTTATGCCGCTGAGTCATTGGGGCAAACTCGATACCCCAGTTTTCAAAATTTTGGCATCTAGGCGCGGTATCTTCGTCGAAAAGCAATTCCTGAGACGAATACCAGACGCTTGGCCCTACAACCACTCCGCAGCGCGGTTTCTGACACCGATCAAAAGTTTCTTTGAGCAACCCGATTACGTCATCCGCCGTAGCGGTGGTCGGCTCACAAGGAATCAACTTGAAGTGCATCGTGTAGAAGCTCGCCATATCCAGAACCGAAATCTGCCGAAGCCCAATGATTGGCTTGTCTCCGATAAGGATCGTTTGCGGGAAGAAGACACAGCCCAAGGCATACCAGTCGTGAACCGACAGGCCGTTGTTCGGGTTTTTTCCTTTGGATGCGAAAGCTTCAGCGGGGGTCATGTGAAAGATGATGTTATCGCCAAGCGGCAAAGAAAAGGCCGAAACTCGTCAGTCCGTCAAATTTTGTCTTGGCGAGTGATACACCGGCAGGATACACCGGAGAAGTTGTGCGGCCTTCCGGCCCTGATAAATACAGGATTTCAAAGAACGCGGGGACAGTCCCCCCCCTCTCCGCCATGTCTTTTCCCGCTGGAGCAGCCATCCCCGGGTGTCGTTTTGCAGTAGATCTGCGACATAGTTTTGCGCTAGGTCTGCGAAGGATTTTTGCACTAGATCTGCGAGGCCAAGCTAAGGCGGTGTCCCTAAGTAGGTTCCATCGAGTATCTTGGGCGACGGTGTCGGTTGATTCGCCCGTAACGCGCTTTGCAATTGGTCTGCGATGCCTTCACTTGGAAGTCTCAGTCATTGAATGACATAGGGCGAAAGTTAGGGCCATTACCGCTTGCAAAGGCAATTTGGCGCCCGGAAGTGCTGGCGCGCAATTTCTGCTGAAAGTTCCTAAATGGGATGCTTTGGTGGGCAAAATTGAACTCATGGACTTTTAAGGAATAATCCTGGCGTTAATTCGCGCTCCACGGCAAGAAAGCAACTGGTCACGGCTTCCCTATTTGAGTATAGAATGCCGACATATCCACGAGTTATGTCGCCGGAGATTCAAGCAAGGCAACTTGGAGCACAAGGAGATTTCCTTTCAGGACATCCGCAAAGGATGGCAAGAAACAACACGCCTTGAAGGCAGGCAAAGGAAACCGGAATAAAATCGAAAGAACGGGGTTGACTGTGCATCAAATCTGATGCATTCTGCATTAGTGAAGCGAACCAAACCCCTGACCGTTACCTTTTACAAAACAGATTCGGGAAGGGAGCCGGTTCGGGACTGGATTGTGAGTCTGACTGATGACCAGAGGAAAACGGTAGGAACGGACATTCGGAAGGCACAACCCGAATGGCCCATCGGATTGCCTCACGTTCGTCCTCTGGGAGCTGGCCTTCACGAAGTGCGGAGCAACTTCCCCGAGGGGATTGCCAGAACCCTGTTCCTTGTCGATGGGGAAGAGATGATCCTTTTGCACGGCTTCATAAAGAAGACCCAGAAAACGCCACCGGATGACCTCGCGTTGGCCAGAAAACGGAAGAAAAACGATGAAAAACACCAAAAAAATTAACCCTCACAGAGGGAGCAACTTTGACGACTTCCTCAAAGAGCAAGGCATTTACGAGGAAGTTGTAGCCCGTGCGGAAAAGGAAATCCTCGCTTGGAAGATTGAAGAGGCCATGAAGGAAAAGCGCATGACAGTTTCCGCCATGGCAAAGAAGATGGGCACCAGCCGGGCGGCGGTTGACCGCATTCTTAACCCGCGAAATCCTTCCATTACCCTGATGACTTTGCAGAAAGCGGCGGGCGCACTGGGGAAACGCTGGAAACTCGATCTTGTGGAAGCTTGACATGGCGCGGATTGAATCCCGCCTTGCCGATGGGAAGAAGACAGACCCGCATGACGGGGGCAACTTTGACGATTTCATCAAAGAGCAAGGCATCTACGAGGAGGTAGTTTCGCGGGCGAAGCTTGCCGAAGAAGCGAGGAAGAAGGCTTCCCCGGAGCGGCCCGCCGAATTTTGGCGATGACAGTATCGCGTACCTTTTCCTTCGCAAGGGCACCGTAACGCCAGAAGGGTGGTTCTTCTGGCAGTGTTGCTAACGAACAATCAGCCTAGAACGTAGCCGTTGTTGAACGCCATTGATCTTCGCGGTAACCTCAACCGGCATCTTGCGCGACTCGTGTGGCCACAATCGGCGCTGCTTTCGAGTATGGGGTTCTTCGAGGAGCAGGTTTACGCCTACTGTGCGGCCCGGTGGCCGCAGACCATTGAAGAACAGCAGACGGCGAGGGCACAATTTTTATGTCTTGCCTATGGCGCGCCAGTAGGAAGCCCGCATACCACCGACAGTTAGGGTTTGTCGGGAATTGTCGCCGAATTCAACGCAAATAAATTCGCACGATTAACGCAAAAATGGGCTTTTCGATTCTAAAAAACCGGCAATTTGACCGATTTTTGCGCTAGGTATGCGAGTCCGTCAATCGGGGGTGCTTGGGTGATTCGCACATCTAACGCAAAAATCTCGCAGGTCTAGCGCAAAAAATCTTCGCAGATCAATTGCAAAACGACACCCCGGGGTTCCGCA
>SESF01006224.1_pt1 | contig 13242 bp, 5 predicted proteins | sample 3171521 | NCBI WGS metagenome assembly SESF01 (sample SAMN10866945, study PRJNA518727) | freshwater metagenome | biome: subpolar coniferous forest; feature: holomictic lake; material: water; isolation source: holomictic Lake 227, 6 m and 8 m depth | place: Canada: near Kenora, Ontario | collected...
ACTATGATCCGTGAAGAATCCAATCAATTCGCTGTTCCTTTAGCGTTGAGCTTCGCGAGGACTCGGCGACGGCTGTTCCACCGGTACGCCAAAGCCCTCAAGAACGGGTTGGAGAGGCAGCGGAAGCCGCCGATTGGCGAAACGTATTTTGACCTCCCAGCGGAAGCGTCCACCGACACCGCGCCGAACATATCGCCCACGCTAAAACCCCTCGATACGATCCTGCGATTCATTTGTGAGAATAATGGTGAGGGTTGCATCGTGCTAATAGAAGGACCGGGAGGTGTGGGGAAGACGGCTCTCCTTCACGCAGTAACAAGGGCTTTGCTTAAACTCTTCAAAAGGGTTCCAGACGCACCTCTGCCAGTGAACCTTGCCCCTTCTAAAGACTCTCTTGAGACCCGGCTGGGGGCGGAGTTAGGGTCGGGGTTGGTCGGTGATACGGCGCTCAAAATCCATCTTGAGTCGGGTCATTTGTTGGTGATTATGGATTCCGTTAGCGAGGCAGGAATGGATGAACAAGCCACCGAGCAGCTGTTCAAAGCAAAGGAGTTGGAACATGTCACACTCCTGCTCACTAGCCGTCCGAATCCAGCATCAACCTTACGCAGGCAGGTGGAGAGTTCCGCAAATTGGATGGTCGTAACACCCCAGGGGTTGGATGACCAGACTTTTCCGAGATTCGTCGCTCATTATGGCAGAGAGGCATTGAGTGTGCCGCTGGCGAAGGCGTGCCGCGGTATGGACAAGAGGTACCTTCCTCTGCTGGTGCGCCTCGCCATGAAATTGCAGCAGGAGGGGCAAACGGCTTCGTCCCCGGTTGAGATTTATGACGAGCACTTCAAGTGCTTATTGCAGGGGCAAATTCCGGATCCACAGAAGAAGCTCGGAAAGATGTCGGAGGCTTACGCCTGGGCGGTCGGATCGTACTGGGTCAACGGCCTCCGGACGGTTGACTATGACAAGGAGGCAAGTCCTTTGGAGGAGCTGCTGTTGGAGTGCGGGCTGTTGGTTGCGGTGGGGCCGGGGAATCCTCCGCCGAAGGTGCGGTTATTCCACGATTCGATGCAGACCTATCTTACCGCGAAGGGTCTCGCCGAGCTGGAGCGGAAGAAATATGTCGGGATGCCGGATATTCCAACCGGCCAGCCGCAGGGAACGGGGGCCTGGACGCGTAGCGAGGTCTTGTTGAGAGCGGCAACCTATAAGCGCTTCACCGCAGCTACCTCCGAGTTGGTGGGCACCGGGGGAGGCGAGCTCTTTGAGATGTGTTTGCTGACTTTCGCTCCGGCGGATGAAATGCGGGAATGGCTGCGCGATGAGCTGAACCGGTGGGCCAAGGTTCACCACGAGGACATCTCGCGGTTCAGAGCTAAGGCCGCCTTGAAGCAAAGAGGCACTGCCGCGGCTGAGACGACGAAAGATTTGATTAATGCCGCGACGTTCGCCGCCTTCCAGACGGACCAGTCGGCTGGCGGTGTGACAAACCTGGGAGCCGTGTACGCCGCGATTGCTCCCCTGATCGAGGAGATACCGGCCCCAACTGCTGTAAGACCAACAAGCCAGTGAACTCAAAAGCAATAGAAGAAAGCGGAAGCTGCCGGCGCCGGGGAAAAAGCAGTGGGAATGCAGTGCTCAGGTGCGCCGAGGAGCGAGATAAGGGGCAGTGGAGAACAACATGAACGAGATTTATACGAAGGATATTTCGGTAAACACGCTGTTTGACTGGTTTGACCAGCGGTGTTTGGCGGTGCCGGAGATTCAGCGGGAGTTCGTGTGGAACGCGAAGCGGGCGGTGGGGCTGCTGGACAGCATGTACAAGGGGTACCCGGTTGGCACCGTAATGGTGTGGCGGGCGGACCGGAAGCAAATTTGGATGCTCCGGCACAAGCTGCACATCCTGCCGGCGTTTGACCCGACACGAAACAAGGACATTCTGTTTCTGGTGGACGGGCAGCAGAGGTTGTCAGTGCTACATCAAGTGCGGGAGGGGAAGACGATTGAGAACTCGAACGGGCGAGAGATTCGATTTGGAGACATATACTTCTCTGTGAATGGGGACGAGGAAAAGTTCCAGTACTTGAAACGGCCGGACCCGGAAGAGCATTTCAGCGTGAGCCAGCTTCTTTCTGACCGGTGGCGGAAGGCTTTTCGGGGGCTGTTCAAGTACCAGTGGGAGGCGATCAAGGAATGTCGCGAGCGACTTCTAAGCTACCGGTTGTTCATTGTGTTTTATGACACGAAGGACCTGGCGAACATCCGGGAGACCTTCATCCGGATCAACGCGCAGGGGATGCGGATCACGGAGGCGGACAAGGCGTTTTCGACGGCGCAACGGGTGAAGCCGCTGCATCGGTTCCGGCATCTGTGCGAGACGCTGCCGTTCGGCTACGCCGGACTGGACAAGGCGGTGTATTGGACGACGCTGGTGCTGGTGCAGGGGTACAAGTATCTGGGGCAGAAGGCGTTCACGCGGTTCACGAATGAGATTGACCGGAAGGAGGAGACCCAGCTTTGGTTTGAGCGGCAGGAACCGAAGGTGGCGGAGGGGATTAAGCTGGCGTGCGATTACCTGGTGAACACGCTGAGGGTTCACGATTTCGGTCTGCTGCCTTATGAGAACATGATCGCGATGCTGGCGGTGTTTTTTTACGCGAACAACCGGGCGCAACCGAGCCGGAAGCAGCGGGAGCAGATCCGGCGGTGGTTCTGGCACACAGCGGTGGTGCAGCGGTACGCGGGGTCCGGCTATGAAGCGAACATCGTTAGAGACCGGGATTTCTTCATACGGCTGGGGAAGACGAGGAAGGGAAATTATCCGATTAATGAGCGGAGTTCGCTGCCGTCGCTGAAGCAGACGAACTACCAGGCGGGCTCGGCGGTGTCGAAGGCGTTCAAACTGTTACTGCGGCAAAACAAGCCGTGTTATGTGACGAACGGCGAGCCGATGCCACTGGGGCCAGTGGCTGCAGCGGCGAACAAGCACGACCTGCACCACATCTTTCCGAAGAGCCCGCTGAAGAACGCGGGGCTGGGACGCAAGCAGTACAACACCATTTGCAACATCTGCATGGCAGTGGCGCACGACAACCGGTCGTTTGGGAAGCAACTGCCTTACCGGTATCTCGAGGAATTCCGGCGCAAGAAGTTCTTCGGGCGGGTGATGAGAGCCAACCTGATCCCTTACGATGAGAAGTCGCCGCTCTGGGACACGAAAGCGACGCGGGGATTCAAGACGTTCACCGAGGCGCGGGCGAAGCTGATCAGGATGGCGTTCAACCAGGCGGCGGGGGGGAAACTTTTTGACTGAGGTGTCGGTGGATTCTGCCAACATGGGGATTGTAATACCTGCGCGGCGCGGGTAAATATCTTCCACTCTTTGGGATGAAATCGAGCCTCATAAAGCGTTTGTTTACGGCGATCCATAACGGGCAAAATGCCGACGTGATGGTGCTCTGTGACCGCATCGTTGGTGAGGAGCGGCGCCTGGGGCATGGGCGGCTGGCCGAAGATCTGGAAAGGATAGGCGAGGAAGCGCGCAAGAAGGCCGGATCGGCCCCTGGCAAACGGCCGGCGGGCGAGAATTCGCTGATGACGCTGCCCGCCAGCCGGCGCGATTCGTCGCCGCTGGTCCAGGTCATTCCCCATGACCAACTGCGGCACCAGATGATATTGGCGACAACCGTCGAGAGGCGTTTTCTGCGGCTGGAAAAAGAGTACGCGGCACGGCGGCGGTTGGCGACCTACGGGCTGCACGCTCGTAATCGGATTCTATTGCATGGTCCTCCCGGGTGCGGAAAGAGCCTGGGAGCTGAGCGGTTAGCCTGGGCGACGGGGCTGCCGCTGCACAAGGTGAGGTTTGACACGCTTATCTCGTCGTATTTTGGAGAGACCTCGGTGAATTTGCGGCGGATTTTCGACTCGGCAAACGAGGTTCCTTGCGCGCTGCTTCTCGATGAATGCGACACGATTGCGCGCGCCCGGGGCGACCGGAACGATGTGGGTGAGGCCCAGCGCATCGTCAACATGCTGCTCCAGATGCTCGATGATTACAAAGGGGACGGCCTGGTTATTGCAGCCACGAACCTGGAAGAGTCATTGGATCGGGCGATTTTGAGGAGATTCGATGAAGTCGTGGAGATTCCCCGGCCCGGGGTGGGGGAAATTGTTCGGCTTCTGAGGATGACGTTTTCGGCGATGCCAGTGGATCCGGGTGTGCCCTGTCAGGAAATCGCGGCGAAGCTGGAGGGGGTGCCTTGCTCGGACATCGTGAAGTGCGGGCAGAACGCAGCTAAGCGGGCGGTTATGTCCAATCGTGAGAGCGTGAGTGTGGGGGATGTTGAGGCGGCCCTGAGCGAGCTGCAAACGCACGCATAAGGTTCTGATGCCCTCTCAAGATGGAGCCAACAAATTCCCGCATCTGCAATTTGTCGGCGTTGAGAGGGGAACGGCCCGGCTAACGGGCGGCGGCGCTGAGGACCCCAGGGTAACTCAGAACAAGGCTGACCGGCCCGGTCACTCGCGGCACCTGCTGTCAAGGGCGGGAGCGCTGACGCAGTATTGGGCAAGGGTTCGGCAAGCGCGCGCGCAACAGGGGCTACCGGAGATCAAAGGCGGAATTCCATTCCTGCTGCAAGTGCCGGAGGAACACGAGGATGTGCTGGCGGCGCTGGCGTCCCGGTTCGGGGTGGCCCTTGTGGCCGAGTGCGAAGTGGGGTTTATCCTGGTGGCGAGCGATGATGTTGATCTGACCGCGTTTCAGCAACTGGCCACCGATTTCGCACAGGCGGTGCATGGCAGCGGCGCGGCGGCAAAGATCATTGAAATTTACGATGATGGAACGTCGAGGAACCGGTTGGAGAAGATTCTGTCGGCACCACTATTGGAGAAATGGCCGCTGAACGAGCGACAGGAATGGATTCTGGATGTCTCGATACAGACGGCGAGCACCATCAGGTTGAGTACAGCCCCTCACCTGAAGAAAAAAGAAACCCAAGCCGAGTTTCAGGAGCGACAGGCGGCGTGGGAGGCAGAACGCAATCAGGTTTACCAGGCCAACGATGCGGCGCAGATGGAGAGGGAAAGGGAGCTTGGCAAGATCATCGAATTTTATCAGGGGGAGATCCTGCGGATCAGCTCGACCGGGGAACCAGACGGGATCGTGGAGCTGCCGGACAGCATTGCATGCCGCGTCCGGATGTCCGGGCTGGGGTTTAATGACCTGATCCAGAACAATCCGCACATCTTTGAGGTATCAATCCCGGAAGACATCGAGCAGCCCTCTGGACAATATGTTCCTGCTGAGGCGCCGGGGCCGCAGACGGTGCATGCGCCGACGGTTGACAGCCCAACGATCTGCGTCATTGACAGCGGGATTCAAGAGGGGCATCGGCTGCTGGCGCCGGCCATTGATAAGGCGTCATCGCGCTGCTTTTTACCGGGGAAGCAACCGGATGATGTAGCGGATCAGGTCGCTCCGAACGGGCATGGGACCTGCGTTGCGGGGGCGATTCTCTATCCGCGGGAGATTACCCCTCTGACCGAGCACCAGTTGCCGTTTTGGCTGCAGAATGCGCGCCTCCTCGACGAGAATAAGTGGCTGCCAAGCAGCGTGTTTCCACCGGCGGCGCTTCGGAAGATTGTGGTTCACTACCGCCAGGGCGCGAAGCAGACATGGATTTTCAACCATTCGATTGCGGCCAATGGGGCGTGCAGCCGGCAACGGATGAGCGCCTGGGCGGCGGAGATTGACTTTCTGAGTTACAAGGAGGACGTGCTGATAATTCAGGCGACTGGGAATATTGACGGCAGCAACGATAAGCCGCGCGCGCTGGGAATCAGCCAGCACCTCCAGGCTGGGCGGAACTACCCGGCGTATTTGCAGGAGGACTCGGCGCGTATTTCGAATCCCTCACAAAGCTTGCAGGCTATCACGGTGGGGTCCGTCGCGCTTGCCGATTACGACGACGGTAATCGCCGGGCGGTTGCCGGGCCAGAACGGCCTTCCGCTTTCACGCGAAGCGGGTTTGGGATGTGGGATTCAATTAAACCAGATGTCGTGGAATTCGGGGGTGACTATGTGGTGGATGGAAATCAACCTGCGAGCCTGACCAAGGTGCCAGAAGTCTGTCCTGAGTTGGTGAGAAGCACGTTCGCCGTACCAGGGAGCGCATTTGGGCGACTAGAGGTCGGAACCTCCTTTGCCGCACCGCGAGTAACCGCAATAGCCGGGGCCTTGAGCAAGCTGCTGCCAGACAAACCCACGCTTTTGTATCGCGCGCTGATTATCCAGTCTGCGCGGTGGCCGGCCTGGGCGGAAAACACGGCGACTGGGGAAAAAGCGGGAATTCTGCGTTGTATAGGCTATGGAGTGCCGGACATCGAGCGGGCAACAAGCAATAGTGAATCGCGGGTGACCCTTATTACCGATGGGATTCAACGGGTTCACGCGCGGGAGGCGGCGATTTTCGCTGTGGAAATTCCCGATGACCTTCGGCGGCCGGGCCGTGACTTTGATGTGCGCCTGGAGGTGACGCTCAGCTATGCGGCTGAGCCGAGAAGAACCCGCACGTCGAGGCGCGGTTACCTGGCTGTGTGGGCCGATTGGATTTCGTCGAACAAAGGGGAATCGCTTGCGTCTTTCAGAGTGCGAGCGCTAAAGGAGCAAGACGGAGAGAAAAGGTACGATGGAGCGATTCCGTGGATGCTGGGAGCGAAGAAGGAGATGTCGGGGCAGATTGATGGCGTCAGCCGTCAGAATGGGACGGTCCAGAAGGATTGGGCGACGGTGAAGAGCTATGAGTTGCCGGAGCATTTTGCCATAGCTGTCCGAGGACACCCTGGCTGGAATACCGATCCTGGCGCGGAAGCCATGTTTTCGCTGGCCGTCTCGATTGAGGCGGTGGGGCAAAATATTCCGGTTTACAATATGATTCGTGAGAAGGTGGTGGTGGAGGCGGAGCAAGAGGCGAGAATTGAGGTCTGACCAAAAAGGAGCTAAAGAAAGCGCGAAGCCGCCGGCGCTCCGAAGATGACTATGCTTAACCCGATTTTATTTACCGAACGTGTAGTAGGCGACTTTTTGCGGTATCAGCTTACGACGTATCCGTTTGCTGATCCGGGGCTGCATGCGCAGTTGCGGGCGCTGCTGAGCATGGGGCGAACGCGGCAGTCGCCGTTGATGAAGGGGCCATACGTGAGCCTGAGCCGGCCTTTTCAGCAGGGGCCGCCGGTCGCGGAGCTGTGCCGTCAGGGGGTGCTGCATCGGCAGTTGGAGCACCTGGTGCAGTTTCCGGACCTGTTTGGGCACCAGGAAGCGGCGATACGGGCGATTGCAGGGGGACGAACGACGCTGATTTCGACGGGCACCGGCTCGGGCAAGACGGAGGCTTTTCTTTATCCGATCATCAGCCGGTGCCTCCACTTGCGGGACGCGGGCACTCCGGCGGGGATTGTGGCGGTGCTGGTGTACCCAATGAACGCGCTGGCAGAGGACCAACTTGAACGTCTGCGGTGGCTGCTCGTGGGGAGTGGAATTCCGTTCGGGATGTATGTGGGCAAGACGCCTGAGCGGTCGGCGGATGTGACGGGAAAACGGTTGCAACAGGCATCGCGAGCGGCTTATGAGGCGGCGTGCCGGCAGCGGGAACGGGAGCGGGAGCAAAGGCAGTCTCAGGGCAATTACGCGATTCATCCGCCGGAGGAACGCTGCTCGCGCGAGGAGATGCGGGCGGCGGGGCAGCAACCACGGATTCTGCTAACGAACGTGAAGCAGCTCGAACTGTTGCTCACGCGGCGCCGGGACCTGGAGTTGTTCGACGGGGCGCAGTTGGAGTACGTGGTGTTCGATGAGGCACACACGTACCGGGGAGCGCAGGGCGCGGAGACGGCGTGCCTGCTGCGGCGGCTGAGGGCCTTCTGCGGGCGGGATGCGGCGCAGACGACATGCGTGGGGGCGTCGGCGACGATGGTGGACCAGAATGGCGCGGTGACCGCGGGGCGGGATTTTGCGGCGCGTTTCTTTGGGGTGCCGCCGGAGGGGGTTGAGGTAGTAAGAGAGACGTATGTCGAAGAGGATTGGGCCGGCACACGGTTGCTGCTCCCGCCCTTGAGGATTCCGGCTGCCGAAGCCCTGGCCAGGGTGCTGGCAGCACTAGGCGGAGAGGATCAGGCCCAGGTCCCGGGGGTGGTTGAAGCGGTGGCTGGTATTCGACTGCCGGCGCAGTGGCCGGAAGCGCTATACGCGGAGCTGGCCGGAAACGATTTGCTTTACCGGGCGGTGGTCGAGCTGCGGCAGCCGCGTCCGCTGGCGGAGCTGTGCCTGCAACTCGGCCGGGACATTGGTCGTGAAGTTACAGAGGAGGAGGTTCTGATGTGGCTGGCGCTGGGGGCGGCGAGCCGCCAGGCGGGGCGGCCGCTGGTGCGGCCGGTGCTGCATGTTTTCGTGCGTGGCGTTGGCGGCGCGGTGGTGACGTTTCCGCCTGGGCTAAACGGCCCGCGGCTGTGGCTGTCGGCCGAGGACAGCCGGTTGATTGAGGAGAACGGGCAAACGCTGTTCCCGCTGCCGGTGAAGACGTGCAACACTTGCGGCCAGCACTATTTCACACATGAACTTGCGGGGTTTGACTTCACGGGCGATGTGCCGGGTGGTGGTGAGCTGCATGGGGAGCGGACGGTGTGGCGGCCGTTGCTGAAGAAGGACGGGGGCACCCGGCTGACGCTGGTGGATCGGCTGGTGTCAGACGAGGAAGACGGCGACGAGGACGTGCCGCGCCGGACTGCGCCGGTTTTTATCTGCCGGCACTGCGGAGCGGCGCACGGCGAGGGTGGAGGGGACTGCGTAGCGTGCGGCCGGCCCGGAGGGCTGGTGCGGTTGCTGGCGGTGCAGCAACGGGCGAATCGGCGGCACTATTTGACAGCGTGCCTGGCGTGCGGGTCGCGCGGGGGCGACAGGCCCGGCTCTTACCGGGAGCCGGCTCGACCAGTGCGGGCGGTGACGGTTTCCGATGTTCACGTGCTGGGCCAGAACATGATTCTGCACAGCAATGAGGACCGGCTGCTGATTTTTGCCGACAACCGGCAGGACGCGGCTTTTCAGGCGGGGTGGATGCGAGACCATGCGCGCCGCTTTCGCATTCGGGCACTGATGATGGAAAGGCTGAGCCAGGGCCCGGTGACCGTGGGGGACCTGGCGTCGTGGCTGGACCAGCGGCTGGAAGATGATCGCGGGCTGAGCGAAGCGGTGATCCCGGAAGTCTGGCGGCTGTGCTCCCCCGAGGCGGAGCCGGTGCAGCACAGCGAGGAGCGGCGGCATTTCCTGCGGATATTGGTTTTACGCGAGGCCGTAACCGGGGTGAAGCAGCGGGTGGGTTTGGAAGCCTGGGGCCGGATGCGGGTGGACTATACGGGATTGGCCGCGGCCCTGCCGTTCTTTGGGCGCTGGGCGACGGTGGCGGGGCTGACCGCCGAGCAGCTTCACAGCGGGGTGGCGAATCTTCTGGATTCGGAACGGAAGAAGATGGTGGTGTGGGATGGGCGCACTCGAATCTTCTCGAAGTTCTGGCACGAAAGCGAGCGGGACATTCAGCGAGGGTATTTACCAGAACTGAAGGGCGTGCCGAAAGGACTGAAGCTCACGCGGGATGCGGGGGACAGCGATGCGCGGGTGAATCAGTGGTGGTCGGCGCGCGGGAGCACGACGGCGCGGCAGTGCGCGCAGAAGTGGGGCATTCCACCGGAGCGGGTGTTGGAATTCCTCGAGGAGCTATGGGGGCTGCTGCGGACCGAGTTGGGGCTGCTGTGCGAGGTGCAACTGCGCGGATCGGGACCGAATGGGGCGGTGGTGCGGGGGACACATGGCTGTTGCCAACTGGATGCAGACCGGTTTGTGCTGGTGCCGCAGCAGGCGGCCTGGGAATGCACGACCTGCCGGCGACTGCACACACGACCGACGCCGAACATGGCTTGCATGGGCTACCATTGCAACGGGACTATCGAAGCGCGGGCGGAAGATCCGGACAACTATGATGTGCGGGTCGTCAGCGGCCAGGTAGGCAACGACACGCGGATGGTGAGGCCGCGCGAGCATTCGGCACAGGTACCGACGGATGACCGGGAGCGGCTGGAGAGGGAATTCAAGGACCGGAACAGTCGGCGACTGAACACGCTTGTCTGCACGCCGACGCTGGAGCTGGGGGTGGATATTGGGGCGCTGGATTCCGTGCTGATGCGCAATGTGCCGCCTCTGCCGGCAAATTACTGGCAGCGAGCGGGGCGAGCGGGGCGGCGGCATCGCATGGCGGTGAACGTGACCTACGCGCGGCCGGCCTCGCACGACCGGGCTTTTTTTGCTGAACCGCTGAGGCTGCTGAGTGGCGCGGTGAACCCGCCACGGTTCAACTTGCGCAATCCCGAGCTGGTGCGGAAACATGCCCATGCGGCTGTGCTGACTGGGCTGTACCAGTGGGGGCGGGAGGGGAGTGCGGTGTCGGTGGGTGATCGCGCCGAGATCACGGCGGCTTTGGAGACTTGCTTCCCGGTGCAGGTGGGCGGTTACCTTTTTGATGCGACGGGAGATGTGCTCGGGGCACCCGTGGGGGTGACCGCGCTGGAGCGGGTTTTGAATCTGCACCGGGAGGTACTGATAGCGAATCTTAAACGGGCATTGGCTCGGACCTGGCCGGAGGCTGATGCGGCAGTGGTGAGCGAGGAGGCGCTGCGAAAGATCGTTGAGGAGATGCCGCAGTCTCTGGCGCGAGTGATTGAGCGGCTGTGGGATCGGCTGCAGTGGGCTCTGCGGCAGTTGCGGCTGCTTGAGGGCGTGGCCCGGCGGCGGGGGTCGCTGAATGACGAGGAAAAGGCGATCCGCTGGCGGTGCGAGAAGCTGGTGGACAAGTTGAAGGGCGCGGCGCGGCGGCGGCGGGGCGAAGCGGAAGGGCTGGACGACACGAATACCTACGCGGTGCTGGCCGTCGAGGGTTTTCTGCCGGGATACGGGCTGGACCGCGGGTCGGTGCTGGGGAGGGCGGAGATGCCGCGCGGCATTCCAGGGCCGAGCGAATATCTGCTGCCGCGGCCGACGGGCATGGCACTGCGCGAGTATGTCCCGGGAAATCTGATTTATGCCAATGGGCAGAAGTTTGTTCCGAGGGTGTTTCACCTGGAGCCGACAGAACCGCTGGCATTCCAAGTGAACCTGACGAACGAATCCATTGTGGAAAGCCGGCCTGGACAGCCCAGTGGGGATGTGAATTCTTTGGCTCTGAGGGCCGTGGCGATGTGCGATGTGGATCTGCCGCATAACTGGCACATTCACGACGAGGAAGACCACCGGTTTCAGATGCCGGTGGTCATCCTCGGACATGAGCTGGATCGGCACTCCGGCGGGCGGGCCTGGCGGTGGGGAGAGCGCCCCGTGCTGTTTCGGCGGGGGGTGCATTTCAGGATGGTGAACATTGGCGTCGTGAGTCTGGTGCGAACAGATGAGCCGCAGCTCGGGTATCCTTTGTGTCTCGTGAGCGGACAGAGCCGCTCACCGCTGGCGTCGCAGACTGAATTGGACAGGTTCCGGGAGGTTCAGCGCGAGCGATATGAGCGGGTCGTGGAGAATGTGGGTTTCTATGCGGACGTGGTGGCCGATGCGCTTTGCATCCAGAATTGTGCGAGCCCGAGCAGCGCCTTCAGTGTGGCGGAGGCGCTGCGAATCGCCGGGGCACAGGTGCTCGAAATGGAGGTGGACGACTTGCAGATTCTCTGCATCCCCCAGGCCGGGCAGCAGGTGTTGGACGCTATCCTGTTCGATCCGATGCCGGGTGGGTCGGGATTGCTGGAGCAGATGGTGGAACGGTGGGCTGAGGTGGTCGCGGCGGCGCGGACGTTTGTGGAGTCGTGTCCGTCCGGCTGCGCGACAGCGTGCATTGACTGCCTCATGCATTTCCGCAACGCGCATTACCACCGGCACCTGGACCGGCATGTGGCGGCAGACATGCTGGAGGCGGCGGGGGGGCAGCTTGAGTTTACCCATGATGTGCCGCCGCGCCTGCCGGCGGAAGGCGGCCGGGATAGGGGGCAGCCCGTAAACCGGGATGAGACGCACTTGCGCGCGCTGCTGCTGCGAGCGGGGTTCCCCGAGCCGGAAGCGCAGCGGCGCATTCCCATCGGCCCACCTTGGGGTGCCACGACGCCCGACTTTTTCTACGTGGACCCGGCGGAAAGACTGGAGGGTATCTGCATCTACCTGGATGGGCTGAGCGGGCGCGTTCACGGGAATCCAGAGACGCAGGAGCAGGACAGGCAAATCAGGGCGCATTTGGAGAGCGAGGGTTATCGGGTGTTCTCGATTGCGTGCAGCGAGTTATCGGATCGGGAGCGAGTGGCGACGCTCTTCTACCCGCTGGGGAGGTTGCTGCTCGACAGACCGACGGCAGACCGAATTCGGAGGGAGCACGGGTGGTTTGAGTAGGTGGCCGGTGGGGCTGAGGACGTGCTGGAGGTAGATGCGGATGAGGATGGTGTCGTTGGCGATCATGCCGTCGATGCGCTCTGGGCATCTCGTGGCGGCGGAGGACCGTTGAATTTCCCAGAGGAAACTGAGGGGGTTGTGAAAGGCGGCCTGCATTGGCACCTAACCGGGTCAACCCATAGCATGGTTTGCGGATTTGCTTTTGGGAGTTGACGACCGTGGCCAGATGGCCCTGGGAATAGCCTCATACCGCGCAAGCTGCGGGTCGAATATGCAGTCAGCTCCGTGCAATCGGTTGGCTATCAACACGCATTGGGGTCGCATTGAGGTAGCTTCGAGGACCTTGTTGAGGTTGCCTTCAAAATGTTGCCGCGAGTGAGTTCGACCGTAGTTGGCGCGGAGGGTTAGGTGGAGGGACTCGATGCCGGGGAAGCCTCGGGTCCGCCAAGGTCTTCCTCCAGCCGCCCGACGACGTCGGCGACGAATTCGTCGAATCCCCAGCCGATACTGTCGCTCATCTGCTCCACGCTCGCCAGCCGGCCGCTGAACGCGGGATACAACTCCCGCGCCTCGCCGCGCAACAGGACGGCCAGCTCCTCCAGCGCCGACTCCATGCTGCGGTAGAACCGCTCGTCAATGTCCCCATACTCGCGGGTGAAGCTTGTGCCGTTCTCCACATAGGTCATCAACAGCTCCGCCGTGCCGGGGAGGTTGCCGGTGGCCTTGCGGTAATCGCGGATGGCCTTGCGCGCCTCGCCCAGCTTCAGTTTGCCAAAGCCCCG
>SESF01005210.1_pt1 | contig 13239 bp, 16 predicted proteins | sample 3171521 | NCBI WGS metagenome assembly SESF01 (sample SAMN10866945, study PRJNA518727) | freshwater metagenome | biome: subpolar coniferous forest; feature: holomictic lake; material: water; isolation source: holomictic Lake 227, 6 m and 8 m depth | place: Canada: near Kenora, Ontario | collected...
TGTAAGGCTCGGCGTTCGTTGTCCAGCTCTGAAATATGGGCTTTCACCACATCGCCGATAGAGACGATAGAGATCAGCTGATTGTTCTGATTAACAACCGGAATGTGGCGAATGCGCATCTCGGTCATCGTCTGCATTAATTCGGCAACCGTACTTTCAGAAGTACAGGTAGCGACTTCGACCGTCATCAAATCTCGAACATGCATATTGATGAGTTGATCAAGTTTGCCGGGCATTGCCCGAACCACATCGCGTTCAGAGACGATGCCATCAATTCGCTTCCCATCGGCCGAAACAACTAATGCGCCAACGTGGTGGGTGTTCAAAGCGTTTACCAAATCATGAACACTGGCGCTGGGTGAAATGGTTTCAACCCGCTTTCCAGAAATCAATGAAGTTATCTTCATTGCCGCCTCCATCCGCATTGCCCTAGTGAATCGATGTCGATAATCCTCTTAAAGGGTGTGGGTTTCAAGAGTCGAGGCTGACTAGACTTCAAAGATGAAGCGACCTTTCCCACTCGTCGCACTCTTGGTGGCGCTCACTCTCACCGGATGCTCAGTTACGGCTGGAAATGCCCGGCCCGAGGAAGCAAAACTGGTGGATGGCGTCAAACTTCTGATCACCGATTTCACCGCGCGCCATCCCGGGCTTATTAATTGGGATCCCTCCTCGGTTGCGCAACAACTAAAAATCCAACTTCCGAAAGGGCTGGCAACCGAAGCTGGCTGGACGTTGGTCTGGCCAAGTGCCAAGTCCGGCGAACTCTCGAGGGTGGTTATCCCTTGGTCGATTTTGGCTCAGTACCCCGACAAATATTCGTTAGATACCAATAACTATTCCGGCGGCAACCCCGTCCCCGACGCCATCGCTGTCGATATTCGTAGTGCACAACAGAAGGATGATCCCTACTTTGCAGCAGTCGTTCACTTAAGAACTTCCAAGCACGATTCCCATTGGTTGATCTTCACCTCGATCCCTTATTTGCCCGTTACTGACAATGCATATGGCTGGGCGCATTTGGTCAGCGGCAAATGGAAGATCGTGGACTTTGGCACCGCCACAGTCGGATGCGGAATAGTGCCACCAGCAATTCAAAGCGAATTTGGATTCAGTTGTCCTCCTGGCAATTAACCAAAGGGTTTTGAGAGAATTTCCAGATGCGAACGAGCCGATACGAAGTAGCACTGGCAATTGCGCTGATCTTTTCATTGCCCTCGACTAGCCAGGCGGCTCAAAATCCAGCACTTCCGAATCACTCATTGACTCCAGGAGCTACCAACCCTGCGGTAACCCAAGCAACGATCGGTTCCACGATTTGTGTCGTCGGTTATACAAAAACAATTCGCCCGCCAGCTAGTTACACCAATAAATTGAAGCGGACCCAACTTGATTCGGGCTATAACTACCAAGGCGATTTAGATATGCGTAATTACGAAGAAGATCACTTAATCCCGCTGGAAATCGGCGGTAGCGCCCGCAGCGTTGCGAATTTGTGGCCGGAGCCCAGACGCATCGCTCAAGGCGCGGCGATGAAGGATAAGCTAGAAAATAAATTGCACTTGTTGATCTGCAGCGGCCAGATCACTTTGAAAATCGCACAACAAGCATTCGCAGTTAACTGGATCGCTGGGTACAAGAAATATATTGGGGCGATTTAAGAAACGGCTCTAAAACCCGCTATTTAAGGTACTTTTCTGGGGTGGCCAATAACGATTCTTTACAGCCAACCATGCAGAAGTAATAAGTAACTCCATCGAGTTCGGCCACAGCAGGTGCGTCAGACTTGCGAACCTGCATTCCGCAAACTAGATCTTTGGCGTATTCGCTGTCGTCACTATTGCCAGATTGGGTCTTGTAGAGCCAATAAATGATGCCCGCAGCAAAGAGAGCAACGAAGTTGAGAATGGTCGTGGAGTTCCAGCCAAAGTGTTTCATAGCCATCAGATCCAAATGGCGATGAGGGATTAAAGAGAAAACCTTGAAAATTTCTTCGGTCACCAGCCCGCTGACAGCCATGACCAACCAGAAGACAAGGGTCAGACGAATAGCCAAACGCGTTCCATAATATTTTCGGTAAATCATCACTAAGGGAAATGCAATCAAGTCCGCAAAGATAAAGGCAATTACACCTCCGAAGGTGATGCCACCTTTCCAGAGCGCCGCTGCCAACGGAACGTTTCCGACCGAGCAGACAAAACTAATGAAAGCCAAGAACGGCCCGATAATTGCATTTTCAATTTCAGAGAAAAAGCCATGGCCTGAAATGAAGAGGCTGCGCCAAACGGAGACGGATACCAATGTCGAGGCCAGCCCCGCGACGATGAATCCAACAACGAGCTCAACGCGCAACATGGTGAAATCGCCAATGGTGTAACCCGCGGCATTTGACCAGGCCTTACGACTTTTGATTTTGGTGCCGATACTTTCCCCCGAGGACATCTCCATGGAATCGGGAACTTCGACCATCGATCTGCCGGCGATAACCATTTTCTCTGGGACAAGGCGAGGCAATAAAATCCAGAGCAGAAGAATCATGACCGTGCCACCAACAAATTCAGCGGCTGCAAATTGCCAACCTATGAGAATCCATAACACCAAACCGAGTTCGATCACAAGGTTGGTGCTGGCAAACATGAAGATCATCGAAGCGGTGAAATCAGCGCCCTTGGCAAAGAGGCTCTTGGCCAATGCACTTGCGGCATAAGAACAGGAAGAACTTACGGCGCCAAAGAATGAAGCCTTAGCGACGGTCTTAGGCTTGCGATCTCCCAAAGCAGATTGCATCTGTGATTTAGAGACGAAGGCCTGAACTGCGCCAGACAAGATAAAGCCGAAAATCAACGCCCAAAAGGTGTCAAAGAACATCCACCAGCCTTCAGCTAGACCGGAGATCACCTTCGACATTTGATTCCGCCTTCAGTAGTGGACCATGGACATTTGAACCACGGCTCTTTTTCGCGGTCATTTTGGCCGCAACAAGGAATATAACGCCTAATGCGGTAAAACCAATTCCCATGATCTCTGTGAAACCAGTTACTTCTTTAAAGGCAATGGGCAATAACGTCCCGGGGAGATTAGAGTCAACGTTGGAATTGGCAAAGTGAACCAAAATCGTCGGGATAACAAACCAAATGACCAGGACTGGTACGCCCAGAGCCAAGAAAAATTTACCAAGGAGCTTGAAGGCCGCTTCGCGCTTACGAATGAAGAGAATGATCAAAAGCAACAACGCCAAAATCCAAAAGAGCATCAGCAAATCAATGATGTTTTTCACGGTCTTGAATATCTTGGCAGGTTGCTTGAGATCAAGCGGTTGCGGTTTAGAAATACTCTTTAAATCCTTTGGCGAGATGACGGTCTTTCCGGCGACTTTGTTTACTTCATCAGAGATTGTTTTCACCAATACGGTGGTATCTAATTGAACTGATTCCTGGCCGGCGGCCAGGGCTGCCCCGACTGGCTCTAATGTCTTTGAGAGTGCATCGGAAAACTTGGGATTGTCGAGCAAATCATTAAGCGCCTTGGTGATCTGTGCGCGATTTTGATTGATCGTCTTCGCCTCTTTGGCATCGGCGTTCTTTACAACTTGATCGATCAACATCGGAACGATGGTGCTCTTCTTGGCACCGAAATCTTTTACTAATGCCGAAGATGAGGCTCCCAAATCCGTGACGTGGCCGAGGACAAAGTGAGCACCGGTTGCCACCGAGGCAATCAGCAGGGATATATAGAGAAGTGAGCCGATGACTGAATTAAGAAAGCGACCTTTCATACCGAGGAATTCTAGGTAGGAAAGGTCGCTTTGAGAATGCTTGCAGCAGTCTATTTATGCTTTCTTGCGTCGATACCAATCGCGCCAGATCAGACGATGAATCGGAATTCGGTAAGGAATCCGACGCAGCAACGGAATCAGAGGAAGGAACATCAAGAGGAGTGTCAAAAGTCCTAAGAGGCTCATTACTTGAGTATCCGCATTTTCCGATGACTTGAATGGTTCGACTTGATAGAAGAAAGAGAAGAGCCAAAGCCAAGATTGTCCTGGCCAAGATCCCGTCTCATTCATAACGCCCCATTGATCGCCGCTGAGATGCTGTGCTGAAGCGAGATCTGGGAAGTAAGTACCGCTGTCGGCAATAAAGAGCATTGGCTTGGTGAAGTTGGTTGGAAGTGGTGTGTCACTTGTCGTTAACGCACCATCTAGCGCCCCAGTTTGAGCCATGTTCAACAATGCAGTAGTGATTGTTGGAACTGGTCCATAGTTACCCGCTGCATCTTCAAGAGATGTTGACTTTGGTGACTTTGCCAAAGCATCTGCATAAGCAGTTGCCCACTTGGTTTGTGCATCCGAGGTGGCCACGTTCCATTCGTTTACTGCTTGCTTGACCGCAGCATCGGGCAGGATCAATAGCGGTGAAATCACGAAATCCTTTGCAGGATTAATAGGGATACGGACTCCAGCCCACTTTTGCAGCTTGAGCGGTCCGAGGACCTGTCCCTCTGCGGCGGTGTTGTATGGGGCGCCGTAACCTGCGCTGGTAGTTGTGCCGGCGAGTTCGCCGACAGAAGTCTGAACAAAGTCAGCAGGATCTGTCGTGGACCAAGATTTCAAAGTCAGTGCTGGTTCATCAGGGGAACTAAAGACCGCAGCTAAACCACCAGCAAGAATTGCCACCACAACAAGTGCGATAACAAATTCTTTAATGAGGTCGTAAGGACGAGTAGGACCGCTCCACTTTTTAGCTGGATCGTGTTTGGAAAGTGCACGCGTCATTCGTCTGCTCCTGCCTCGATGGGGGGTACTACCCCGCGCTTGCGAACCAAGATGACATGCCAGACAACGATGCCTCCGAGAACAAGTGGCATCAACGCAACGTGAATCAACATTGCTTGACCGGTATTTAGCGGATTGAAATAAGCACCGATACCCATGGCGTTAAAGCCATCTTTTGCTTGGGTTGCAATCCATTGAGAATCGAAGTTGCCCTGAATCAAATAACCGGTGAAGCCGGTGATGATCGAGGCCATGAAGGCGATGACACCCGTAACCCACGTAGAGGTGCGCTTTCCGCGCCATGCAGCCATCCAGAACTTGCCCCAAAGGTGCACAACCATGAAGACGAAGAAGAGTTCAACGCTCCACAGATGGAGAGAGTTGGCGTAGTGGCCAACACTGGAGGTGTGCCACCACGCTGGACCTTCGAAGGAAAGCCAAAGGCCAGTCGCTACCAACATCACAAAGCAGGCGATGGTTGCTACGCCGAATACATAAATCCAAGAGGCAACATATGCCGGTTGAGTGTCGGGCAAAATATCGGTTGGTTCGTATTTCTCAAGCGTCGCTTCGCGAACGCGCGTGGTCCACATCTTTGGTTTGCTCATTTGTGAGACCCCTCATCGTCGTGATGATTTGGAAACGGCAGCGCCAGCGCCAGAACAAAAAGAACCACTATCGAGGCGATCATGACCAGATTTCCGACGGAAATCGAGACGACTCCAAAATGCAGGTAGTGGGCGGGGTGGTTGAGATCTATTGATAAGAAATGCATGTGCTCCCCTAACTCGTTCCGATTACCATAGACCTGTGTTGCAAAATTCACGCTGAAAATGCTCACAAATTTTTCGGCTTAAGTGCTGGCTCGCGCTCAAAATCTGCAAATTTGCCATTTGTTCGTCAATTTTGTGCAGATCGTGGGGTTTGGCTGAGGCGAGAGTTCAATGAATTTTCACAGAATCGTCAATGACCTTTCGCAATGGCCTAGGGCACATTTCCTCTTGTAGGAATCCGGTGCCACCTGCAGGCACCCTTAGTGCAAAGGATTAAGAAATGAAAAACTCCGCCAAGCTCCTGATCGGTGCAGTTGCCACCGGTCTTCTCTTGACCGCAACCCCAGTCTTCGCTGCCGACACCACCCCTGCCCCTAAGGCAACTGGTGCAAACTCCGCAGCCCGCACTGCCGCCAAGGCTGTTCTTGATGCCACCAAAGTCACTCTCAAAGCAACATTGGATAAGGCCGTGGCCGATGCCAAGGCTGCACGTATCGCCGCAACCGACGCTAATAAAGTGAAATTTGAAGCCGCTGCCGCTGCTGCAAAGAGCGCTCGTGAAGCAGCAGTTGCTGCTGCCAAGGCGACACACGCCACTGCAGTTACCGCCGCTAAAGCAAACACTGACAAGGTAGCCGGAAAAGCTGCAATCGATGCTGCAAATGCCGCACTGAAAACTGCCGTTACTTCAGCAATGGATGCTCATAAAGCCGCAATTGCTGCTGCAGCTACCGCACGCAAGAGTGCAAATGATGCTGCACAAGCTACTCACGAAGCTGCCGTCACCGCCGCACGTGATGCTTACAAAGCAGGACTTGCCGCAGCACAAGCAATCTTTAAGGCTGCTGTCGGAACGAAGTAATTCCACCGACTCATAGAGTTGCGAGAGTTGCCCTTACAACGATCGCATTCAGTCAGAAGAGCCCGATTCACCTCGGGCTCTTCTGCATTTCACAAGAAGACTTACCTATGATTGAACTATGTCCAAGGCCGAAGATCCATACTTTCCCGAAGTCCCTGTCGATGCTTACAAGTATTCGAAAGGCGTTGTAGGAGTTGTCGCGGGCTCGGTGCAATTTCCGGGAGCTGCCGTTTTATGTGTGGGTGGAGCCAGGCGTGGTGGCGCGGGGTATGTGAAGTATTTAGCGCAACATGACTTTCCAACTCATTTAGTACTTCAAAATTATCCCGATGTTGTACCCATTACTGATCTAGTGGGTCACGAAGTTGATGCTTGGGTGTTGGGGTCAGGATCTCCAGACCTCACCCACTTTCCCTCCGGTGGCATCTTGGTGCTCGATGGCTCGGCAATGACGCTAGCCAACAGCGCACATGAAGGAATCACCATAGTGACTCCACATGAAGGCGAAGCCGCCAAACTCGGTTATCCCGTAACCGATCGCAAAGCAACGGCGCTAAAGATGGCTAGTGAGCTCAATGTCCTCGTAGTTTTAAAGGGTCCAGGCACTGTGATTGCCACACCAAACGGTTTGGTCGAAGTCGAGAAAACTGGTGGCCGGGAACTAGCCACTGCTGGTACTGGCGATATTTTGGCCGGACTTATGGCGTCAATGATGGCGGCCTGGAAGCCGACTACTTTTGAAGAGGCGGCAAAAGTTGCGATGCGCGCGGTTAAAGCCCACGGTACTGCAGGAAAAATTGCGGCAACAAAAAGTTTCCCGGTAGTCGCAACCGATGTACTTGCGGCTCTACCTAAAGTATTTCTCTAAAGTTATTCGCCAACCACATTCTTGGTGCGCAGTGAATCGTGGCCATAATCTTTAGCGCGCTCGTGCGCCTTTCGTAATTGGAGTTCAAGGCTCGTTACCGCCTCATCAAAGGCCGCGAGATCATTAAATGCTTTTCCTTCGGCGCGCAGAAATGGACCACTGCCATTGGTAGTTAATGTCACCGTATGTGCAGTCTTTCCGAATCTGGGATTGGGTTCGTGCATAACTTCGACTTTGATTCCTTCAACTACAACACTGAACCGATCAAGAGAGCGAAGTTTTTCATGGACGATATCTCGAAAATCTTCGGCGAGTTGGGAGTTACGGGCGTGGATAACAATGTCCATGAAACTGTCCTCTTCTCTCTTCATTAGGAAGTTACTCCTTGAGAATACTCATTACAAGGTAACCCATACTTAAAAGTCTCGATGCTTTATTTAACATCTCGTATCTGAGGTGGTTGTGAGGAAATAGGTGTAAAAGGGTTAGAACCGTGAGGAGCAGGGCGCCCACGTGCGAGCGCCCTGCGGAGTCACCCCTCGCGCTTTTTAAATACGAGGCTTGACGCGGCGAACGCGCTTCTTCGTGGCAACTTTCTTCATCGCTGCCTTTTTGGCGGTGGCAGAAGATGCACGCTTGCGCTTTGCGGCAGTCTTGGCCGTGGTGCGCTTTGCCCGCTTGACAACTTTCTTAACCGGAGCAGGCGCAGCTTCCGAAGAAAGAGGTGCGCCGGCTGTGGTCGGGGCGGTTGCCGTAGTCGCCGGCACCGTCTGGGCAGGGGTCGAGGCGGCAGCAGGGGTGATCCCAGATGCCTCGGCTGCCACTGTTGGCAACGCCAACCCGCTGACCAACGCGGCGATAGCAAGTACTCGGGTGGATTTATTCATATCTATATTCCGTTCTCTTTGATGATGTGGGAGGTGCGGGGCAAATGCTCTCCCCGGCACTGACAGGCGCGGGCGTGAATGAGCCGCTTCTGTGCAATCCACAGGCCAGTAGGTGGCAGACTTAGGCCACCATGGCCAATCCCAAGACAAACTTTGCGCCGGCAATCCAGGTTTTTAAGCCCCACCGAGCTTCCCTGCCGCCGTTAATTCCCTATCTCAAGGAGTTCTGGCGTCGTCGCGCCTTTGCCATCGAGCTCTCGCGCTTTGCCGACAAGGCCGAATACCTAGATTCCAAGCTGGGCAAGGTCTGGCTGGTCATGAACCCGCTGCTCTTGGCCTTTGTCTACTTCCTTTTGGTCACCGTCATCCGAGGTGGCAGCACCGAGAAAACTGGCCTCAGTACCTTGGCCCACATCTTGATCGGACTTTTCACCTTTTACTTCGCCTCTAACTCGATCAATGGTGGCGCGCTCTCGATTACAGCCGGTGGTCGCTTGATTCTCAATCAAGCCTTCCCCCGCGCGCTCCTGCCGCTCTCCAGTTCGATCAGCGCTTTCTGGCAGTTCTTGCCAACCTTGCCGGTTTACATCTTTGTTGTCCTGATTGGAAAGCTCTTCTTCCCGCACACTCAAATACCAGGGCTACGACTTAGCTATTTGTGGGCGCCCTTCATTCTTTTGTGTGTCGGCATCACCGGTTACGGAATGGGTCTGCTCTTTGCGACCATGAACGTTTATTTCCGAGATACCAACAAATTGCTGAGTTACATCACGCGCATCTGGTTGTACTCATCCCCTGTTTTGTGGCGCCCAGAGATTCTTCATGGCTGGCACAAGATTTTTCTTTATATCAATCCGCTGGGACCTTCTCTGGCTGCAACATCTGATGTGTGGATCGAAGGCAGAACTCCAAGTTTAGGAATGCTGGTCGGTTCGGTTGTCTGGGCACTTCTTGCCGTACTCATCGGTGGATATTTCTTCATATCAAGGGAGCGCGATTTTGCGGTCCGCATCTAATATCGAAAGTCCGATGCCGGAAGAACTCGCAATCCGCATCGAAGATCTTTCCATTAAATACAAAATCAACATCGATACAAAGAAGACCTTGAAGAACGCGGTCATGCGCGCCAGCAAAGGTGAAAAGGTTCGTACTCGAATTGTCGAAGCGGTTAAGCACCTGACCCTTGATGTTCCACACGGATCTGTCTTGGGAATTGTTGGCGCTAATGGTGCGGGTAAATCAACACTGATGCGCGCCATCGCCGGAATCTTGCCGCCTACCGAAGGTCAGATCACCGTCAATGGAAAGATCTCGACGTTGCTGGCTCTCGGAGTTGGCTTTAACCCCGCGCTATCTGGTCGCGACAACATTATTTTGGGCGGTTTGGCTTCGGGTATGACCCGGGCCGAAATTGAAGAAAAAACCGAAGAAATCGCTGATTTTGCAGCACTTCCCGATGGTTTTATCGATATGCCAGTGCGGACATATTCCTCTGGTATGTATGGCCGCGTAGCTTTCTCTGTTGCCGTAAATATGACTCCCGACATTTTGTTATTGGATGAGGCCTTATCTGCCGGCGATGCATCTTTTAAAGAGAAATCTTTCAATCGAATGCGCGAACTCTGCGCCGAGGCTCGCACGATTGTTATTGTCTCGCACGCTCTGCAAACTGTTAATGACTTATGTGATTCGGCTATCTGGATGCACAAAGGAAATATGTTGGCGAAAGGAAAGCCAGAAGCCATCGTTGATCAATATCTAAAGTTTTTGGATGTTGGCACGTTGCCTTCTAACCTTGAGGATATGTAACCATGGATGTTTCGCTGATCTCATCGGCTGATAACGTCACTGATGCGCGCTTACATCGTCTCTCTGGTGCTCTGCTTCGCAATGGACTCTCTCTAGAAATTCGTGCTTTAGGAAATTCAGCTGACGCACCTGCCGGCGCAATCTTTCACAAGGCACCAGGTGGCCTGGGATTTGCCGATCGCATCATTAGAGATCTGTACTTACCCTTTGTTGCCAAGGGAAAAGTAATCATTGTGGTGGCGCCAGATCTGTTGGTCACTACCAAAATAATTGCGGCGCTACGGCGAAAAAAGATTGTCGCCGATGTTCACGAAGATTATGTTGAACTCTTGCGCGATCGCGCTTGGGCAAAAGGTCTCATTGGAAAAGCAGCGAAAGTTGTGGCCAAAATGGCGACATCAGTTGCTGCAAAAAGTGATCTCACCACGGTTGCAGATACTCAGGTGCCACCTTTCGATGCGCGCCAGCGCCTGGTCATTCGCAACTTGCCCGACCTCTCGCTTTTGACCCCCAGCGGTTCACGCGATACCCAACCGCGCGCTATCTATATTGGTGATGTCCGCACATCCCGCGGATTGCGCATGATCTTGGCGATCGCCGACATCAGCCCGGAATGGATCTTCGACATCGTGGGTCAGGTAGCCCCACTCGATGCTGATTTTGTTGAACAATGGCAGGCAACCAGCCCGGCCGCCAACCGCGTGAACTTCCACGGAAAATTGGCGCCATCTGCTTCTTGGGCCTTTGCCGAGGGGGCATGGGTTGGTCTTTCACTGCTGGAAGCCACACCTGCTTTCCAGGCCGCTATCCCCAGCAAGTTGTATGAATACATGGCCGTGGGGCTAGCCACTCTCTCGACGCCCTTGCCGCGCAGTCAAGCGTTATTGGCAGAAAGCCAGGCAGGGGCTTGTGCTGATACAGCAGCGTCTGCGGCGCAGTTGCTTCAGCACTGGCTACATAACCCATCGGAATTAGATCAGATGCGCGAAAATGCTTCAGGCTGGGCCGAGAAGAACTTCGACGGAGCCGGTGAATATCAAGCCTTCGCGAGCGCCGTCACACGCCTATTACGCGCCTGAATAAAGAGGCCTTACTCGCCTCAAGGTAGGCTTGCGCGGTGTCCTCAGGTCCCGTGCGCATCGCCCCAACAGCAGATGTTGACCCCACCGCCGTCATCGGCGAAGGTTCATCGATCTGGCATCTCTCGCAGGTTCGCGATCAGGCCGTCCTAGGCAAGAACTGCATCATTGGCCGCGGTGCCTACATTGGCTCCGGTGCCAAATTAGGCGACAACTGCAAAGTTCAAAATTACGCACTTGTGTACGAGCCCGCCATTTTGGGTAACGGTGTCTTTATCGGCCCCGCTGCTGTGCTTACCAATGACGAATATCCCCGATCGGTTAATCCCGATGGCACCTTGAAATCCGCCAGCGATTGGCATGCCGTCGGCGTGCAGATTGGCGACGGTGCCAGCATTGGCGCCCGCGCTGTCTGTATTGCTCCGGTCAAGGTTGGAGCTTGGGCGTTGGTCGCCGCAGGTGCCGTTGTTACTAAAGATGTCCCTGAATTCGCTTTGGTCGCTGGCGTACCGGCGAAGCGCATTCGTTGGGTAGGAAAATCCGGAGTCCCATTAACCGATATCGGTAATTCAAAATTTGAATGCCCCATCACGCATTCCATTTATATCGAAATTTCACCAGACCACCTAGTCGAAGAGAGTGATCAATAATGATTCCAGCCGCTAAACCGATTATTGGCGATGAAGAGCGCGAAGCAGTAGATCGAGTTCTCCGATCGGGAATGTTGGCCCAGGGCCCAGAGGTTGCAGCATTTGAAGAAGAATTCTCAGCTCACGTTGGTGGACGTCACTGTGTTGCTATGAACTCTGGAACCTCCGCTTTGCACCTTGGCTTTATTGCCGCCGGCATCAAACCAGGCGATGAAGTGATTGTTCCTTCTTTCTCTTTTGCAGCGACTGCTAACTCGGTTGCACTTGCCGGCGCCATCCCAATTTTCGCCGATATCGATCCACGAACTTTTAACTTGGATCCAGATCATGTTGAAACCCTGATCACCAAAAAGACCACTGCCATTATGCCTGTCCACTTGTATGGACACATTGCCGCCATGGATCGCTTTGATGAGATCTCCTCCAAATATGGCGTCAAGATTATTGAAGATGCCGCTCAAGGTCACTTGGCTTCCCTCAACGGACGCAACGCTGGCGAATTTGGAGTTGTCGCTTCCTTCTCCTTCTACCCCACCAAGAATATGACTGCTGGTGAGGGTGGCATGGTTGTTACTGATGATGCCGAGGTCGCACGCACGCTTCGATTGCTGCGCAACCAAGGTCAAGAGATTCGCTACAAGAACGAGATCATTGGGTTTAACACTCGTATGACCGATATTCACGCCGCCATCGGTCGCGTGCAATTGCGCAAACTTCCGGGTTGGACCTCAACCCGTCAGGCAAATGCCGAATTCTTGAATAAGAATTTGCAAGGAGTTGTTACTCCTTACCTGGCACCAGGTTCGACACATTCCTATCACCAATACACCATCCGAATTCCTGGTGGATCTTCCGAAAAGCGCGATGCGTTTATGGCTGGACTCACGGCTAAGGGCGTCGGCTCAGGCGTTTATTACCCAACACCTATTCATCGCTTGCCTTCTTTTAATCTCACGTTGGATCTTCCAGAGCCCGAACTCTTGGCTAAAGAGTGCGTCTCCTTACCTGTTCACCCATCGCTCTCACAAGCTGATCTAGAAACGATCGTCGCTGCCGTCAATGACGTTGCGGCAACTCTCTAACATGGCTGAGAAAAAACTTCGCGCCGGCCTCGTTGGCCTGGGCATGATGGGTCGTCATCATGCTCGTGTTCTTGGCTCTCTTGATGGTGTCGAACTCGTAGCCGTCTCAGATCCCATGGGAGATCCGCACGGTGTTGCTGGTGGCCGGCCAGTTCTGGCCAGCGTTCAAGAGCTTATTAAAGTTGGTGTCGATTATGCGATGGTTGCAGCTCCTACCGCTTTCCACGAAGAACTTGCGTTAGCACTTGCCGAAGCAGGCATTCACGCGTTAATTGAGAAGCCACTGGCTGTTGATACTCCGGCTGCTCAACGCATCACCGAAGCTTTCGCTTCTCGTGGTCTTGTCGGCGCTGTCGGACACATCGAGCGCTACAACCCCGCATTGCAGACTCTGCGCAAGAAGTTAGATGCTGGAGATTTGGGCGAGGTCTATCAGATCATCACGCGCCGCCAAG
>SESF01023755.1_pt1 | contig 13234 bp, 7 predicted proteins | sample 3171521 | NCBI WGS metagenome assembly SESF01 (sample SAMN10866945, study PRJNA518727) | freshwater metagenome | biome: subpolar coniferous forest; feature: holomictic lake; material: water; isolation source: holomictic Lake 227, 6 m and 8 m depth | place: Canada: near Kenora, Ontario | collected...
CGTAGTCAATGCGCCGTTCACCCAGGACCGCCTAACCAAGGCCCAACGCATCAAGCTCAGCTACGGCGGACAGCATCCCTACACCGTCGTCTTGAGCCGGGAACCATTTGTTATCATCAACGAAAGCAACGATCTCCTGATCATTGGGGAACCGGCCGCCGAAGCCATCATCCTCGACCCGCGCGACCTGCCATCACAACAGAACTGCTATTTTCCCCGCCGCACCAGCAACGCTCCCATCCACGTAGTGGAAGCCGGGACCCGCCTCAACGCCCAGTTCGTCCCCCCGCCGGGAGTACCGACCAACGTCGTCGAAAAACAGGACGTCTTCGGGCCCAATAGCGAACCCGTCTGGAATCCAAACCTCAAAGTGGTTTACCCCACCGCCTTAAAAGCCAACAACCATGCCGGCGACTACCGCGTCTACCGCTTCCGCGAAAACTAAAAGCGCGGGACAACGCTTGGGAGTTTCCCAAGCACCCCTCACCAAGCCAGAACAGGCAGTAATATAAACCTACGCTACCACACTTCGTCAGCCACCAGCATTCCGCCGCGCACGCCGCTAAACCAGACGGCGCTACCTTTGGAGCGTAAGCTTAAACACAGCGAAAATCGACCTGCTGCGGACAACCGCAATACGTTAACTAAAAAGCCTGCGACACTGCACTAGCGGCCAAGCCAAAACACATACGAATGCAAAAGCACATGCCAACTAAGGTAAACGCGCCGGCGAAAGCCAAGGGCTGCGCGAGCACAACGCCAACCCATGCCACCTGGGCGCACCCCCACACCACCGCACCACCGGACAACCGCTCCCATTAAGAACCACGCACCGCGACCCATTGCTCCCTGGCCGCAAGGCCTCGAACCTCCGCACTATTTTCTAATGAAACGAACCAACAAAACCAAGACCCCCACGGCGACTCACCATAACGGCACCCCTCCCACCGCCGCCCCAGCTGCCCCGGCGTCTCCGCCCAAACCCAAGCTGGAGCTAACCCGGGTTTTCAGCTCACCGGACCAGCACCCGTTTGAAGAAATCGAGTGGGAACAGCGCGAAGTCGCCATCACCAACGACAAAGGCAAAGCGATCTTCCAGCAAAAGAACGTAGAAATCCCCAAGAACTGGAGTGAGCTCGCCGCAAAAATTGTGGTATCCAAGTACTTTTACGGCGACACGGCCAAACCCGAGCGAGAATACTCCGTCAAACAACTGGTCCACCGGGTGACCCGTACCATCGCCGACTGGGCCGTCGCAGACGGTTACCTCACGCAAGCCAACGCCGACGTGTTCTACGCCGAACTCACCTGGCTTTGCATCCACCAACACGCCGCATTCAATTCCCCGGTTTGGTTCAACGTCGGGCTCTTCCACCAGTATCAAATCGGGAACAATTCAGCCGCAGGCAACTGGTTTTACAACCCCAAATCGCAGCAGGTGGAAGTGGCTGCGACCCAATATGAATACCCGCAGGGCAGCGCCTGCTTTATTCAGCAGGTCGAAGACAACATGCAAAGCATCCTTAACCTCGTTTACAGCGAAGGGATGCTCTTCAAATTCGGCTCCGGCACCGGCACCGATCTCTCCCCGCTGCGGGCCAGCCGCGAACGCCTTTCGGGCGGGGGCAAACCCTCTGGCCCGCTCTCCTTCCTGCGCGTCTACGACCAGGTGGCCAACGTGGTGAAATCCGGCGGCAAAACCCGCCGCGCAGCCAAGATGAACACCTTGCGCGACTGGCACGGCGACATCGAGGAATTCATCGAAGCCAAAGCCAACGAAGAAAAGAAGGCCTGGGCGCTCATCGCGGCCGGCTACGACGCTTCCTTTAACGGCGATGCCTACGGCTCGGTAATGTTCCAGAACGAAAACTTATCCGTTCGCGTCAGCGACGACTTCATGCGCGCCAGCCTCGGCGAACACGATGGCGACTGGTGGACCCGCTCGGTCACCACCGGGCGGCCCCTGGAAAAGAAGGATGCCCGCCTGCTGATGGACAAAATCGCGCAGGGCACCTGGATCTGCGGCGACCCGGGCCTGCAATATGATGACACGATTCAAAAGTGGCACACTTGCAAAGGCACCGAGCCCATCCACTCGACCAATCCCTGCAGCGAATATGTTTTCCTCAACAACACGGCCTGCAACCTCTCCTCCCTGAACCTGATGCGGTTCAAAAAAGCCGACGGCACCTTCGACATCGAACGTTTCCGGGCCGCCATCCGCATCATGATCCTCGCCCAGGAAATCATTGTTGGCCGCGCCAGTTACCCCACCAAGCTGATCGCCGAAAACTCCCATATCTTCCGCACCCTCGGCCTGGGCTACGCCAATCTTGGTTCGCTCATCATGAGCTACGGCCTGCCCTACGACAGCAACGAAGCCCGGGCGCTGACCGGCGCCATCACCGCCACCATGACGGGAGAAGCCTACGCCATGTCGGCCACCATTGCGCAGCACCTGGAACCATTCCAAGGCTATCGCGACGCCCGGTGCGGCCATGTGCCCAACCCGCTCAAAAAAGACAATGTCGAATCGATGCTGGACGTCATCGCCATGCACCGCGCCGCGGTCGAAACCATCCACCCCCAGCCCCAGTTCGACTACATCAAAAACGCGGCCCGCACCTGCTGGGCCAACGCCGAGGAACTCGGGCGCAAACACGGCTATCGCAACGCGCAAGTCACCGTACTGGCCCCGACCGGCACCATCAGCTTCATGATGGACTGCGACACCACCGGCATTGAACCGGACATCGCCCTCGTAAAATACAAAGTGCTCGCGGGCGGCGGCGCCCTCAAAATTGTCAACCAAACCGTCCGGCAAGGTCTCCATTACCTTGGCTACGCTGCCGCCAGCATTGACCAGATCTGCCATCATATCGAAACCTACGACACGATCGAAGACGTTACCTGGACGGACCAAGACAAAATCGTCACCGAGGGCAAAGCCAAGGCGGGAGAAACCGCAGCCAGCGGACTTCAGCCCGCGCACCTGGCCGTGTTCGACTGCGCCTTCAAAGCCGCGCGCGGCCAACGCAGCATCCCCTCCATGGCGCACCTCCGTATCATGGGCGCCGCCCAGCCATTCATCTCCGGCGCCATCAGCAAGACCGTCAACGTACCCAATGACGCCACCGCGCAAGACATTCGCCAAATCTACATCGACGCCTGGAAAATGGGGCTCAAATGCGTCGCCGTTTACCGTGACGGCTCGAAACGTTCGCAACCGCTCAATGTTACCAAAACCAAAGACGACGAACTAAAGACCCTCCAACAGGAACTCGACGCGGCCAAGGCCAAAATCGAAGTCCTCAGCGAAAAGGTTGGCAAACCAGTACGGCGCCGCCTCGAGAAAACCCGGCCCTCCATCACCCACAAATTCGCCGTTGGCGGACACGACGGTTACTTCACGGTCGGGATGTACCCGAACGGCAACCCCGGAGAACTCTTCATCGAAATGGCCAAGCAAGGGTCGACCGTCGCCGGCCTCATGGACGGCATCGCCACCCTCACCAGCATCTCCATGCAATACGGAGTGCCGCTCGAAGTGCTCGTCTCCAAATTCGCGCACACCTCATTCGATCCGCGCGGGTTCACCGGCGACCCGGAAATTAGCCAGGCCACCTCCATCCTCGACTACATCTTCCGCTGGCTGGAGCTCAAATACGCCAAGCGCATCAGCGAGCAAACCGTCCAGCCCGAACTCAAGTTCGACACCACCGGCATCAAAGATGCCGCCCAAAAAGCGATCACCGCCGCCAACGTCCTGGCCGGAGAGTTCGACGTCGAAAAGCAACAGGCTATCGACCACCCCCAGTCCAACCACGACCACCCGCCCGGCACCGAAGTAACCACCCGGTTCGGAAACGCTTGCGGCAACTGCGGATCCACCAAAATTCGCATGTCCGGCTCCTGTGGCGTTTGTTCCGCCTGCGGCTCGTCCCAAGGTTGTAGTTAGGAACGCTTACCAAAGCGCGGTAAAGCCCCGGCGTTTAGGCCGGGGAGGATGTCAAGCAGTGTTAGCCGTGCGTTGTGCTATTATTCGGATGGTCCCGGCCTTTAGGCAGGGGGTAAGCAGAAAGCACAAACCGTGAAAAAAGACACGCTCCACATTCCGCAATTACGCACGTTCCCCCGGTGGTTGCCCCCAACAACCATCCGGGGCGCGTTCATCCCGCTTAAAGAAACGGACCGCGCCGAATACGCCTGGGGCGAATTTCTAACCGGAAATCATAGCGCGCAAATCGAGACAGCCATCGCCCAAGACCCCGACATCGCCATAAAATTCATACGCCACCCCAAACCGATCAACCCAACACTGATCGAAACCGCCATCCTCCGTAAACCACTGCTCATACCCGAGCTAGCCAAAGCCCAATGGGCCAACAAAAAGCATTGCAGCGAAAACCTGGGCAGCCATCCCGAACTGGTTTGGACCTTCCACTCCGTTTTCCGGGCACTGCCCGCCGACGACCACATCGACGCATTCAAAAACTCCCCCCACTACGCCTGGAAGGCAGCCCGGCAAGTCACTTGGAAAAACCCGGCTCACCTTGAGACCCTCAAAAACGTCTACCACCAACACCCCTTGTACGCCCTCGCCAGCCTCCCCACCCCGCAAGCCAGGGCGGACTGGCTCAACCAACCGGCGGCCGACTTCGCAACCGTACTCGTCCGTCTGCTTTGCCAAACCACCACCAGGAACAAACCGCCACGCGCACTGCAACCCGTCCTGCAAGAAGCGGCGCAGCAGCACCATCTGACGGACCCAGAAAAAGAAATGCTGTGTTGGCTGGCAACCACCGAATGGGGCAACGAAGACGCCACGCGCGCAACCCAGGACCTCCTGCTCTCCCTTTTTGCGGAGGAAGCCCAATGGCTCTACCACCTGCAACGCGACCGCACACCCTACAAAGCAGCCCTGTTCGAAGAACTCCTCAATTCCCGGGACCCGGCGGCCTTAGGCTGGGCCATGCAAAGCGTAGCCGAAGCCTCGCTCAAAGAGCTGCTGCCGTTGCTAAAACTAATCGCGCCCAAATGCGCCGATGCCGCCATCGACCGCGAATTCCGACGCCTCCTCAGCTTCCTCATCGGCACCCACCAAATCTGCCTCAGTCCCAACCCCGGCTAAACTCGGGAGGTATGTCGACCACGCACACAAATGAGAAGCCACTAATACGAACGTTCCCGGACGCGGTGCTTTATTACCTGGAACCCAACACGCTACCGGTACCCATCGAAGAAACCAGACGCCGCCTAATCAGCGAGGAGGAAAGATTTCAACAAGCCAGCCAAGCCACCGCACGGCTAAAGCAACTCATCGATACCGTCCGCAAACCCACCGTTCAACTTATCGACGATAGCTGGGTTTCCTGGGGGGCCCACAACACCCTGAAGCAAAAGATCAACCTGGACCCGGTCATTGCACTCAAAGCCTACCTGCTGTTCGACACGGGTTGGACCATGGAAGAAATCGTAGCCCTCGTCGAAAAAGACCCGGAAACCGCCTATTGGCTGGCGCGCAAAGACGCAGACGCACCGATCACCCGACTGCAACAAGCGGCGAACCACGATCCCCAATACGCCTACAACTTCGGGCTCAACGTCAATCACGCCAACAAAGGGATGGCGTTGGAAGCAACCACCAGCAGCCCCTACTACCACTTTCTCGCCCTTTCCAAAATCCGCGGAGACAACACGCTGGCCGAGGATTACCTCAAACACCTGGCGGCTTACGACCCCGAAGCCGCCTACACCTGGTTTCGCACCCGCCCCATCCCGGCCGCAGAACCCACCTACCCCGCAGTATTCGAAACGCTCCTGGAAAGCCCCAAGTGGTGCTACCTGCTGGCAGCCCACAAATGCGTAACCGCCAGCGAAGACCCCCACAGCGCCTGGCAACGCCTCCGCACCAGCGCCCTCCAAACCCCGCAATGGGCCTACCACTGGCTGCTCCTGATCGAACCCACCCTCACCCCCGCAACCCTCGCGTTAGTCGCCCGCCACCCCGGCTGGGCTTGTCAACTCCTGGCCGACCTTCCGGACACCACCAGTGACGCCATCGAACAACAGCGCAAGCACATCGCCCAAGTCTACAACCTGGTCAGAAACAACATTACCCAACTCGGGCTACCACCCTACACCGACCCGTTTGAACAAGCACTCAACGGCTGGATGAGCACAAAGTACGAGGAATGGAACAAGGACAAACCGGACACCAACGACAGCGCATAACAACGCCACCAGCCAGCCAAGGCTGCCGCCGCTGGCGGCACACCTGCCGAAGGAAAACAACCAAACCAGATGCAAAACCACGCGTCCAGCAGCACACCGACCACACTGCGCCCACTTTCCCACCACCGCACGCTTTGCCAGGCCCATCACAATTCCGAACCGGAGCACAACTGTTCGCCACCCACTTCCGGACGCAAAGCGCACCACCACGTCCGCCGCCGCGTTGATACCGGACACCCGCCGCGCACCCCAAACAACCTCAACTAAAACACCGCTAGACTACCACAAATCAAAAATTGCATGAAACTCACCGTAAACACCAAAGTCCTCGCCGAAGCCGTCCAGGCACTTAACACCATCATCGGCGGCAAAACCACCCTGCCCATCCTTAACTTCCTACGCCTGACTGCCGACGTTGGCGTTCTGCGCATAACCGCAACCAACCTGGAACAAACGCTCACCGTGAAACTCGCCGCCAACGTCGAAACAGCCGGAGCGGTAACGCTCCCGGCAAAGCAGCTGGCGGCCACCATGAAAACCGTGAGCGCCGAAGAAACCCACCTTGAGGAACAAGCCAACCTGCGGACCGAACTGATGATCGGACCAAGCCGCTTTGTGCTCAACGGCCTCGACCCCACGGAGTTCCCGAGCACGCCGCTGATTGCGGGCGAACAACAAACGGTCAACGCCCACGAACTAACCCTGGCTTTGAAATCCGTTGCCTTTGCTATGAGCGAAGATCAAAATCGCTTTATCCTCAACAGCGCCCTCTTTGAGTGTAATGACACCGATATCCACATCGTCGCCACAGACGGACGTCGGTTAGCGAAAAACCAGATCAAGGCGCAAAACTCGCTCCCCGCCCGAACCGCCATCATCCCGCGCAACACCATCAACGAAATCATTAAGATTTTCTCCGGCGGTGAAGCAATGACCATCAGCTTCGACCAGGAAAAAGTGGCCTTCGTTTCCAACCAATACGAACTCCTCAGCCGCCTGATCGACGGCACCTACCCCAACTACAAACAGGTCATTCCCAACGAAGAGCGGTTCTTCGCGGAGGTCCAACGCACCGAGTTCTCTGAAACAATTTTGCGCGCCGCCGTCGTCACCACCGACAAATCCAGCTCCGTCAAGCTCACCTTCACTCCCAACAACCTCCATCTCCACGCCCTCACCCCTGACCTGGGCGAGGTGGAAGACAACATTCCCTGCAAATTTAACGGCGAGCAGATCTCGATCGGGTTCAATCCGAACTACCTCAACGACCCGCTGAAGGTCCTGGTCCACGATACCATACGGATCGGCCTGAGCGACGAACTGAGCCCCGCCGTCATGCATGCCGACGATTACCTGTACGTCATCATGCCGATGCGGCTAACCTAGCAAAGCGACTTACACCTGCCCGAGCCGACGGCCCACCCGTCGGCTCGGGCATAAATGGCGCCGATGTTCCACTTCCTGCCCAACCACATCCGCCGCATCGAACCCACCGCGCCAACCTGGCAGCTTCTACTTTGCGCCCTCGGCGCCTGCCTGGGCCGAATCTGGCTGGAACACATCATCTACAACGACCGCGGTTACGGCTTTTACTACATTCACTACCTGTCGTGGCTATCCGCCACCATTGCCGGCCTCATCCTCATTACCCATTTCTGCCACAGCCTGCCCTTGCGCGCGGCAATCCGTTGGACCTTGTTGCTGACCCCCGTACTCTGTCTGGCACCGATCTTTGACTGGGTTCTTTGGCCGGTCCTGGGAAAACCCAAAATAGGCTACATGTACGAGGAACTCCTCTACGCCTACGGCACCTATTTTGGCCCCCTTGAACCCGGCCGCATATCCGCTGGGATGCGGCTGGAACTGTTCGCCATTCTTCTCACGCTAGCCGTCTTAACACGCGCCTACGGCCGTAGCTGGCTCAGAACCGTAGCCACCGTATGGGCAGCCTACAGCTGGTGTTTCTTGATGCTGGCCTTAACCGGCGTCGCCGCCGTGAGCGCCAAAATACTAGGGCTGGACTGGGACAAATCCGACTACCGCATAAACGCATTCGGCCTTTGCCACCTCCTGGCCCCAGCGCTAATCATCGGGGTCGCCCTGGCCCGGCACCCCAAAGAAACCAAGGCTGCCATCACTGGCATCCGCTTAAGCCGCACCCTGCTCTACCTGGGCATCGCCGCCATCGGCTTTGCCGCCACCAAACCCACTTACTCACTCCAAAGCATTTACCAAACCGGCATCGCCGCCGTCTGCCTGCTCCTCGCCTGGGCCGGGTCAGTCATCACCAACAACTGCCAGGACATCGCGGCGGACAAGCACCAGGATGAATACCGCCCAACCCTGGACACCGCCCTCAATCAGACCACCTACCAAATCCTGGGCATCGGCGCGTTGATCCTGGCCATCTACCTCGGCTGGGCCACCAACTCCAAACTCGGAGCCGCCACCACCGCCTTCGTATTGGCTTACGCCGCCTATTCCCTGCCGCCGCTAAAACTCAAGCGCCTCCCAGTAGCGTCTAAGTTTCTCATTGGCCTGGCGGGGCTGGCTGCCTACAACATCGGTCAATCCACCGAAGCCATCGGCTACATCCACTTTCCACAATTGATCGACGCCAGCGGCTACCCGCCGCTCTGTCCCAAACCCGTGGCCACTTATTTCATGGTGGTCTTTTCACTGGCCGCCAACGTCATTGATCTCAAAGACATCGCCGCCGACCGAAAAGCCGGCATCCACACCCTGGCAAACTCACTTCCCCCGCGGCTGAGCAAAGCGATCATCAGCCTCTTCCTCGTAGCCGCAAACCTCTGCGCCGTATTCGTTTTCCACCAGCCAGCCCTCCTGCCCGTCGCCCTCCTGATCAGCCTCTTCGTAGTCGCCCTCGTCTGCAAACCCAACTACAACGAGCGTTGGATACTTTGGGCGCTCGCGGCCAGTCACTGGATTCTCGCTTTTCGCGCCCTTAACCTGTTCTAAACCACCGCCACCCCTCCCACCATGCACAGCACCAAACACCTGCAAGCCTACACCCGCATCGGCACCAACCGCGCACAACCGCGGCTCTGGCTCGAAACCTCCCGCCTCACCTCCCTCGGTTTTATTCCGAAAACACCCCTGCGCCTCGAAATCAAACACAACCGCTTGGACATCACCGTCGCCAACACCAGCTTTTCCCAACACCACGTCTCCAGCCGAAGCACCCGCAGTGGCATCCGTCCAATCATCGACATCAATAACCGGCAGCTCCTCACCCACCTCCTCGATTACGATGCCATCCGGGTCGACGGCACCTACAACCGCCTATCGGTCTTACCCACCAATCGCGCGTTTTACATCGCCAACGCCCGTCAACTAAAACCACCGTTCAAAGTTCTCGAACTGTTCACCGGCGGCGGCACAATCAGCGGCGCCCTCGCCACCGATCCCCGCTTCACCCTCGTCGCCGGAGCCGAACTCGAAAACGACTACGCCGACATTTGGGAACAAGCGCATCCAGAAGCACGGCTCTTGCTCGGCGATATTCGGGACGCGCACAGCAGCGAAATCCCCCAACACGCCATCCTCGTCGCCGGCATCCCCTGCACCAGTCATTCCCTTCTCGGCCGCGCGAAAAAGAAGCTCGCCCAAAAACCCGAGGCCGGCGACAGCGGCGACCTGTTCATCCCCGTTTTAAACTGCATCCAAAGCCGGCCTCCCCTCGCGGTAATCCTGGAAAACGTCCCATCCTTCGCCAACAGCCTCGCGGGAATCCTCATTACCAAAACATTAACCAGCTTAGGCTACGGCATATTCCAAACCATACTAGAGCCCAACGAACAATGGAACGAGCCCTCAGACCGCCGCCGCTGGCTGCTGGTGGCAACGCTCAAAGGGACGTGCGTCATCCAAGCACCAAACCAGCCCAACCTCACCACAGTCAACGATTTAATCGACCCCCCCAACCCCGAGCAGGATAATGCCGATGTGCAACGCATAGCCAAAACCATCGCCGGCCGCATCGCTCACCACAAACGGCACCAAGCAGCCGGACATGGATTTGGGTTTACCGTCCTCGAAGGCCACGAGACCACCATTCCCGTCATCCCCAAGTCGTACCAAAAAATCAACATCGGCCCGTTCCTCAAAACCACGTTCGGCCTGCGCCTGCTCCGCCAACACGAGCTGGAGCGCATCCACGGGCACCAGGTACACACCCACAGCGCCTCGCTGGCAGCAGAAATCATCGGCCAGGGCGTCCTGCCTGGAATTTTCAAGTCCGTTTTCCACCAACTCGGCGATTTTCTCTGCAACCCAACACCACCGCCACCCACCCTCGTCACCCCACCAGCCGCCCAACCAGAGTTCAACCTCGAACTCGCGATTTAATCGCAATATTGAACACCGTCCACAATATAGCAACGCACACAGTTTAGCGGACAACGCAACGTCCGTTCTCGTTATCGTTACACTGTGGGCCAAACCTTAAAACCAACACCCGAACAAAAAGCCGTCCTCGACAGCAGCAAGCCGGCGCGCTTAACCATCGCCAACGCTGGAACCGGAAAAACTTTCCTCATGGCAATGGCCTACTGCCAGACGTACCTTGAAGAAGAAAAGAACTTCATCGCCCGCAATCCGCTGGCGGCAAAAGACGAGCAAGGCCACCTTACCGACCTCAAAGACATCGCCTGGTTAACCAAGCTGTTCGATCCCATCACTTTCACCCGCCGCGCAGCCGAAGAACTGGACGTACGCATACGCCGGTTCCTGAAGGAAAACGGCGTAGCTATTCCAACCCACCGCCCGTTCCGCGACAAAGAAATCCCCTGGCAACTCGGTCGCACGGTCGATTCCCGCATACAATCGATCTTTTTCCATCCCCTCTTCCGCAAAACCTTTCTCAAAAACAACCCGGACTGGTTCACCCGCACCACCGAACTGGCCGCCGTCCTACAACAGAACCCGCACGGCAGAACCTGGCTCGAAGAACAAAAACAGGCCGATGGCCATTACGCGGACGAATTTGGCTGGGCGCAAATCAAAGCCCTGGAAGTTTGGGGCTGTCAACTTTTCGGTGACGATCAGGACCTGCTTTGCGAACTGGTAGCGCTCGAGCACATGCACTGGAGCTGGGACAATATCACCAACCTAAAAGCCAAAGCCCACGCCGCCTTGCTCACCGCCACACTGGAGGAACTGCGGGCCGCACCGCAAAAAGGCGGCATCAAAGTCAAAGTCATCGAGCAACTGCGCAAAGTTACCAGTGGCGCCAATGCCCGTTTTGTCGAAGCTGAGACAAAGCTAGAGCAGGACCTCACCGAACTCCAGCCAGCCGCGCGACAAGCCCTCATCGAATATCTCCAGCCCTACCACCAAAAGAACCGGTTCCGCACCGAATTCATGACCGCCTACCAAGCCACGCGGAGCTTCGGATATGATCCGATCAAAACTCCCCAGCTACTAGGGGAGAGCAACATAATCAACCTGGTCGCCGAAATCGCCGAAACCAACGAAAAAGGACCCCTCACCCTCGACACCTTTGAACACCTGGTCACCACGCTCAAGCAGGCAAAAATGGACTTCGCCTGCTACGACTTCCCCGACTTCATCAACGCCGTCATTACCGAGTTCCAACGCAATCCCTTCCTGCTCGAAGCCAACAAAGCATTCCCCCGCTTGGGCCTGCGCCGGCGACACACCATAATCGACGAGGCTCAGGATAACGACACCGCCCAATGGCAATGGGTCGCCCACTTTGAAAAAGCCCTCGGTCCCGGCAACACCCTCTACGTGGTCGGCGATCCCGCACAGTCCATCTACGCCTACCGGGGCGCCAATCCCGACGGCCTCTCCGACCTCATCCGCCACGAGACCAATAGCATCTGGGACACCTACCACCTGTCGCACTCGTGGCGTAGCACCCCCGCAATTGTCGCGCTCGGCAACGAAATCATCGACCAACTCAGCGATTACTGCGACGACAAGCAACCCAGCCTCGCTGCCCACGACAACCTCAAAGGCACCATCCAAATCTGTCCTACTACCCACCCGACAACCGAAGCGGACTTGGTCATCGAACTCGCCACCCAGGCGCTCGCAGCCAAAGAATCCATCCTGTTTTTGCACCGCGCAAACGGCGATAAAACGCCCGCCTATCAAGCGCTCAAATCAAACCGTTTCCTCGAAAAGAAACTCGTGCGCTTCATGTCCGTCCACCAATCCAAAGGCCTGGAGGCCGACCGCGTCGCCCTGATCGGCTGCACCGCAGGAAAGTGGCCCGATCCGCGCGGAGACGAACAACAAGAAATCAACCTCTGGTACGTCGCCTGCACGCGAGCCCGACGCCACCTCACCATCATCACCCCCCTCAACCAGGACAAACTCGACAAGGAAGGCCAAATCGACACAAAACCGGCCGGCCCCACCCCGTTCATTGCCTGGCTCCCCTCCCTAACCAAGTTATGGACCGCAACCCAAACGCCCGCACACTGGCTTCAAACCGGACTCGACACCCATACCCAGGAAAGAGCAGAAAAATCCAGCGTCAAAGCCGCTCGCAGAAAGAAACTGCAGGCGCAGGCAGCCGCCGCCTTCAATTCCAAACCGGAACCAAAACCCGGCCAGCACCACATTTACTCGGTCGGAAAAACCAACCCCAAAGCAACCGCCGCCTGGATCAAAACCCGCTCCCAAACCGGCGACCAGCCCCAACCGGAATCCGGCGATATCCTCGAAAACAACCGGCCCCCACACCAAAACGAAACCAACCCCCTCCAACCGTTGTCCACCGAACAACGACGACTCCTCCACCAACTCCACTTCATCCGCAAACGCACGAGCCTCGTTATTCCTTTCCTCAGCAAAAAAGACGATTGGAACCTCGGCTTCAAATCCGGCTGGTGGACCAGGAATCCCATCACCAGCAAGTGGGAATTCACCGTCAGCTACTTAAGACTCGAAACCTGCCTCCAGGAAGAAAAGCATAACGCGCGTTGTACGGGTTTGGTTTCACCTTGAT
>SESF01025794.1_pt1 | contig 13230 bp, 10 predicted proteins | sample 3171521 | NCBI WGS metagenome assembly SESF01 (sample SAMN10866945, study PRJNA518727) | freshwater metagenome | biome: subpolar coniferous forest; feature: holomictic lake; material: water; isolation source: holomictic Lake 227, 6 m and 8 m depth | place: Canada: near Kenora, Ontario | collected...
GCTAACGTTTTCCTCGCGGTGGGGTGTAGGCTTCGGCTCCGGGTTCCGGGACTTCATCAAGGAGCTTTTTGACGATGTCGAGAGGGCTTAAGCCTTCGGAATCGGCGGCGAAATTCGTGAGGAGGCGGTGGCGCAGGACGGGCGGCGCGGCGCGGCGGATGTCGGCGCAACTCACATGGATGCGGCCTTCGAGGATGGCCATGGCTTTGGCGGCCAGGATGAGATACTGGCCGGCCCGGGGTCCCGCACCGGTGCTGACGTAGGTCTTGGTTACCTTAGGGGCGTCCGGGTTTTGGGGTCGCGTGGCGCCGACGAGCCGGGTGACGTATTTGATGACGTGATCGGAGACAGGCACTTTGCGGACAACCGCCTGGAGCTGAAGAACGTCGGCCTGGGTGAGGACCGCCTGGGGTTCAACTCGCTTACCACCGGTGGTGGCGCGGAGGATTTCCTCCTCCTCGTGCGGCAGCGGGTAGTCCACCCAGATATTGAACATAAAGCGGTCGAGCTGGGCCTCCGGGAGCGGGTAGGTGCCTTCCTGCTCGATGGGGTTTTGGGTGGCAAGCACGAAGAAGGGCTCTTCAAGGGTATAGGAAGTGTTGCCCGCGGTGACCATTTTCTCCTGCATCGCTTCCAGGAGCGCTGCCTGGGTCTTGGGCGGGGTGCGGTTGATCTCGTCGGCAAGCAGCAGGTTGCAGAAGATCGGGCCCCGAATGAACCGGAACTCTTTTTCACCGGTGGCGGAATTGGTCTCAAGGACGTCGGTGCCGATGATGTCGCCGGGCATGAGGTCGGGGGTGAACTGGACGCGCTTGAACTTCAGGTTAAGCACCTGGGCGATTGTGCGCACAGTGAGGGTTTTCGCCATGCCGGGCAGGCCGATGAGCAGGGCGTGCCCATTGGCGAGGATGCACATGAGGATCTGGTCGAGCACGTCGCTCTGCCCGACGATGACCTTGCCGACTTCCTGGCGAATGCGGTCGGCATTGGCGCGCATTCTCTCGACGAGGGCGAGTTCGGCGGCGCTGGCAACGACCGTGCCGTCCGCGTTCGTCGCGGGTTCCGGAGCGGAATCGCCGTCAAAAATGAAGCTGTTATCGCCAATCTTGACGAGGTCGCCCGGGGAAAGGAAAGCGGAGGTTACCCGGGAACCATTGTGCAGCGTGCCATTGGAGCTGCCCATATCGACAATGATCCAGTCCCCGTCCTCACAGCGGAGTTCGGCGTGGACGGCGGAGGTCATGTCATCTTCGAACGGGATGTCCACATCGTGAGCGCGTCCGAACGAGTAGCGCGGTTCCGTGAGGGTTAAGCGTTGGCCGGCCAAGGAGCCTTCTTGAAATTCGATGTCAGGCATAAAACGAAGTGTTTGAGATGCAGAGTCAGTGGGTGAGGTCGATGGTACCAAGTTCTTTGACCTGGTCTGCCACGCGAATTTGATTGAGCGCGGCACTGTGGTGATACGACGGCAGGACATGCTTGGGATTTGTCCAGACGGGATAAAGATCGCGGGCTCGGACAATCTGCCAGCCGGGACCAACATTCTTGAGAATCACGAGTTTAAAGGTGCGGCGGAAGTCGCTGTTGTGGACCTCAATGGAGTCTTTGTCGCGGTAGTAAGTGCAGAGGCAGCGTGCGCTGCTGGAGCGGCCCGTCAGGCCCTCGACCCGATGGATGAATTTCTTGGTGAAATACGGTTCGGATTTTTGAATTGTGGTCTCGATTTTAGCGAGGTCGTCCGAGGTGAGAGTGCTTGCGTCGCGGTTAAGCTGGAGTCCTTCATAGAAGGCGGCATCGTAGATGACGAGAAGATCGTATTTGCCGATGGGGAGGCCGGTGAACTGGAATGAATCACTTTTCGGACCGGTGATTTCGCCTAAATAGACTTCCTCGGGGTTATCGGCGGGAGTGGCGAGGATCTGCTCGATGGGCAGTTCGGGAGTGGAAATGCGTCCTTTGAGACCGCCGGTGTGCGCGGGATCGGGCTTTGTGTAAAGCCGGGAACGCTCAGGGGGGCCGTCGGCTGAGGGAATTTGTTTTTTGAAACGCTCCAGGCCGGGGGTATCCTCGCAAAAGGCGGTAGCGGTGAGCAGGAGGGCGGCAAGGAGAATGCGAATGGCCATGAGGGGAACTAATGAGAGGGGGTTCGGGCAGCGGAGAGGAAGCGCTCCAACTCTTCAGCAACTGGATGGAATTTGAGGCGGCCTTTTACTTTCTCGATTGTCTCGATAATCGATGGTGATGGCGGCTCCTTCGATCCCTGGACGCAGGAGATAAGCACGGACGCTGCCGCAGGCAGGAAGCTTGAGGCATCGATCTCCCGGCAGTAGGCTTCGAGCATCAGCCGGGCACGTTTCCAGTCCCCCATTTTAATGTAGAGGGCCGATTCCCGAATGATGTAGTCGCTGCTGATCTTGCTCAGTGGAAATTCAATCTCCCAAGCGAGGAGTGCCTGGCGGGCTTCCGGGAGAAAGTTGTCTTCGATCAAAGTGCGGACGTTTTCCGAATAGGAAACTTCCTGAAGCGCGCCGCGTTTTTGGTCGGCTCCAGACCCGGTCGGCTGTGAGAGGGCTCCGGGAAAGAGCGGCTTGGGGGCCTCGGGCGCAATAAATGCCGTGGCGTTGCGCCTGGCGCGGGCGCGCTTCTGAACGTCCGCGTAAAAAGAAGTGGCTTTATTGAGGTCCCCTTGCAGGAGCGCGAGGTCGCCAAGACGGATCTTGGCGCGTTCAGCGGATTCGCCGGACAAGTCGGCCACCGAGGTGAGGACTTGCTCGGCTTGCTTGCGGTCTTCAAGGCTAAAAAGCAGCAACTCGCCTTCGCGCAGGATCAGCTCATTCGTGCGGGCAACCGAGGGCGCACTGGATTTGAATTGCCGCAGCCACTGGAGCGCTTCGCTGGGTTTCTGGCGCTGCATCAGGTCAAGCAGGGTATCCTGTAAAGCACCAAGCTGGGAGGGGTTGATTCTCTTCAGGCCGTCCAGGTGATTGGTGAAAAGTTGCATCAGGATGGCCTCGTCCGAGCCGCCGTCAGCAGTGCGCATCAGATTGTTCCACCACGCATTGCTCCAGCCGGCGACCGGATCAGGGCTGCGCGGGAGGCCTTTGAGCACCGTGCTGAGGACTTTCCGGTAAGCCTCGCGGGTTTCGAATTTATCGAGACTGGTTTTTTTGGTGCTGAAACTAAAGAACGGAACGACGCAGGTTGATGAACCGCGCGCGGATTTGGCGGTGAGCGTGGCGGTGTTTTCAGTAAAACCGGGGAAAAGCCACTGCACCTTGTCTCCTTCGGCCACAGCCCCCTTGGAGATCGCCCAAGTGTAAGTTGTGTCGGCGGATTGGCCGGCGGTCACCGCGTTTAGGTCATAGATGATCAGGGGTTCCTCATCTTCAAACCAGTAGCAGGCCCCGGGAGTGGCCGTGGCGATGGCCACCGGAGTGCCGTTCTTTGCTTCGACTGATGTGAGTTCGCAGGCGCCGGAGCGGACGATTTCCGAGTTCGCGATCACGCGGGCATCTGCATCCCTGGCCTTGATTTTCTCAGAAGGCGGACGCCAAGCCAGATACATAAGTCCTCTGAAATTTTTGTCATCGGCGTAGGGACCTGTCCCCCCCGCGGTCTGGAATATTTCCACGCGGTGGAGACCCTTGGTTAAATTGACCGAAGCGCCGGTTCCGCCCCAATGCTTAGAGCGCTCCTTGGGATCGATCTTGTCACCATCGATCAAGACTTTGCATTGGCCGTCGAAAGTAAAGGGCGCAATCCAATAGTTGCCAGCCTCGGCGGCCTCCACGTAAGAGAGAAAATAAAACGCGCCGGGGCGCGGCCGGCCGGTAAGGTCGCCTCCGATGCTCAAGGGTGCCCGGTTGACACCTGTGTGGGACCTGGCGCTAACGGAAGGCTCGACATGCCCCAAACTGCCCAAGGTTTGGGCTGCCCCGATGCTTTCGGTGTAGGGCTGGGTGCAGAGGATGGCGCTCGGCGTGATCCCGGACTTCGGATTCCACAGTTGGGGCAGGCGGTTGGTCTGCACGTAAACATACACCGCCTGCGCCGGGCCGCCGGGAGCGGCAAAGACCATCGAGAAGCCGCTCTCCTCATTATGCCACAGGAGGTAGCTTGGGATGACTTTGCCGGCCAACGTTGTAACGGTCATGGAGGGAACGGCGCCGTGGAGGATGTCGGCAACCGGCAGGTGGACGAAATAGCCTGCGCTCGGATGCGACGGGTTGTCCACGAGTTCCAGCTTGTAGCGATACACGGAATCCGCCACGTGCCACTCGTCGGCAGCTTGAAGCCCCGGGATAATAGCGCAGAAACAAAAACACAACCACGCCAGAACGCGCTTGGCGGTGCTGTGTTCGATCATGAAAAACAGGCGGCGCAAACAGCCCTTTACTTCGAGCCAGAGCGCTCTTCCTTAATTTTGGTGACGAGGACCGGCGGTTGCGGCGGTTTTTTTGCCTCGGTGCGGGACATCGGCGTCGCCGGGCAGCAGCAGCAGGCCAAAACGGTTTCGGCAGACGAGGCAACCCGCGGCGGGGCCGGGGGTTTTTTAAGTTCGCGAGGGGGCGGGACAAAGCCGGGCTCCCCGGTGCCGTCCCCTGCCAGGAGGGTGCCAGTGCAGAAGGTGGCCGCAAGGGCGGCACGAAGCGCTTGTTTTACGGTGGCGTTTTTCATTCTTATTACCTTTTGTCTGTAACGTAAGTTCTGGGGATCCTCATTTGGGGGGCGTTGCGCCGCTACTATGCGGGCTGCATTTTTTCTCCAAGCGGCCAAAAAAGCAAACTTATTTTATTAAGTTTCTTGCTGGGAAATTGCTGCACTGCTATTTTCAAAACTCAGTAATCTCCTACGCCCCTTCTCTCTCCCTAAAACACGCAAATCCATCTCCATGTCCCATTTCCCCCCGAAACCGTTGAAGGCGCTCTGCGCCGGGTTGGTTCCTGACCGGCGGTATGCGAGGCTTTTTTTGCTCTGGGTGATTTTTCACGCACCGTTCCTCTTGCAGCGATCAGTGGCACAGAGCGGTCGGGATCTCTATGGCGAGGACGTCTATTGGAACGCCACGCCCAATGACGTCAATAATCTGCTCAAGACCATGAAGGACCAGACGGATGCCAATTTCCAGATGGACATCCGGCCAATGGCAGAGGTAAGCGACGATCCGGAGAAAAATCCGGTGCTCTTCCGTTCGGGGCACTATCACTTTTCATACACGCCGAGGGAGCGCGAGAAGCTGCGGAAATACCTGCTCGCGGGGGGCATGATCATTTACAACACGGGGCTGGGCTCGAAGCCGTTTTACGATTCGGTGGTGGAGGAACTGAAGCAGATCTTTCCGGAGCAGCCGCTGCAAAAGCTGGCGCCAGACCACCCTATTTTTCATTCGCACTTCGATCTGGATCGGGTCGAATACACGAAGGCGGTGGCGGCGTCGGGCTACCGTGGGAATGAGCCGTGGTTTGACGGGATCGAGGTCAACTGCCGGGTGGTGGCGCTGGTCTCGCGCTGGTGCATGGCGGTGGGATGGCAGGGGGATGTAAAGGAAGAGTGGCAGGCCTACAAGCCGGAGTCGGCTTTCCGGCTGGGAGTAAACATCCTCACCTACGCCTCGGCGATGAGGGCCTGGGCAAAGAACGCGGCGCAGTCGATGACGTTCGTGGACAAATTGAAATCTTACTCGGACACGGTCTCGGTGGCGCAGGTGCGGTATGACGGGATCTGGAAGACCCGGCACGCGGGACTTTCGGTGATGCTCCAGACCTTCAATGCCCGCACCGGCATCCCCGTGAAATTCGGCCTCAAGGAACTGCGGCTGACGGACCCGGAAATCTTCAACTGCCCGGTAATCTACATGACCGGCCATGAGGCGTTTCAACTTTCGTCGGAAGAAAAAGGCGCGCTCAAGAAATATCTGGAAAATGGAGGATTTCTTTTCGCTGAGGCATGCTGCGGGCGGAAGGGCTTCGACCTCTCTTTCCGCGAGCTGATCCACTCAATAATGCCGGACAAGCCACTGATGCGCATTCCGGTGACGGCGCCCCTTTTCAAAGAGCCGAACAATATCGCCATGGTCGGTGTCACCCCTGCGCTGATGCAGGAGACCGGTCAGGCGGGGATGGAGCCGACGCTGCTCGGGATCGAGATCAACGCAAATTATGGGGTGATCTACAGTCCGTTTGGCCTGGCTGGGGGATGGGAAATGAGCCAGTCGCCGTATGCTCGTGGAGTCAATGACGTGAGCGCCATCCAGATCGGGCAAAATGTAATGTCGTATTCTGTCACCCATTAAACATGAAGATGATCCGACACACATTCCTTCTGATGGCGCTGGGGCTTGCACTCGCTTCCGGCGCGGGCGCGGCAACTTTCAATGGCAACGAATTTGCGCTCGCCTACACGGAAGCGAAAACTCCGGCAGCCAAAGCAACCGTGCTCAAGGATGCGCAGGGGCAGCCGCACTTTTTCCGCTATCTCCAGATCATGGAGATGCAACCGGTGACAGAAGAAGGCCGCGAAGGGTTGCGGATCACGGCGTTTGAGCCGAGTTCATATCTGGATGTAAAATTCACCGTGACGATGCCGGTTTCGCTTTCCCTGCTGCGCGAAGAACCGGTCTCGAAAGTAGGCGATGCCATCGCAGTGACGGGCCGTTTGACAGGGATCGAGCCGGGAAAGAATGCCATTCTCTTGGATAGCCCGATCGTGCGGCACAAGGACCGGCGGAGCCCAGCGGTTGGCAAGGAACTGCTCGCAGATGTGAATCAGGGGGCTATCGTTTACAGCTACACCGAGGGGCCCCGGCCGGTGCTTGTGGAAGGCCGCGACCGCGATCTTCTGGCGAATCGCGACCGGGTGCTGGCGGAAGGCGGGCCGAAGGCATGGGCGGAGTTTTTAGAGAAAGAGGTCGCAAAACGGAAGGCGCAGCGCGCCGCAGCGGCGGCAGCGGCGAAGGAGGCTGGAGCACGGTGAAGAGCGTGCAGCCGAGAGGTTGGTTGCGGTTCCTGCTCGTCCTCTGGATGGCCTGCGGTTTGAGCTTCACCGCGAGGGCGGCGGACGAAGATGCGCTCCTGACCGTGTGGAAGCAGCACATGGAAACGCCAGAAGATCACGAGGCGGCTATCAAGGTTTGTCGGGATTTCGCGACAACGCATGCGGGCGATCCGCTGTTGCCGATCGTGCGGGGACTGGAGGCGTGGCACCTACTGCGCACCGGTCACCGGGTCGAGGCGCTGCAAATGATGGCGGCGGGTTTGGACGCACCGCCGGGGCCGCTGACCGATGGGGTGCGCCGGTTGGCGCAGGCCTGGATGACCCGGGCGGACCGCGACCAGGCAGCCGGTGCGCTGCAGAGCTATTACCGCAAGCACGTTGCTTATCCGAAAACGCTCGAACAATTACCGGCGGAGGGACGGCCCCCGCTCAGCGACCGATTCAGCGAGCCGTGGGATTATAAGTTGACGGGGTTTTCGAAGGTGCCGGGATTTAGCGATCAGAAGTATTCCTTGCAGAGCGCGCGATTGGGGGACCTGTCTGATTTCAAGGGAGCCCTGGCGTTGCCTTATGCGGCACGCATCGTGGCAATGCCCCAGCAGGTGATCGCAGCGCCGGGCAACACCCAGGCCGTGAAGTTCAATATCGCAGGGAAACCGGTGGTGCTCGGCGTGGGGTTGGCGTCAGGCGACCTCCATCTCGCCTTTGCCGGGTCAAAAATCGTGGTGGTGTGCGATTACGCGCACTGGAAAATTTTTCCTCGTCCCTAATGGCTGCCGAACCGCAATCGAAAGCAAAGGTCCGGGCGAAGCCGCCTGAAAAAGAGGGCATTGCCGCGTTCCTGAACCCTGCTGAGATGCACAAGCTCGGGCGGTTGTTGCTCCTGTCGCGATATACCGTCGAAGGAAATCTCGCCGGGGCGCATCGCAGTCCGCTGCGCGGGCCGAGTTCGGAGTTTGCGGACCACAAATCCTACGGCCAGGGGGACGAAACCAAGCATATCGACTGGCGGGTGCTGGCGCGGACGGACAAGTATTTCATCAAGCGGTACGAGGACGAGACGAACCTTCGGGTTTACATCGCTCTGGATCGGAGTTCGTCGATGGCCTACAGCTCGGGCCACGGCCCGACGAAGTTTCAGTTTGCGTGCCGTTTCGCGGCGGCGTTGGGCTACGTGATCGTCAAGGCGCGCGATTCCGTGGGCCTCTATCTCTATTCCGGCAAGGTGGATTTGCGGCTGGAATCCGCGAATTCCTTTCAGCATCTCAACAACATGCTCAAGCATGTTCAGGCGAATCCGCCGGGCACCGGCGGCGGTTCGGGCATCGCGGAAACGCTGCACGAAATCGCGGGGACGGTGCGGCAGCGCGCGCTTGTCGTGGTGATCTCGGACCTGCTTGGCGACGAAGCCGCGGTGACCAAGGCGCTCGCGCATCTGCGCAAGCAGCGGCATGACGTTCTCGTTTTTCAGACGCTCGATCCGGCGGAAATCGACCTGACGTTCAAGAAAGCCTGCGAGCTGCGCGATCTTGAAACCGGCGAACATCTCCTGGTGAATCCGCGCGGGATCGTTGCGGAGTATCGGAAGATTTTTGGCGCATTTTTGGAACAATACAAGAAAGTCTGCGCCGGGATGAATATCGACTATCGGCTGGTGCGCACGGATCAGCCGCTTGAAACCTTTGTGCGTGCTTATCTCGAGGAGCGCCGCCGCTGCTCCAAGTAAAGACACCCCCATGTTTCTTTACCCCCTCTTTCTCATAGCCGCGGGACTCGGCGCATCGGTGCCGCTGATTCTGCATCTCATGCAGAACAAGCGCAAGGAGGTGCATGCTTTCCCGACGATCCGCTTTCTCAAGATGGCGGAGAAATCGTCCTCGAGGAAGATCCGGATGGAGAACTTCCTGCTTTGGATTCTGCGCACGCTGATCATGGCGCTGCTTGGAATGGCCTTTGCGATGCCGATGATCCGCAAGAGCGGGCTGGGCTGGCTTGGCAATGCGCCTCGCGACGTGGCCATTGTGCTCGATGCCTCCTACAGCATGGGCTACCGCTCGGAGCGCGGCTCGGTGTGGGACAAAGGCATCGAGGCGGCGACGACGATCATCAACGGCCTGAGCGACCGGGACCGGTTCTGCCTCTTTCTCGCCCGCGACCAGCCAGAAACGCTGGTGGCGGAGCCGATTGCGAACAAACAGGACGGGCTCAGCCGTCTGCGCGCCTTGCAGCCGGGACAGAGCAGTTCGCGACTTGGGCCGGCGATCGCCGCCGGAATGCGGGCGCTGCTCAAAGCGGACGCTCACCGCGAACGGGAGATCCACATCATTACGGACAATCAGGCCCTGGCCTGGCAAAGCCTGACGACGGAGAAGGTGGAGATCGATCAGAAAACGGCGGTCTTTGTCTCGCTGCTCGGCGTGCCTGCGCCGGAGAACGCGGGCGTGGCCTCGGTGGAACTCGATCCGCCGGTGGCGCGCAAGGGCGCGGAAGTGAAACTGACCGCGAAGATGCTGCGCACCGGACCGACAGCGGAAACGGTGGCGACCCTTTTCATCGACGAAAAAGAGGCCGGGCGGCGCTCGTTCAACGCCGGCGATCCCGATTCGGCATCACAGAGCTTTACGATCCCGCCGCTGCCGGTCGGGATCCACACCGGACGCATCCAGACGCCTGAAGACAATCTGCTGATCGACAATGACTTCTATTTTCTGATCCGGGTTCAGGACGAAATGCCCTCGCTGGTCGTCGGGAGCGAAAGCGAAACGCTGTTTTTGCGGACGGCGCTTCGGGCCGGCTTGGGGCGCCAAACGACCATGGCGGCGACCAAGCCCGAGAAGCTCACGGAAATACCGCTCTCTCCCTACGCATGCGTCTTTCTCTGCAATGCCCTGCCGCTTTCCGGACAGGCGATCACGGCGCTGGAAGATTATGTCAAAACGGGCGGGGTGCTCGTGCTGTTTCCGGGAATGACCGCGCCGCCCGACTCATACAAAGCCTGGAATTGCCTGCCGGGCGTTCCGGCCGCGATCAACGAGATGCCGCTCTCTCAGCGCAACTGCACGCTCACCTGGGATCTGCCGCAGCATCTCCTCGTGCGCTCGCTACGTGAAGGGGTTGCCGTTCCAGCGCTGGCCGTCCGGCGCCGAATCGAGTGGACGACGTTGCACGATTCCGCGCAGCGGATTATCTCCATGGGCGCAAACCAGCCCTTCCTGGTTGAACGCCAGTTCGGTGAAGGACGCGTGCTCATGTTCGCCGTTTCCGCAGACCGCACCTGGAGCGATTTCCCCCTCTCCCCATTTTTCCTGCCGCTGCTGCTCCAGTGCGCGGATTACGGGGCCGGAGTCGGGGCAAAGTCGCCGTTCTTGTGGGCCACCGATTCGGTTTCGCTCAGCGACCGCTTTCCCGAACTCAAGAGCACGCCAACGCTGACAGGGCCGGATGGAAAGCCGGTGCCGATCCGCAGCGCCGCCGTGCAGGGCAGGACAGTGCTCAATGCCGAAAACGTGACGACCCCCGGCATCTACATGCTTTCTGCCGCCGAGCAGCCGGAATCCAAACCGGCGCTCGCGGTGAACCTGGCGCGCGAGGAGTCGGACCTCACTCCCATTGACGCCAAGGTGATCCCGAAATGGCTTGGCGTGGATCACGCGAACGTGGCGCTGGATCTGCCGATGTTGCGCCAGCAGATCGACGAACAACGGTTCGGGCGCACCTATGGCGAACACCTGCTCTGGCTCGCCTTCATCCTCGCGGCGATCGAATTCACCTACGCCAACTCGCTGATGAGAAAATCCGGCCCGCCGAAAGTGAGCATCGATGCCGCGGGCCATGTAAGCACACACGCCCGCGACGCCTCCACCCCATGACGGTTTACGAACATACATTTCCCGCTTGGTACATCGTCGCCGTGCTGATCGCAGCGCTGCTCTTCGGTGCGCTCTCGGCGTGGAAATATCTGCCGCGGCGGCTGGCTATTGTGGGACTCTTTGCGCTCTTTTGGATCGCCATGCTCGGCATGGGGTGGTGCCTTCTGATGCCGGGGAAAAAGACCGAGGTCACACAATTGAGGAAGCCGCGGTTTCTCGTCGCGCTGGATACTTCGCAAAGCATGGGGCTGACGCCTTCCAAAGAGGTGCCCCGCCGTTGGGACGTGGCCCAGGAGGCGCTAAAACAACCGTGGCTGAAAGCAATGGCCGGCGAGTGCGATGTCGAGATTTACCCCTTCTCCTCCGAGGTGAAGGAAAGCCTTCCCTTGTCTAAAGTGTCGGAGATCAAGCTCGAAGGCACCGCCACGCGGTTGCGCGATGCGCTGAAAAAAATCACCGAACGCTCCACCGGCCTGAATGTCGCGGGCATGCTCTTGCTCAGCGATGGCGCGGACACGCGCGAAGCCCTGGATGACTGGGCTGCCGCCGAGCGGCCTTTTCCCATTTACACAATGCGCCTTGAGCCGGCGGGCGGCTGGCAGAAGGATCCGGATCTGCGCATCGACGCCGTGACGACTGCACGGCGCGTGACGGTCGGCTGGAAATCGGAGTTCAAAGTGAAGGTTTCCGGACAGGGCACCCGCGGCGCTCCCGTCACAGTGCAAGTCTTTGAAAACGGCGAGTTGCGCGCCGAGAAGCCGACGCAGATTCCAGACGAAGGCGGCGAACGGGAACTGGTTTTCGAATTCGAGCATCCGAAGATTGGCGTCAGTTCGTATCGCGTAGCCGTGCCGCCGCTGCCAGGCGAGAAGGCTAAGGGCGATAACGAATACGAGGTCAAAGTGGACGTGGTGGACGCCCGCAGCCGGCTTCTCTACGTGGAGGGCATCCCGCGCTGGGAATACAAATTCCTGCGCCGCACGCTGCTCGCTGAAACGCAGATCTCCCCGGTGATTTTCTTCACCGGCGCGAATGGTGTTCCGGTGGGGGGCACCCCCGTGGGAAATTTCACCCCCAACCTGATGCCGCAGCAGTTGGCGTTGTTCAAAATCGTCATGCTCGGGAATCTCGATGCCAAGGAACTCGGAAGCGAGCGGGCCAAAAACCTGGCGAAATTTGTGGAGGATGGAGGCAGCCTCATCCTTCTCGGCGGCTCCAAGGCCTGGACCGCCGACGGCCTCCTGCAAACCGCTCTCGGCAAGACGCTGCCCGTGCATGGCACCGACGTGAAAGTCGTCGAAGGCGCCAAGCCTTTCCCGGTCCGGCTCAGCGACTCGGCCGCCGGGCACCCCGCCTTTGCCGGCGACGCAGCGCTCTGGCAGTCCATTCCCCCTGTGCTCTCGCTCTTCACCGGCTTCACGCTCTCGCCCGGCGCGGAGGCGCTGGTCACCGCCGCGACCCCGGAGGGGCCGCAGCCCATCGTGGTGACGCAGCGCTTTGGCCAGGGCAAAGTAACCGCCATTCTGACCGACTCGCTCTGGCGCTGGCAACTCGGGCCGGAGGCCGGCAAAACCAAACCATACGACCGCTTTTGGAAACAGCTCATCTCCTGGCTCCTCCCCCGCGAGGAGTCGCAGAAAGGGATGAACATGGAGGTCTTCGCCAGCCGCGACCAACTCTTCCTCGGGGAAACCGTGGACCTGCACGCGCGAATGGGCGGCGAGCCCCCCCCGAGAGTGGAAGCCGTGCAAGCGCGTGTCACGCTGCCGGACAAGCGCGAGGTGCCTTACAGCATGGCCCCGCAACTCGTCACCCTTCCATCCGGCAAGACTTTCCCAGGCTTCGGCCTTCCTTTTGTGGCCAATGAACCGGGGCTCTACTCTGTGGTCGCGACGACCCAGGTGAAGGGCCAGCCTGTGAACAGCGAACCCGCTAGCTTTTTTGTAAAACCATACTCGCCAGAAACCGTGCCACGTCCGGCGCGGGTCGAAGTCCTCCAGACCCTCTCGAAAGTGAGCGGCGGCGCGTTTTATGAAACCCTCGACGCCGCAAGCAAGGGCCTTTCAACCCTCAAGCTCCACGCCATCGAGGAAAAGAATGCGGACTACCACACCCTCTGGCGGGACTGGCGGGTTGTGGCGCTTTTGATGACCCTGTTCGCCGCCTCCTGGATCATCCGCAAGCTACAAAACTTGCCCTAAAGCGTGACCCCTATGCCTCCGGGTTGCTTATGGCTTGGAACACCTTTGCCCTACAGCGTCCCTCGGGATCCCGGCCGAAGTTCTGATCGGCGAAGCCCACGGATAATCTCCCGATGTCTTCCCGTTAATCCCCGAACTCCGAAGCCCTCTCTGAAAACAACACACAA
>SESF01021285.1_pt1 | contig 13227 bp, 5 predicted proteins | sample 3171521 | NCBI WGS metagenome assembly SESF01 (sample SAMN10866945, study PRJNA518727) | freshwater metagenome | biome: subpolar coniferous forest; feature: holomictic lake; material: water; isolation source: holomictic Lake 227, 6 m and 8 m depth | place: Canada: near Kenora, Ontario | collected...
CAACGGATTCGGGAAAGGGAGTGCCTTCGACGCCGAAGAAGAGCTGGGACTTGGCCGCGGCGAGCGCGGCGCGGTCGCGGTAGAAGTCGAGGCCGACCTTCAGCACGTCGAAGTCGCCTGACTTCAGGAGCGGCCAATAAACCAGGCGCTGGTTTTGGGCCAGGAACATGCAATCCCACCAGGCCCGCTCATCCGGGCTGGGGCCGCCCGCACCGAAGGCGGTGACGTTTGGGAGCGGATTGTCGAACGTGAAGAAGCCGCCGTTGAAGAGCGTGGGCGCCCGGCCGGTGCGATTACAGGCCAGCAGGTAGCGGAACAACTGGTAATTGCGGCCGGTCTGCCAGGCGGGGTCATCGGTCTTGGCCCCGGGATTAATCGCAATGAAGCTGCGTTTCCAGAATTCCCGCCACCACGCCGCCGTGCGGGCAAAGTCCGCCGCACCCGTCGCGCGCGTCGCCTGTTCCAGCGTGTCGAGTTCGCTTTTCCAGGCCGCCTCGGATGCGTCCTGCTCGACGCGCAGCAGCACGCGCAGATCCAGCTTCCTCACCGGCGCAGCCGATTTCGCCTTCCACGCTTGGTAGGGAGTCTTCATGTAGAGCCCGTTACTGGTGCCATCTGGAACGAGCCCGTCGGCCACAATGCGCCCACCGAGGGTGAGATGCTTCAGTGGGTCGGAAATCTTGTCGGCGATTGCCGCCAGGCCTTGCTGCTGGATCTTGGCCAGCCGCAGATCCCGGGCCGGATCCAGACGATAACACCACTGCAGACCGCCGTTTATCGGCTTGGCCTGAAACCGCCACGACTCGTAGGCCACGGTTGCCACTACTGGCGCACCGGCTGCCAAGTCGATATGGACGACCGGCTTGAAGGCATCCACCCAGAGCCTGAGCGCGGCGGGCTTGCCATCGGGCAGCTCCCCGGAGATGCGGATGCAGCTTTCGGACAGATTGAGCTCCTGGTGGAATTTCCGCCTGAACGGCGAAGGCGCCAGGCTCAGCCGCACCCGGCCAAGCTTCACCAACTGGCCATTCTCGATGAAGCTGTCGGGATGTCCGAGGTAGAACAGCAGGTCGTCGCCTTCGACCCAGACGTTGAGGCCCACATTGCCGCCGCCCAGCGGCATCGAACCGACGCTGTTCGTGCTGGGAGAATCCCAGATGAGGTTGTAGCGGGTGAGTTCGGCTTTGAGGCTGGAAGCTGCTGATGCCTCGGGCAGGCAGAGCAAGAAAGCGGCGAACGAGGCAAGCAGCCTGCTGATGAGAGTACCGAGGCAAGCGCGAACAATGTTCCGTGTAGTGGGTGCAGTTGTTTTCATACGAAGATCAGCGGCCTTACTCTACCGTCGACACCCGCATGCTTAGGAAGTCCGCGGCTAACGGGTGATTTGGATCGCGCTGCAGGACGATCTTAAGGAGCGCCAGGGCTTTGGACCTGCGCCCCAGTCCCAGATGCGCCTGCGCTTGCAGAAACAGGGCGGTGGTCTCTTGCCGAAACTGCAAATCGTCCTCGAAGAGCAGCATCGTGGGCAATGACGTGGCAAAGTAGTCAATCTGGGCGGGCGCCTTCTGGAGCTGTTGCGCGTAGGCGAGCAGGCCACCCAGGAGCTTCCTGGCTTGGGCCTTCCGGCCGAGGCGTTCCCAGGACAATGCGGAGTAGTAGGTCATTTCGCTGAAGGACCGCACGGTCATTTCCTGGAAGTCGCCCTTGAAGGTTGCGGCCGCGAGCCAGTGCCGGCGGGCGGTCGGGTCATCGCGCAGCCCGGCGCAGGCGCAGCCGAGCCAGTAATGAATGTCGCTCTGGTTGGCGAGCAGATGTTTGGCTTCGCTGAGATTCCGCGGCGCGGCCATCGCCTGTTCAAAGTGGGCGCGCGCTTTGGCGAAGTCCCTCTGCACGAGCGCGGCGCGGCCCAGCGCGAGTTGGGCGCGGACGTGCTGGCCGAGCGCTCCGCCTTCTCCGCCTTCCCACGGTTGGAATTGCCGGCTGCCGAGCAGTTGCACCGCATCCTCGTGCCGGCCGGTCTGGTTGTAGAGCGCGCACAGTTCCACGCTTAGGTCGTCGCGCTGCTGGACCTGGTCGAGGCGCTGCTCCAGTTCACGGAGGCGCTTCCGCGGCGGTATCGCGAGGCGTTTCCAAAGCTGGTCACGCTCGTAGAGCAGCCGCGCGTCGCCTGGGTTCGCACGGACGGCTTTGTCATAGGCGGCCCGCGCCTGCCGGGCGTTATGGCGCACGTTGAAGTAGCCAATGCCCAGATTGCGCCAGACCGTGGAGAATCGGCCGTCGAGCTTCGCACTCCGCTCCCACAGGCGGATGGCTTCGCTTTGGCGGCGCCGGTCATAGAGCAAATTGCCCAGGTAATACGGGGCGCGGGCGTCCTGTGGTTTGGCGCGCATCGCCGCTTCCAGAATGGCGATTTCTTCCAGGCGCGCCGGGAAACAATAATCCGGCGGAAGCGCGGCCGCCTGCTGGAAATGGCTGAGCGCGGCTTCGGCATGGCCGAGCTTTTCGTGCAGCCAGCCGAGCGCGTAGCGAACCAGCGGCAATGCGCCCCAGTTCGGGTCCAATGCCGTTGAATTAAGCTGTCGGCGAGCAACGAGCCTCCTCTCCCCTGCCCGCTCCTCCAGCGGAGGAGAGGGAGGCGGTGTTGAAGCGCTCGACAACTCCCTTGATTCAAGGTGTTTGCAGCCTGGGTCGGGGGAATCGTGCGTCCCAGCGGCAGCGGATTTCAATAGGTCGATCGCCTCCTCAAACAAACCGGCGCGCGCGTAATCGTGCGCGAGGTCGAGTTGCACTTGGAGATCACAATTCAACGGCCCACCGCTGATTTGCCGCGCCCACCAGTCGAGCGGATCCAGCGCGAGGGTTTCGCGCAGGAGAGCCTCGACTTCCGGCTTGCGGGCAAGTCTTTGCAGCACGAGCGCCTTGAGATTTCGGGCTCGCAGGTTCTGGGTGTCAAAGCGCAGCGAGCGATCCAGATGGTCCAGGGCCGCGCTCCAATTCTTTCGCGCGCAATCCATCTCCGCCAGCGCGTGGAAGCCCGCCCCAGCCCATGCCTGGTTCCACGTCGCCTTGTAGAGCGCCGCGTAGGCGTCTTCCTCGCTGCCGAGAAAGCGCAGGCACTGCCCGAGATTGTAATAGACCTCGCCATCATACGGATTGGGATTGCGGCGTGTGAGCCGCTCGATAGCCCGGCGGAAATAGCCTTCGGCCTGGGCAAACTCGCCGCGGTGCAGATGCCATCGGCCCATCGCGTTGTTGCAACGGGCGTCGAGCGGGTCGCGGCGCAGGGCTTCCTGCCAATAAAGGGCGGGCGAACGGGTGGCGTGGCGGTATTGTTCGAGATGCAGGCCGGTGAGGTAAAGCTCATCCGCGCTCGCAACGTCCGCCGGGACCGGAGGTTCGCTGGCGGGCGGAGGAACTTCGTCTCTCTCGGGTATCCGGGGCCGGTAGGAAATCAGTTCGCGTCCGACCTTGTCGCTCACCTGGACGAGTAAATCGGTTTGGACGACGCCGTTGGGCAATTTGATGCGCTCGACGAGCGGTTTGGCGGGTGTGAGGTCGCGCACAAAGCGGGCGATTTGCCTGCCTTTTGCCGTGAGCGTAGCGACGACCTTTGGCCGGTTGCACGTGACGGCAATGCCCAGTTGCAGGGCGTTTCTGCCGCCTGATGGCGGTATTCCGACGCTGATGGCGACATCTAGATTTGCGCGGTGCGCCGGACCAATCTTCTGAATCGGATACCAATACTGACTCCACGTCTTGGTTTCACCGGGCTGAAGGAAACTGAAATCGGGCTGGTTGTCGGTATAGACCCCGGCCATGATCTCGATGTAGGGGCTGAACTCTCCGCGCGGGTCCGGGTCGGTGAGGTTGCGGTCCCACGCGTAGCCGAACTCGTGATTGCCCCAGGTCCACTGCTTCTTGCCGGGCGAAATGTGGTGATTAGCAACGTGCACGAGGCCCGCTTGGGCCGCGTGATCATAGCCGCCGAAGAAGTCCTCCTTCGAGCCCATGCACATGTAGGAGGTGGGCACAGGGATATTGGCGTAGAATGACAGGTCGTTGGGCGGATAGCTCACAGCCGATGATGGATGGTCTGCCGGGCAATGCGGTGGCTGAAATTGCCTGGGCACTTCGGCCGGCGGCACGCCTTTGCGCCCGCGTTTGCCATAGTTCACGCCGTAGTAATGGCCTTCGCAAAGCGGATACTCGCTCATGGAACGTCGCGCGTGGTCGGCCACGTAATAGACGTCCGGCGGGAAGAAGCTCTGGTAGGCCTCATGGACGCGCGTGGCGACGTTGGCCCACCAGAGAAACGTCTGCACCCACGGGGTGCGGTTGTAGGCGCGGACTTTGAGTTCGAGATACGCCTGGCCTGGATGCAGGCAAACACCGTGCATGCCCTTCATGCGACACAGCGGATCATGGTCGCTGCACCAAATCGTTGTTGAGCCATCCGCGTGTTCCTCCACCGCGAAGTCCACGGGCAGAAACGTTGCGGGGCGATGGTGCTGGGGCCAGTTGAACTCGATACCGCCGGAGATCCACGGCCCGGCCAGCCCAACGAGAGCGGGTTTGATGACGTGCTGGCGGTAGATCAGGTCATAGCCGTTGGTCTTATCCTGTAACACGTGAATGCGTCCGCCGATTTCGGGCAGCACGAGCGCTCGCAGGAACTCGTTCTCAATCCACACCGCTTTCCATTCCCGATCAACCGGCTTCTCGGCGATGCGATCGGTAAAGGGCTGCGGATAGACCCTTCCGCTACTGCCCTGGTACACCCGCCTCTCCAGGAACATCGGGTTCTTGTCCGGCGGGGCCGGCAAATAGGTCGGGAGGACCATGGCTTCTGTCCAAACTCGAACTTCAGACGGTCTTTTCATTAGGTTAACGGAGACAATATCGCCCGCTCGGATGGTTCTTGGAGGCACAGCTTGCGCGACATGGGGAACCGTTACCCTCACCCTTGGTCAGTGTCAATAGTGAGCACCCCACACGCGGGGCGTGGAAGCATGAGTTGGAAGGACGATAACTCTGGAAAGCTGCCTTTCACCCACTTGCGGTAAACCCTTTTGTTTGCCTCCCAACTCCCCTCCCTCATCATTCCTGCCAGTTAGCCGGAAAGCCGTAAAACCCTACGCACAGCCGACTCTATCAGGCATGCCTGGAAACGCTCCGGCAATTCGCTCGGCCGCTTTGTCATCCGGCTCGACCGAGAGGGCATCCCGCACCGCAGCCATAGCAAAATCGCCTGCCTCGAACACTGCCCCTCTGCTACTACCGCCAATACACCCTTGGCCGACGAGAAGAATCCACCGCCTTGCGGACCGGCACCCTCTTCCACCCGGCAGCCAAGAATTTCTACACGTCCTTCCGCGCTAGCTCGCTCCCCAAACCCGCCGAGCTACTGGTTCACAATCAGTTACATGAGCGACCAGCGCCACCGGTGTTTGTAACGATGTAACTCATGTAACTTATTTAACCTGTCACGTTACTAGTGCCCGCAAGGGCTATGCAGCGGATGGAGACTCGCCGAGCGAAATTGACTTGGCCGGCACCGCCTGTCTGGCCGGAATCCTTGTGCGTGCCCAAACTGGCATGCATCTCGCCGAGACCCCACTGACTGGAAAGCTGGATGCGGGAAATCCGCCCGTCCAGTTTGGAGGGAGGGGGGGGAGGTTAATCCCTCATCCCGACCCTATTCCCCTCCGGTACCAATTATGCGTGCTACTTATTCAGTTAAGAATGTATTGACAAAACGGCAACACCTATATACACTTTTAAACTGGTTGATTGGACCGTGGAACGCTTTGAACCTTACAAGAACAAGCATTGCCAATGATCGCCCAGTTTAGAGCCGGCGTCTGCCGTCCGACGGCAAGTGCGCCCCATCCTGTATCTAGGCAACGAAGATCGCTTTAGTCCGTCGCATGTCATTGGGCCAAATAGCCCGCAGCCGCAAGCTCTGGCGCAGGCGGTCAGCCGTTTGGCTGACCGCCGCGGGCCTTCTCACGCCCTGCGCCGGCTCGGCGGCAGTGGACCTCACAAAGCTGCCTCCTCCGGCAACCCGGCGAGTGGATTTTGCGAAGGACATCGAGCCGCTCTTCCAGTCGCAGTGCCTCAAATGTCACGGGCCGGACAAGCAAAAGGGAGGGCTGCGCCTGGACGGCAAGGAGTCCGCTCTCAAAGGTGGAGATAATTACGCCCCCGCCATCCGGCCCGGCAAGAGTGCCGAGAGTCCGCTCATCCACTTCGTGGCTGGGCTGGTGCCGGACATGGAGATGCCGCAAAAGGGGGATCCGCTCACTCTTGATCAAATTGGCATGCTACGGGCGTGGATCGATCAAGGGGCGGACTGGCCTGAGGCGGCCAAAGCCGCCGCTGAGACTCATTGGTCCTTCAAAGCGGTGCTCCGTCCATCCACCCCCGAAACCACCAACCTGCAGAGCCAACCAGCCGATCCGATTGACGCCTTCATCCAAGCGAAGCTCGCGAGCCAGAAGCTGGCCCTTTCGCCGCGGGCAGACCGCAGAACTCTGATTCGCCGCCTCTACTTCGATCTGCTGGGACTGCCCCCAACTCCGGAACAAGTGCGCGCCTTTGAGCAGGACAAAGCGCCCGATGCCTACCGCCGGCTCGTCGAGGAACTCCTGGCGTCCCCCCATTATGGTGAGCGCTGGGCACGGCATTGGCTCGACGTGGTGCGCTTCGCCGAGACAACGGGGTTCGAGGTCAACACGCCCCGCCCGGATGCCTGGCCGTACCGCGATTACGTCATTCGGACGTTTAACGAGGACCGGCGCTACGACCGGTTCATCCTTGAACAGCTCGCGGGCGATGTCCTAGGTGAAGACGCCGGCACCGGCTTCCTGGTCGCCGGCCCGGATGACTTGGTCAAAAGCCCCGACCCGGTGCTGACGGCCAATCAGCGAGCAGATGAATTACACGACATGGTCAGCACCACCGGCAGCACCTTCCTGGGCCTGACCGTGGGCTGCGCCCGCTGCCACAACCACAAGTTCGACCCCATCCCGCAAACTAATTACTACTCGCTCAAGGCAATCTTCGAAGGCGTCCGGCACGGTGAACGCAAAATGAAGATGCCCGAGGCCGAGGCCGACGAGAAGGAACTGGCTGAGCGACGCGCGCGCCTAGCGGTTATCGACGCGAAACTCACCGAGTTCGAGCCGCTGGCACTAAGTGGACCCGTTGCCACAAATCACCTGCGCAGCCCGGTACAAGCACGGCAGAACGTGGAACGCGTTGCGCCGATGACGGCGAGGAAACTGCGCTTCACCATCTCCCGGACCACCGATGCCGAGCCCTGCATCGATGAGCTGGAAGTCTATACGGCGGGTCCGGACCAGAAGAATATAGCCCTGGCCAGCGCCGGCACCCGAGCCCGTGCTTCGAGCGTGTTTCCCAATTCGGAGCTGCATCGGCTCGAACACCTCAACGACGGCCGCTATGGCAACAGCCGGAGCTGGATTTCCAACGAACGGGGCAAAGGCTGGGTGGAACTGGAGTTTCCGGAGCCGGTCACCATCAGCCGTGTTGTCTGGGGGCGAGACCGCGAACAGAAATACAGCGATCGCCTCGCGCTCGTTTACCAGATCGAGGTCGCGGCCAGCTCGAACGATTGGCATATCATCGCAAGTTCGGCGGATCGCCAACCCTATGTCCCGGGGACCACGCCCAAACTCGAACTGCCCCTTGCGGGCTTAACCCCGGCCGAAAGCGCCGAGGCGAAGAAGCTGGCCGAGGAACGCGCCGAGCAGGCGGCTCGCATCGCCAAGCTGAGCCGTGTTCCGATGATCTACGGCGGGACCTTCGAGCCCGATCCAACGCCGACCTACCGCCTTTCCCGAGGCGATCCGATGCAGCCGCGCGAAGCGGTCGAACCAGGCGCACTGGGCATCATCCCCGTGAAATTTACTTGGAAGGACGCCAGCGAGCCCATGGCCAGCTCCACCCATTTGACGGAGAACCAAAGGCGTCGTCTTGCCTTGGCACACTGGATTATCGATCCGGCCAACCCGTTGACCGTGCGAGTGATAGTCAATCGTATCTGGCAATACCACTTCGGTGAAGGCTTGGTGAACACCCCGAGCGACTTCGGCGCCAACGGCGCGCGGCCCTCGCACCCCGAACTGCTCGACTGGCTCGCCGCCGAGTTCATGTCGCCAACCTGGTCGTCTCAAACCCAGATCGCGTCTTCCTCACCCCTCCCCTGGAGTATCAAGCACCTTCACCGCCTCATCGTAAACTCAGCCGTCTATCGCCAGGCCAGCGATGCCCGCCCGGACTGTCTGGCCGTCGATGCTGGCTCGCGCCTACTCTGGCGTTTTCCGCCCCGCCGGCTCGAAGCTGAGGTGCTGCGGGATATGATCTTGGCAGTGAGCGGGAAACTCGATCTCCGCATGGGCGGGCCGGGTTTCAGTTTCTTCGAGCCGAACGATAATTACGTGCGCGTCTATTCGCCGAAGCAGGAGTACGGTCCCACGGACTGGCGTCGCATGGTCTATGGCACTGTAGTCCGCCAGCGGCCAGATGGTGTGTTTGGAGCGTTCGACTGTCCCGACGGCGGCCAGATCGCACCCAAACGCAACCGCAGTACTACGCCGTTGCAGGCCCTCAACCTCCTCAACAGCGGCTTCACCATGCAACAGGCCAATTTCCTCGCACAACGGCTCGAGAAAGAAGCCGGCCAGGCGGCGGAGACTCAGGTCCAGCGCGCCTTCGCTCTCGCCCTGCAACGGGAGCCTGACGCCGACGAACTCGCTGCGGCGGCCAAGCTGGTTCGCGAGCAGGGGTTGATGATTTTCTGTCGCGCCCTCCTGAACGCAAACGAATTTGTTTATGTGTTCTAAGGGAGCCGCTTCCGCTTCCAACGCCGGCCGATGGCTGCTTAACCGCCGCGATTTCCTTCGCTTGGGTGGCACCGGTTTGAGCGGCATTGCACTAATCTCGATGCTGGCCGAACAGCGGCTGCTCGGTGCCGGCAAAACCCCCATCCGCCCACAATGGAGCCCGGAACATCCCAACGCGCCGCGGGCCCCCCATTTCAAGCCCAAAGCGAAGAACGTGCTCGTCATTTTCTGCTCCGGCGCCTGCAGTCATCTCGAGAGTTGGGATTACAAGCCGGAGCTGATCAAACGTCACGGCCAGCCCCTGCCCGGCCAGGACAAGTTGATCACCTTTCAAGGCGAGAACGGAAACCTGACCAAGCCCCTCTGGGACTTCAAACCACGCGGGCAAAGTGGCAAGATGGTTTCCGACCTGCTGCCCAACCTGGCCGAGCTGGCCGACGACCTTTGCTTCATCCATTCGATGACGGCCAAGTCCAACACACACGGCCCGGCCGAAAACCAGATGAGCACCGGGTTCATTCTCGACGGGTTCCCCAGCATGGGCTCGTGGGTGAGTTATGCCCTGGGCACCGCGAACCAGGACTTGCCCGCCTTCGTGGCCATACCGGACCCCCGCGGCGTGCCGCAAGTCGGCCCGAATCATTGGAATTCGGCGTTTCTACCGGCCGTTTTCCAAGGCACCGCATTCAATGCCGAGAAGCCGATCTCCAATCTGGTAGCCCCTAAGGGAATCTCTGCCTCGGCAGAATTGGGCACGCGCGATTTTCTCAAGTTCCTAAACGATCATCACCTGGCGCGCCACCCGGGGGACACCGAGTTGCTGGCGCGCATTTCCAGTTACGAACTGGCCGCCAAAATGCAATTGAGCGCCCCCGAGGTCGGCGATTTCAGCAAGGAAAGCCGCGCCACCCTGGACCTCTACGGGGTGAACGATTCCAACAAACTCAAGGCCGGCTTTGCGCGCAACTGTCTTCTGGCCCGCCGCCTGGTCGAGCGCGGGGTGCGGTTTGTGCAGTTATTCAATGGCGCATATGCCATGGGCGAGGGCGTGGGCAATTGGGACGGGCACAAAACCCTCAAGGAACAATACAGCGTTCACGCGCCCATCCTCGACCAGCCGTGCGCCGCGCTCCTCAAAGATCTCAAGGGGCGCGGTCTCCTCGATCATACCCTGGTGGTCTGGGTGACGGAATTCGGCCGTATGCCCACTTTCCAAAAGGGCGCAAATGGCCGAGACCACAATCCGCAGGGGTTCACCATCTGGCTGGCCGGCGCGGGTGTGAAGCGTGGTTTCAGCTACGGCGCGACTGACGAGTTCGGGTACAAAGCGATACAGGACGTCGCCACGATCTATGATCTGCACGCCACTATCCTCCATCTGCTCGGTATCGACCACGAGCTCTTGAGCTTCTACCACAATGGCATCGAGCGTCGGCTGACCGATGTGCATGGCAAAGTTCTGACAGGCATTCTGGTTTAGCACGACACACCCGCTCCTGCGCCCGTCCAGTTTTCCATGTCGTGGGGCGGGCAAAAGGAGACTGAGCGAACAAAAGGAGACGCAAGCAGACGCCCTATTATGTGGCCTCCTCATGCCGGTAAACTCTGCGTCGGCTACGGTCGATAATGGAATTCTGCGGGGACCCGACTTGGGCACCGCCTGGAAGGCCGTAAACAATGGGTCAGGCTGGTCTTAACCGGCTCGGCATCCCCCTGCCGTTTCAAGCGCCAAAGCGAAAAATCCCAGGGGTCTGGGGGGGACATCGTCCCCCAGATGCGGCAGCGCGTTTGCTGCCAGTCGACCTCACATCCTCGGTGTCTCCTTTTGAAAACTACACGAAACACGGCCAGTTTTCCATTGCGCCCGACAGCACGTGGTCCACACTCCTCTTCGACATCTATGAAGACCATGCTGCCCTTTGCCCTTGTGACTGTACTGACTGCACTGAGTCCCGGCTCTGCCAAGGCCGATGACACGCGCTGCTACGAAATGCGCATTTACTACGCCACGCCCGGCAAGCTTGAGGCGCTCAACACCCGCTTCCGCGACCATACCTGTAAACTCTTCGAGAAACATGGGATAGTGAACATCGGTTACTGGCTTCCCCTGAGCAACCCCGAGAACAAACTCGTCTATCTCCTCGCCTACCCTGACCGCAAGGCACGGGAGAAAGCCTGGAAGGAATTTATGGCCGATCCCGATTGGCAGACCGCGTACAAAGATTCGGAGAAAGATGGTAAACTCGTCGCAAAGGCGGATTCCATCTTCCTGGCGGCTACCGATTTCTCCCCCACCATCAAACCCTCTGCCGCGAGCGAACCGCGCGTGTTCGAACTGCGGACCTACACCGCCTCGCCTGGCAACCTGGAGCACCTCCTCGCCCGCTTCCGCGATCACACCCTCAAGCTCTTCGAGAAACAGGGTATGACCAACTTCGGCTACTGGACACCCACCGAAAAGAAGAGCGAACTGGCGGACAAGCTAATATACCTCCTTGCCCACAAGAGCCCGGAAGCTGCGGCTGGAGCCTTCAATGCCTTCCGCGCCGATCCCGATTGGATCGCCGTCAAGAAAGCCTCCGAATCAAAAGCCGGCGGCTCTCTCACCGTGCAGGATGGGGTGAAGTCAGAGTTCCTCATCCCGACGGACTATTCCCCGACCAAGTAGGGAGACCCCCTGCCGGAGTGGAGGCGGGCCTTCCAGCCCTCTGTATGCTACACTGGGCCGTATCCTAACCCCTCCTCCTGACTCGGGCTTGGAATATCATCCCGTGGTGTGCTGCCGGACTCCTCAAACTTCCTGCCGCACTGGAACTTCTCCGCAACAGCAATTTTCGGGCTTCCCCGGAGTTATGCAAGTCGCTCTCCACGAGGTGATCTGATTGGCGCACACCCATTGGCCGTTTTGAGTAAAGTACTCGATCACGGATGATTTCACATAGGCCGGGCCGGTTGAGACGATGGACGCCATAGCGCCAGCGACCAGCAACCGCACCGGTATAGAAGCATGTGGCCTCATGGGAGTCTTTGGATACCCCCATCATTCTCCTGGCGCAAGCCGCAAGATTTCTCCTCTACTGTTTTGGGCCAATAGCTTACAAATGGGGTGTGACGACAGAAACGCAAAACGACATGGACTTCAGCGGACAGTCGCAGCCTAATGATGGACATACCGCCTGGCAGCGACAGCGACAACAGGCTAGATCACTTGTCAGCCAGAGGCTCGGATTACCGCTGGGCCATGACGCAGAAGTGCGCTTGCTGGATGGCGTAGTGCTGCGAGGCACTCTGCGCCTCAGAGAAGAACTGCTGTTCTTCGAGCTGCAGGACCTGGGAAACGTCGAGTTGGCGATTGGCCGGGCCACTTTCAGACAGTCCGAGGTTGAATCCTGTGTCCGCCTGGATTGAGCGCGGCACATCGTGGCATGGCCACTACCGCCCGATCACCCGCGCAGCGCTCAGTAACTGCGGGCGCCCCAAAAACCAATTTCCTCTCATTTTCAGCGCTGCCACTGCGCCATGAGCCTTCGCTCGGCGGGCTCGAGCACGGGAAAGACGCCAATGCCTTCGGAACTAGCCAAGGCCCGCGCATTGGCATCGAAGGACAGAAATCGCGTGCCGCCGGCAAGCTTCACTGACGCCACGATGGCGGTGTCGAAGGTCCCAAGGGCCGCCTTCCAGGCATACTTGGAGCAGAGCGCATTGCATTCGCGGCGCAACAAGTCCCAGTTCATCGTGTCCACATAAAGCCGTCCGCCAAAGTCGGCTTCCAGCGTCTGCCATTCCGGCGGCTGCTTCTCGCCGGTAATCCGGCTGAACACATTTCGCGTTTCCAGCAGAACCACGTGCGAGATGGCGAGGGGTCCGTCGTGCTCGCGCATGAAACGCTCCACCACCCGCCTTCGCTTTACGGCCTCGGTGTCCTCCGCCTCCGGCTCGATATACACGGACGCCAACCAATTGGTATCCGCAAAATTCACCGCTCCACCCGCTTTATGAGCGAGCTAGAGCGGAACTTCCTCCCCGAGGATGGCCGGTCAAAGTGCTCATTCCAGTCCACGCTTCGCGGACCGATCGCCTGCTCAATGAGCTGGTTGACCCAGGCATTGAGGTTGGGTTTGGCCTTCGCCTCAATTTCCGCCTTGGGCCGACGGAGACGTATGGTGATGGTGTTTGATGTCACACATAGCTTGTACCACACTGTCCCGCGTAGCGTCAAAAGCAAATTCCTAGGGGCAGCCAGGGCTGCTCTAAAGTCGGTCCGGGCCATTCCAAACCCGAGACCCGAAGGCCGAAGGCCGAATTGATAGCCACCCCGGCGGAGCAACCGCCAATCGAATCAGGCCATTCTCGGAATTCG
>SESF01026620.1_pt1 | contig 13225 bp, 14 predicted proteins | sample 3171521 | NCBI WGS metagenome assembly SESF01 (sample SAMN10866945, study PRJNA518727) | freshwater metagenome | biome: subpolar coniferous forest; feature: holomictic lake; material: water; isolation source: holomictic Lake 227, 6 m and 8 m depth | place: Canada: near Kenora, Ontario | collected...
GGCATTGTCATGATGGTACCCGAGGGGAGTGTCCTCCTTTCCTGGCTCATAATGCCACTCATGGTGGATGGAGCCCGAAGGATTCTCCTTGATGAAAGCACCGAACCGCCAATTCCCTGGGGACGTTGTGCCATCCTCCTGGCCGTGATAGCTTCTATACATGCGATTGTGTTGACAATGGGAACGGGAAGGGCCCTCACCTGGGCGCGGGCGCTGCGGGGAAGGGCGGATGCCTCGGGGTCCTCCTCCCCACTCAGGTTTGCACGCCTACGGTGCATGACAGGGATCGCGATCAGGCTCATCCTCCTTGTTGCCATTCCGTCCGTCATCGGCGCCTATGCCGGGAGCGGTTTCAACTGGGCCCTGCTGCTCGATAGGGAACCAGGTCTGGCTTTATGGGCCATGGCGGCCTTGGGAATAGGGATCCTGCGCTGTGTGACACGGCTTTCATGGCTGCGGAAGCCCCCGGCCAAGGTCGGAAAGATGCAATCGCTCTTGAAGGAATCGACATGGACATGATCGACACCGATCCAACCTGGCCACACTCCAAGGCCAAGACCGCCATACTCCGCGCCGCAGCCTGGGTAATCAGGGAAAACGGCCCCCGGGCGGCCACCCTGAAGAACATTGCCAGTCGGGCAGGTATCACGGAGCCCGCCATCTTCCGCCACTTCAACGGCGTGGATGGCCTCTTCACGTGCCTCTTCGAGCTCTTCGAGCGAATGTTCATGCGCCTGACTGCAGCCTTCGACCGACAGGACAGGGGCATGGACCGCATGCTTGGAGGGATAGACACAGTTGCCGCGTACTTTGCATCCAGCAGGGACCTCGCCTACCTCATTATCCAGGCTGAGCAGGTATTCAGGGGCTACCCGGAGTTCAAGGAGCGGCTCCATGAACTCCGGCGGATCGACAACGCAAAGGTCATGGCTGTGCTGGTCGAAGCCCGGGAACAGGGCCAGATCCCCGCCGATGTCGATCTTGGCACGGTCGGCATGGCCTTTTTCGGGATCATATTCCTGACCATGTTCAATTGGATGGAGAACCCCGGTGACCAGGACATCGCGGCCGTCATCGGCACGCGTGTGCGCGCCATCCGGAAGCTCAGCGACCCAACGCAGCGAGGCTACACCTGAGCTGAGTTGGCAGGCCCCCTGAAGCCTGTCGCCACAAGGTAGGTCTCGAAGGATTCCGAGCGGCAGGCCTCGGGTTTAAAGCCTCTGGCGCTTGCAAAGCGCTTCCGGAGCGCATCGAGAAGGGCCTTTTCAGAGCCTCCCTGAAAAATCTTCGCAACAAAGGCCCCCCCCGGCGCAAGGCAGGCAAAGGCATAGTCCATGACAGCCTCGACAATCGATTCCGAGGCGCCCTGGTCTACGATGCGGCTTCCGGTAGTTGCGGGTGCGGCGTCCGACAGCACGAGGTTGTAGGGTCCTAGCGCCTGTAGCTCGCCCCTGACCGCGGGGTCGTAAAGGTCGCCCTTGATAAAATGAAAATTGTCAAAGTCCATCTCCATGGAAAGGCCCTGCACATCGACGGCTGCAATGAACCCCTTCCCTGCCAGCTTTCGAAGCAGCCAGAGGCTCCAGGAACCTGGGGCCGCACCGATATCCAGGACGCGGGAGGCTCCTCCCACGATATGGAACTTTGTATCGATCTCGGCAAGCTTGTAGACCGAGCGGGCCGGATAGCCCTCTTTTTTCGCCTTCTGTGACCAGAAGTCCGGTTTCTCATAGCTCGATTTCACGCCAGAACCTCCGCTTCGCAGAAGTACCGTCAAAGCCGCGGACTTTTGCTGCGCCGCACGATACCGCGATTGCGCCCCATCCCGCCATACCCGATAATGGATGCCGATGGCAGCCGAAACCTTTGTCGAAGCGGATATCTGGACAGTCGCACAGACTGATCGGGGCAATGTCGTCCTCGTCCGGCCGAAGGGAAGCGAGGTGGCAGTGCCGATCTTCATCGGCCAGCTCGAGACCCACGCCATCCTCATCGGCATCGGCAAGGTAGAGGTGCCGCGGCCCCTCACCCACGATCTGGCGAAAACCCTCATTGAAACCCTTGGCGCCAGTATCGCGCGCGTGGAAATCAGCTCCCTTCACGAAGGCACCTTTTTCGCCCAGCTCATCCTCTATCATGGAGGACATGAACTCAGGATCGACTGCAGGCCCTCGGACGCGCTGGGCATAGCCGTGCGGGGATCCTGCCCGATCTTCATCGCCGAATCGGTGATTGACGAGGCGGGTATCGCGGTGAGCCTCGTCACCGAGGGCGCTTCCATCGTCGACTCGGATATGGGCCGAGGCGCCGCAGAGGCAGGGGAGGAGCCAACCGACCGCGGGCGCATCCAGGCAGAGCTCGAGAAGGCCATCGAACTCGAAGACTACGAGCGGGCCGCCCTGCTCCGGGACAGGTTGCGGGATCTGGGAGGCTGAAAGGCCTGAATGAACCCCGGGCGGAAAGAAGGCAGCAACTAGAGCAATGACACCGGATCCACATCGACCTCGAGACGGACTCCCGCTGGCGCCTTGTACCCGGACAGGAGCTGCCCGACCTGGCCGTGGATGCCACCGAGGGTAGGCGCGCGGACGATGAGCTGCCAGCGAGCGGTGCCGGCCACGAGCGCCAGAGGGCACTCCGCGGGGCCAAGGATCTCGGCGTCGGCCGGGAGGGTGGGCTGGAGCGCGGCTGCAAAGGCTGCCGCCGCCTCGGGGGCGCGCTCGCGCTCACGGGCACGGAAGACAATCCTGATCAGCCGCGTATAGGGAGGAAATCCGAGCATCCGCCTCGTGGCGAGCTCCTCGGTCTGGAAGCCTGCGACGTCGAGGGCCTGTCCCCGTGCGATCACCGAACTGTCCGGGCGGAGGGTCTGGAGTATGACGCGGCCATCGGGGGAAAACCTTCCCGCCCTGCCGGCCACCTGCACGATGAGACTGAAGGTGCGCTCCGCGGCGCGGAAATCGGGCAGGCTCAGGGAGGAGTCGGCCATCACAATGCCTACGGTCTTCACGCGCGGGAAATTGAGGCCCTTGGCCACGATCTGCGTGCCGAGAAGGACATCGAGCCGTCCCTCCCGGAAATCGTCGAGGGTCTTTTCGAGTTCGCCCTTTTTTGCGGTTGAGTCGGCGTCGAGACGGCCTATGCGGAGTTCGGGAAAGAGCCTCGTGGCCTCCTCCTCCACCTGCTCGGTGCCGAAGCCCGACCAGCCGACGTCGAGGGATCCGCACTCGGGGCAGGCGCGGGGCGGCGGGATCCGATAGCCGCAATAGTGACAGATCAGCGCGCCACGATCCTTGTGCCAGGTGAGCGACACCGAGCAATGCCTGCAATTGATTCCAGCGCCGCAGGTCCGGCAGCGGAAGAAGTGGGCGAAGCCACGCCGGTTGAGGAAGAGGATCGACTGGCCGCCCTTCGCGTGGGTCTCGCGCACGGCCTGGGCAAGGCGGGCCGAGATCGGGCTGCCCTCGTCGCGCATGTCGACCACTTCGATGGCCGGTGCCGCGCCTCCGGCGAGCATCTTCGTAAGTCCGAGCTTCTCGATGGAAAGAGTCGACATGAGGCTCCAGGCTTCGGTGGAGGGGGTGGCCGAGCCCATCACGAGGCGGGCGCCAGAGAGGGAGGCACGCTTCATGGCGACCTGCCGTGCATGATAGCGCGGAGCGTTCGAGGCCTTGTAGGAGCCCTCGTGTTCCTCATCGATGACAATCAGACCTACGTCGGGCAGGGGCGCAAAGACCGCGCTTCTCGCGCCTATGACCATGGTCGCCTCGCCGCGGAGGATGCGCCGCCATTCGGAGAGCCTGTTCGAGGGGGTAAGGCGCGAGTGGAGGAGGGCGCAGCGCTCGCCGAAGCGGCTGCGAGCCGCCGCGACGACCTGCCCGGTAAGCGCGATCTCTGGCACCAGGTAGATGACTCCCCTTCCTGAGTCGAGGGTCCTCTCGGCGGCCTGGAGGAAGACCTCGGTCTTTCCGGAGCCTGTCAGGCCGTGAAGGTACCAGGTACCGGCCGCCTTCGACGTTATGCGATCCAGAGCCACTGCCTGCTCGTCGGAGAGCCTGAGCGCCAGCTCCGTGATGCCGGGATCGGTGGCGTCCCAGGCCGGGGGCTCGGTCTCGCGCCGCCCCGAGGGTATCATCGCCGCCAGGCACTCCCCCAGGCCTGCGAAGTACATGCCGGCCATCCACCGCGCCAGTTCCACCTCCGGGACTCCGAAGAGGGCCTCGGAGTCGATGCGCCGCGAGATGGTCTTGACCTGCGCGCCAGGAAGGTCACAACTATCATGTTCTCCGACGACGTAGCCGGAAAGCTCACGCCGTCCGAAGGGTGCCGCGACACGCAGGCCCAGACCCGCGGCCTTGTCCCCGGCCAGGTTCCTGTAGGTGAAGGTCCCCGCCAGGGGAATGTCGAAGGCGACCTCGACGAAGGCTGCCATGCTCAGGATTCCATGCTCAGGATTCCATGCTCAGCCCGGAGGGAAGGCATCGTCGAGGCGGAACTTGAGGGCCTTCAGGTCCTCCCAGGCCGGTCTCTTCAGGGACTCGTCGTGGAGGAGTGCGCTCGGGTGGTACGTAGCCAGGAGGGAAATTCCCTTGCGTTCAAACCATTTTCCCCGGAGCCTGCCGATACCCTCCTCGCTGCCAAGGAGGGTTCCCGCCGCGACGCGGCCCAGGGCCAGGATGAAGCCTGGTCCGAGGACGCTGATCTGTCGCTCGAGCCAGGGCAGGCAGGCTTCCCTCTCGTCCGTCGCCGGATCGCGGTTTCCCGGCGGCCTGCACTTCACGATGTTGGCAATGTAGCAATTGGTATCACGTGACAGGCCGATGGAAGCGAGCATCCTGTCGAGGAGCTGGCCGGCAGGACCGACGAAGGGCCTGCCCAGCCTGTCCTCCTCGGCGCCGGGTCCCTCGCCGACAACCAGGACCATGGGCCGTATGACACCCTCACCATAGGCAGCGTGAAGCCTGCCCGAGCCAAGCCTGCAGCGCGCGCAGGAGGCGACAGCCTCGGCATCGGCTACAAGGTCCACCTCATGGCGGGTTTCCTGAAGCGGCTTGTCGTGTGGGCCCTCGGGTACCCCGGCGGCCATGTCGGGAACCCCGGAGGAAACCCCGTCGTCGCTATGCTTGATGCGGGGACCACCCCAGCCGCTGTTCCCCTCGATGCCCGAAAGCCAGCCCTCAACGAGGGCAAGAGCCTCCCCGCGCGAGGGAAGGTTCGCCGCGCTTCCGCCCTCTCCGGCAAGCTCCTTGCCCAGGGGGTGGATCGTGGTCACGCTTCGCCCCTCCGCTGTGGGGACTTCCTGCTCTTTCATCGGCATCGAGGATACACGGCGCAGCCACGGCCGGACAAGGGAATGATGGGCAATCCAGATCTGGATGGACGAGCCGGCACGGAGCCGCTATCATGGATGCATGGACGTCCAGATACTGACGCTCTGCGATTTCGCCGAGGATTTCAACGGGAAGATGTGCATCACCGGCACCTTCGACACGCTCCGCGTCGCCGACTTTTCCCATAACATGAGCACGTTTTCCATAGCCGCGAGGGTCGCCTTCGACCAGGGTGAGGCGGGAAAACAGGAATTCCGCTTCGGCATCCGCGACGAGGAGGGCAAGGACCTCGTCCCCGAGATGAAGGGCGCCTTCCAGATCGGCGAGCGCCACAGCTTCATGGGAGCCTCCAATATCGTGCTCACGCTGAACGGCGTCAGCTTCCATCGGCCTGGAATCTACTTCGTGTCCTTTTCCATCAACCAGAGCCACCTCAAGGCGATCGCGTTCTCGGTAGAAAAGGCGGGTTGAGGATCCTATTCCGACCCGGCTCCTTGCCGGAGGCGGCTGCTTTTCGTACGTTTCCCCAATGGACAGAGAACCAGCACTCATACGAAAGAGCCAGCCCACCATGGAAGGCGCAGGCGTCAGGCTCAGGCGCGCCTTCGGACACGGGGACAGCGAGCGTGTCGACCCCTTCCTCATGCTCGACGACTTCCGGGGTGACAGGCCCGCCGACTATCAGCGGGGCTTCCCCTGGCACCCGCACCGCGGCATCGAGACCATCACCTACATGCTCGCAGGACAGGTCGAACACCAGGACAGCCTTGGAAACAAGGGAGTAATTGGTACGGGGGCAGTCCAGTGGATGACCGCGGGCCGGGGCATCATCCACCAGGAGATGCCCGTGGGCTCGGAGGGGGGCCGCATGGGGGGATTCCAGCTCTGGGCCAACCTTCCCGCCCGCGACAAGATGATGGGGCCGCGCTACCAGGACATCGCAGCGTCGGCTATCCCAGAGCGCGTGCAGGCCGACGGCAGCCGGGTGCGTGTCATCGCCGGTGCCTTCGAAGGGATCACCGGTCCGGTCGAGGGAATTGTGACCAATCCCGACTACCTTGACCTCGAACTCGCTCCTGGGGCTGACCTGCGCCACCGCGTGGAGCCGGGCAAGTCGGTCTTCGTCTACGTCTTCGGCGGGGAGGGCCGCATCGGGGAGGGTCCCGTCGTGGGGGACTCAAGTATCGTCTTCCTCGGACAAGGCGACTCGGTGAGGCTGCGCGCCACGGGCAGCCTTCCCTTCCGCCTCCTCCTCTGCGCAGGGATGGGCCTGGGCGAACCGGTGGCCTGGCATGGACCAATTGTGATGAATTCCCAGGCGGAGCTGGATCTGGCCTTCAGGCAGCTGGACGAGGGTACCTTCCTCGGGGGCTGAGGGGGAGGCCCAGCCTGGCCATGCAGGAATCGCCCGTTAGTCCCCGCTTTTCTCGTACTCAGCGACCAGCTCGTCCACGAGAGCCTGGACGGGAACGATGCGGTCGACCCTGCCTACATTGGCGCCTGCGAAGGCGAAGCCATGCTCAAGCCTGCCTTTCTGCGCATTGATGAGCGCCAGGGAAATGCAGTAGGGGGCCTTCTCGTAGTCACAGGTGACGATGCAGTGGTAGGGGCAGGAGAAGGGCTGCTTCTTGCCATTCTCGACCTCGTTGATGAAGGTGTTACGGATGGCGCGGCCGGGCATCCCCACGGGACTCTTGATGATGGCAAGGTCACCTTCCTTGGCATTCACGAAGGCTTCCTTGAAAGCGGATGACGCGTCGCACTCGTCGGTCGCCACGAAGCGGGTAGCCATCTGCACGCCCGCGGCACCGAGCTCGAGGAATTGGCGGATGTCCCCGCCGGTGTAGATGCCGCCGCCCGCGATCACGGGAATGGGATGGCCGGACCTTTCCTCGAAGGGTTTCACTGCCGCAACGACCTCGGGGACGATCCTTTCGAGGCTGAAGGCCGGGTCGGCAAGGTCCTCCGCCTTGTAGCCGAGGTGGCCGCCTGCCTTCGGACCCTCCACGACGAAGGCGTCCGGGAGCACACCGTACTTGTCGAGCCAGCGCTTGGCTATCAGGGCCGCTGCCCGGGCTGAAGAAACAATTGGTACTGCCTTGGTGTGCGTGCCTTTGGTGAATTCCGGAAGGTTCATGGGGAGGCCCGCGCCGGAGAAGATGACATCGACGCCCTCCTCAACCGCGGCCTTCACCAGGTCGGTGAAGTTCCGGAGGGCGACCATGATATTTACACCGATGATTCCCGGTGAAAGCTGGCGGGACCGGCGTATCTCGCGGCGAAGGCCGCGGATGCTCGCCCCGAGGAAGTCGGTGAAACCATCCGGCTCGAAGAGCCCGATACCCGCGGCCGCGATGACGCCGATGCCGCCGGCATTGGCCGTCGCTGCGGCAAGGCCGGACAGGGAAATGCCGATGCCCATGCCACCCTGCACGATAGGGACCCTGGCGAAAAGGTCGCCAATGGCGAGCCCCTTGAGTGCACGATTCTTCATCATCGCTCCTTGAAAGCAGACAACATTACACACTTCGACATTTTGTCAGGATCAAGGTTGCGGCGCAGAGGAGGAAACCATTGGTTAAATGAGATGGCACCAGGGCGGCTCGAAGAGGGTTCTGCGGTGACCCGGTCAGGCGGACTCTACGGGCCCCTCTCCTTGGACAATCCTGCAAAATCCGGGATGATAAGCGGGAAGTGGGGTCAAGAGCCCCGCCCACGGAGGATCCTTCCATGAAAAGCCTTGTTCCCCTTGCCGCCGCCTTCCTCTGCCTCACGCTTGCGGTTGCCTGTAGCCGCAGTCAGAGCCAGCCTCTGGTGACGCCCGCCGCCTCTACTGCCGCAACTCCTGCCAGCACCGCAGCGCCGCAGCCCCTCCCGTCCCTTTCGGCGGCAGCACCCACAAAAGAGGCCCTCATCGAAGCCGGCAATACCGCAATGGATGCCAAGCGCTATGCGGAGGCAATCATTGCCTACCAGGGCGCCCTCGACCTTGACCCCTCCAATGTCGATGTCCGCACCGACATGGGCACCTGCTATCGCAGCATCGGCCAGTCGGAGCGGGCGCTCGCGGAGTACCAGAAGGGTCTCGCAGTCAATCCCAGGCATCCGAACGCCAACCGCAACAGCGGGATAGTCCTCGCCTACGACCTGAAGCGGCCGGCCGAGGCGGTCAAGGCCTTCCAGAAGTACCTCGAAGTCTGGCCCCAGGCCCCCGACGCGGCTCAGATCCTCGCAATGATCCAGGAGCAGAAGGGGAAGTGAGGGTCAGACCTCCCCCCGCTCATAGGTCCCGCGGACCCGAAAGCCCGCGGCGAGCTGCGGAAGAAACATATCCCCTCATATGAACACATGAACATGTGTTCATATGTTCATGTGAGGGATATGCCACCCTGAAGACAATGATGGGGACTGAGCCTCCGAACAGGCAGGAAACTCAGGCGGGATACGACCCTAGGGGCCTGTCCAAGGGATCGATATCGCTGTCCACCCTTAATTTCATACCACCTTGGTGGCATACTCGGAAGCATGAAAGTCAAGACTTCAATCACCATGTCGTCCGAACTCCTTTCGGAAGTCGACAAGCTCGCGCCCCTCGGGGCGCGATCGGATTTTATCGAAAAGGCAGTTAGGAGATACGTGGAGTTGTTGAACCGGGACCTGCGGAACCGTCGGGATCTCGCCTTGCTGGACGAAAATAGTGTGGTGCTCAACGGCGAGGCGATGGATGTCCTTGCCTACCAGTCACCGATTTGAAACGAGGGGATCTCTTTCGGGTTTCGGAGGGGCTGAAACACGACAGCTCGATCCACTGCGATGAACTCGTCAGCATTCCGAAGTCCATGTTGACGGACTACCTCGGTCACCTGTCGGACGAAAAGATCGATCAGCTCAATCATGCGCTTCGGATCGCATTGGACCTTGAACCCTGAGTCAACCTGGCTAGACGCGTCCTATTGCCACGGCAAACAGGATTTCCCGGTCTTTTTTTCCCAGCATTCGCAATCAGAAACCCACCCTCCGGGCGTATCAGTAGCGGAGGTGATCCATGGTAATTGGCATCAAGCCCATCGTGGATATAGTTTTCAAGCGCATTTTTTGCAGACCAGAAGAACTCGCAACTCACCTTGCATTTCCTCAACGACCTGCTTCCCCTCATCGGCAGGCACAGGGCAGAACGCATTACCATCCTGAATCCCTACCATCTCGCGGAGTTCCGGGACGACAAGGAAATCTCCGTAGATGTACGGGTACAGGACAACGAGAAACGGGACTTCCAGATTGAAATGCAGATCCGAGCGGAGGATGCCCCTCCCTCGAGGTTCTTTGACAATTGGTCCCGTATCTATTCGGGGCAGATAAATCGGGGTGAGCCCTACACGAAGCACCGCCCGAACTCCGGTCGGGAATGAAGCATGATGAAGAAGGAATACGTTCCCGATCGGGGAGACCTGGTGTGGCTCAATTCAACGCCCCAGGCTGGACATGAACAGAGGGGAAAGAGGCCCGCGCTCATCCTCTCCCCAAGGGCGTATAACAAGAAAGTCCATCTGGCTCTGGTGTGCCCGATAACCAGTACAGAAAAGGGATATCCCTTCGAGGTACGGATCGAGGGAAAGAAAGTCAAGGGCTCGGTCCTTTCCGACCAGGTAAAAAGCCTCGAGTGGACGGTACGGGATATCGGCTATATCGAAAAGTGCGACACTGAAGCATTCGAACAAGTACTGGGGAATATAAAGGCCTTGATTGTTGGGGATGAGTGACCATGTGCCTTTCTTGCTGATCTGGCATTTCACTGACCTTCCCGAGGGCCTTGAACCCTCCCCTGCAGCAGCGACGTTTAAAAAACCAGCGAAAGCACTACGGCCTTCGATCCATCGGGAAATGCGGCTGGCAAGGCCTGCCTGATCGCGCATTCCCAGACAATGCAAAACGGAGGGCATTCCGTAAGAGGGCTATCAAGTGCAAACGAAAAAACGTGCCTCAGCCTCATTTGCTCTTGCGCTGCGCGCTGAAAACCTCCGTTCGTAGCCAATCTGCTGAACTTTAAACACGCTCCAAGTGCGCTGATTCGCGCCATACTCTTTGCACACTGTTCCATCGTACCCCTTTTGGATCAAATACCGCACGACGAGTTGCCTCCAGAGCAAGCTGTCATTGGGATCTGTGTCCTCAATAAAGCCATCATCATCCGAAGCATAGTCAAGATTATATATGACGGACAACTCCGCACGCAATTTCGGGTCATCAAGATTTGCTGGGTTTTGCACAGAGGCGTAGAGCCGACGCTTTACCACTTTCTCGCCCAAATACATATTGGTTGAGAAATCCTTTGCTGTTGATAAGGACAATACCCCGGGAAACCGGAGGCCCATTTTTTCTATATCCCAATCATGTTCTGCCATGCCCGGGAACAACTTTAGAGGCTCGTTGAATGGCGTTACGGCCTTGGAACCGCGAAACCATTCATTAAATACACATTGGTTGTCAAAGTGCTTGAGTGGTGCGTACAACTTATGACTCCTTGAGGTCAAAAATATGCCTTTGGCGGTAGGCAAGGTACGGCATTTGCTGGAACATAGACGTCTAGCCAAAGGATGTCCTGGCATAACCAGGATTTAGCTGCTTGTCAACAAAAAAGCCACCATTTCCATCGTAGATATTATCCGAGCGAATACTGTTGAGTTCCCGTGGCTATCCCAACTTCAGGCATCGAACCATCTGAGCCCAGGTACCGTAAGAGTTATTTATCATTCAGTTCAAGATGAGGTAATCGGCGCTCCCCAAGCAGCCCTCGCCGGCTAAAGACAAAGCGGTATTCTTGCCTACCTGGCTCTATGATGCTGCATTTCCTATCTACTCAGAGCTATTGCTTGCTATACTGTTGGCCACGCAGCTCGAATTTCTTGGTTTCCCAGACATCGGCTGCATGGATCTGTTTTATGCAAAGCTGAACTCCAAAAGGTTCAAAAGGCAGGGATAATGCAACTCAAAGAGGGCCTCTATGATTTGATTATCTCCGGCTCCTTGGAAAAGGCTCTTGCAGTTCTTCCAGAGCATTTCTACTCTGAAGTGGAAGAACTTGAACCAAGCGAAGCTGCAGCGACCTTTGCCGATGCTGCAAGAAGACAGCTAGTTGAGCTTATTGATGAACTCCGAGAGGCAGATCCAAAACGAAACCGCGAACAATTACTTGCTTCAGCGGTTCTTGTCAACGAACTCTTAGTCCACGCGCGAGCCAGAGCTGGTAAGGTTAACTTTGAGCCTGATATTATCGCCCCTCCCCCCAGACGGTTGCTTTCGATCGGCACTGCACATAGTCCTCCTATCAGACCGGAAACTGGACTATCTGTTCCATGGCTTTTCACAGCTGGAAAGGGAACACCGTCGCTTCTCGAAGAGCTTCGTCGAGAAATGGTCACATGCGATTCCATCGATATCTTAGTCAGCTTCATTACAGTCTCTGGTGTTCGAAAGATCTACGACCTGCTCGAGGCTGCTACATCCGCTGATGCTACCGGGACAACGAGAACCAAGCTACGCATCCTCACCACCACGTATACTGGTGCAACAGAACAGGCAGCACTCGATCGACTCGCTAGTCTACCAGGGACAGATGTTCGAATATCACTCGATGGTCGCCGCACTCGCCTCCATGCGAAGGCCTGGATATTTAGCCGGAGAAGTGGCTTCGGGTCTGCCTATGCAGGTTCAGCAAATCTATCCGGGGCTGCATTGCTCGGAGGGCTTGAATGGACTGTAAAGTTCACTGAGCGAGGCCAGAGCGATATCTATGAGAGAGCCAGAGCACATTTCGAGACGCTATGGGAGGATCCAGAGTTTCAGCATTATGATCCCAGCAATCCCTCTTCAAGAGAAAGTCTCCGGGCCGCGCTTGAACGAGAGCGCGGAGGACCTTCCATGTTGGGACATGCTGGTGATGCCGAACTCAATCTCAGACCTCGTTTATCTGGGAATACAGTGGACGAATAAGCTCCTAAAAGCATTGCCACATCATCATAATTCGTGTATAATTACGGCATGGAATGCCAGATGCTTCTTGGCCCGAACGGGCTGATATTTGCCCGGAAGGAAGCCGACGGAAAGGTTCACCTCTACTGGGGCGGACTACAGTTTTATGTCTACGATCAAAATGATTCGGTCGGCAAGAAACTCGGCATTGCCCTGCTGGCCGATCAGGGTGTGACCCACACAACCATCTGTGAACTTTTTGGTGTCGAACGGCACATGATCCGCAAGGTCCAAGCCGTCAACAAGGAATACGGAATCGAGGGATTGCGAAACCATCATCAAGGACACGAGCGGACCGACGAAGCAACCTGTGCCTTTGTCATAGCGGAATATATACGACTCAATGGAGCCAGGGGATATCAGGAAATGATCCTCGACGCCATTGCGGAAAAGGTCAAAGAGGGGATTTTCACCAGCGCTATTTCGCGAAGCAAGCTGCAGAAGCTACTCAGTGCGCACAAGGAAGCGACCCGGAAGAGGCAAGACGAGGAAAAGAAAGCAGCAGAGCTCAAAAAGGAACAAAGGCAACAGGGTCAAGCACGCCGACAGGCGAAGGAAGCGAAAGCCGAGGCGGAACCAGAACAATCAGAATTAGAGCTACTTCAGGAACGCACCTGTGTCGATCATGGCGGAGCGGCGGCCATCATTCCGCTGTTGGGGCAACTGGGGCTCAAGAATGCCTTGCCCGAAGAACCCGAGCATGAGGACAAACGGTACAGCATCGGGGAATTAGCCGTCAGCTACGCTGCCTTGAATGCCGCGCAGCTTGTGGAAGTGGAGCAGGATTTCAAGCTCGCAGCCAGCTACCAGATGGGTGGAATCATCGGAAGGATGCGCCTGCCCAGCCTTTCGGTGTTCCGGCAGCG
>SESF01006241.1_pt1 | contig 13224 bp, 12 predicted proteins | sample 3171521 | NCBI WGS metagenome assembly SESF01 (sample SAMN10866945, study PRJNA518727) | freshwater metagenome | biome: subpolar coniferous forest; feature: holomictic lake; material: water; isolation source: holomictic Lake 227, 6 m and 8 m depth | place: Canada: near Kenora, Ontario | collected...
TATTTCAGCCCTATCGCTATTTTTGGCGTGACTATTATTGTTGGTCTGAATGAGATAATGCAGGCGCGGCTAAACTTCGGAAATGCGTTGGCAATTTTTGCCAGCATGTTTTACGGAGTATACCTGATTACGGTTCGCAAAGGGCGTAACTCGCTCGATACTTTCTCATTTACTACCATCTCCATGATTTCGAGTACGGTTGTGCTTGGATTGATTTGCCTTTTCACTGCGACTCCACTCTGGGGTTTTTCGACCAAAACATGGCTTGCGTTAGGTACGCTGGGCGTTATTCCACAGGTTTTCGGGTGGCTTGCCATAAATCATGCCCTCGGACATATCCGACCTACAGTAGCTTCGGCAAGTATGCTTAGCCAAACGGTATTTACCGCTATTTTCTCGGTCTTTATTCTGGGTGAAGTACTGACCTTCCACGAAATTGGTGGTGCGGTGGTGGTACTGGTGGGGATTTATCTGGTGAATAGACGAAATTAATCTTCGGGCTGAAAGCCTCTTATATTTCAGCCCAACGGGGAAGCCATGAAATGGCGAAACCTTGGGGTACAAATCAGAATTATGCCATTGACGGGCTGAAAGCCCAATATAGAATTTGGAAATTGTTTTATTCTTCCCAGGGCGTTGTCCCTTCGGGACATTGACTTGGGCTGAAGTATATTGGGCTTTCAACCCGAAAATTGACATTCTTATTCTATTTCTTAATTCTGCTTGTTAAGATTAAGGACTCCAAATATATGAGCTTAATTTTAAATTCGCAATGGAATAAGATAAGATTGTCATAAAAAGTTTTCAACAGTTTTTTAAACGAAATGATACAATTTAAAATAAAGTGAAGAATCAGGCGTTATGTAATAAAATGGAAATGGTTATGAAAAAGATACAGATTTTATTGCTTTTAGGTTTGGTGGTAATATCCTATTCGGTAAAAGCTCAGGATGCTGTAGTAAATGCACAGCCTGCTGATATTTTATCCAACACAAAACAAGAAGAATTTGATACAAATCAGGTTTACTATAAAGTGGAACAAATGCCACAGTTTCCGGGAGGTGAAATAGAGTTATTGAGATTTATTTACAGTAATTTGAGAATGCCTTCAATTGATGATGGTTGTCCAATTCAGGGCAAAGTTATTTGTAGATTTATTATTGATATTGATGGTTCTGTTACCAAACCTGAGGTTAATAGAGGACTTGATCGTTATTTAGATGCCGAAGCATTAAAAGTAATCAGACTGCTACCAAAATTTATCCCCGGTAAACAAAATGGAAAAAATGTTAGAGTTTGGTATACAATCCCAATAACTTTTAAACTCGAATAATACTTATAACCCATTGACGGGGTGACTCAAAGTCACCCCGTCAAAAACTCACAATAACCGTCATTATTCCCTCAATATTAATCCTCTAATCCCCTCAAAATCATGAAAAGAACAATGTTTTTGGTGCTGATAGCGTTATTGGCAATTTCGTGTGCAAAGAAACAGAAAGAAGTGACTACCGAAATGACATTGATGAGTAAAATGGAAGCACCTCCTGTACTAAAATCGGCGGCTGTTTCGGTTGCCGATGTAAAAAGTATTCAACGTGATGAAGAAGTTGTAGAAACTACCAAGTTTGCACCACCTTCACAAAACAACGGACAAATCAAGGTTTCTGCCGAAGTCATCAAAAAGAAAATCATTAAAGATGGTCGGTTGGGATTGCAGGTAAAAAATTTGCAGTCGGCAAAAAAGGGCATTGATTCGCTGCTGAAAAGTATGGATGGATACTATGCGAATGAAAACCTGAAGAACGATAATAATCAGAGTGGGTACGAGTTGACCATCCGTATTCCGGTTGTGAACTTCGACAAGTTCGTGAACTCGACCGAAAAAGGTAATTACAAGGTGCTGTATAAAGAGATTTCGGCTCGCGACGTGACCGAAGAATTTGTTGACCTGAGTACCCGTCTGAACTCCAAGCGAAATGCCCTCGTCCGCTACAACGAGATAATGCGGAAGGCTGATAAAATAAAAGATATTGTTGAGATAGAAAATGCTATTCGAACCCTGCAGGAGGAAATTGAGAGCACCGAAGGCAGACTGCGTTGCCTGAACGACTGTGTGAACTACAGCACGCTAAACCTGACCATTTCCACCGAGAAAGACTTCAGCTATCAGCCTGCAAAGCGCGACAGTTTCTGGGAAAAACTAAAAGAATCGGTTGTGGAAGGCTGGTTCGGACTGGTTGATTTTGTGTTGGGACTGTTCGGAATGTGGCCATATTTGCTGTTGATTATTCCACTGTATATAGTAATCCGCAGATGGATTAAACGTCGGAAATTACGCAAACAACAAAACAATTAAAAACAGGTAGAGACGTATAATTATACGTCTCTACCTGTTTTTATCAGGACAGGTCGCGACCTGTCCCTACATTTATTTCAAATTCGATTTATTAAACACCGATGCCGGAATGGCCACATCCATTTGGACATCCACAATTACCATTTTTGTTCCTTTACCGTCTTTCAGCACATCTTTATACACAAATGAAGTAGGATACAAGCGACTCTGGATTTTCTTCACATCGCTGAAGGTGATGCGTTTAAGCAATTTTCCGCCTTTGGCAAACATTTCCACCCGCAGCGGCACAAATCGTTCAGCGTCCACCCACATTTTTTGTGAAGCATAATTCACATCGCTCACAATTGCTGTCAGATTCACTACCCAGCATTTACGCCCATCAATGGTTTCTTCACCTGTAACTTCAGCTTTATATTGTTCCAGCAACGGACGGTCGGTCATCATATCCTCATACGACATATCGCTGCCCATCACCGACTGGCGCAACATGTGACCCGAAATCTGAATCACACGGTCGGTAGTGGGTGAATAAATCCATAACTGATTGTCCAGTTTTAGCATCTTTGTTCCCTTTTCGCGTGCGGGAGCAAGGTATTCGGTAAACGCTTTATCGGTTCCCACACCCCACGATTTGGATTCCATAGTTCGCGTTCCGCGAGCTGAATTAATTTCCATCCGCGCAGTCAGAACACGTGATTTCGACGACATATTGTTATCCACTTTATCCAGAATTGATTTTCCCGAAGGATAGTTTTGGGCAAATAAAAAACCAGTAAACATCAACAATAAAACAACCCCTAACCCCTGAAGGGGAACTGAGTTAGTTCGTATTTTTAAAATATTCATATATGTAATTTTAAATTAGACAATACAATTATAGTTCCCCTTTAGGGGCTAGGGGTCAGCCTTCCAATTCTTTAAACAAATTTGCAGTCTGACGTTTATATACCCCGATTCCGGCCAGTGAAGCTCCGATAACGGTTGACAAAACACCCGGTATAAAGCCAATATAAAAGGTTGTGACTGTGATTTGAGCGCGAATAATACTTGGCATCATCATGTTGGAATTGCGCATCATGTTTCGGGCATCAATACCGTAGACCTGCAACGGCCAGGCACAAAGCAGTCCGATAATAATACCAAGCACTGATCCTATAATGCCAACCAGTAAAGCCTCGCCTACCAACGAACGGTAAATTTCATGTTTACTTTCGCCAATAGCCATTCGTAACCCAAATTCTCCGTATCGCCGCAAACCGCCTACCAGTCCGGCATTCCAAAGTACTATAGACATGGCAAACACGAAAATAAAGATAATGATATACTGCGCATTTTCGGAATAGGCAATCATAAAATCCATACCACCTATGCCACTCATGGGCGCCATTGCGAGCGAGAACTTATCGTCTTTCTTCGTATTCTCCTGATTGAATGCCATGGAGAGTTTCTTCGCTCTGGAATCCTTGTAAGGCGAATCGTTAAAGAACCCCAGCACTTCACCGGCCGCATCTTCCATGTTTAATGCCATGCGGGCATCATCAATGTCGGCTACAACCATTCCTTTATCCAGAATCTGAGTGCCAAAATGAATAGTACCGCACACCGTAAAGTTATACATGGCCATATCACCGTACATGGTATTCGAAATCAGCGTTACCCGATCGCCAAGTTTCAGATTCATCTTTTTGAACAGCTCATTGGTTATCATTATTTCACCCGACTTTTTCGGAAAACGGCCTGAAAATAGTTTGGATTTTAAATCCATGCGATTGATTTCGTCATCGTTACCAAGCAAGTGAATTCCCATTCCCATCACATTGCCCTGCGACTTCGTTATTCCGTCTGAGTCAGGTGCATCGAGCAATCCACCAAATTGAATCCGATCAGTCCAGGTCATATCCGGATAAGTGGTTTTCAACTTTTTCATCACTCCGTTTATGCCCATAATCGCATAATCGTTTGGCATTTGTGACTGATTTTCCTTATACGCTTCGGTCATGACTTTTACATGTCCCGTCGAGAATTTGGCAGTAGTTTCAATGCTATCGCTAAAAATTCCACCCATATATGCCTGTAGAAAAACCGTAATTATAACGCCCAAAGCCACTACTATAATGGGCAACAGACTGCGACTTTTATCGCGCAATAATCCGTTTAATAAGAATTTTATCATTTCTTTTTGAGTTTTATCAGTTAATTGGTTGATTGGGTTGATTGGTTGATTGCTAACTCAATGAACTTAATAAACCCAATCAACTAGTAACCTGTTTTTTACTTCACTTTCCCCTTGATTGCATCCGTTGGATTCATTTTGGCAATTTTACGAGCCGGCAAATAACTGACGATGGCAGTAACAATAAGTATAAATATCATTGTATTAATTACCAATCCGGGTGTTATAGTTGCATACATGGTGTCGGCCATGGGCACTCCAATTTCGCTGGCATCCATATTGAACGAATAACCATAAACTACCATATAATACATTATCGGCGCCCCCCAAATTGTTCCGACTGCAAATGCAAGTATTGCATTAATAGTACCTTCGAGTGTAAAATGCCAAACAACTTGTCGCTTAGTCATTCCAAGTGCTATAAACGTTCCGATTTCACGCTGACGACGGAAAATAGATAGTGTCTGTGTATCGAAAATGGCGAGCATTGCCAGCAACAGGAAAATTATGTACATAAAACTGGTGCCGACCGATTTGGCTTTCACTAACATCATGGTCGATTCTGTAAGTTTTTCCACACTCTTGAACTCCCAGCTTGAAATGGTCTGGGTTTTTAATTCAGGAGATTTTATCAACAAATTGGCACAATTGGTATTCATGGTCATTTTTTGAAGCCTATCGAGCGGAATCCACAAAATACCATTATCCACTGTTGGAATAGATGTTTTGAAAATTCCAACCACCCGAATATCGGCTGCTTCGAAAGTTCCGTTTTTGTCACGCCATCGAAGCGTTACCAAATCATTCAGATGAAGCTTGGTTTGTTTAGCCATAAAAGCACCCAAAACAACCGGAATCTCATCATTCTTAGCTATCAGTTTTTGAGTTGGTATCTGAAGCAATTTCTGATCAGGTCGTATTCCTTTCAACAATACACCCTGCATTCGTCCTTGAGGATAAATACTGCCCTGAGTTAGCAAAATCGGTTCTATTTTTCGATTATCAACATCCTTTTTAAAAACAGCCGGAATTTCCACCGTACTTGAATCGAACGTGAAGGGATCAAACGGATCATATTTTGATTGCCAGTACTCTCCACCGGCAATTTCCCATTTAACAGTATCATCAACCGCCTGATTGCTCCAGCCTTTCAAAATTCCCTGCAAAATAATGATCAGCACAAAGGAAATTGAAAGAACAAATACGTTGAGCCAGGTTTTCAGACCGTTACCTATTAAGCTTCTGAAAGCTGTTTTGAATATAGCCCCCCAACCCCCAAAGGGGGAGTTGTGAAACAAATTATTATTTTTGAGTTTTCTCATAATCTTTTAATTAATAAGTTGTCAAAATATCACAATCTTAAAGTCCCCTTTCGGAGGATTTAGGGGGCTGTATTTATGGGATTGACTTCTTTATCTTCCACTACTTTTCCATCCTGCAATCGGATTATTCTTCTCAAATAACCGATAACTTTTTCGTCGTGTGTGGCAAAAATGAAACTGGTTTTCAATTCTTCATTCAGCTTCACCATGGTTTGGAGTATATTGTGTGAATTGGCAGAGTCAAGGTTGGCAGTCGGTTCGTCGGCCAATACCAACATGGGGCGTTTTACCATAGCACGGGCAATAGCCACCCGCTGACATTCACCACCCGAAAGCTGTGCGGGACGTGATTTTACTTTGTCGGTCAATCCAACCCAGGCTAGTGTTTCCATAACCCGTGTTTTACGTTCCTCAGCACTGATATCGAGCAACAACAACGGAAACTCAACATTCTCAAACACTGTATAAACCGGCAATAAATTGTAATGTTGAAAAATAAAACCCAGTTTTTCCTTTCGGAGTTGTGCAGCTTCTTTTGGCGTCAGCTTTCCCACCGATTTGCTCAAAACCACTACTTCACCTTCGGTCGGAATATCCAGCGAGCCGATTATATTCAACAAGGTTGTTTTTCCGGAGCCACTCGGACCAACCAGTCCGGTAAATTCTCCTTCGGAAAACTGCAAATTCACCCCATCGAGCGCAGTAAACGAACCAGTTCCAACTGGGAATTTTTTGACTAAATTCTTTACTTCTACAATTGTTTTCATACAATTAACTATTATTTACTTCGGGTTATATCTTTTATTTGTCTTTGAACTTATTTAATTCGGGTAATTCGTTTCAATTTGTGTAATCCGTTTTAATCAGAAATTATAATTCAGCATTATCTGAATCCCTTTTCCGGCAAACATATTTTTGCTTTGCGTCTGAGCGCTTACCATCTGCACATTATCCGGATTCCAATAACCAATAGCATAGATACTGAAGTTATCATAGCTTAGTCCCCAGCTCAGATAATTCATCCATTTATTCTGGTCGGGAAGATAAAATACCATTCCCGACAAATTATCCAGCATGGAGAGCGGATAAGTCAGCATAGCTCCAAGCACGTTTAAAGCAGTTCCTTCAACTAGAAATTTAGCTCCTGCGTGATACCGGAAATACTCAACAGTAACTCCCAGTCCGCTACCAATAGGCAAGGTGTAATCTGCCCCCACATTCCACATATCCTGCATTTTTGGCAAATATACTGAAGTTATTTTTTGTGTTTCTGTAGAAGTTACACTGGATTCAAACCATAAACCGATTCCTACATCCCATTTTCCATCAAACCCAATACGAGTTTCATCGAATTCATCAATTATGGAACCGGTATGAAACTGTTTTGTCCGGTGATGTGTGCTCATGGCAATTTCTCCTCGTCCAAGCGGAAATTCAATACGAGCTCCAATTTCAGGTTTCCATTGTGAAGTACTATCCCTTTCGAAACCTTTCGGATTCTTATTTCCTATTAAGCCCCAAATCCAGAAATCCCCATTATTTTCCATAAAATATCTCCCCAACACTCCGTAAACCCCGTCAGTCAGTTGCAAGGGGTCACGCACATCCATCGCATCAAACCACATCAGCGGGCGAAACATTTTTGCCCTGCCGAAATTAATTTTTTGTAAACCGGCACGTACTTCCCAGTTTTCTCCCGAATAGCGCAACCACACCCGATACGGTTTTAGTTGTCCCTGAATGCTATCGTTATGAAAACCGGTATAATTCAATGAGCCGTTCAGATTGAGTGAAGCTTCAAAATCAAGTTTTGATTTGGATGAAAGCTTAAAATTACCAAGTAAGGTAGGCACAAACCTTCCACCAAACTGCATAGGCACGGGTGTTTGAAACTGCCCGATTCCCCATGCAGTTACCTGACCATTGAACGAAATATGTGAAGAGTCTGACTTTTCAGCTTCTAAATAACATGTCGCAGATAACAGCAGCATGAATAATAGTATTTGATTTCGCATAAATTACAGTTAAAAGAGAAAGTTAAACTTTTTTAGAAAATAAACAAATAAAAGCTCTTTATCCCCGTGAAAAAATACACGGTAAAATTACATTATTTACTAAATAAACAATAATTTTATCACATTTATTTTTTATTTTGCTTGAATTAATTATTGAGTCAAGAAATATCCATTCAAAAATAAAAATAACTATATTTGTAGGTTATTTTCTGGTCGATTACTTTCAGCTAAAAAACGCTTATGAAAAAGGAATATACTTTAGACGAATTACTTCACAAAGCTGCTTCATACTGTTCCATTTCCGAGCATTGTATTTATGAAGTGGAAGAAAAACTCAGCTTATGGGGGGTGAGTGATAAGGACAAAGGGGAGATAATCAAGCGCTTGATTTCAGAAGATTTCATCAACGAAAAACGTTATTGTGTTCATTTCGTCAAAGATAAATTTCGCTTCAACAAGTGGGGGAAAATCAAAATATCCTATGCCCTGAAACAGAAAAGACTTAGTGATGAGCTCATTAATCCTGCACTTGCAAACATCGACGACGGAGAATATGAGGAAATGCTGGCTTCTATCCTGAAAACCAAACTCAAGGGCTTGAAATATGAATTTGAATACGAAAGACAAGGAAAACTTTTCAATTTTGCTCAAAGCCGCGGGTTCGAAAGTCAGGTTATTTATCGCGTGCTAAAATCGATTGACAAATAACAATATAAAGAGTCAAAACCATGAGATACAGTCGGAAAGAAGAAAGATATAATACCTATACCCATGCGGTTGGCATCGTTTTTGGAATTGTTGCAGGAACTTTTTTGATTCTTAAAGCAATCCATTCTCATAATCCCTGGGCTATTCTCAGCGATAGTATTTTCGTTATTTTTATGATTAGCATGTACCTGGCATCAACTCTCTATCATGCCAGAAGAGACATAAAGTTAAAGCAACAACACCGTAAATTTGACCATGCCGCCATTTATACTCAAATTGCCGGAAGCTATACACCGTTCACCCTGGTAGTTTTACGGTTAAACGGCAGTTGGGGCTGGACTTTGTTCGGAATAATCTGGACTGCAGCTGTGCTTGGAGTTTCGCTAAGTTTTATGAACCAGAAAAAAGGCAGCAAATTGGAAACAATCTGTTATGTAGCTATGGGTTGGGTAGTGGTAATTGCTTTCAAACCACTGATTGACTCATTAGGTGCAACTAATTCCATATCAGTATTGTACTGGTTAATTGGTGGTGGATTGTTTTATACGGTTGGTGCTATTTTATATCGTTTCAAACAAATTCCGTACACACACGCCATTTTTCATCTCTTTGTGTTGGGCGGAAGCATTTGCCATTTTATTGCCATCTGGGAAATAAAAATATAACCGCAAACAGTAAACAAGAAAAGGGAAAAATAAGAAATAACAACTAAATATGAATGAATACTCTGACTTCAATCAAAACTAAAGACTTAGAACTAAAAATTTTGCTGTTTATATAATTTTGTTTTATGTCAAACACTGTAAACAAACAGAAGAGCTAAGAGTTATTGGAAAACAAGTCTTAAGATCAGGCACATCGGTTGCAGCTAATTTCAGAGCTTTCACAGGTGCTCGATTTGAAGCGGAAAAATTCTCAAAACTTTGTATTGTGGTAGAAGAAACAGATGAAACTCAATTTTGGCTTGAATTAATCGAGGAAGCAAATCTTTTAGAGATATCAAGCTATATGGAAATAAAAAATGAAGCCGACGAACTGATTAAAATATTCACAGCTACAAAATACAAAATGAAGAAATAAGTTGATTCTGCTTACCGTTTACCGCTATTCAATAAGCCCTTGCCGAAACTATTGCTGAACAACCGGGCGTTTGTATTTTTGCTGAAAGCTGTGGTCATGCCAGGCTATCGAATTTAGGGCTGATGAGCTATTCTTTAAACCTCCTCCGGCAAAGGTGCTGAGATTATTTAATTTTTCGTATTTCCATCTTAATAATATCTTGTGGACAGCCTTCCACGGCTTCACTTATTTCGGTTTCGTATTGACTGAAATTCACATTCTTATTCACATGAGTTTTGTCGGTTACTGTAAATACTTTTGCTGCAATCAATTCGCATAATCCACAAATAATACATCTTTTCTTTTTTTCGTCAATCCAAACTTTGCTTACTGCCATTTTTATTTTAGTTGGTCATGTATAATGGTTAATATTAGTGGCTGATATAGTATTTTCAACTCATGCAATACATAAGTAAATAGTAATTATTATTGATATGTTTTTTTGTCACATAGTCCACAGTAGTTTTAAATTAAAAAATAAGACTAAGAACAGCATATGGAACATCCCGATATTCGGGAGCATTATCCCGAATATCGGGTTAATTTCAGACCACGCAAAAGTATCGACAGATACTTTTACTATGTGAACTAAGTCTTTTTATTCCCATTTTACTATGTGTTCTATTGTGGTGGAAATATATCATTAAATATTTTAAACTACTTATACTTATTTTTTCAATCATAGATTCATAAGTAATGAACAGAATATAATGTCATATTTTATAAGATAAATAGCACCCGGATGAAACATACCGACAAGTTGGCATGTTCCAGCCGAGTTCTTTTTCTTTATTTTTAAATATAAAATCTAAGTACATGACAAAAATTTATCAGAACCTGTTATTATATTGAATATAAATGATTTATCGCAGGGGCTTCCGCCCCTAAAACCCCGACTTACTTTTTGTCTTGAAACAAAAAGTGAGCAAAAAGTTAAAGACTACGCCTGCTTTGCTCGAAAAGCTTGCGCTCAGTTGGCTGAAACCGTCCAAACTCGCTCCTTCGTCGCTCAAACAGGACAGTTTCTTGCGCCAAATTCACTTGTTTTTCGGCTCACCAGACGAGGTCAATCCAGCGTTAATGCTGCTACTGTGGATTTAATCAAATGTTTATAAATTTTTGTCAGGTACTAAAATATAAAATTCAACATATCAGGTACAAACAACATATATAATCCCTAATCTATAAAGTCAAAAATAATGAAACAGTTATTTTTATAGTTTTGTTCTTGATAAAACTATGCATTATTTAACTGTTAAGTATTTATACTACTTATGACTAAAGCTTTTGTTGTTTTGTGTCATTATAATTCAAGAATATAGCTACTCAATAAATCCTCCTCCCAAAATTCTTCCATCTTTGTAGAATACAGCCGTTTGTCCCGGAGCAATTGATTCCAGTGGCTCATTGAGTTCTACTTTTGCTTTTCCGTCTTCCATGAAAATAACACGGCATAAAGTATTTTGCTTCCGATAGCGGATTCGGCAATTGATGTCAAATTCATTCGTAAAGAGACTTTTATCTACCACATTCACAGCATGAACAAAGAACTCGGTTTTATACATATTAATAAGTGGAGCTAAAACCACTTCATTTGTATCCGGTCGAATTTCTTTTACAAAAACTTTACGGTTCAGATGCATCAAGCCACGGCGCTGTCCAACTGTGTAAAGCGGAAAACCATCATGCTGTCCCAGCACATTTCCCTGTTCATCGATAAAATTTCCCGAATAGATAAATTTATGAGGCTCTGAAAGTTGGTTTTTCAGGAAAGGACGGTAATCACCCGAACAAAAGCAAGCTCCGAGGCTGTCTTTCTTTTCCGAGACACGCTTATAACCACGCTCGGCTGCCATTGATCGTACATCCGTTTTATGGAATTGACCAAGTGGAAATACGATGCGGGAAAGTTGCTCTTGAGTCAGCCCCCAAAGGAAAAAGGATTGATCCTTGTCCGGATCTTTGCCTTCAGACACAAAATAATGATTGTTTTCCTGAATGATATTCACATAATGCCCCATAGCCACTTTAGCGCAACCCAGGCAATCAGCTTCGTCGATGATCAGTTTCCATTTCAGTTCATTATTGCATTTCACACAGGGAAAAGGCGTGCGGCCACTCAGGTATTCATCTACAAAATAGCCAAGCACTTTCTCCCGGAAAATCTCCCGGGCATCATATACTATGTGCTCAATGCCAAGTTGCTGAGCCAGAACTTGTGCATCCTTTAAATGGTAGTTTTCGCCTTCTTCCCAGAAACGAAAGGTAATGCCCACGACTTCGTAGCCTTGTTCCAATAAAAGAATGGCAGCAACCGAACTATCGGTGCCGCCACTCATTCCGAGCAATATTTTTGTTGAATTGTTGATTTGTTTAGTTGTTTATCTGTTTATTTGTTGCGATTTTTGAAATACTATTTAACCAGTCAACAAAATCAACTAATTAACTATTTAACTAAACTTAGAATGGCAAATCAGTTCCTTCGCCTGCTCCCGGAGTAGCATCGAACGAAGCAAGCGGAGTAGATGCCGGAGCAGAAGCAGCACTTATGGCTCCTTTTTCAACTTTCCAGGCACGAACTGAAGTAAACCAGCGTCCGTTATATTCCCGACTATCCAAATCGAAGCTCACCGTCACTGAATCGTCAATTGCCAGGGGGAATTGTTCTATTTTGTCACCAAAAAAGTTGAAACACACTTTTTTAGGGTACTGGTCAGCTGTTTCTAATACATAATCCTGCGAACGCCATGTTCCGTTTTTGCCTTGTCCGGTTGCGATGGGCAACACAGCAATAATTTTTCCTGAAATTTCCATTTTGCTAGTTCTTTATTAAATGATTTTTAGGGGAGCAAAGATAATCAAGAAAAAATGAATTGCAAGAGCAATGAATTATTATTTATGATTATCCGCAAAGTATACAGAGCAGTATTAAATGTTTAAATTTGAAAAAGAAGGGCGTATGATACATTCCGACTTGACGGAAGCCCTGAAACCTTCGTAGAAATAGATTAATTGGTATAGGCGCTTAGAGCGCACAACAATTTGCTTTTTTTGGGCTGTAAGCCAATTATATCCTAGCCCATTGGCAACGACTGGGTTACTATATAAATTCAAAATATACGCCCTGTAAGGGCAAAATAACAATATTGCCCTTACAGGGCGTATGTCGATTTTTTATTTTCCTATACCCAAGTCGTTGCCATTGGGCTAGAATATATTGCCACTTCGTGGCGAAAATAGGGACACTTATGATTTTGTCCACTAAGAACTTACTTATAATTGCTTTAATGTCAACATTAATAAGAATTTAGGAGTGCGGTCTAAGTGCCTATACCAATAGATTAAAATAGAAATTGAGGGGCGTATGGTACATTCCGACTTGTCGAAAGCCCTGAAATCTTTTGTTTATGATGTCAGGACTAAAGCACCTTTGCTTGTATTATTTTCATTCTGCTACGAAGATTTCAGGGCATACGCCCCTAAATATCACAACTCCCGCACGATCAATGTCATTAAGTTAGGCATATA
>SESF01009454.1_pt1 | contig 13220 bp, 11 predicted proteins | sample 3171521 | NCBI WGS metagenome assembly SESF01 (sample SAMN10866945, study PRJNA518727) | freshwater metagenome | biome: subpolar coniferous forest; feature: holomictic lake; material: water; isolation source: holomictic Lake 227, 6 m and 8 m depth | place: Canada: near Kenora, Ontario | collected...
CAGCGGACAGGGACCATTTCATTCGGCCCGGGCGAAAAGCCCAGTGCCATCTTCAAACTCAATATCTATGCACCCAGTGGCAAAACCGCAGCAATGTATAAGTTTGCCACCGCCCGGGAGCTGCGCAACTTCATCTTGTTAAACGATATTCCCCGTTATCAAATCTGGGGGTAAGTGCAAATGGGTCCTCCGGCCATCTATACCGGAGGATTCATTTCTTTTTAAGACGGAAAATGTTTTCCGGTCAAACGAAATGTTCCTCTAAAAACGAAAAAGCGAAGGCCGACTAGCGACCTTCACTCAACCAGATTGGTATTCTTCGGTTTTGTCAACCTACCAAATCCCTTGGCTACCCTGATTTTTGCCAAGAGGCAAGGACGAACTCACGCATTAGAATCAAAAATGATTAACAAGTTATGCAACGCATAAATGAGCCGCCCTATTTATTTATCTGTCTATTTGTCAACTGAAAAAGAGACACTGTTGATCTTTCTATTTGAAGTACTTTTAGAAATCGATTGATATTTATTTTGTCTGAATCACTAAAGTAACTTATTTCCCATGTGATTGTTTGTGGATTTTCATTTTCTTCATAAATCTTTTTGAAATAGGGGATATCAATGGCCGACAGAGAATGCCCCATGACAATAATCTTTTTTATGTCCTTTAATCCACGAAATTGCTGATCATGTTTCTTCAACACAATATTAAAGTTTTTACCTGATTCCTCATAGTATTTCTCAATCTCTCCTACAACACGATCAACGGCGTAATAGCGAGTCGAATGTTGCCAGTTCCCGTTTACCTCATTTTCGTTAAAATAGGCCAGGTAAGTTAATCTGTGATTTGGGAAATAATTCCCCTGCCTATTCTTTAAAACAGCCCTAAAGCGTTTCTTATTCCTGTTTTTATGGAACCATTCTTCGAAGTTTTTATCAGGGTTCTGACCATGACCCAGGATTAAAGAACCTGTTTTGTTATTCCGGTTCCCGTGCAGATAAATGATCTGGCTGGATGGGATTTCATACAAAGATTCTAAGAAGTCTGTGTAATTAAAAGTAATGTAGGCAGCAGATCTGTCCAGTTCCAACGTTTTCCATTTATGTCCTTTGGGCAAGTATAGTGTTCGAATCCATTTATGAAAACGATATTTAAGCCCTTCAGTAAAACTCCATACTCTTCCTGTGGCCTGCTCCAATGCGATTTCAAAATCTGCAGCTGAGAACGTATCGTCATCAGGTTCTAATTTCGGCAGCCACATGTCAACTTCTTCGAGTAACCTTTCACGAGATAGATATGCCAGATTGTTCTCAAAGTCACCCCACAAATTTTTGCAGGCCAGGAAAGTGTTTAAATCTTTTAAAATCCCCCTGTCGACCTGTGAAAGGTATTCACGGAAATCTTCATATCCTGACATGACCCCATGATGTAGATCAAAACCATTGCCAATAATATAGAGATTCTCGGGCATACCTTAGATATAGTGATACTAATACCTTATAGTGGGTATCCATTTACACAGCAAATTTAGCCTATTACCGAAATTGATCGTACTTTAATTACAGATTGTTAGTTTACAAAAAGTCAAGTAAATAATACAAAAAACTTGACAAATAGAACTAATTAGTGTACTTTTGTAGTGTTTTAGTATACGAGTATGAAAGCAATTGCAGCAATAGTCAAACAGCAGGTTGATAAGCTTCAGCCTGGAAAGGTATTCAATTACTCTTCATTTTCGGGGAGAAAGGGGAATTCTCTTGCATTGGCCAAATCTCTTAGCCGGATGGCCAAGGATGGCCAGATCGCCAGGTTATCCCGTGGAAATTATTTCAAGCCTGTTAAGTCAGTCTTCGGAGATCTGAAACCAGACGAAAACCAGGTCATTCTTGCTCTGACTCAAAAGAGGGGGGAAACAGTGGGATATGTGACCGGACTTACAGCCTATAATGCCCTCGGTTTGACTTCCCAGGTTTCTAATACTCTTATGATCGCCCGTAGGTCCATGCAGCCTGATAAAACATTAAACGGGTATAATATCCGCTATGTTAAGCGTGATTTCAACTTTACTTATGAGGATGTTAAGCTGCTTCAGATCCTCGATGCCTTTAAAGATATCAAATCAATCCCTGACGTTTCTGTTTCGGAGGCATTAAAACTCCTGGTCTCCACTATCCTGAAGCTTGAGGATAAGGAGGTCCGCAACCTGGTCCGACTTTCATTTAATTATCCTCCGTCTGTGCGTGCCTTGGTTGGAGCGGTTATTGAAAATATCATCCCTGGTATGAGTATTGTATCTTTGTACAGATCATTGAATCCCTTATCCAGGTATAACATTGGGATTGATCAATCTGTATTGCCCAATAAACTAAAATGGAAGATCGCATGACATTTCATCAGGTACCAGAATTTCATGAAGCGTTACAGGCTGCTGCAGCAAGCTTCAGGATGCGTCCGGTCCTGATCGAAAAGGATTACTGGGTGACCTTGGTCCTCCGCAACCTGGCTCTATCCGAATTTCGTGACAAGGTTGTATTCAAAGGGGGAACCTCCCTGTCCAAAGCCTTCAATTGCATCGATCGGTTTTCCGAGGATGTTGACCTTGCTATCTTGAAAGGGGAGGGGATGAACGATTACCGGCTCAATAAACTTATCAAGTCTGTCGAGAAATCCATTACAGCCGGATTGGAATATCAACCTAACCATCTCTCAGAAGAGAAGAGAGGAAGAAACCGCAAAACGTTTTACAAGTATCCCAAAACCAACCCGGTCGATGACCTTGGAAATGTAAAGGAAGAGATCCAGCTGGAAATTAATTCCTTCACTCATCCGGTCCCGTTTGAAATCGCAAGCATTGAATCCTATGTGGCTAAGTTTCTGAGAGAGAACGGATTCATTAACTTTATTGAAGAAAACCAGCTACATCCGTTTCAATTGCAGGTTCTCAGCCGTGAGCGGACTTTCTTCGAGAAACTGCTCTCCCTGGTTAGGCTTTCATATACTGGCCAGGAAGCCATAAAGAAAAAAGTCCGGCATTTCTATGACCTCTACAAATTATACAACCTTCCGGATCTTCATACCAGCTTACTGTCTGAGGCATCATTTCCATTAGTCGAGAATGTGATGGCCGACGATCAGGCGAACGTAACCTTTGCCGGGGAATGGCTTACACATCCCTTGAGCAAATGTCCGCTCTTTGCCGGAATTGATCAATTCTGGCCAGCCATAGCTTCAACATATACCTCTGAGTTATCTGAACTCTCCTGGGCCCTAACTATTCCATCCGCAGAACAAATTCGGGAACTTCTGTTCGAGTTGCAAGATTTCCTTCTGAAATTTGATGATAAATAACCGCTTTCCCTTGATTTTACTGAGCAATCCGAAGCAAACCAGGAAAGACTGAATAAATATTTGTTATGCGCACAGTTATGCGCAAAATTATATCAGTCTTTAAAACATCAGTAAATACAGATAGTATAGAACATGCAGATTAGCTTCCCAAGCTGGGGGTCGTGGGTTCGAGTCCCATTTACCGCTCTTAATCAAACCCCAATACCGGCTGGCATTTTAAACGAATGAGGCCGGTATCAAGACATCAGCTCATTGGGCCAGGTCTGATTATTTCTCTCTTATATCATAAGCCATCAAGGCATTGTTATGCCTCAAATATAAAATTCCCTTGTGGATCACAGGATGTGCCCAATAGGGTCCCTGTGTTCCTTGCGTTACGTTAAAGCTGCTGATCAGTTCGAATTTTTCGGGTGTAGCCCGCACCAGCCCGACCGTGCCTTTTTTTTCATCGTAAAGATATAGCATCCCTTCTGCTGCAATGACAGACCCCTTGTTCTGCCAATGCTCTTCCCATTTCTTCTTTCCGGTTTCCCAATCAATACAGCACCAGTTCCCGTCGCCATTGTTAAGCCAATTTGAACCGTAAATATAACCGTTGATCAGCAATACACCTCCGTGATGGTTATCCAGTATGCTGTCTGTCCAGGCCACACTTCCCTGCTTTCCGTCTGAAGAAATAGCTATCATCATCCCGTCTGTATTGTATCCTCCGGTCACATAAACTTTCCCCTGATTGTACAACGGGGTAACACATTTGATCAGTTCCCAGTTTGGGTTAAGAGACTTTGGCCTCTCGTTGACAACAGTCCACAGGATCTGTCCATCAGAAGCGTCAATGGCAAAAACATGCTTCATTGCAACATTCACGATCATCCTTTTACCGGCATAATCGATCAGTATCGGTGAAACATAACCTGGTTTGTCATCAAGAGAAGGCGATCTCCATAAAAGATAGCCTGTTCTTTTATCAATAGCTATGGTCATCGTTTCTGGGCCCCCAGGCGAAAAATACAACTTGTCCCCGTCGATCAGCAGGGATTCTGCAATCCCCCATCTCCCGTAAGTGCCTTTGTTCTTCTCACTGGCCTTATAAGACCATATTATCTTGCCATTGGATCCATTGATGCATGCCAGGTCCCCATATCCGCTGCAGGTATAAACTCTGTTCCCTTCCACCGTCGGGGTGGCTCTGCTTTCAGGGTAAGACCCGGTCCATGACCTGCCCATTGGAGTCTGCCACAGGATATTCCCTTTCATGTCAAGGGCTATGAGAATATCCAGGGAGTCCTTCATCCCGGTAATGAAAATGGTGTCGTTTCCAAATGAAACGGATGAATTACCTTTCAGAAGGTCGGAATTGGTCCATAAAAGGACTGGTCCGCCCTCAGGCCATGATTTAAGCAACCGGGTTTCGGATGAAACCCCTGTGCGATCTCTTTCGCGCCAGCTGCTTATTTCCTGGGCGAAGCAATTTTGCATGATCATGAAAACAGTTAAACAAAAAAGAATACGGGGTTTCATAGAGATAGTTGTTTAGATAAATATTGAATTTGGTTTTAATCGGTTATTCTGCGTTTTCCGTTCATCCTCATTCCGTAAAATTACAAAATTCTTGTGTCGGTCTTATGTCTTTGAATAGATTAAGTATGAAGAGATTGTGCATGGAAATTTTTCTATGAAATCCACAAAATCCTTGAGGATTTCCGAATTTTTAAAAGGTGACATCGAGGTACGGCTAAATATCATTAATTTCCCTTCTTGAAAATGAAGATTATGAAAAGGTATGTTCTTGTTTTTATGATTCTTGTTCCGCTGTTCCTGAGATCGCAGAACATCGTCATTTCCGATGAGCTCAAATCAAACTGCGATATCATGGATGTTAAAGGGAAGCAAGGATGGCAGTTTAATCAGGTTATCAGATACGGCGGATTCTCTACTTCAAAATCAAAACGAGGCTGGCCAGCAGGGTACGACTTCGGGTTTGTGAACCGCTTCAGGATGGCGAAGGAAAAGATCAGTTTTACCCAGTTTACACCCGACAGCCTGAACGGCAGCGTCGTGGCAGTGAGCAAATTTCTGAATTACGAAACCGAATTCCTGAATGGGTTCATGGGATTGTCATTTAAGTATGAAGATACGTTTGCCGGCTGCATCATTCCCGGAGGGGATACTGTAAAGTGTTGGAATTTCATGCTTACCGATGCGGATTTGCTGTTCGACAAAAATGCGGGTTGCGGACTGTTAAAGGACAGGAACGGGACAGAGATTATCATACGTGGGGTGACAAGGCTGGAAGGACAGGCCAAATGGCTGGCCGGACAGGTTTGGGGTTTCGAATTCTTCAAAGACCAGCATTCCATTGCCGCAGTATCTGTCGCCGGTAACGGAAAAGTTTATATGAAGAAAGATCTGGCTCCTGAACTGCGCCTGGTTATTTCCTCGGTATGCACGTCCCTGCTGCTGAGACATGATATGAGCCAGTAAACTTTCAAAGCTTCAGTTTTTTTATTCTCACTTGTCATGTCCCTGGTTGACAGCCATGAGGTTTCGTCAACTGATGTTTGTTGAGAATCTCTTATTTTTTCAGAAAATCCCCGTCAATGATCATAAGACTGACCCCGTTTTTCGAAACTGAACGGTGGGAGCTGAGTTCATCTGAAACTACATAGGTCATTCCCTGGCTCATTTTAACAGTTTTGCCATTTTCCATCTCGCTTTCAAATTCACCTTGCAAACAATGCACAATATGACCCTTCCGACACCAGTGATCCGCGAGGTAGCCCATGGAATACTCGACAATTCTTACCCTGAGCCCTTCGAACTGAACTGTTTGCCAGAATGAAGTGCCGGTTTCCCCCTTATATTCAACTTTGGGAATGTCGGGCCAGTTAATAGTTTGAAAAGGAATGTTTTTCATGGCTGATATGTATGAAATTATTATGCAATGCTGATCAAATGATCACCCTTCGAGATGAATATATGCTCTCACCGGGATCATCACCAGGATGAACCCCTTATGTGCCAGGCGGTTCTGAATGGCAAGCTGGGCCTGGTTGTGCAGAACACGCTGAAGGGCAGTGGTCCTGGGAAGTATGAACTGGCCGATAAAGAATACGCATTCAGGATGTTTCAGCTTGATCTTTTTTGAAAGTTCCTTGATCTCGTCGGCAACGTCGGTTCCTATACTGTAAGAGATCTCGGCATAATAACCCAGGCTTTCAGCCATATGCTTGTATTCGAGAAGGTTCTCTTTGACCTGGGCTTCGAGATTGTATAACTCCCCAATACCTTTGAAATTCCCTGAGTCAACAATGCCGACCTCAAGAAAGATGAAATTTTCGTATTGAGGGAAATCGCTGAGGATCGATTTAAAGGCTGCGATCCCGGTGCCATTGTAACTGTTGACGCAGAGTACGGCGGTTCTCGCTTTGGGTTTAAACCTCGGCCGGCGGGCAGGTAGTTTCTTGCATTCTGCTATTTCACGGTCAATCTGTGTGAACATTTTGTTGTTAAACCTGACGACCATTTTTTCGACCCTCCTGTAATGTTTTTTAATGCTTACAACAAGGTAAATGAGGGCGGATGTTATTAAAATGGTGATCCAGCCTCCTTCCCGGAACTTGGTTACAACCACCATAGCCAGGATAAAAACCGTGATGATCAGTCCAATACTGTTGATGAGCATACGGCGTATCCATCCTTTGTCGGTGATGCGAACCAGCCACCAATGGCGTACCATACCTGCCTGGGAAAGGGCAAATGTGATAAACACGTTTATAGAGTAAAGGATGACCAGAATGCCTACCGAAGCCTTTGTGGCGACAAGGAATACAAGCGCTGTTGCTCCCATGAAAATGATACCATTCTGAGTTACAAGGCGGTCGCTGAGAACGGCGAATTTGCGGGGAAACCAGTTGTCGGCCGCCATGGACGACATTACCCTCGGACCATCGAGGAAGCCGGTTTGGGCAGCTATCATCAGCAACGCTGCTTCGGAGATCAGGGTGACATACATAAAGGTACTGGCGAGCCCCTTGTTCCATCCTGCTGTCATCGCCTCGAGGAGTGATGCATTCATTGTTTTCAAGGGCGATGGGGTGACATTAAAAAATGTATACGAAAACATAAGCCCTACAACCATGACAGAAAGCGAGACTGCCATATATCTCATAGTTGTCAAACCTGTTTTTACCCTGGGTTCTTTCAGGATGGGAATTGAATTACTTACCGCTTCCAGACCAGTATAAGTACCGGCGCCCATACTGTAGGATCTCAGCATAAGCACCATGACTCCAGCGAATCCAAGTGATTTGCCTGCATCCTGAAAATCCCTGACCGAATCAGTGTAGAGTTCAGGCAGCATGACAGAGTGCCTGAAAAATGAATACAGGATCAGGAATACATGCATGGCAACAAACACAATGAATATCGGCATAAGTGAAAACACAGATTCTTTTATCCCCCTGAGATTCATGACAATGAGCACCAGCACTCCGGCAAGGGCAAAAAAGATCTTATAGGGATGATATGAAACGGGGAGAAAACTGAATATAGCGTCAGCACCTGCGGCAACCGACATGGAAATAGTAAGAACATAGTCGACTATTAGCGCACAGCCTGAAACCATACCAAGCTGCGGAGATAACAGTTTGGATGCGACTTTATAACCTCCTCCACCCGAGGGAAAGAGTTTGATGATTTGGGAGTAACTTGTACTGATGATAATAATGGTAACAACAATTGCCAGTGCGATGAAAATCGAGAGCCGGTGATAGCCACCAAGAAAGCGGTAGGCTTCATCAGGGCCGTAGCATGAAGATGAGAGGCCGTCGGAACCGAGGCCGATCCAGGCAAAGAAGGCAATCAGGGTGAGATGCTGGAATATCCGGTTGTCGTTGACATCCCTTGCTTTGCCTATGAACAGCAGCTTGAGCCTTTTAAATGGAGATTCTTTTGCGGGCTTTTTCATATTACCCGGTTTAAATTATTTCCGGTAAAACAGCCGGCAAAATTAATCTTTCTTGCAAAGCAAATTACCTTGGATTAGAAATTCTTTAGAAGCACTGACACTTGATTATTGCAATGTGTAAAAAATGATCATGATCAGGTTTGAGGAATTGAAAAGTTAAATGTGCTTCCTTTCCCTTCAGTACTTTCGGCCCAGATTATGCCTTTGTGCCTCTCAATAAATTCCTTACAAAGGATCAGGCCAAGGCCTGTCCCTTTTTCGTTTTCAGTACCGCTGGTACTGTATTTACTGTCGACACGGAAGAGTTTGGGGATGTCATTCTGCCTGATGCCAACTCCGGTGTCTTTCACCGACACAGTAACCTGGCCGTCTGACTTATGCACGTTCACATGAACTTCTCCTTTACCGGGTGTAAACTTGATTGCATTTGAAACAAGATTACGTAACACAGTACTGATCATTTGCTTATCACCTGAGATTCTGAGATCAGGCGGACAATTGGTTTGAATTCGTATGTTTTTACGAAAAGCCTGGGGTTCGAGAAGGGCTATGTTTCCTTTGATAATGTTTGAAAGATTAATTACCTGCGGATCAAATGGGATTTGTCCGGTTTGTGAACTGGCCCATACTAAAAGGTTTTCGACTAATTCAAAAGCTTTTTCGGAGGACTTTTTGATGGTATTCAGGGTATCTTCGATCTCCTGTGGATCAAATGAGTGATATTGTGTTACCAACAGGTTCGATAGCCCGAGAATCGCATTGAAGGGACCTTTCAGGTCATGGGCGATTATTGAGAAGAATTTATCTTTTGTAGCATTTGATTCCTGCAGGTCTTTTGCGAATTTTTCCAGTTTTGCATCAATTTCTTTTTTTTCTGAAATATCCCTGAAAACGCCGAAAGTTCCGGTGAAGGTTCCCTGTGAATTCACCTGGGGGGTGGCAGTTACAAGCAGGTTCCTTACTTTCTTATCGGGCCTTATGATATCAAGTTCATAAGTGGACTGTATGGCATTGGTACGTTTCTCTGTTTCTGCAAGTAAGCCGGGTAATTGTTCAGGGAGCAGGAATTCCTTAAGATTATGCCCATGCAGTTTGTTTGGATAGACTCCGAAAATCCTTTCAGCAGCCGGGTTTGAAAAAACAAACATTTCATCAGGATCAACGAGTCCTGCACCTTCTCCAAGGTTTTCGAGCATGGACCGGTGTCGCAATTCGCTGGATTGTAAATCTGCTTCCGCTTTTTTACTTCCCAGTTCAGCAACATCTGCTCTTCTGAAAACAAGCTTTGATACGCTAACGGTAACCCATGCCGATAAAGGAACTATAACAAGGGCCAGGGAAGCTGATATAAAAACCGGTGTAACCGTGAAAAATCTCGTAAGCGCCAGATTCAGAATATCATCGGCAAGCAAAGAGAGGATTACAACGGGCAATATTGCGCGAAGTAACCTGGAACTGGGAATGTCTTTGGTAAGTGGTTTGAGCAGAAAGGTCCTTGAACCACCTACTCCGATAAACCCAATACCCAGTAGTAAAAATACAAGGGTTGTTGGAAAAGAAACAGGGATAATCCTGCTGCCATAAAAAAGAGGAGTGTCGTGCAGGTAGCCTATAACACCTGTAAAACCTGAGAAGAGTATAAGAAGACCCAGTCCGCAAACCGTGTTCAGATAAACTAACCTCTTGCCTCCATACATTTTAATCAAAGCTGTAATTCCGCATATAAAAAAGAGCAGGCCTGATATCGGGGAGGAGCGGTTCATTGACGATCTTCCCAGGGCATCTTTTATCGGGAAGACAAGGTTATCGAGAGTTAATTCAACCCTGATGAAATATTCCAGAAATTTACACAGGGCATAAGAAGAAAAGACAATCAGCATCGAGATCACTGCAGCGCGATAATATTTGCCGGTAAATGAATACGCTCCGATGAGAAGGAAGATTCCAAAGAACAAAGATAAAATGCATGTTGCCATCGCCATAGGGATGTACCTTGAATAAATGCTGGCGAGAGCAGTATGCCCACTGATCCAGCCGGCAAGAGCAAGTCCGCTGATTATAATGATCGATAGTCCGCTAGCCTGAATGGCAGTATCAAAGTTGCTTCTTCTTTTTTGTTCACTGGAGCCGGCCATGACCTCATATGTTCAGCAGATCCCTGTATATGCTAAAGTTCTCCTCATCGTAACAAACAAAGGTCACCTGGAGCGGGAGGCTGTTTGCGGCAAGATATGCCCTGGTTTCCCTGATGGCAATTTCGGCGGCAAGTTGTTTTGGAAAATGATAAATCCCGGTTCCTATGTTCGGGAATGCAACTGTTTCACAATTGTGCTGTTTTGCCTGTTCAAGGCTGGCATGGTAACAGTTGGCAAGCTTTTCTTCCTCCCCGCTGTTCCCGCCTTTCCAGACCGGGCCAACAGTGTGGATGATATATTTTGCCTGGAGATGAAGACCTGGGGTAACCTTGGCTTCACCCACTTCGCAACCGCCAAGCAACCTGCATATTTCAGCAAGTCCGGGCCCGGCCGCACGATGTATGGCTCCGTCAACTCCGCCACCACCAAGCAGCGATGAATTTGCTGCATTCACAATTGCATCGACCTGCATTGTGGTAATGTCGCCCTGAATCAGTTTTATCCGTTCTTCCATTTTGTGAACAAGTTTTGAAATTCGTTATGGATATAGTTGTTTGTAGCAATGATCTCTTTGCCAAAGATATGGTTTGTCTCTCCCGAAAAATCACTCACCTTTCCGCCGGCATTCTGAACAATCAGGGTTCCGGCAGCAACATCCCACGCACTTAATCCGTATTCATAAAAACCATCATACCGTCCGGCTGCGACATAGGCCAGGTCAGCAGCTGCAGAACCAAGCCTCCTGATGCCCCGGCTGTGATGCATCATATACCTGAAGATATCCAGGTAATCCTCCATCCGCCCGTAATCATGATATGGGAAACCGGTAGCAAACAGCGAGCCCAGGACATCAGGCGTTTTTGAAACCCTTATCGTTTCTTTGTTCTTGTAGGAAGCAGCGCCTTCCCAGGTATAAAAGCACTCATCCAGGTTTACCTCGTAAACCACTCCGGCCAGTAAATTGTTTTGCTGCATGAGTCCTATGCTGACGCAATACAAGGGCACTCCGTGAATATAGTTTGTTGTACCATCAAGAGGGTCAATGACCCACGTAAATTCAGCCTTATTGAGATCGGGATTTTCTTCAGCAATAAAACCAGAGCCAGGCAGTATTTTTGAAAGCCGGTCAACGATCATCGCCTCCGACTCACGGTCAACGTAGGTAACAAGGTTGTTAAAGCTTTTCATCTCTATATCGGCGGATGAGAGTTTGCGGTTCTCTTTCCGGAGAAATTCACCGGCTTCGAGGGCAACCAGGCAGGTTTGTTCGGTGAGATGTTTGAGGTCCATGTTAGTTGGTTACCTGGTTTTTGGTTGTTGGTTTTTGGTTGTTGGTTGTTGGTTGTTGGTTGTTGGTGGTGGTTGGCGAGATTTATGTAGCTAAATTATGAATTATTCGGTGATATAGATCCCATGTTCATCCATCTCATTAAGAATTACTTTTCTGATCTGATTGGCTAGAGCCGGGTCGAATTTCGTTTTAACTTTGATATAGTTTTCGGTAAAACCATGCATCCAGCCGTTGGAGTTATCAGATTCAAACAGAACGCTGGTTTCAATGCCTGTGTTTTGCTGATAAAATGAATGTTTTTTAAGGTCCGACAGATGATGAAGCTCCCTGCTTCTTTCCTTTTTCATCTTATCGGGAACAACATCGCTTAATTTGGAAGCCAAGGTGTTCTCCCTTTTTGAATATGTGAATACGTGCATGTACGAAACCTCAAGTTTTTCAAGGTATTGAAAAGTCTCTGTGAAATCCTGGCCGGTTTCACCGGGAAAGCCCACAATCACATCTGCAGCAATACAGGCCCGGGGCATTATTTTTTTGATCCTCTCAACCCTGCCGGCATAAAGCTCAGGATCATACCTGCGTTTCATGGCTTTCAGAATCTTGCCTGATCCTGACTGAAGCGGCATATGGAAATGAGGCATGATCTTACCTGAACCTGCAGTTAAATCAATAATTTCATCGGTGAGAAGATCAGGTTCGACAGAGGATATCCTGATCCTCGAGAGGCCGTTTACCTGGTCAAGCGCCTGCAGAAGCTGCAACAGGGTTTCCCCGTTATGCTTCCCGAAATCGCCGATATTGACACCTGTAAGTACGATTTCACGAATGCCTTTGCTCACGATATTTTCTGCTGATGTCAGAAGATGTTCAATTGAATCACTGCGGCTGTGCCCCCTTGCAAAAGGGATCGTACAATAAGAACAGTAGTAGTCACATCCGTCTTGTATTTTCAGGAAGGAACGTGTGCGGTCTCCGTAGGAAAACGATGGTACAAATTCACTGTCAGCATTCAGGGAGGATCTCAGTCCACCGTGATAATCATGATTACTGAGTTTTTCAAGCTCTTCGAAGAGGTTGTATTTGGCATTATTGCCTAGTACGAGGTCGACACCATCAATCTGCTGAAGTTCCCCTGGCTTAAGTTCGGAAAAGCAACCGATGACTGCGATCTTTGCATGCGGATTAAGGCTGTGCGCATGGTGGATGGCCGCCCTGCATTTCTTTTCGGCGACAGCTGTCACAACGCAGGTGCTGATTACATAGATATCGGCAACTTCTTTGTGGTCCTTCAACTCGAATCCTTTATCCCGGAATTCCCCGGAGATCGAAGAAGCCTCAGCAAAGTTAACTTTGCAGCCGAAATGCTGGAATGCAACGCTGGTTGATGACATGGTGCAAAGGTACGAAATTAGGGATTAGGGGTTAGGGGTTAGGGGTTAGGGGTTGGGGGTTGGGGGCTGGTGTATAAGGTGTTCCC
>SESF01009565.1_pt1 | contig 13213 bp, 9 predicted proteins | sample 3171521 | NCBI WGS metagenome assembly SESF01 (sample SAMN10866945, study PRJNA518727) | freshwater metagenome | biome: subpolar coniferous forest; feature: holomictic lake; material: water; isolation source: holomictic Lake 227, 6 m and 8 m depth | place: Canada: near Kenora, Ontario | collected...
TTACGAAGCCGCAGCCCGAAAGCAGCAGCATGGCGGCTACGGCGGCGAACAGCTTGAAGTTCTTCATCATCGTGGGTTTCCCGGTCTTTATTCTCGTCCCGCCCTGCCCCGGGAGGCTCCCCCGGGATTCGCGCGGCCCGCTCAGAGCTTCGTCCAGTCGAGTATTATCTTGCCCGACCTGCCGGAAGACATTATTTCAAAGCCCTCTTTGAAATCCCTGGCCGGGAAGCGGTGCGTGATGATGGGCTTTATGTCCAGGCCGCTGGTAAGCATGGCGCACATCTTGTACCAGGTCTCGAAGATCTCGCGCCCGTAGATGCATTTCAGCGTAAGGGCCTTGAAGATGACGTTGCTCCACGGGATCGTGGTGTTGGGCGGCAGTATGCCGAGCAGCGCTATTTTGGCGCCCATCTTCACCGAGCCTATCATGTCGTTGAAGGCCTGCGCGTTGCCGCTCATCTCCAGGCCCACGTCGAAACCTTCGGTCATGCCGAGGCGGTGCATCACTTCGGGGAGCTTTTCTTTGCGGGAATCCACCACGTTCTTTATGCCCAGCTTGCGGGCCAGGTCCATGCGGTAATCGTTCACGTCGGTTATCACCACGTGGCGCGCGCCCACATGGCCGGCTATGGCCCCGGCCATTATGCCGATGGGGCCGGCGCCGGTTATCAGCACGTCCTCGCCGATAAGGTCGAAGGAAAGCGCCGTATGCACGGCGTTGCCCAGCGGGTCGAGGATGGAGGCCTCGTCGTCGGACACGCCCTCCGGCAGCGGGAACACGTTCTCGGCCGGTATGGCCAGGTACTCCGCGAAGCAGCCCGGGAGGTTGACGCCTATGCCCTTGGTGTTCACGCACAGGTGCCGGTGGCCGGCCTTGCAGTTGCGGCAGTGGCCGCAGACGATGTGGCCTTCGCCGGAAACGCGCTCGCCGAGGAAGTGGCCCTTGACGTTCTTCCCGAGCTCGGCGATCTCGCCCACGAATTCGTGTCCCACGTGCATCGGCACGGGGATGGTCTTCTGCGCCCATTCGTCCCACTGGTAAATATGTATATCGGTGCCGCAGATGGCGGTCTGGCGGATCTTTACCAGCACCTCGTTGTCGTTTATCTGCGGCTTCGGGACGTCCTGAAGCCAGAGGCCTTTTTCAGGTTTCGCTTTCACAAGGGCTTTCATAATTTTCTCCTTAAAAAAGAAACGCTCACTGGCGGCACGCGGCGGGTTTTCCCTGCGAATAATATTATACCGATTTTGAACCGGAACTCGAAGAATGCTAATCTAGTCCCGTGAAAACACTCCAGGCGCTGACGGCCGTTCTGCTGCTTTTTTCGCCCCGCGCGCTCAACGCCGCCTCCAGCCTGGCCATACACTACTTCGACCACGAATACCGCATCACCTTCGGCCTGGCCGGGGCCGTGGAGCAGTTCGCCGCCTCCACCGGCACGATAAAGCTGGAGAGCGTCAACAGCGCCATAACCTATACCAACGGCGCGAAATTCGTCATCAACGGCCCGGAAGAGCTGGGCCCGGCGGAACTGGGCCGCACCACCCGCTACACGTTCGAAAGACGGCTGGACATCATAGCGGGCGGGAATTCCCTGATCGTTCCGCCCAGGGACCTGCTGGATAATTTTTCCGAGACTACGCGGGCCGCCGGCCTGAAGACCGAGCAGCTGCCGGCGGAGATACTTACCGGGTATTCGCCGTCGGGGCTTAAGTTCCGCGTGCTGTACGTCCCCTCCTTCCGGGAGAAGCGGCTGTGGGAGCCCACTTTCAAGATGGAACACCGCCTGGCTGTGGACTCCGGGAGAAGGATCTTCACCAGCCTCGGGCTCCCGATGGGCCTCGACAGCCCGAGCTGCGACACGGTGGAAGAGGCCTCCAACAAGGACTCCAACCTACTTTTAAGCCTCGGGGCCTCGGAGGCCAGGCCGCCCAGTTCCGGGGACGCGGGCCACGGGCTGCTGCTGGACGAACTCGCCGCCGCCGGCACCGATATCGCCGCGCTGGACCAGCCGGACCTGACGAATTTCTGGCGCCTGTCCAAGGAAGGGAGAGTGCAGCTCTCCTCCTCGGCGCCGGAATTCGTGTGCTCCAACGTGAAGATCTCCGACCCCGACCTCGCGGGCATCATAAAGCCTTACGCCCTGCGGGAGATAGCCGGCACTACGGTGGCGTTCATCTCCCTGCTTCCCTACAACCCCGTCACGCTGGCCGCGCTGCGCGGCTCGCCTTTTGCGCCGTGGGACCCCCGCTCCGGCGAGGCTTTCTCGGCGCTGCTGGCCGAACTGCGGGGCAAGTATAACGCCGGGACGGTGGTGGCGGTAACGTTCTCCAGAAGGGAGGACCTGGGCTGGCTGCTGAACACGGCGGGCGTAGACGTGCTGATAGGCCCCAGGACCGGGGAGACCGCCCCGGTAAGGAAGAACCGGGTGGAGCTGGCGAACTGGAGCAAAGAGACGCGCTTCGGCCCGGCCCTGACGGTCTTCCCGGACTCCAGCGGCGCCGGCAGGATAACCCTGGAATTCAACCAGGAAGGCGAGTTCACGGCGGCGGAAGCCGCGCCGCGGCCCGAGGACGCCAGCGAACCTTTCCAGTACCAGAAAAAGACGGAGATGAAGGAGCGCATCATCAAAAGCCTGATGGGCTCCGGCGACGCGCTGCTGCCCGACCCGCGCCGCATCTCGCTGAACAACAGGCCCCCTTTCCCGATCTACGCCGTCCCCGACTTTTTCAACCTGGCGGCCGGCCTCCTCAGGAAAAAATTCAAGGCCGAGGTCGCGGTGCTGAAGCTGACGCCCGGCATAAGCAACGTGCTGGGCGATACGCCCTCTTCGCTGGTAAAGGTCTGGCTGGGCCCGGATGAGCCGGTAGAGCTGGTCTGGGTGCCCGGGGCCTTTCTCAGGAATTTCGCGAGAAAGGTCCCGCCGGCCATGAACGCCCTGGCGTATTATTCGGCCCAGTCGTACAAGGAAAAAGAGTATTACGCCGTCTCCGGCATCGACGCCGCCGGCCGCGTGGCCGGACTGCCGCTCAGCGACGGGGAATACTACCTTGCCGCGCTGCCGGCCAGCCTGCTGGCCGGCAAGAACGGGTTCCACAGGAGAAAAGGCCCGCCGGTCACGCTGCACGAGGCCGTGACAGGAAGCCTGCGCGCCCTGAAGGACGGCTCCCCTACGCGCGAGGCCTGGGAAAGGGCGGTCAAGGCCGAAGCCGCGAACCTGCCGGAGAACCGCGACATCTGGCGCCTGAACCTGCGCGACCTTTCGCTGCAGATGGTGAACACGTCGGTCTCCGCCGGGGCGGGCTACGCGGGCGTCAACGAGTCGCGGCTGAGCGCCGTGGACCAGACCCAGATACAGGGCTCCGGCAAGCTGTTCTCCGAATTCCACAGCGGGAGATTCAGGTTCGATTCCGGGATCTCGGCGGACTACGGAAAACTGGTGCTGCGCCCCTCCGGCCGGCCGCAGGTGACCACCGAAAGCGTGGACCAGATAATACTGGAGAACGAGCTCCGGTACCGGCTCAAGAGCTACAACGGGGCGCTGGGAGCGCTGGTAATAGGCCCTTTCGCAACGGCGGCCTACGACACAGAATTTTCAAGGGCCACCCCCCTGCCTTTGAGGAAAGTGCTGCGGGGCAAGGCCGGCCTGAAAATGTTCGAGGGCACTTACGTGCAGGAATTTTACGCCGGCCTGACCACGGAGCAGGTCTACACCTATTCCCCGGCGCGCACCCAGTACGCGGCCGAAACCGGCTTCCGCCTGGCCTGGCCGGTGCCGGGCACGGCCCTGACCCTGAACGCGGACGGCACTTACCGTAATTTCGCGCGCAGCCGCTTCGACACGGTCAACGACCTCAAAGAAAGGCTCGAGTTGAACTTCAGACTGAGCACGCGGCTGTACGGCGATATAACAATAAACCCGTTCGCAAGTTATTTCCTCGCTTCGGGCAAGAAGCTCGGCGGCTCCGCTTCGAACCTTACCACCGGCTTTTCGCTGGAATATTCCAGGCTTTTCAAATTAAAGCGCTGACCGCCGGGCCTTTGCGCGCCTCTTTATTTCCCGCTTCAGCAATGACACGGGAGCCGAAAATATCTATAATTATATGTTGCGGACTGAATCACAATGGTAAACGACCCGATATCCACCTTTTCCGGCCTTCCCGCCCAACAGCAGGACCCCGTCATAATCTCCGGCGGCATGGGCATCTGGATCTCCTGCTGGGTCATGTCCCGCATAGTTTCCCTGCTGGGCGGCATGGGCATTGTTTCGGGGACGGCCCTGGACATAGTCTACGCCCGCATACTGCAGCAGGGCGACCCCGGCGGCCACGTGCGCCGGGCCTTCGCTGAGCTCAGCCGCCGCGTGCCGGCCCTGGAACTCCCGCTCAAGCAGCTCCTGAAGAATTATTTCATAGAGAACGGCAAGCCGGCCTTGGCGCCGTTCAAAGCCACCCCCACCGGTAAGCTCACCCGCGTCCCGGGGGCGGCCGGCCCGGCTTCCCTCTGGGAGCCCAACCCAGAATTCCAGCTGCTCACGCTGGCCGCTAATTTCGCGGAAGTCTGGCTGGCCAAAGAGGGCCATGCCGGGAAGGTCGGCATCAATTACCTGCGCAAAGTCGAGCGCCCGCTGCCCTGGGGCCTTTACGGGGCCATGCTGGCCGGCGTGGACTATGTGGCGATGGGCGCCGGCAGCCCGGCCGAAATTCCGGGGATCATCGATAAACTTTCCAGGCACGAGGCCGCGTCGCTGGCGCTGCGCGTTTACGGCACCGATTCCAACTCGGGCGAATTCGCGGTCTGCATACGCCCGGACACGCTGGGCGCCGGCGCCGCAGCTCCGGCCCTGCCTAAACCCAAGTTCCTGGCCATAGTCTCCTCTTTCGCCCTGGCCGAAGCTCTGGCCTCCAACCCGGTTTCCCGCCCCTACGGCTTCATCATAGAAGGCTCGGTGGCCGGAGGGCATAACGCTCCTCCCGGCCGCAAGGCTTTCAACAAGCAGGGCGATGCTGTCGTGATCTATACCGAAGCCGACGCTATCGACGTCAAGGCCATAGCCGGCCTCGGCCTGCCTTTCTGGATGGCCGGAGCTTACGGCAGCCCGGAGCGGCTCGCTGAAGCGCTGGCTCTCGGCGCCTCCGGCATACAATTCGGCACCGCCGCGGCTCTCAGCGGTCAGTCCGGGCTCGCCCCGGAACTCCGCAACCGGGCCCTGGAGATGATCTCCCGGAACGCTCTGGAGATCAAGACCGACGGCAGGACCTCGCCCAGCGGCTTTCCTTTCAAAGTCGCGCAGATCCCCGGCACCTTATCGGACGAGAAGGTCTATTCGGCCCGCAAGCGGGTCTGCGATATCGGTTTTCTGCAAAGCGCCTACCTCACCCCGCAGGGCGACCTGCGTTTCCGCTGCCCCGCGGAGAACGAGGAAGAATACGTGCGCAAAGGCGGCAAGGTCCCGCACACCAAAGGCAGGGTCTGCCTGTGCAACGGGCTGCTGGCGACGGCCGGTTTCCCCCAGACCTGGGCCAGCGGCTACAAAGAGCCGCCCATCGTCACGCTGGGCGACGATCTGACCGCGGTGCGCAGGCTGATGGAAACCCTTCCCCCCGGCCACAAGACCTACAGCATCGGCAAAGCTTTCCAGTACATAGCCTCCGCCCTGGACGCGCAAAAAAAGACCGGCCCCGGGAACAATCCCTGAACCGGCCGCCGCCGTCCTTACGCGAGTTCGTTCAAAGCCTTTCGGAATTCCTCTACGCTGCGGAAGCGGTTCTCCGGCTCCGGCGCCAGGCATTTGTCCAGCAGGGCGTCCACGCCCGCGGGAAGCCCCGGCACCAGCGCGCTGAGAGCCTGGTATGACCTGTGAGTTTTCTGATAGCGGAAATCCGGCCCGTGGAAAGGCAGCACGCCGCTGAGCGCCTCGTAAAAACCGATCCCGAGGGAATAGACGTCGGACTCCACCGAAGAAACGCCCAGTTCCTGCTCGGGCGCCATGTAAGCCGGCGAGCCCACTACTTCCCGGTTCGAGACCAGCGCCAGGGATTCCTTGGCGCGCCGCGCCAGCCCGAAATCCATCACCTTCACGCTGCCGTCCTCGTCGGAAAGCATGATATTTGAAAGCTTGAGGTCGCGGTGCACCACGCCTTTCGCGTGCGCGTAGGCCAGCGCCTTGGACGCCCCGTCGAAGATGCAGCGCGCCCGGTCGAAGGGGATGCGCACCTCCGCGTCCAGCACCTTGTCCAGCGTCTTGCCCTGCACGTATTCGAACACCAGGTAGATGTCGCCTTCCTCTTCGAAGATGGTGTAGATCTCCACGATATTAGGGTGGTGCAGCAGCGCCACGGTGCGCGCCTCGTCGAGAAAGCGCTGTTTCTCGCGGTCGTTGACCTTTATCTCCTCGTTCATTTTCTTGATGGCGACCGTCCGGCCCAGGGACTGGTCCACGGCCTGGTAAACCTGCCCCATGCCGCCTTCCCCCACCTTTTTCTCTATCTTGTACTTGCCGGTGGTCACGCCTTCGTAGAAGACGGAAGGAGACAGCACGTCGGGGTGCGTCGCGCGGGCCTCGGCCGTCTCTTTTTCCTTCTTGCCGGTCACAATATGGACAAGGCCCAATGCTACCAGGCCGCCGCCGGTAAGCGAAAAGACCAGCAGGAGCAGGAAACGCTTGAGCGGGCTGCGGGCGTGCCCGGCGGCAGCGGTCATCTCCCCGCGGTACGCGGCGCCCCCGGTGGCGACGAAGCCCGGAACGCGCGGGCCGTACTGCGCCACGGCGTCCTGGTAGCGGCTGGAATAAGAGCCGCTCAGCGCCGCGGCCTGCCTGAAATCCTCCAGCATGCGCTTGTAATCGCCCTGCTTCTCGTAAGACAGCGCGCGGTTGAACCAGGCGTCGGCGAAATTAGGATTGATGCCTATCGCGCGGCTCGCGTCGGTTTCGGCGTCCCGGGCCTTGCCGTTGCGGTTAAGGGCCCAGGCCCGCATATTGAAAGCCTGCATATTGCGCGGGTCCTTCTCTATCACGTAGCTGGTATCGCGCACGGCGTCCTCGTACTTGCCCATGAAATTATAAGCGTTGGCGCGTTCCAGGTAAGCTTCCAGGTTGCCGGAATCCTTCTCGATGGCCAGAGACGCGTAGTTCGCGGCGCTCTCGTAATCCCCCAGGCGGTTCTTCGCCAGAGCGGTCTTAAGGTAGGTTTTTGACCGGGCGAAATCGGGGACCGCGATCGGGGGCTGCCCGGAAGCCTCCTCCTGCTCTCCGGCCCCGCCCAGGGCCCCGGAGGAGGCCATCGCCGCACTCTTCACCTCGGCGGGAGAATCCTCGGAGATCCCCAGCGAGCGCTTCATGTCCTGCAGGGAGGAAACGGTCTTAAGCGTGGGCACCGGCTTGCGGCTTTCAAGCAGAACGGACAGCACGCGCGCGGATTCGTCGTCCGGGTCCATGGCAACGGCCTTCTTGATGTCCTCGATGGCGCCTTTCCTGTCCTCGAGGGAAGCCCTGGCCATAGCGCGCGTTTTATAAGCGTCCGGGGAATTGGAGTCCATCTTAATAGCTTTCGTGGCGGCTCTTTCGGCCATCGCGAAATTTTCCAGCTCGGCGTAATAGGCCGCGACCGCAGACTGCACGGAGGAGTTATCGGGAAAAGAGGCGGCTGCTTCCGTAATAGCCGCCTCGCTTTTTTTCGCGTCGCCGGAATCCATAGCTATGCGCGCGTTCATCAGCGAGACCACCGGGTCCTTTTCCGGCGGCGTTCCCTTGCGCTGGGGGCCGCCGTCGGCCATAAAGCCGGCGCGCGGGGGACCGCCGTCGCGGTTGTCGAAACGTTCCGTGGGGAAGAGATTATACGGAGCGAGCTGTCCGGCGATGCGCTGGTATTCCTCTCCGCCCCCCCCCCCTTCCGCCCGGCCTTTGTTCAAAGCCGTCATCAGTTCCACTATTTTCCCGCAATTCCTTCTGCGGAACTCGGGCACCTCTTCGGGCGGCATTTTTCCCAGCAGGCGCACCAGGGCCGCGGCTGAAATTTCCGGATTGTCGGTCGCGTTGCGCCTGAACAGCATAAAATCCTCGCCGCCCGGCCCCGCCGGCGGGTGGCCGTTATGATGCTGATCGTGCATCACGGCGCCCTCCTGCACTGCAGCAGGCGAGGGCGTTATTTCGGCTACAGGCGCGACCGCCGGATCGCCGCCATTGACGGCCGCCAGCGGCCGCAGCGGACCTGCCGCCAGTAACAGCGGAACAAAAATAAAGGATAACACGATAGTTCTCATAGTCGCCGGTTGCCCGCACGCTAATATAAGTAAGTTATAGGATAGGTGGCGGCTCCGGTTTTGTCAAGGGCCCAGCGGCCCCCCTGTCAGCAGTAGGCACCATGGCCTATGTCCTTCTGGGCCTTTCATACTTGCGCATAGGCCTTATGGAAGCTAGACTATAAACGGAGGACATATGAAAACAATAAAAACAACCATGGCTCTGGCAACGATACTTTCAATAGTTCCCGCCCTCCTCTCAGCACAGGGGGAGCAGTTCTCCGAAAAAGACTATTACACGGTTAAAGACTCGGCCGTCACGCTTACGGCCTCAGAAGCGGGCGGAGACGCCGTCCCCCCCGAACTTCCCGTCCTTACCCCGCTCAAGGGCGCGGAGGGCGGCTTGGCCAACGCCGGGCTGGCCGCCTGGGGCGTTATTACCAGCGGGGCGCCCAGCGCCGGCTACGCCTCCGCCTACGCCAGCGCCATCCCCGGCTTCTCCTTCAGCTGGGGCAACATCGCCGGCTGGCAGGGCCCCAAGCAGATGGTCTACCAGTACAAGATCACCAACCTGATGGGCGTGGACGTTATCAACGTGAAATACAAGATCTCTTTCTTCTACGGCGGCACCGAGGATTACAGCGGGAAGGACGACGCCCGCCTGGACAACTATGTGGCCCAGGCCACCGGGCAGGGCGCGAAGAAAGACGACAAGATACACGGCCGCTATATCACCAACTTCACCGTGCAGCCGGTCAGCGTGAACGTGAAATGGGGCTGGAAATTCGACCTGACGGTCAGGATGTCCGACCCGATGAACATCGGGACCAAGATGAACCCGGTGGCCGCCCTGCAGGCCTCCCTGAACTGGACGCGGAGCACGCCCTTCTCCACCAACGGCGGCACCCTCACCTACAACGTGGACGGCCTGGGGAATTTCAAGGACCTGACCAAAGAGGAAATGGACCGGACCGGCGAAATAGGCCCGGTACAGGTCTCGAAAACCGCGAAGGTCTCCTGGAACTAAAGGAATTATAAAGTAAATAAAAAACCCCGGGACCGCCCGGGGTTTTTTATTGCCCGCCGCCGGCCTTCAGCCTTCGGCCTTTGCGCCGCAGCATTTCTTGTATTTCTTGCCGGAACCGCAGGGGCAGGGCTCGTTGCGCCCCACTTTCGGCTCCTCGCGCCGCACGGTCTCTATCTTTACCGCCTCCCCTCCCTGCAGCACCTCCGGATGTTTCTGCATCCATTTCTTAACTTCCTTGTCGTCGTTTATATCCACCTTGGCTATAAGCATCTTGCGGTAGATGCTGATGATCAGGGCGCGCTGCTGCGGGGCTTTGGCCTGCGCGAGGATGTGGGGAGAGATCTTGTTCAGCTCCTCCGCCAGCTCGTCGTCGGTTTTCTCCTCCGGGCTCTTTTCCTTTACGGCCGCCGCCGGCCGCTCGGGCGCCGGGGCGGGCGCTGCCGGCTTCGGCGCCGCCGGCGCCGGGGCGGGCGCGCCGGCTTTCTCCGGCGCGGCGGACAGTACGGCCGCCTTGGCGGCCTCATCCTTGGTCCCTACGAGCTTTTTAAGAAAATCCCATGCCATATATAGATCCTCCAGGTAATTTCCAAAACCGGCGGTCCTCTTAGTTCACGGCCACCTTGGCCGCGTCCTTAAGATAACACGCCAGCGCTATAGAGTGAAGTTTGGTGACCGGGGAATCCGTCCTGGACGGCAATATCACCGGGATATTCGAGCCCGCCAGCAGCGTGGCCGATTTCATGCCCGCGCCGAAGAAAGACAGGCACTTGTAGACCGGGTTCGCGCTGTCCAGGTCGGGGAACAGGGCTATGTCCGTATCGCCGGGGACGCTGGCGCCCTTGATGCCTTTTTCGGCGGCCAGTTCCTTGGAGAACGAGATATACACGTCGTAAGGCCCCTCCACCACGCAGTTCTTTATGGAACCCTCCCTGTTCATTTTCACGAGGGCTTCCGCGTCCAGCGTGCTGGGGATACTGGGGTTCACCTTCTCCACGGGGCAGATCACGGACACTTTCGGCGTTCCCACGCCCAGCATCCGCATCATGTCCACGGCGTTGCGCACGATCTTGGCCTTCTGCTCCAGCGTGGGGCTGATCATGATGGCCGCGTCGGTGACGGCGAAAAGCTTGTGGTAGTTGGCCAGCTCGAACAGCACGAAATGGCTGAGCACGGTGCCTTCCGCCACGGCGCCCACTTCCTTGCGCAGGATGGCCTTCATGTAGAACTTGGTGTCCACCAGGCCTTTCACCAGAAAATCCCCCTTGCCGGCCTTCACCAGGTCCACGGCCAGGTTGCACATCTCCGCGTAGTCGGATTTGTCGATGAGCTCGAAAATATCCAGCTTAAGTCCCACCTTGGCGGCCATGGCTTCCACCTGAGCTTTGGGCCCGATAAGGATGCCGCCTGAAATTATATTGTTGTCCACGCCCATTTTGCAGGCGGTAAGCACCTCGTCGTTATTGGCGCCCGGCACCACGATGCGGTTGGTCTTGCCGCGCACCAGCCCCAGCAGTTCGTCAAAGTTCTTGAATTTCATTTGTCCTCCGGAGTCGTTCAGATTGCCGAAAATTCAATATTTCTTTATTTTCGCCGGGTGCCTGAGCGCTATCTCGGCCGCCGCGCGCAGCGCCGTCATCTCGTCGCCGCCCGGGTAGGAGAGCACCTGCGCTATCCAGCCCACGCGCCGCTTGATCTCGGGCACCAGCACCTTGTCGTAGGCCAGCCCCCCGGTCAGCACTATCGCGTCCACCCTGCCTTCCAGCACGGTTGCCATCGCGCCTATCTCCTTGCAGATCTGGTAGCCCATCGCGTCCACCGCCTCGCGGGCCTCCTCGCGGGTCATCTTGTCGGGGTCTATGCCGGAGCCGGGCTTGATCTCGCCGGTCAGGATATATTTCTCCAGCGCCACGCAGTCGGAAGTGCCGGTGTAAGCCACCAGGCCGCCGCGGCCCTTGAGCTTGAGCATCATGTCCTGCTGGGTATACTTGCCGCTGAAGCACATCTTCACCAGCCCGCCGGCCGGCACGCCGCCGGAGCGCTGCGGGGTGAACGGCCCGTCGCCGTTGAGCGCGTTGTTGACGTCTATGACGCGGCCGCCCATATGCGCCCCCACGGAGACGCCGCCGCCGCCGTGCATGACGATAAGCCGGCATTCCTCGTACGGCTTGCCCAGCTGCCGCGCCGCGTGGCGCGCGCAGCGCTTCTGGTTGAGCGCGTGAAAAATGGAGATGCGCGGGTTCTCCGGCATGCCGGAGTAGCGCGCGAGCGGCAGCATCTCGTCTACCACGACGGGATCGGCGATGAAAGCTTTTATGCCGTTGGCGCCGGCGATGTCGTGCGCTATAATGCCGCCGAGGTTGGAGGAATGATCGCCCAGCACGCCCTCGCGCAGGTCGGCCAGCAGCGCGTCGTCCACCGCGTAGACGCCGCCCTCGATGGGCTTCACCAGGCCGCCGCGGCCGATGACCGCGTGCAGTTCCTTCACGTCCACCCCGTGTTCCTTCAGCGCCTCCAGCGCCATGCGCTTGCGCAGCTCGAACTGGGCGGTTATCTTCTCTAGTTCGTAAGGCTTCAGGTCTTCGGGGCTGTAGCGGACGGTCTTATGGAAGACCTCAGCCTCGCCGCGGAAATAGCTTACTTCGTCCGAGGTGGACCCCGGGTTTATGACGAGTATGTTATAGTCGGCCATGTTCTCCCCTATTTGAAGTTTATTTCGTACAGGTACGGCACGTTCTTCCTTTCCAGCGTGAGATAGACGGTCTGCCCCCGCCGGGCGGCGAAGACGGCGTGTTCTTTAGCGCCGTCACAGTATTCTTCCTTTTTACAGGCCAGCAGCCGCTGGGGGTCGCTCCACGGTCCCCAGGGATAGGAAGCGGTCCTGGCCAGCACGCCGCCCGAGACCGCGTCCGTGTACACGGCCAGATAGCTCTTCAGGAAATCATTGTAGGAGACGGAAAATTCCTCCGGGGCATTGTCCAGCACGGGCGAAGCCTCGGAAACGTCCTCCGTCCAGGAACCGGCGGGGACTTCCAGGCTGTAGTACGAATATTTTTCCCGCGAGGAGAGGTCCTCCGGCTTCACCCTGGCCAGGACCGCGCCGTATTCCCCGGGGGCGTTCACCGCGCGGCCGTACACATAGATCCAGCCGTCCTCGTCGGCCCATGCCGCGCTGCCGAACGCGGGCTCGATGTCGTCCCAAAGGCAATAGCCTGCGGCGCCCCGCGCTTTCCGGTAGGGGCCGCCCGGTTTTTCCGCCCAGGCCACTCCCTGTCCGACGCGGAAATAATCGTAAAGTTCGGGGCCGTAGTTGTTCAGCACCGAATAAAAGAAATAATACCTGCCGCCAGCCGTCACGCCGGCCCTGGGCCGGAACTTGCGGGCCTGGCTGTACTCCTTCATCTCCGCGGAAAGCAGGGGCAGAGGCCAGCCGTTCTCGTCTTTAATGTAGCCTAAAGCGCCGCGCTGCGCCTCCGGGGCCGTGCTTTGCGAGATAGCGGCCGCCCCGTCCACTATCCCCCACACCGCGGCCTGGCCGTCGTCCTTCACCTCGCCCAGCCACACGTTATTGAGCAGCCACAGCACGCCGCCGTCCGGCAGGGGCAGGGTGTAATTCCCCCCCTGTCCTACGACCGCGGCGGTAGCCGCCGACTGCGTGAGCAGGGGCGTGCCGCTGGAGATCTCAAAGGGGGGCAGGGCCGTTGTTCGCTGGGCGAAGGCCGGCGCCGCGCAGAACAGCGCCAGGAGCAGGGCGAATTTCTCCGCCGCGCGCCGCCGGCCGCGGCTGAACGTCGCGTCTAGCTTTATCGTTTTAATTTTCATCCGCTGGTGACCTCTCGGGAATGCCGGCTGCGGAAAACGGTCAGTGCAATGCGTCCGTGTAATTTGAATTATAATATAATAGAAACCGCGGGACATGCAACAACGCCCGCCAGACGCCGTATTTT
>SESF01022932.1_pt1 | contig 13205 bp, 7 predicted proteins | sample 3171521 | NCBI WGS metagenome assembly SESF01 (sample SAMN10866945, study PRJNA518727) | freshwater metagenome | biome: subpolar coniferous forest; feature: holomictic lake; material: water; isolation source: holomictic Lake 227, 6 m and 8 m depth | place: Canada: near Kenora, Ontario | collected...
CTCAAAACTGATCGAATGAAAAAAGGGAGAAGCATAACAGTAAAAGGAATTCAAATAGGCATTAAAGAAGAATCTGGACAAAAATTTGTTTCACTGACTGATATGATTCGGGCAAAAGATGGCGATTTTTTTATTTCTGATTGGTTAAGAAACAGGAACACTATCGAGTTTATTGGTATTTGGGAGGTCGTCAATAATCAAAATTTTAATTATGGCGAATTTGCCATAATTAAAAGTCAAGCTGGTTTAAATAGTTATAAGCTGAGTGTAAAAGAATGGGTTGAAAAAACCAATGCTATCGGCCTTCAAGCAACTGCAGGTAAATACGGGGGAACGTATGCACATATAGATATTGCATTTGAATTTGGCATGTGGATTTCGGCAGAGTTTAAAATTTATCTGATTAAAGAGTTTCAAAGGTTAAAAGAAAATGAATCTGTACAACTTCAATCTGAATGGAATATTCAAAGAATCCTCTCAAAAGTTAATTACAAAATTCTGACTGATTCTATTAAAGAAAAGATCATCCCACAGTTACTTACACAAAAAGAGGCATCAGTCATTTATGCTCTTGAGGCCGATATTTTAAATATGGCACTTTTTGGTAAGACAGCGAGACAATGGAAAATTGAAAATGCAAATAAAGAGGGAAATATTAGAGACTGGGCTACACTTGAACAATTAGTTGTTCTTTCAAATTTAGAAAGCATCAATTCGGTATTAATACATCAAGAAGTACCACAAAAAGTTAGATTAATTCAACTTAATTCAATTGCTATTAGTCAAATGAAATCACTGTATAATCTTGCACAATTAAAGAATATAAAAAGAATAAAATAAGAGTGTATGTGACGCGCAGCGCGTAAAATTATTTAAGGGTGGATGACAGACTTATTCAATTTAATGATTCCCACTGCATTCATGCCGCGCATCACGAAAAAAGTTAGATCGAACTCAAACCATTTCTTTGCAAAGTTGGCATCGTCTTTTGCATAGTGGTGATTGTTCTGAAACAATTCGCCCATTAATACAATTCCCCAAGGTGTTGAATTTTTAGAATGATCCCCATTATCGTAATTGCTATAGCCATATTTATGACCACACCAATTCACAACGGCACCTTGAATCGGTCCCATTAAAAAATGGATGGGTAATAATAAAAACCACCAGGCATTGGGTGCGAAATGAATATAAAATGCAGTATATAAAGCTCCGAAAGCAAGGCGAGTAATGATATGGTGACCGAATTTGTCGAGCTTATCCCACACAGGTAGATAGTCTTTTGTAAACTGCTCTTCCGGTAAATTTTTGCCTGTTAAAAAACCGCGAAAAATAAGAATGGTATGCTTCATCATCTGATACACATCTTTAAAAAAATGTGGTGAGTGTGGATCTTTTTCTGTGTCGCTATACACATGGTGCATCCTGTGCATCACGCCATAGGCGCGGGGTACGAGGTAAGAAGAACCTTGTACGAACCAGGTGCTTATATAAAATATCCTTTCCCAATTTTTACTGATCTCATACATTTTATGAGATGCATATCGATGTAAAAAAAAGGAATGAAAAAAGAGGGACAAAAACCAATGTCCTAAAAAGAAAAGAATGATGGCAAGCATGAGCGAGGGGGATTTATTAAACTACTCCTGTAAATTGTTTCAAGAATCTAACGTCATTCTGCGAATACAAACGCAAATCGTTTACCTGATATTTTAATTGTGTGATTCGCTCAACACCCATTCCGAATGCAAATCCTGTATACTTATTAGAATCAATTCCAAAATTATCTAACACTTTTGGATGCACCATGCCACTTCCTAAAATCTCTACCCATCCTGTGTGTTTACAAATATTACATCCATCACCACCGCAGATCAAACAACTGATATCCATTTCTGCACTTGGCTCTGTGAAGGGAAAATAACTCGGACGGAAACGAACTTTCACATCTTTCCCAAACATTTCTTGTACAAAGAAGTACAATGTCTGTTTCAAATCTGCGAAGCTTACATTTTCATCAATATACAATCCCTCTACCTGATGAAAGAAACAGTGTGCACGAGCTGAAATGGTTTCGTTACGGTAAACTCTACCCGGACAAATTACCCTGATCGGCGGCTTCTGCGTTTCCATCACCCTTGCTTGTACGCTGCTGGTATGTGTGCGCAATAACCAAGCTGGATCCTGATTGATATAGAAAGTATCCTGCATATCACGCGCAGGGTGGTCTTCCGGTAAATTCATAGCACCGAAATTGTGCCAGTCGTCTTCGATTTCTGGTCCCTCTGCAACTGCAAAACCTAAACGTTGAAAAATAGACACGATCTGATTGCGAACAATATTCAAAGGATGGCGCGTACCTACTGCAATAGTATCACCCGGAAGAGATAAATCTATTGAATCGCCAGCACCAGCGGCACTATCTGTTGTATTTTCTTTTAATGAGTCAAATTTGCTTTCTACAAATAATTTAAAATCGTTCAATACCTGTCCGAATGCCTTTTTGTGTTCGTTTGGAACTGATTTCATTTCGCCCATTACCGTCTTCACCAAACCCTTGGTTCCCAGATATTTAATACGAAAAGCTTCTACCAGTTCGGCCGTATTGGCTTCTGCAGCAGCTATCTCCTGCTTGAATTCCTCAATTTTTTGCAATAACGATTCCATTGGGCGAAGATAATGATTGGCCGCTAGTTTCCGATATTGTTCCTTAAACCCTCATTTTCAGTCATTTTTAACTGAAATCCACCCAAAAACACAAAAATTCCGCTAATAGCTTGCTTTCTGTACATTTGTGTATGAACTTGAATGATCAGATGGAATACAATACAGATAGAAATTATTTAGGAATGAAAGAATACGGCCGTCACGTACAGAAGATGGTGGAGTATTTATTAACTATAGAGGACCGTGAGAAGAGGCAGCAGCAAGCACAAGCTGTGATTGAATTAATGGGCTTTTTGAATCCGCATTTAAAGAACGTAGAAGACTTCAGACATAAACTGTGGGACCACTTATTTTTCATCAGCGATTTTAAGCTCGATGTGGATAGTCCATACCCCATCCCTCAAAAAGAAACCTATAAACAAAAGCCTGATCCGATTCCTTATCCTAAGCGTCATCCTAAATATGCACACTTGGGTAAGAACCTGGAAGTGGTGATTGACAAGGCGTTGAAAGAAGAAGATCCAGAGAAAAAAGCAGGCTTTGCGCATGCAATTGCCTACTATATGAAATTGGCTTATAGCAACTGGCACAAAGAATTGGTACACGACGATTCCATTAGAAGTGAGCTCAATAGCATTACTGGCGGAGAATTAGAATTTAGCAACACTCCATATATTAAACACCGCAACCAACCATTTGAGCGAGATGACTATCGCCCGAATAATGGCGGACGTTGGCAGCAGAATTTTGGCGGACGCTCTAATAATAATCGCAACGCTCAAGGGGGGCAGCGTTCTGGTGGCAACAATGGCGGGCGACCAAATAATAATCGCAATACACAACAGGGTCAAGGCGGTCCGAGAAGTGGAGGTAATAATCAAGGCCGACCCGATTCAAGAGGTGGACAGTTTAAAAAGAGATATTAAACAATAAATATTAAATTTAGAAAGCATCGTTTTTCGATGCTTTTTTATTTGTGCATGATTAACAGATAATTCAATAGTATGAGTTCCTTTGAAGTAATTGGTGGTAATAAATTAAATGGTGAGATCCAGCCACAGGGTGCGAAGAATGAAGCACTACAAATTATTTCTGCTGTATTATTAACTGCAGAAAAAGTTACCATCACGAATATTCCTGATATTTTGGATGTGAACTTGTTGATCGAACTATTAGAAGATATTGGTGTGAAAACCAATCGCATATCTCGCGACACCTGCGAGTTTCAAGCAGATACTATTGATGTTGACTTTTTAGCTTCCGAAGAATTCAGGAAAAAAGGGGGCAGATTACGCGGTAGTGTAATGTTGGCGGGACCGATGCTGGCACGTTTTCACAGAGCTTATATTCCAAAACCAGGAGGCGATAAAATTGGTAGAAGAAGACTCGATACACATATTATTGGTTTTGAAAAATTGGGCGCAAAGTTTGAGTATGATGATTTGCATAGTTGTTTTAAATTAAGTTCTCCAAGATTGCATGGAAGTTTTATGTGTCTGGATGAACCATCTGTAACAGGTACCGCTAATATTTTAATGGCAGCCGTTTTAGCAGAAGGCACCACTACTATTTACAACGCAGCTTGTGAACCTTATATTCAGCAATTATGTAAAATGCTGAATCGCATGGGCGCAAAGATCAGTGGCATCAGTAGTAATTTATTAGTAGTAGAAGGGGTTGAAAAATTAGGTGGAACTACACATCGTATGTTGCCTGATATGATTGAGATTGGTAGTTTCATTGGGCTTGCTGCAATGACGCAAAGTGAACTCACCATTAAAAATGCGGGTGTTGAAAACTTGGGTGTGATCCCAGAAAAGTTTCAGCAGTTAGGAATAAAATTAGAAATAAGGGGTGATGATATTTATATACCCGCACAAGATTCTTACGAGATTCAAACCTATATGGATGGTGGCATCCTTACCATTTATGATCATCCTTGGCCTGGATTCACACCAGATCTATTGAGCATTGTTTTAGTAGTTGCCACACAAGCCATCGGCAGTGTGTTGGTGCATCAGAAAATGTTTGAAAGCAGATTATTCTTTGTAGATAAACTCATCGATATGGGTGCACAAATTATCCTCTGTGATCCACATCGTGCAACAGTAATCGGTCTTGGTAGAAAGCAGGCGTTAAGAGGAATTACCATGAGTAGTCCGGATATCCGCGCAGGTCAGGCATTGCTCATCGCTGCATTAAGTGCCGAAGGAAAAAGTACGATTCAGAATATTGAACAGATCGATCGTGGCTATCAATTTATTGATGAACGCCTGAGAAATTTGGGTGCAGATATTAAACGGGTAGCACATTAATTATTATAAAATAATTGTTACCGACCCGCTCATAATAGCCCTTCCATTTTTTGGATTGATCACATAATAGTAAGTGCCAATTGGCAGAATTTTTCCATTGTATCTGCCATCCCATGGTTTATCATAACCAATAGAACTATATACTTTTTGTCCGTAGCGATTGAATACATCTACTGTAGTTCCTGGATAGGATTCGAGGTATTGTATGATCCAAGTATCGTTAATGCCATCGCCATTCGGAGAAAATGCATTGGGGATCATGGGCGATTTTAAAACTTTTACAAATAACGTATCGCCAACTGCACAACCTCCAATGCCTGTTACAACTAATCGATAAGTGATATCATCAATAGGAGATGACAAAGGAGCTCTTGCAGTATCGCTATTCAAAAATTGCGATGGCGTCCACAAATAACGCAACTGTGTTCCATAAATATATTGTGCAGTTAATGCAACTGTCCCACCTTCTAAAACCAGTTTGGATTTCCCCATGATCAATACAGGATAAGGATACACAATTATTTGTTGTGTAGCTGTATCGCTGACACATCCTTGGGTATTAGTGATAAATAGTTTGACTTGAAAACTTCCTGTATCAACAAAATTCTTGAATGGGTTTGGATTGCTCGAAACATCATTATTTGCAAGATCCCATGACCAACTATTGATAGCACTTGTTTTTCCATCACTCAAATCAGTAAACTGAATAGTAGTATTTGTACAAATTTCTACATTAGAAACCGAGAAATTTGCCTTCGGTTGCGGATAGATGGTACTGATTGTTTTGGTAGTGCTATCCACACAATTATTATTTGTACGAATAATGAGTTGAACCGGATAGGGTCCAAGTGCAGAATATTTGTGAATCGGATTTTGCAGCGTTGAACTAGTTGGGTCGTTCGGGTCATTGAAATTCCAGCGATAACTAAAGAGTGCTTCAGTTGCGTCTGCAATGCTACTAGTGCTTGTAAACTGTCCCCTTCCATCTGGCAAACAAATAGAAGGCAAACTGAAATCAACCTTCGGAAGAGAATGAATAGTTAATGGTTGAAGATTAATAGTACTTACACAACCACTATCAGTGATCACTTTTAAACTTGCCTGATAAATTTTTGCAGTAGCGTATACATGCGAGAAGGTATCTGCAATTGTTCTTGTGATACTAGTGCCATCATCGAAGATCCATACACGTTGCACAATATTGCTAAAATTCGCAACAGAACTATCTGTGAAAAGGATTTGATTTTTTTCGCATAGCGTTGCGCTTACGCCCCATTTTGCATTGGGTGAAGGCCACACCGTGATGGGTTGTGTTACGGAATCTTTGCAACCCTTATCGCTTACTTGCAAGAATTTAATTGGAAAAGTTCCTGCTCCTGTAATGGAAGGATCAAAAAGACCACTGGTATTATTTATAATGCCTTTGCCTGAATAAGTATTTGATGCAATAGGAAAACCAGCAAACCAACTTGCTTGCGGAATAATAATTCTTGGACTCGCATCTAAACATATATCGCGTGGCTTGATGAATGTTATTTGCGGACTCCTATTGATCGTTACGATTTGTGTGGCTGTATTCTGGCAACTCGATGCATTACCTGAAAAAGCAATGAGTTTTACAGAATAGGTCTTCGTTGCCGGATTAGGAAAATTTGAATACTTAGTAGCATAGATAAAACTGTCGATCGGATTTTCATCTGGAACTTTAACGGCAGGCGCATTGATAGCATCCCATACAATATCAAGTCTGGTAACATTTCCGAAGTCAACCGTAGATGTATTCATGATCCTCACTGAATCATTACTGCATAAACCAACAGCATTTTGAATCACAAAATTTGCTTTTGGAGTGGGTCCGTTTACCGTTAATTGCTGATACAAAGAATCTACACAACCATCCTTACTGGTAACTTTCAAAAGCGTTTTGTAATAGTCCTCCTTCGTAACAAGCACTTTGGCATTTTGAGCTGTAGCATTTACAAAAACAGGTTGTCTATTGTTATTGGTACCTGCAAATATTTGCCAGCTCCATGCAAATTGCGATTGACTACCATCAGCAATCGTTGTAGTGTCGGTAAATGTAGCGGTACCATCTGATACACATACTTCTGGCAATACAAAACCAACATGTGGTAATGGATTAATGGTTTTATTAATTTTTAAGGTATCGCTTTTGCAACCATTATTTGTCTCCACCATTAATCGAACAGGGTAGTTACCCCAGGCATCAAATATTTTTCCAAAACTTGCGCCGCTTGTTGTATCTTTTTTTGTTCCATTACCAAAGTCCCAATTCCAACGCGTTAAAAATCCTGCATTAGCCAGAGAATTATCTGTAAACACGACAGTTCTGTTTTCACATTGAACGGATGAAAAATTAAAGGCTGCAGTTGGTAGTGGATTTATTTTAACTAGTCGCACTATATTCAAAGTAGCACTAACTGCTGCTGTACATGAGTTTGAGTCGGTTATATGGTTTAAAGTATAGGTTGTATTAACAATAGGATTTACAATCAAGGAATAGGGAGAACTAATAATTTGTTTGATCGTATCTGTTTTGGTTCCATCCGTATAACTAAAGTTCCAGGGCGCTGTGCCAGTAAAACTCATGGTGAATGTTTTAGAATCATGCAAACAAATTGAATCACCATTCGACATGTTTACTGTTGGCAATGGATGCACTGTAACAGGAATACTATCAGTAAAAGTTCCGCAGCCCAAAATATTTGCAGCTACTTTATAAGTGCCACTATTAACAGGACTGATATTAGTTAGCGTAACATTGTTTGTAGTAGCACTAAAACTATTCGGTCCGCTCCATAAGTAAGTGGCACCCGCAACCAAGGTTGATGTTAGATTAATATTACTACCCGTGCATTGTAAACCAGCAGCGATAGGCGATAAAGTTGTTTGGGCGTAGTTGGAAAAATAACCTAGTCTCGTTCCAGTTCCGTCAGTTCCATTCAAAAAACCCAAGTGAAATAGTCCGGTACTATTTGAAACAGTTGTACTTACTCCTGTTTGTATATAACCATTAATTCCAGGAAGGTTAGAAATGGAAATTGCAGCATACATCCATTCGCCATTGGTTCCGGGCACTTGCGAGAACATGCCCCCTGAAATAATGCCTGATTGGTTATTCAATGTAAAACTATTGATATCAGCAGCCTTGCATAAAATATTCAAATAAAATTCAGCGCTCACCGAGCGAACAAAAGATACTAACGATGAGCCTGTACATCGAATACTTGGTAGATCGGTCGCTGCCATTTCACAACCAATGCCTGTTAGTTGATTTACGTATGCTGGATTGCTAGTAGTGATATAGGCACTGGGTTGATTTAGTATTCCTTCATATACTTCGCCTCTATTGATCGTTCTTACAAGCGTGCCATTCACTTTCACATCAGTTGCATCAACTGTTCCCAGCACATAAAAGTAATCTCCGTTCTGGGGACTAATATTGAGTTTCCCTTTAATAATTACAAACTCTTTTCCATTCGCATCTTCGGGAATAATTTGATCGCCTACTAAATCTTTACAACCCGAATCAGGTCCGATGGAATCGTCATAGATCGTAATGCAAATGGGTTTGTCAGATTTTACGCTACTGCCCACTAAATGTTGTGCACCAACGGTAGCAGATGCTATCACGGTGTAAGCCTGACCTCTTTGTAAAGTCACTGTAAATGCGGTACCTCCAGAATGACCTACTGCATTGGTTTTAGGAATGATTTCAACCGTGGTATTGTCTTGTGTTGCAACAATAACAAAACCATTATGTGGCAGGGGATTGTAAGAAGTTCCATTTGCAAAACGGTTCTGTCCTGGTATTAAAAAATTTAATCCCTTACTAATATTTCCCTTCAATGCAAAAATTTCTGGATTATAAACATTACCACCAGGTGTAACCCCCTGCTCCTCATAGTAAGCAGAAATATTATTTGTTGCAGTAATTTTTAAAGCGTTATTTAAAACAGTATTCTCTGGCTTTGATTCCACAATACCAATAAATCTGGTTAAGTCAACCGACTGAGCAGAATAGGCAGCTAAAGAAACTACAATCGGCGTAAAGCCAGGATTAGCAGGCATTGATATAGTTACCGTGGCAGGCTGATCATAACTAGATAGTCTTATTACAATCGGACTATTCGCATGTCCGGATGAAATTGCCGGCGCACCAAACCAGAAAGCAGTATCGGTCTGTGCCATCGCAATCAATGATAGAGAGCAACATATTAAAAACAATAGAAGGCGCTTGTTCAGAATCATATAAAAAATAGGTGAACCCAATTTAGAAATTAAAATTAAACTAATTCGAACGGCTCCTTTTTATTAATTTCCTATATGCACAAAATTCAAAAGCCTACCATATTTGGATACCTAGTGATTATTTTGCTTGGTTGTAAATCGCCTGTTGAATGGACCAACTATGGGGGCAATAAAGCCAATAACCACTATTCAAGTTTAACTCAGATCGATACCAGTAATATTACAAGTTTAAAAAAGGCCTGGGAATATCATACTGGAGACGCAGACGAAAAAACACAAATTCAAGTAAACCCCTTAATAATTGATGGCGTTCTATATGCTGTTTCTCCTAAACTAAAATTATTTGCATTAGATGCTGGGTCAGGAAAAGAAATATGGGTGTTCAATCCAGCTGAGCCGAATTCGGTTTCAGCAAAAGGGAATGGCTATTTTTCTATGAACGTTTGTCGAGGCGTTTCATTTTATAAAAATGGGAAAAACGATCAACGACTATTTTATTCTGCAAGCGGATCTTTGTATTGCGTAAATGCAGTAACGGGTAAACCTATAACATCTTTTGGAACTGATGGAAAAATTGATTTGCATCAAGACTTAGGAGTTGATGCAAGTAATCTATATGTTGCATCAACTACCCCGGGAATGATTTATAAAGACTTAATCATTGTAGGTACAAGGGTTGCAGAAGAAGCTGCTGCTGCTCCCGGGCATATCAGGGCTTATGATGTTCATACTGGAAAAATGCGTTGGATTTTTCATACCATTCCGCAACCTGGAGAAGCTGGATATGAAAGTTGGGATAATAAAGAAGCATATCTGCATATTGGTGGAGCAAATGCATGGGCTGGATTTAGTATGGATGAGGAAAAAGGAATTGTTTTTGCACCAATTGGATCAGCTTCATATGATTTTTACGGGGGAAAAAGAACAGGCGACAATTTATATGCTAATTCTGTTTTGGCTTTAGATGCTTCAACCGGTAAACGGATCTGGCATTTTCAAACAGTGCACCATGATATCTGGGATAGAGATTTGCCAACTGCACCTGTATTGGTCAACATCACTAAAGATGGAAAAAAAATAGATGCGCTTGTTTGTGTTAGTAAAAGCGGGTTTATTTTTCTATTCGATCGCCAAACAGGGAAACCTATTTACCCGATCAATGAAACACCTGTACCTAATGTGAGTGAACTTGCTGGAGAAAAACCATCAACTACTCAGCCGATTCCTTCATTTTTTAAACCTTTTGCCCGCCAAGCATTATTGGAAAAAGACTTAAATAATCTGGTTCCAGATTCTTCTTATCAGGATATAAAAAATAGGTTGGCTACTTACAAAACAGGAAATATGTTTAACCCTCCTTCTAAAGCTGGAACTATCATTTTTCCAGGCTTTGATGGTGGTGCAGAATGGGGCGGACCAGCATTTGATCCATCAACTGGAATCTTGTATGTAAATGCAAGCGAAATGCCTTGGGTGCTGACCATGGTTGACCTAAAAGACAAGCCAGCTGTGGCGGAAACCAATTTGATGGCAGGAGAAAGATTGTATCAAACAACCTGTATGGCCTGTCATGGCCCCGATCAAAAAGGAGCGGGTAATTATCCGCCATTAGTTGATATCAATAAAAAATATTCCGAAAAACAATTCGATTCCTTATTGAGTACGGGAAGAAGAATGATGCCAGCATTGCCTCAACTAGCTCCATCAGAGAAAAATGCTTTGGCAAGTTTTATGTTAAAAAATGAGTTGTTGCAGAAACAAAAATTTGTAGTACCAGTTCGGTCATCAGACGATTGGTATAAGATGCCTTATTCTGCCACAGGATATAATAAATTTTTGACGAAAGAGGGATACCCAGCTGTGGCTCCACCCTGGGGCACATTAAATGCCATTAATTTAAATACAGGTGAAGTGGTTTGGAAAGATGCCTTAGGCGATTACCCGGAGTTTAAAGCAAAAGGAATTCATACGGGTACAGAAAATTATGGTGGACCAGTTGTTACAGCAGGTGGATTAATTTTTATTGCTGCTACAAAAGATGCTAAGTTTCGGGCATTTAATAAAAGAACAGGGAAACTATTATTAGAATTAGACTTACCAGCTGCTGGATTTGCAACGCCTGCTGTTTATGAAAAAAATGGAAAAGAATATGTGGTGATAGCATGTGGAGGTGGAAAACTAAAAGCAAAAACGGGGGATTCTTATGTTGCATTTGCGTTAGAAAAATAAGCTGTTCAATTTTCTAAAACTTCTTTTTCTAAAGCGATAAAAATTTTGTCACCTTTTTTCGGATGCTTTTGCATGGTTCTAATTGTTATAATTGTATCTGCAAGTACCAATTCTAACTCATAGATTCCGGCCATAAAATATTTCTCTTTTACGAATGCTACAAGTCCTTCGTTTTCCGATACGATTTTAAAATATTCAGGTCTTACAAAAATTCCATTGCCGGTTTCCCGAACCTCCGATATTTTTCTAAAGGCATCCGATAGTTTGGGTGACAATGTATAATAGTTTCCTAATAAGCCTGCTGCGTACGCATTTACAGGGTATCTATATACATCTTCGGGTTTACCTTGCTGAACGATCTTTCCAGCTTTCATCAGTATAATTTCGTCGGCCCATGATAAAATATCTGATGGATCATGTGATACCATTAAACAGGTTATTTGAAGACTGTTTCCAATTTCCCGAATTACATTTTTTAAAATGTTTTTATGAATCAGATCTAGATTCGAATAAGGTTCGTCTAGGATCAATAATTTAGGCGATCCAATCAATAATCTTGCAATAGCAATTCTTTGCCTTTCACCACCCGATAACTGATCGGTTCTTCTTTTTACCAAATGACTGATCATACAAACTTCAAAAATTGCAGTTGCCATTTCTTCAGATAGCTTATTCGCATATGACAAAAGCTCTTCAACACGATAAGAGTTGCGTAATTCAAAATGCTGTGATAGGTATGCAATATCGGGGTGACCAGGAATGAGTTTAAAATCAGGTCCTAAAACATGTTTATCATTAAAATAAATCATTCCCTGATCTGGTTGCACCAGGCCTGCAATCATTTTGAGCATGGAGGATTTGCCTGACCCGGTTTCACCTGCAATTGCCATTTTTTGAAAAGCTTTTTGAGAAAAACTAATATCATCAACCACGGGTTTGCCATCATGGTATTTACTGATATTTGAAATTTCTAAGAAGCCCATCCATCAAATATAGGCAAGCCTAACAATGTACTTTAGGAAAAAAACTTTGAAATCACCTTGTTTCAAGAATGAGTATTTCAGAATGATATGTAAAAAATTAGCCATTTGGGAGATGAATTCTTTTCCAAGTACTCAATTTGTATAACTATTTAATCTATTTTTTAATTATTTATTAAACAAACCTATCTTCCAATTCAATGCTTGCAATGAATAACGAAAATATTAAGGGATTAATAAAAGAAATAGTACTTAATAACGATCAAAAAGCGTACAAAGAACTTTTTGTATCTACTCATGAGCATTTGCATCGTTTCGCTTTTTCTATTCTTAGGTCAAAAGAAGATACAGAAGATGTAGTATCAGAATTTTTCATTTCAGTTTGGCAGAAAAGATTATCATTAATCGATATTGAAAATATCAAGCTTTATTTTTTTGTATCCATCAAGAATTTGTCCATCAATAAGCTTCGTCAAAAAAAGAGAGCAACCGCTAGTTTTAACGAGGATTATCTTGTTCATTTCAAGAGTCCTTTTTTTAATCCTTCCGAATTATTACTGTCAAAAGAAGCAGTTGGCAAAATCCTGGAATCTATAAATGACCTTCCCCCAAAATGTAAACTCATTTTTCGCCTAATAAAAGAAGATAATTTAAAATATGCTGAAGTTGCCAAGCTTTTAAATATCTCTGTAAAAACTGTAGAATCACAAATGGCAATCGCTGTTAAAAAAATTGGGGACTC
>SESF01025932.1_pt1 | contig 13200 bp, 8 predicted proteins | sample 3171521 | NCBI WGS metagenome assembly SESF01 (sample SAMN10866945, study PRJNA518727) | freshwater metagenome | biome: subpolar coniferous forest; feature: holomictic lake; material: water; isolation source: holomictic Lake 227, 6 m and 8 m depth | place: Canada: near Kenora, Ontario | collected...
ATCTGAACCGTTAGGATTGGCAGGATAGTTTGCGTATGAGTATTTTGCAATAATGTTGTATTCATTTTCGGGATTTGGAAGATAGAATTTTCCTTCTCCGTGAGCTACCCAAACACCTAATTTGCTGTTGGATAATGATCCTAACATGACCGAATTGTTTTCAGGAATAGTTAAGCCCACGAACCCAGATTCAAATTTATGCGAATCATTATGCAACATGCGTGGTTTTACGTCGTGCTCTGGATTTACCAATCCAAGCTCAATCATTAACTGGCAACCGTTACAAATACCTAAACTCAAGGTGTCGGTACGTTTGTAAAAGTTATCTAACGCTAATTTTGCTTTTTCGTTGAATAAGAAACCACCGGCCCAACCTTTGGCTGAACCCAATACGTCGGAGTTCGAGAATCCACCACAGAACACAATCATGTTCACATCTTCCAGTGTTTCGCGGCCTGATGCCAGGTCGGTCATGTGAACGTCTTTTACGTCGAAACCGGCAAGGTACAGTGCGTAAGCCATTTCGCGGTCACCATTGGTTCCTTTTTCGCGAATAATGGCAGCTTTTATGCCACTGGGTGTACGGTCTTGTGAGATATTGAATTGTGAGAATTTAGCTTTAAAACTATCGGTAAATGCAAACTCCAACGGTTGATTTTTATAATTGTTGAAACGAGCCGAAGCACAGATCTCGCCACTTTGTTTGCGATCAAGCAAATAAGACGAGCGGAACCATATATCGCGCATATCATTGATTGCAAATGAGTAAGCTTCTTTTTTGCGATTGATTTCTAAACGACGTTCTGCAATTGGAGTAGCAATACGGGCAAAGCCAACACCATTTTCGGTGAAAATTTTCTCAACAGCACGCTTATCTTTTACCTGAATCAATACGCCCGGATTTTCGGCAAATAACATGGTTACCAATGAATTTTCGGCAATGTAATCCAGATTTACATTCAAACCACCGTTGGCGTTTCCGAAACACATTTCGAGCAATGCGGTAATTAGTCCACCTTCCGAAATATCGTGTCCTGCAAGAATTAAACCTTTGCCAATGAGCTCCTGAATGCTGTCGAAAGCAGCTTTGAAGTATTCGGCGTCCTGTACGGTTGGTACTTCGTCGCCAATTTTGTTTAATGTTTGAGCCAATACCGAACCGCCCAGTTTGTGTTTGTCGAATGAAAAATCAACGTAATAAACCGCTGTTTTCTCGTCATTTACCAATACGGGCGATACAGTTTTCTTTACATCCGAAACTTCCGCACCGGCCGAGATAATCACCGTTCCGGGTGAGAATACTTTGTCGTTACCATATTTTTGAGTCATTGACAAACTATCTTTTCCGGTAGGAATATTGATGCCTAATGAGCAACAAAAATCGCTACAAGCTTCAACGGCTTTGTAAAGTCGGGCATCTTCACCCGGATTGTTACAAGGCCACATCCAGTTTGCACTTAATGAAACGCTGTCCAATCCGTCGGTCAATGGAGACCAAACGATGTTAGTCAATGCTTCGGCAACAGCCAAAACAGATCCAGCTTCGGCATTTACCATAGCAGCCAGTGGTGCGTGACCAATAGAAGTGGCGATACCCACGTTTCCACGGTAATCCAGAGCTACAACGCCAAGGTCGCTCAATGGCAATTGAATTTCACCCGCAGTTTGTTGACGGGCAATTTTGCCTGTTACCGAACGGTCTACTTTGTTTGTCAACCAATCTTTACAAGCAACAGACTCTACCTGCAATACGTTTTGAATATATTCTTGTAATTTATCTTCGCTAATTTCAATCGGAGCATAATTTTCTTCGATGGTGCTGTCATTCATAATTGTACGTGGCGGTTTACCAATCATGTAATCCAGACGTAAATCGATAGGTTTTTTGCCATCGGCTTGTTCGAATACAAAATTCATATCACCGGTAGTTTCGCCTACCACATACATCGGAGCACGTTCGCGTTCGGCAATGCGGCGTACGCCTTCAATAGCAGATTCAGGAAGTACAAATCCCATACGTTCCTGACTTTCATTACCCACAATTTCTTTGGCACTAAGTGTTGAATCGCCAACTGGAAGCGCTGATAAATCAATTTTACCACCAGTAGTTTCTACCAATTCCGACAAACAGTTCAGGTGACCGCCTGCACCGTGGTCGTGGATAGAAACAATTGGGTTTGTATCGGCCTCAGCCAATGTACGAATTACGTTCGAAACACGTTTTTGCATTTCAGGGTTGGCACGTTGTACGGCATTTAGTTCAATGGCATTGTCGTATTCACCTGTTTGAACAGACGATACGGCAGCACCACCCATACCAATGCGGTAGTTGTCGCCACCCATTACCACTACTTTTTCGCCTACGCCAACTTCACCTTTCAAGGCGTCGCGCATGGTTCCGAAACCAACACCACCGGCCAACATAATTACTTTGTCGTAACCGAATTTTTTATCGTTTTCTTCGTGCTCAAAAGTCAGCAACGAACCACAGATAAGCGGTTGACCGAATTTATTTCCAAAATCAGATGCTCCGTTAGAAGCTTTAATAAGGATTTGTTCAGGTGTTTGATACAACCATTTACGTGGGTTAATGGCATTCTCCCAACTGCGTGAATTGTCGTTACGAGCGTATGAAGTCATATAAACTGCAGTTCCGGCAATGGGTAAACTCGCTTTTCCTCCGCCCAGGCGGTCACGAATTTCACCACCTGCTCCGGTAGCTGCACCATTGAATGGCTCAACGGTAGTTGGGAAGTTATGTGTTTCGGCTTTCAATGAAATAACCGATTCAATTTCTTTTGTTTGGAAATAATCAGGTTTGTCGCCACTTGCCGGAGCAAACTGCTCAATTTTAGGACCGGCATTGAAAGCCACATTATCCTTATAAGCCGAAACCAGTTTGTTTGGATTTTCTTCCGATGTTTTGCGAATCATTTTGAACAAAGTCAGTTCCTTTTCTTCGCCATCGATGATAAATTGACCGTTAAAAATTTTGTGACGGCAGTGTTCAGAATTTACCTGCGAAAATCCGAAAACCTCGCTGTCAGTGAGTTTCCGACCTACCTTTTCACTTATTCCGTTCAGGTAAGCAACTTCGTCAGGGCTTAAGGCCAAACCTTCCTGCGCACTGTAAGCAGCAATATCATCAATTTCCAGAATTGGTTCCGGCAGTTTGTTTACCGTGAAAATTTCCTGATTTAAACCGGTATAAATGCGTTGAAGCATGGGGTCGTATTCCAAACCGCCTTTGGCCGAAGGAGTACTTGGAACCAGACTGTACTCTTCTATACGAATAATGCCGGAAATTCCCATGTTTTGGGTGATTTCAACGGCATTCGTACTCCAGGGGGTTATCATTTCGCGGCGCGGGCCGACGTAATTTCCTTCGACATGGGAAGATTCGAGCAACATTGCTTCACTAAACAGCCATTCTAACTTATGAACATCAGCCACTTTGAGTGGGTCGGCAGACTGAACAGCGTAAACATGTTGGGCAGGGGTTCGGAAAAATAAAATCATAATATATTTTTGAGGTGTGGGGTTTCTGTAAAATATAAAGTGCAGACTTATTGAACTTTATGTATCAATGAACTGCACTTACTAATTGAACGCAAAGATAGACAAATAATATTGCCTATGAAAGATATAAGTTGCTAAAATACTTTATTATTCTTCCTAAATTTTTGGTCGGAATAAACAATGCCCCGGACTTGTTGTTTTAGTTCAGATTATCAGAATGTAATTAGAAAATATCAATATGTTAGAGAACCGGATTGACAAAAGAATACTCAAAGAGCAATTGATGACTGAAACGTTTAAACGTAAAACACTTTCGTTTTATAAATACTTCAACATTGAAATCCCCCTGGAGTTCAGAAATGATTTATACCGAAATTTAGATGCATTGGGCTGTTTTGGCCGAATTTATTTGGCTCACGAAGGTATTAATGCACAAATGAGTGTGCCGGAGCATAACATAGATCAGTTTTTAGGCATTTTGTATTCCATTCCCGAATTGTATAACGTGCCTATCAAATGGGCAATTGAGGATGATGGCAAATCATTCTATAAACTCACCATCAAAGTGCGACCAAAAATTGTGGCAGACGGACTTGATGACAATACCTACGATTTGTCGAAAGTAGGGAAACACCTTACAGCACTGGAGTTTCACGAAGCTATTGATAAACCCGGAACTATTGTTGTAGATATGCGTAACCATTACGAAAGTGAGATAGGTCATTTCAAAAATGCATTTTGTCCCGATGTGGATACTTTTCGGGAAGAAATTCAGATGGTGTTGGATAAATATAAGGATGATAAAGACAAAGAGTTTTTGTTGTATTGCACGGGTGGCATTCGTTGTGAGAAAGCTAGTTCGTTCCTGATTCACAATGGCTTTGAGAATGTTTCACAACTTTATGGTGGCATTATTGAGTATGCTCAACAAATTAAGCAACTGGGCATTGAATCAAAGTTCTATGGTAAAAATTTCGTGTTTGATGAACGACTGGGCGAATCGGTTGATGGACAGGTGATTTCGCGCTGCCATCAATGTGGAAAATCGGCCGATACTCATACCAATTGTGCCAATACGGATTGCCATTTGCTGTTTATCCAATGCGCTGAATGTAGTCAGAAATATGAAGGCTGTTGCTGCAACGAGTGTCAGACTATTTATCATTTGCCTAAAGAGGAGCAAGTAAAAGTGCGTTCGATTCATGCTCAAAAATATGCTGACAGCAAGATTTATAAAAGCAGATTGAGACCCAAATTGCAAAACTAAGATGACTAATTTTTGGCAACATATTTCCCGTCCAATCATTGCTTTGGCACCCATGGAAGACGTAACGGATACTGTTTTTCGTGAAGTGATTCGTTCAGTGTCCGACCCCGAGGCATTGAATGTGTTGTTCACCGAATTTACTTCCACTGACGGACTTTGTAACGAAATTGGTCGTAAAAATGTAAGCAGCCGCCTCGTGGTAAGTGATACGGAGCGTGAATGGCTTAATAAAACAAACACGAAACTCGTAGCTCAAATCTGGGGTTCCGATCCCAACAAGTTTAGGGAAAGTGCTCAACTGATTTCGGAAATGGGGCAATTTGATGGTATTGACATTAATATGGGTTGTCCGGTAAAAAAGGTGGTAAAAAATAAAAGTTGTTCAGCCTTAATTAATTATCCTGAATTGGCTCGTGAAATTATCGTCGCGACTAAAGAAGGGACAAATTTGCCCGTAAGCGTAAAAACCCGACTTGGATTCAATGAAGTGATTACCGAAAAGTGGATTGGCAATTTATTGGATGAAAATCCGGCTGCAATCACTATTCACGGACGAACACAGAAAATGCTTTCAACCGGAAACGTTTTGTGGGACGAGATTGGCAAGGCTGTAAGACTGAGAAACGAACGAAATTCGGATACGCTGATTCTTGGTAACGGAGATGTGGACAGTTACTCAAAAGCCATGCATCATATTGATGATTTTGGTGTGGATGGAGTAATGGTGGGAACCGGAGTGTTTAAAAATCCCTGGATGTTTAATAAATCCATGCCCGAAATTACGATAGGAATGCGTATGGCCTTATTGACAAAGCACATAACACTGTATGATTCCACCTGGGGGAAAACGCAAAACTACAATGTGTTGAAACGTTTTTTTAAAATTTACCTGAATGGTTTTGAAGGTGCTTCGCATTGGCGCGATAAACTAATGCATACTAAGAGCTGTGAAGAAGCATTCGAAGTTATTTCCAAATTATCATAAAAACAGAAATTCCCTTAAATTGATATAATTTAAGGGGATTCTTATTTCCAGTTGAACGATTATTTTCCGTAAAACCATTTATGGAGTTCTCCGAAATGTTTTTGATACATTTTGTAACTCTCGTCCAGAATGGTCAACGCTGTTGCCTTGTCAAAAAACTTCTCAACAACCACTGTTTTGTTTTCCAGTTTTTTGTAGTCTTCAAAAAAGCTCATGGTTTCGGTAATCATATGCGGAGGAAGTTCCGAAATATCGTTGTAATGATTCACACTGGGGTCACCGGCAGCCACAGCAATAATTTTATCATCCGCTTCGCCATTATCCAGCATTCGCATTACACCAATCACTTTTGCTTCTACTATACAAAGCGGCACAAAATCAATTTGTGACAAAATCAGAATATCAAGCGGGTCATGGTCTTCACAAAAACTCTGAGGGATAAATCCATAGTTGTGAGGATAATAAACCGAAGAATAAAGCACCCGGTCAAGCCTCAATAAACCACTTTCTTTGTCGAGCTCGTATTTTGCATGTGTTCCTTTCGGAATTTCAATAATACCTTTTACAATATCAGCTGACTCGGTATGAGGGGAAACCTGATGCCAGGGATTAAAATTATTTCGCATATATCTTTTATTAATTGTTTATTTAGTCAGCAAATGTATGAAAATTATACTCATTTAATTCTGAAAGTTTGATAAATATACTTCAATTAATGCTATTTAGAATTAAATTCCAAGTAATGTCTCTAAGTAGTGTTTTTCAATACCGTATAGCTTTTTAATTGCATCTATATTGTTTATTATCTCTACTTTGTCAATCTTTTTGTCCGTTGTTTTTCGTCCCACAATCATCACGTTTTTAGGGGTATGTTCCAATGAAATAAATTCAAAAACATTGGTTTTGTAGCCATAAACTTCCAAAATCATAGCCCGAATGGTATCGGTAATGATTTCGGCCTGACGTTCTTTCAAAATGCCAAACCGGGTTATATTGGTCAATTCATTGCTGACATTCATGGCTTTGCGAATCTGTTTGTGGCAGCATGGAGCGCAAACAATCAGTTCTGCACCTGATTTTATTCCACGATAAATGGCATCATCGGTGGCGGTGTCGCAGGCATGAAGTGCAATTAGCAGGTTTATTTTATCCAACTCGGTTTTCTCAATCGTTCCTTTTACAAAACTCAGAGTCTCAAATCCGGACTTTTGGGCAATAGAATTGCAGGTATTTACCAAATCTTCCCGAAACTCAACACCGGTAGTTCTGACATTCAGGTTGAGCTTATTTGTCAGGTAATCGTGCAAGGCAAAAGTCAGATAACCTTTACCTGAACCCATATCCACCACATGCAGGTTTTCAATTGCTGAAAGTTCATTCAGATTAGGTGCCAGCAACTCAATATACTGATTGATTTGCTTGTACTTATCGCTCATTTCACGTCTGATTTCCCAATTCACATTACTTATGCCCAGTTCTCGGAGGTAAATGTTTTTGTGCGGATTAATCAATCGTTCTTTCGCTTTATCGTGTGTAAAAGTGACCGTAGTATGCAGTGTTGATGGGGTTGTTTTCAGTTTAGCTTTGCCATTGGGTAAAATATTAAGGCTGACATTTTCGTTTTTGGAAAATAATTCTGCATTTAAAAAGTCATTTTCCAATGCATTTGTAATTAAAACGATTCCTTCAGTAATTTCGTAGTTTTTGGTAATATCTTTTGTGTTATGACGGTACACAAAATTCAGACAATATCCTTTTTTAAGTTCTACAGCAGTTATTATCAGCTTTTTCAAATCTGAAGACTGATCTCTTTTTCCTGCCAGCGTGAGTTTAATCAATTCTTTATTTTCGATAAAGAGTTGAAGTTTTTCAACGAATTTGAGGATTTGAGGATTTGTCATTTCGGTTTTTTTGAATGCAAAAGTACAAATAAAGAAAGAGTCTTACAATTAAGGTAAGACTCTTTCTTTATTTCAATCGGTATAAATCAAAGTATCTGAGCTGCATGCTCTTTTGTATTTACTTCTTTGGGCAACAAAATACGGGTGATTGTGCCGGTTTCGTCAATAATAAAAGTGGTACGGAACATTCCCATATATGAGCGACCGTACATAGATTTTTCACCCCAGGTTCCAAATATTTCAGATAGTTGCTTGTCGGTATCAGCAATCAGATTAAACGGCAGATTCTGCTTAGCAATGAATTTTTGATGCGATGAAGCACTATCGGCACTTACGCCAATCACTTCATAACCAGCTTTCTGTAAATCGCTGTAGTTATCGCGCAAACTGCAAGCCTGAGCCGTACAACCCGGTGTGCTGTCTTTTGGGTAAAAGTAAATAACCAACTTTTTCCCGGTAAAATCAGCTAATTTAATTTCTTTTCCATCCTGATTTACTCCCAAAACTGCCGGAGCTTTATCGCCTACATGTAGTGCCATAATAAATATTGTTTTAAAGGCCCCCAACCCCCTAAAGGGGACTTTTGGAGGAAGATTAATGTTTTTGAGTTTTATAGAATTCTACTATTTATATATTTAACGCAATAAACACGTAAGAGTTCAATTACTAACAAAAAAAAATACAAACTATTTATGAAGTCCCCTTTAGGGGGTTGGGGGCCATTTCCTTCCCTGCCAGGTGTTCCGTTCTTCTAATCGCTTTTCAATTTTAGCTGTAAACTCAAAGTTTTTTAACCCCCAGTTAGGTGCTATTAAGAGTTCTTTGGGCGATTGAGAAACAAATCGTTCAATGGCAATTTCAGGATTCATGCGTTCCAAAAAATCAATAGCTAAGTCGATATATTCTTGAGCTGTGTACAGATTAAACCACTCCGGATGTTCAGCATATTGTTTAGCCATAACTGTTCTCTTTACCAACTGCAATTGATGTAATTTCAGAGCCGTAAGCGGCAGTTGAGATATCCTGTCAGCATGTTCTAAAATAAGTACCCGATTTTCGTTTGGCAAACCCAGAATCAGATGTGCACCGGTTCTGATACCACGGGCAGCAGTAGCTTTAATAGCTTCCACAGCGGAGGCATAATCATGTCCGCGATTAATGAATTGAAGCGTTTCATCACTTGTTGATTCAATACCGTACTCAATCATTACATAAACGCTTTTCGACAATTCAGCAAAATAGTCAAGCAATTTCTCATTTATACAGTCGGGGCGTGTTCCTACTACAATTCCTTTTACCTGCGGGTGGGAGAGAGCTTCTTCGTAAATGGCTTTCAGGTTTTCAAGCGTATCGTAGGTATTGGTATACGATTGAAAATAAGCCAGATAATATTGTGTCTGATATTTATGATGGAAGAAAGCAATGCCTTCTTCCACTTGTTGGCTGACACTTTTTACAGGAAGGCTGTATTGTGGACTGAAAGACTGATTATTACAATAGCTACATCCGCCCCGGCCTTTGCTTCCATCGCGGTTTGGACAGGTAAATCCGGCATTGATAGAGATTTTTTGAATGCGCTCCGAGAATTCAGTTTTCAGAACCTGATTATAATTTAGATAACGCGGTAGTTTTTGATCGGTTGATAGATTAGTTTTATTTTCAGTCATTTAATTCATTAGCTATTTAATAATTCGCAACTCAACACGGCGGTTTTTGGCCCGTCCATTTTCGGTTTTATTGCTGGCACAGGGTTTTGTTTTGCCATAACCCATGCTGATTAATTGGTCGGCGGAGCAACCTTTAGTAATCAGATATTCCTTTACAGCATTGGCGCGTTTTTCAGATAAAACCTGATTTGTTACGGCTGAACTGATATTGTCGGTGTGTCCGCTTAGTTCCACCTTTATTTTTTTAGAAATAATAAAGCGAGCCAGACGATCAAGTTCTGAATATGAATAGGATAACAAATCCCATTTTGCGAAATCAAAAAAGATATTGTTCACCTTGATGGCGTTTCCACTTTCAACCAGTTGTTTCAACGATATCATATCCAGATTCTCTTTCGCATGGGTTGTCTTTGTTGAACCGCGTAAATCAATGTTTTGAGAAACAGACAAATAGGAGTCTTTTTCGGCATAATATCCGTAAATCTTACCGGTTGGCAGAGCAATAAAATAACTTCCATCAATCGGGTCACTGGTTGCGACTCCCATGTTTTTGCCGGTTTGCAGGTCGTCCCACTTTACTTCGGCGGCAATCGGTTTATTGTCTTTGGCTACTAACTTTCCCGAAATGGTTGAAACATAATCAGGACGGAGATTTCGGGGTAAATTAATCCAGTAAATATCCTTATCTCCTGTCAGACTGAAGTTTAAAATGTCATTATTTGCCGCTTCAAAAGCACTTCCCAAATCGTCGTAGAGCTTGGTTGAATAGAATTTCCCATTTGTAAAAGATGCTATTTTCTGCAAATCGGAATATGCTTCACTATTATCAGAAAAATCGTATAAAATGGTTTGTGTCTTATAAAGCATTCCTGCTTTTTTTACCCGTAAAAGCATCGAATCCAATGCTGTACAACCATTTGCATCGCCATCGGACAAGAGTACGATTACTTTGTTTTTAGAATTTGGATCTGCATTACGGTTTATAAACTTACAGGCATAGTCATACGCTTCAAAAGTAGGCGTACCACCACCGGTTTTAATCTTTTCCACAAATTCCATAACGGGGTTAAAATCACGCGAAAAGCCACAGGAATCAGTTATTGGTGATTTACATTCATTGGCAAAAGTGAGAATGGCAATTTCGGAATTGTTTTGAATGGCCGATTGACTGACCATTTTGGTGGCCTCTTTCAATGCTCTGAGTTTAGAACCTGACATACTGCTTGATACGTCGAGCAACAGTAATATGCTTGAATCGTAATTACTTCTGCGTTCGTACGAAAAATAAGCTTTATCGCCCGAAGTCGTGATTTTATATCCAACGTCAGAAAGTTCGGTATTTATTTCTTTTCCCAGGTTCACCGGTTCACTCCAGCATGTCCAACACGAATCAGCTAAACGTGTTGATTTAAAAACGTCCAATTTACCCATTCCACCATGACCATCGGAACTGAAGTACAAGGTTTTCATATCAGCATGAAGAAAGGGTGTACGTTCGCAATAAGGTGAATTGATAAGCGGTCCCAGGTTAATCGGATCGCCCCAACGGTTATCAGCTGTTTTCAATGAAATATAAATATCGGAAGGATACAATTCGTCGCCGTGATATTTTTGGAGTGAATTAAAATGGTTGTAACCACCGGCACGGGTAGACGAAAACAACAATCCCTTGCCATCGCTTGTCAACATGCCATCCAGTTGCCAACCATCGCCGTTTATGGGTTTCGGAAATTCAAATGCTTTTGACCATCCTGTACTCGTTTTTTGAGAATAAAATAATTTGCCCGATTTGAAAAGCATGATTGTATTTCCATCCGACGAAATACTAACCGGAGCTTCGTTCGATAGCTTCGATGATAATTCAGGAACTATTTTAGCTTTGCCCCAGCCTTCGCTTCCTTTTCTGGAAACAAAAATATCTTCACCGCCAATATTATCTTTACGCCTCATACCACAGAAATACAAGAGTTCTTCATTTCCGCTAATAACCGGAGAATATTCACCGGCATCTTCGGTATTTATACCTTTCCCAACCGAATTTATCTTCACATAGTTATTCCATTTTTCAGTCAACAGATAAAGTAAATCATTTATTTTCTTATTATTGGTTCCAAAGTAATGAGCATACGATTTTACTTTTTTGATAGCCTGAGCCCAGTTTCGAGCTGAGATATCGTTTGATATCAACCGTTGAAGTGCCACAAAAGCTTTTTCACGCGGTGCTGCCTGCCGGATATATTCATCGTATTTTGTGAATTTCCATTCGGTGTAAGGCAAGTGAAGCATGAGTCGGTTTCCGAGTCTGGCTATCTCAAAATCTTTTGTTTTTATTTTGATAGGAATCTCATTTCCAAAGGTTTTGTAAAAATCATCCAGGGATTGGGTTTCACCGTCGCTGGTATAAATATCGTAATAAAGCCGGAGTACTTTGGACCGTTTTTGTCCTTTGAAGTTGTCGATGCAAAATCGTAGTAATTTCAAATCTTCCTTACGTGAAGCTATCGCAAACAGACTGTCTTCGGCTGCTCCAATGCTGTTGCATTCAGGATAATTTTTCAGAAAATTCTGATAGGCAGCTGTAGTATTTGTTTTGAGGATGGTTTTGAAGGCCTGATTGCATTGCTGGTTGTATGCCTGCCGTTCTTCATCCGATTGTTGAACTTGCTGAGCTGCCGGATTGTCGTTTTGCCCCGAAATAAAACCCGAAGAAAAACTTACAAAAACGAAAATGAGGTATATATGTTTGGAGAATCTGAATTGCATTTGAAACAAAAAAACGAATGACTGCAAATATACTTTTATTTATTAAGATTATAGGGCTTTGAGCTGAAAAATAAGGAAAATTTAGTGGATAATTGTAAAACATTTTATTTGGTCAATTAACCGTTTTCTTTTACTTTTGTAGTTCTTCTTATTTCTGCTAACTATAAAATATAAACAATCAACTCAATTCATGTACTTGTCTAATTATCATAGTCATTGTATTTTTTGTGATGGACGCAGTAGCATGGAAGAATTCGTTCACTTTGCTATTGCCAAAGGCCTGAAAAAGTATGGCTTTTCATCCCATGCGCCTCTTCCATTCAATACATTCTGGAACATGAAGTTAGATGATTTTGCTGAATATCAATCTGAATTTAAGCGATTAAAAAAGAAATACCAGTCTGAAATTGAGTTATATATAGGATTAGAAGTAGATTATATCCACCATTTTATTGAGATACATAACGATTTATATTCCAGCGATACTATGGATTACCTGATTGGTTCCATTCATTACATGGATCGGCTTCCAAGTGGAGATTTCTGGACGATTGATGGCAATTTTCGTGATTTCTTTGCCGGTCTTAAACTGCTGTTTGATAGTGAAATTCGTCCGGCAGTAGAGCGTTTTTATGAAATCAGCCAATGCATGATTGAAAAAGGAGGATTTGATATAGTCGGACATTTTGATAAAATTGCAATGAATGCCTCTAAATGTACCGATTTCAACAGTTCTGCTTCCTGGTATAAAAATAGGGTGGGAGAGTTGCTTCAACTAATTAAGGATAAAGGACTTATTCTCGAAGTAAATACCAAATCGCTGGTTGAAAAAGGCTTGTGCTTTCCCGATTTAAAGTTCTTTCCGTTGATAAACGATCTTCAGATCCCAATTGTAGTAAATTCTGATTGTCACTATCCGACCAACATACTTGATGGATTCGAACCGGCTTTCAAAGCCCTGAAAACTGCCGGATTTAAAACTACGCAACAATTGATCGGTGGTTCGTGGCAAGCGGTTGAGATAATCTAAAATGGATTTTTATTATTATAAAAAAAGCCTTGATTTGGAACAAATCAAGGCTTTAATTAATCGTAAAA
>SESF01004116.1_pt1 | contig 13192 bp, 13 predicted proteins | sample 3171521 | NCBI WGS metagenome assembly SESF01 (sample SAMN10866945, study PRJNA518727) | freshwater metagenome | biome: subpolar coniferous forest; feature: holomictic lake; material: water; isolation source: holomictic Lake 227, 6 m and 8 m depth | place: Canada: near Kenora, Ontario | collected...
CGCTCGAGGCTGCCAGAACCCAGAAGGATGCTTTCTCCGGGAAAGATCGTCGCAATTGGTGAAAACATCCTGAGGGCGAGCCCCGACTCGCCGCAATGCAGCTCCCGGCGCGTCCCTTCCCGGGAATCCTGCGAAGGCAGGGTATCGGCTCCCAGGATGGACAGGGTATCGCCTGAATCCTCGACCTCGGCACCGAGGGCACGCGCGACCTCGAGGGCAGCGAGGCAGTCGGCGCTCCTCCCGGGGTTCCGGAGGATGGAAGGCCCGGTTTCCCTGGCGCAAAGGAGGGCAGAGGCGATGGCCCGCTGCGTAGAACTCTTCGAGGCGGGAGCCCTGACGGACCCACCGATCTTCCCTTGTACGACGGTTTGTTCCATGATGTCCCTAGCAGCAGTCGCCGCTGCCAGAATCGCAGTCGCAATTCGGCGCGGTTCCCCGGAGCTTGCCCTGGATGATGGCAGCGGCGCAGCCGACCCCTGCCTTTACGGTAATCGCGAACACGGGGCAGTTCCTCGCGCAGGCGCCGCATTCCATGCAGGCACCACGATCAGCGACCCAGGCCTTCTGCCCATCGATGGCGATGACGGCGTGGGGACAGACATCGAGGCAATCTCCGCACCCAATGCAAGCGCCATCGTCTATGACGAGGCTCGCTCCATTCATTACATAGCTTGTCCTTTGCATTGCGACTTCCTTTAGAATCCGGTGATACGGGACAGGACCGATAGTCCGAGTCCCAGGGCCAGGGTAGCGATACAGGGCCAGAGGCTCCGCTCTACCTCAAGCAGTGCTCCGGTCGGCGAGGTGAAGGTAGTCGAACCGGTGAAATTGAGTCCGATCCAGGCAGTCCCTGCGATTGAAATGAGGGTCAGCCCGGCTCCCAGTCCCAAGGGAAGGCCGAGGGACAGGCTTGCGACGCAGCCCCAGGCAGCGCCGAGCACAGCCCCCTTCGGCGCAAAGCCGCGGAAGGGCAGGACGAACAGGAGGGCGGGAAAGCCCAGTGTCGCCAGAAGGAGCGCAACTTCAAGGAAGACCGTCGAGGCGAGTGCCCGGTCCATCCAGCCAGGCCCCCAGGGAGCCCCAGCCAGCAAGCCGAGGGCGAGGGCCGCAAGCGCGACCGGCCAGGAATGCACGAGCTCTATCGGTGCGAGCACAAGCCTGTCGCGGAGGGCGAAGCGGACGACCGACATCCGGGGGGTCTTGCGTTTTCCTGCTGCAAGGTAGGCCCGGATGTCGGCGGCAAGAACAGGACCCCAGAGGACCCGGAAGCCAGTGCGAAGCCGGACCTCCCGGGCCGCGACACCCGGTGCTCCCAATTGGGGCAAAATAAGCTCCCGGTGCTCCACGACATCCCCCAGCCTGGTCCCGGAAACCTTGGAAATGAGCTCTGCCGTGCCGAAGCTGCCCTTCCCTGCCGCACACCACACATTGACACCCCTGGTATCCAGGACGAGGATCCAGGCATCGATGCCGGAAAGCTCCTTCCGGAGGGAGTCGAAGGTGAGTTTGTAATTGGAGGTGACGAGGACCGGGCTCGCAGGGTCCGCCCTGCCCAGGGCATAGAGGCCTGCCGCTACCCTATGGCGGTTTCGTCGGGCTCCGAGACGCACGCCCAGGTTTCCGAGCCGGTCCCGCAGCGCAAGCCTTGTCGAGACAAGGGGCACGCTGCGCTTGCCCGAGGCCAGATAGCCCGAGGCAAGATAGCCCGCGGCAAGATAGCCGGTGACCCAGGGCCCGGCCCTGTCACCAAGGGGGGCGAAGCCGGGTAGGTCGGGATCGGCAGCGGTACGAGGCGGCGCGCCTGGCAGTAGACCAGGCGACCCGGTCCTCGAAGATCCCGATAGAGGCGTGAAGCGCGATGCCATCAACTGGTACCTTTCATGCGGAGATTGAGGTCAGGCGATGCCCCCAGGCCCGGCGAGATCCACCGACAAGAAAAAGCATCCCTCCACCCCTAGCCGGGTAACGAGCAGCTTGCACACATGCTGGCACCGGAGGCTATAATCACGCCACCATGCTAGACTACCGCTTTATCAAAGACAAGCTCCCCGCCGTCCGGAAAAACATCGCGGATCGGCACATGAAAGCCGATGCCGACCTCGTCGTCGCCTTGTACGAAAAGCGCAATGTCGCCCTGCGTGACCTCGAGGACGAGCGCAAGAAGCGAAACGACAACGCTGCTTCCATGAAGGGCAAGCTCGACGCCGAGGCCCGACAGAAGCTCATAGACGAGGGCAAGGCCCTGAAGGACCGCATCCTCGCCCTCGAGGCCGAGTCCGCTGCCATCGAGAGGCAACTTGATGAGGAGGGCCGGAAGATACCGAACATGGCCCACCCCGAGGCTCCTGTCGGCAAGGAAGACAAGGACAACACCGAGGTCAAACGGGTGGGCGAACCTACAAAGTTCGACTTTCCTCCCAAGGACCATGTCCAGCTCGGAGCGGACCTCGACATCATCGATTTCGATGCCGCCACCCGCGTCTCGGGCACGAAATTCTACTACCTGAAAAACGAGGCTGTCATCCTTGAGCTTGCCTTGGTCCGCTATACCCTCGACATTCTCATGAAAAAGGGCTTCACCCTATTCACGACTCCTGACGTCGCGAAGACCGAGATCCTCGAAGGCATAGGTTTCAATCCCCGGGGCGCAGAGTCCAATGTCTACACCATAGAGGGTGAGGGCACCTGCCTTATCGGCACTGCCGAGATCACCCTCGGCGGCTACTACTCGGGCTCGGTGCTCGAGCGCGACAGGCTCCCGCTCAGGCTCGCGGGAGTCTCCCACTGCTTCCGGCGCGAGGCCGGTGCGGCGGGCCAGTTCTCCAAGGGCCTCTACCGGGTCCACCAGTTTACGAAGGTGGAGATGTTTGCCTACACGCTGCCCGAAGACTCCGACCGCATCCACCAGGAGCTCAGGGAGATCGAGGAGGAGATCTTTCTCGGCCTCGGCATTCCATTCCGCGTCGTCGATACCTGCACAGGGGATCTCGGCGCGCCGGCCTACCGGAAGTGGGACCTCGAGGCATGGATGCCCGGCCGCAACGGCGGCGAGTGGGGCGAGGTCACCAGTACCTCCAATTGCACCGATTTCCAGGCCAGGCGCCTGAACGTCAGGTACAAGGACGAAGAAGGCAAGAACAGGTTCGTCCACATGCTCAACGGCACCGCCATGGCCTGCAGCCGCGGCATCATCTCGGTGCTCGAGAATTTCCAGCGCGCTGACGGCTCAGTCGCCATCCCTCCGTCGCTGGTTCCCTACTGTGGTTTCTCCGAGATCAAAAGGGAAAAGCGGGGATGAAGCATGCGAGACAAGGTCTGGCTCCCGAGCTCCTCGCCTTTGCCTGTGGAGCAACCTAAGCGCGGGCCGCTGCAGGAACCGGGTGCGACCTTCCGCGCCATCTCGACCCTGGCGCTTCCCGCCGCCGGGTGAAAGCTCACCCCTATGGCCGCAATTTTCTTTGCCACGACCCAGGCAAGAAAAATACCCCGGCTTAGGCTATCCAGGCCTTTTCAACATCGACCGCGGATTCGCGAAACGGCTCCCATCGCGCGTCCAGCCAGGCTGGCAAAGCCGAAGCAGAGGGGTATGGCAGCGACGAGGCCGAAGGAAAGGGCGTAGAGAAGCCTCGGGCTCCGCGCATAGAGCATCCCGGAGAGGAAGCCCGCGCCAATCCCCAATACCGACGAAAGCAGGTTCGCCAGCGAATAGATCCCTGTCCTCGCCTCTCCCTCCGTCGTAGTGACTATGGCCGTATCGACCGCCGACTTGAGGACCCCATAGCCCAGGGCCGTGACAACAATGCCCACCAGGGCCCATGTGAAGCTACCACGAGGGGTGAGTCCCAGTGTCGCCAGGCCGGCGATCGAGAGCAGGGAGCCACCCACAGTCGCCGCCACCGCTCCGGCCCGGCTCGCCAAGGGATAGGCAACGAGCATCGACAGGAGGTTGGCCCCTGCGTACACCGCTCCGAGCGTCGCGGCGATCGAGGTATCAAGCCCAAGTGCGTCGCCGAAATAGGGCGTGAAATAGAGGCTGTTGTTCGTTCCGACAATGTAGTAAACGTAGAAGAGCACGTTGGCCAGCATGGCTGCCATTGCAAGCGGCTTTGCCAGAAGGAAGCGTGAAGCAACGCCGAAGGGCCTGGTCAGGCCCTTGTACCAGGCGCCTTCGGTCCTGCAGCGTTCCATGACCGCGAGGCCTACCGAAGTCTCGACGACCAGGCGATCGCGGACGATGGCGAGGGCCGTCATCGACACGAAGGAGAACCAGAGGAAAAAGCGCTCAACTGCGACGAGCCCGAAACGGTCCACGAATCCGCTGGAAAGCGGCACGAACATACCCGCCGCCACAAGGACGACATTGAAGAGGTTGAAGGCTGTCACGCGCTGCCTGTCATCCGCGTCCTCCGACATCAGGAGGTAGTAGCCGACGCTCATGATCTTGTTCATGCCCGTGAGCACGAAGGCGAAAAAGGCAAAGGCAAAACTCCCGGAAAGGGCGAAAACAAGGGGCGGCAAGGCCGAACTCGCGATCGAGAACAGGAGGGTCGAGCGCTTCCTTCCCATGCGGTCCACGAGGGGTGCCGCCACAAGGGAGAACAGGACGGAGGCAGCGGAACCCACAAGCATGAGGGTCCCGAAACCTGCGTCGCCCACCCCTTCCTCGCGGAGGTACAGGCTGAGATAGAAGAAGTAGAAGGAAAAGGGGACCCCGAAAAGCGGAAGGAGGAGGGTGCAGACCCTGGCGTTTCCCGTAAGTCCAAAACTGCTCCGCGGCCCTCGCGTGCGCCGGCCCACTAGATCACCGCCGCCGAGAAGCGGCGGGCAAGGCCGGCAAAATCCAGACTGTTGATGGAAGCGACTAATTGGACCTTATCATCCGGGATGTTGTGCCCCCCGGCGAAGGCAGCGCATAGCCCGCCGGCAAGGGCGGCTATGGTGTCCGTGTCGCCGCCGACGGAAGCCCCCATCCTGACCGCGAGCCAGACATCGGTCCCCGCACGCATGAAGATGCCAAAGACCGCAGCAGCCACGTCCACCGACTCGAGGCCAGTGCCGTACACGTCGCCAAGGAAATCCAGGAGGGCATTGTCGGTTCCCAGTGCCGGCATGCAAGTCGCAAGGTGCGCCATCCGCGCGGCCAGCGAGGGGGCGCACATGCGGTAGGGAGCGAGGGCCGCGCCTTCGGCGGCACCAGCCCTCGCGGCCTCCAGGACGGCCTCCGCCAGGGCTGGACGGGCCTGGTTACGGGCGGCTACGAAAGCCTGCTCGAGGGCACGGGCATAGGCGAAGGCAGCCTCAAGCGCAGTGGACGTGAAGTGGGTAGGGATGCAGGATTCAAGGACACAATTTCCTGCATCGAGGCCGTGGGCCATCGCAAAGATCACCCCTGCGGGAGCACGCATGATGCCCCCGCAGGTCCGGCCCATCAGGCCGGTCGTCCTGGGGTCCGCCCCCTTTTCGATCGAGGCGAGGGCTGCCATTGAACTGGGACCAATGTAGCGCTTCTCGACTGCCCCTGTCGCAACCACCCAGGCAAGGAGGGCCTTGGCCGTGTTCTCGGCGCTCACTGACCCCTTGGCCTGCCATGCGTCAAGGAGCCAGAGGTTCTGCTCCGTGTCGTCAGTAATGCGTCCGCGTTCCAGGTTGGAGTGGTTGCGCGAGCGCGAGGGCTCGACAAAATCCTCCACCAGTCCCGAGCCGCCTGCCAGGCCTGAAAGGATCTCGGCGCGCGTCATGAACTCTGTAGGCATGCCCAGGGCGTCGCCTACGGCGAATGCTTCCAGGAAGGCCCTGACGCGGGCTTCCCGCGCGGCAGGAAGGATCAAGGACATCGCGTCAAATCCCGACGAGTCCGCTGATGAAGGCGTGGGCACGCTTGAGTTCCCCTTCTGCGTCAAAGAGGTAGTGCTTATAAAGCGGTTCGAGGGTGTAGAGCCCTTGGTAGCCATTCTCCGCGAGGGCATCCCGCACGCCCTTCCAGTCTATCTCGCCGTCACCGGCGGGGATGTGCTTGGTATCGCCGACGTGGTCGGAGAGGTGGGTGTGAGCAGGCTTCACCTTGCGGAGGAACTCCACGGGATCCTCGTCAGCCTCGCAGGACTCGGTAGTATCAACCATGGGCTTTATGTCGATCCCGTTGCCGAAAGATTCGAGGTAGGACAAAAGGCCCTCTGGACTTCGCCCAGGTCCCCGGGGATTGTTTTCCATGACCAGTTGCACACCAGCGTCGACGCAGGCTGAATGAAGGTCAAGGATGTTTTCGATTATCGGTTTCTCCAGCAGCTCATAGTGCCGTGCATCTTTCACGCGCTCGTGGGGATGGACGACCAGGACTCCTGCGCCGAGCCCCGTGCAGAGACGGACGATCTTCCGGCCAAAGTCCCTGGCATCGGCGCACATGCCCGGATGGGCGTTGTACAGGAGCGAGAACATCGCCAGGGGATAATGCACGCTTCCGACTTTTGCGCCCACACCGGCGGCCCGGGAGACGAAGGCATCGCCCACGTCTGAAAAGCACTGGGGCATGAGCTCGGCGTATTCGAAGCCGGCGGCGCCGATGAGACGAAGGGACTCCACCGAGTCCCTCGGGAAAAGCGCCGCTGTGGAAAATGAGATCTTCTTCACGATCAACTCCATTTCGAAGGGCTTGCAGCTGCAAGGGACCTGCGGTGGAAGCCGGTGTTCCGGCCCCCACCGCCTGCATCACATCTCGGCGTCGAGATCCTTCGCCGCCTTTGAGAGGGCTTCCTTCGGACTGGCAGCACCCCGCTCTATCACATCTATGGCTTGCACGAGGATCTGGTCCATCGTTCCCATCTGGTCGAAATGGAAATAGGACCAACTGATATCAAGCTGGTCAAAGGCGATCGCGTACATCGGGTTCTTGACGACCGCTGCAGCCGCTGCGGGCAGGGCAACGCCTGATTTGCGGATGGGGAGGTATCCGGTCTTGAGGGCAAACTCGGTCTGGATTTCTGCGGAGGCCAGCCACTTCACGAGACGCCAGGAGGCCTCTCGGAGCTTCGGGTTCTGGCTGAGGACTACGAGGACGTTGCCACCGAGGGCTACGGAGGCTTTCTTCCAGAAGGGCATGGCCGTGGCTCCGGCGGGGTTGGCGGGATCCTTGGACCAGGCGGCTATCCGAGCCGATGTGGCGACAAGGAAGGCCACATTGCCGGAAAGGAATTTCTTCTCCGCGTTCGAGTGCTGACCGACGGGCATGACCTTGTCATCAACGAGCTTTTTCCACCAGGTTGCGACCTGGACCGCCGAGTCGTCCGCAAAGGCTGCCGTGATGGCGTCACCCTTCACATTTATGACTGTGTTTCCGTTCTGGTTGAGCATGGTCTTGAACAGCCAGGCTGCGTCGGTGGTGTCAAAGCCCCAGAAGTCGGTGGAACCGGTGACGTTGCCATTGGCCTGGGCCTGCCTGGCAAGCCGTGCCAGATCATCCCAGCTCCTGGGCGGGTTCTTGGCGAGATCGATTCCTGCCTTGGCCAGGATGGTCTTGTTGTAGTACAGGATGGGAACCGAGATCCCGTAGGGCACGGCGCAGATCCTCCCCTTTATCTTTGCGTATTCCCAGACTCCGGGGAAGACCTCGCCCTTCTTGAAATCGGCTTCGTTGATCTTGCCTTCCATGTAGAAGTCGCCCTGGCCCCCGGTATAGAGCGGGCCCGCAGCCATCAGTGCGACATCGGGGGCCGTCTTCGAGACGAGCGCCGCGCTCACCTTGGTAGCGGTGTCGCCATAGGATCCGGAAAAGGAATAGCTTACGTCTATGTCGGCAGTGACGGCGTTGAACCTGTCGAGGAGGCCCTTGAAGGCCTCGCCATTGGCTCCCGAAACCGCGAACCAGACCTGGAGCTTGGCCGCATCAGCTGTCTTGGCCACCGGGGCCGGTGCCGTCTGGGCGAGCGCCGCCGGGGCGGCCAGCGCCAGCGCGGCGAACGCCGCGATCGCCACACGATGAAGTTTCCTCATTGCCTTGCCTCCTGGTGAAAACATTCCGGGTCGCGGTGAACTGCCGCTCCCGTCAAAGCCATTCCGATCCCGGGTACCCGAGATCGCCTAACTTTTTAAACCCGTGAGGGTGATCGAACGGACGAACTGTTTCTCGGCCAGCATGTACACCACGAGGACCGGGACGATGGCCATGAGCGCAGCGGCCATCATGACCTGGTACTCCGAGGAGCTTTCCTGGACGAGATAGCGAAGCCCTATCGGAAGGGTCCTGATCTGGACGCCATTGGTAACAATGAGGGGCCACAGGTAGCTCCTCCAGTGGGTGAGGAAGGCGAAGAGGGCGGCCGTCCCGATGGCCGTGCGGGAGTTCGGAAGCACGACCCGAGAAAGGATGCGGTAGTAGCCGCAGCCGTCGATCTTGGCGGCATCGATAAGGTCACTGGGAATGGACTGGAAGAAGGAGAACAGGAGGATGGTCGTAAAGGCGCTCGCGATCTGCGGGAGGATGAGCCCGGGATAGGTGTTCACCAGCTGGGCCGTGGCGACGATGAGAAAGAGGGGAATCATCATGACGGCTTCCGGCACGAACATGGAACTCTGCATGAATGAATAGAGTTTCTTCCTGCCGGGAAAATCAAGCTTCGCGAAGGCGTAGCCGCCGGTCACCGAAACAAAGATCTGGAGGAGGGTCTGGACCGAGGAGGTGATGATCGAGTTGAAGTAGAAGAGGAGGAAGGGAATCTTGTGGAAGACCTCGACGAAGTTCTCGGGACCGAATTTGGAGGGCAGCCACTTGGGCGGATACTTGTATACATCGGCCGGGGACTTGAAGGAGGAAAGCACCATCCACACGAAGGGAAAGACCATCAGGACTGAACCGAGGAGGAGGAAGACGAAGGCGGGCAGTTCGTGCCGTCGGATGAACTTCAGGACTGGTCGCCTATCAGTCATAGCTCACCGTCTTCTTTCCGAAGGCCCTCTGAACCAGGGTGAAGGCGAAGATCACCGTAAATAGAACCAGTGCCGCAGCAGCGCCCCTGCCCATCTTGCCCCGCGTGAAGGACTGGTCGTAGATGTACGACACCATGAGAAGGGTGGTCTGCAGCGGCCCTCCATCAGGTGTCATGACATTGACCTCCGTGAAAACCTTCAAAGCATTGATTATGCCCATCATGATGATGAAGGAGGTGACGGGGGCAAGGAGCGGCATCTTTATCCTGAAAAAGACCTGCCTGGGATTCGCTCCATCGATGGCAGCGGCCTCCAGAAAGGAATCGGGTATGGACTGTAGTCCTGCGAGGAAAAGTATCACATTGTAACCGAGGCCTTTCCAGACGGAGAATATGATGATCGACAGGAGGGAAGTGTGTTCGCCATAGAGCCACTTCGAGGTCGGAAGGCCCAAAGCCTTGAGTACCTGGTTGAACGGGCCTATGCCCGGATCATAGAACCAGATCCAGATCAGGCTCGAGGCGACGATGGGAACTATGACGGGTGCGAAATAGGCGATGCGGAAGTACTTCCTTATCGGAAGGTTCTTGTCAAGAAGCACGGCGATCATGAGGGCCAGGACTGTGTCGATGGAGATCTTGAAGACCGAAAAGACGAGGGTGTTGCCGAAGGCCTTCCAGAACCTCGCGTCGTGCAACACGAAATCGTAGTTCTTGAGGCCCACGAACACACGGGTCGGGCTCGAGAGGCTCCAGTTGGTAAAACTCATCAGTACCACAAGAATCACGGGAAGGACGAAAAGCCCGATGAGCGTGATGGCCAGCGGGGTAAGGAGGATTGCCGCTGCACGGACCTGCGAGGCTTCGTAGCGCTTTCCGGCCTTCGAGAAACGGACATACATCATGCCCTCCCTGTCGGGCAGGACCCGACCCTGGCCACGTTGACAACCCTTGCGACACGGAAAAGCTCCAGGCGGCCTCCTCCTAGCTCATGGGGATTGCCATCAGCCATGAGGTAAGCCTTCGGCGAAAGCCCCTCGACCGCCATGGCCTCGCCCGGGCTGAACAGAAGATGATCTACCCGGGCGAAGCCATGCTCACCCGATGAAAGAGCGCCAGTCTTCACGAGCACGGAATCAAGGAGGGCAAGCGCAGCCAGGTCATCCTTCCAGCCAGCCTCGCATAGCACCCCGGTGACAGCCCGAGCGTAGAATTCGCGCCTGGCCAGAGGAGATGCGACGATCTGTGCCGGCCTCCGTAGCCCGCCTTCCATCACCACTCCGTCCTTCAGCACGCGGAAGGCTTCTGTGGTCATTTCGTCCTGGGGCTCTTCCACTACCTTCATGCCATGGAGAACCATGGCCTCGGCCGAGAGGCAGGCCAGCTCGCCGTCAACAGTGCCCAGGAAGGTAGTACCTATGACGATGTCATTGAAGCCCCAGGCCAGGTGACGACCATCCACACGGGCTTCGACAGCTCCTACGGGAGCGATGACAAGCCTTGAAAGGTCGAGATCCTCGAGTCCTTCCGGCCCGAGGGTCACGATCGGCCCGACGTTTATGGTACCAGCTGCAACTCCGAGGAGGGCGCAGTCAGAAAGCTTCCCGCCCTCACCCATCGATCCCCGAACGGTGTCGGCGACATAGGAGGCCAGGCCGTCGCCTCCCACGCACACAAGGATGTCTGGATGCTCGTCCATCAGCGCCAGCGTAGCAACACGGATGGATTCGACATAATTAGCTGCTTGGGCCAGGGGCTCGAGGAGCCTCGCGCCGGGAAGGTAGTCGCCGCCGAGGTTTCCCGGACAGGCAACCAGGGAGTGCCCTCCCGACCTCCGGAGAAGGGTCTGTCCGAGTTCCAGGAAGCGCTCGGATCTCCCGGCTCCGGGAGCGAACAAGGCAGAGATGAGCATCGCGATATGCCTCAGGACCCCAGCACAATTTTCAGGGCCTCGCCTGAATCAAGGAGCTTGAAGCCCTCCCCGCCTTCTGCCAGCGGCAGGCGATGCGTGATGAGCGAGGAGAACAGGGCTCGGTTGGCCTGTATCAGGTCCAGCGCCTCCCTGAACTGAGGCAGTGAATAGCCGAAGCTCCCGACAAGCGAAACTTCCCGGTAATGTATCGAATAGGTATCGACCGGAATGCCCTCTCCCTTCGGGAGGCCGCTGAACATCAGGACCGTCCCCCCGTCGGCCACACCCCGGACATAGCCGTCGAAGACCGCGGACTTGTTGACCGCAACGACGACATTGTCATAACTCCGATCTTGTACGGCACCAGGCTCGAGTGCCTCTATTCCCCAGGAGGAGATGCGGGCCCTTCGCGCGGCGGCGGGTTCGACCACGGCGACCCGGACTCCCCGCGCCCGGTACAGGAGGGCGAAAAGGGCGCCCATGGGGCCGCCTCCCACCACAAGCACCCGACTTGACGGACCTAACCTAAGTCGACGGTCACCGTTCAGCACACAGGCAAGTGGTTCGACCAGGCTGAAGACCGCATCATCGTCGGGAATGCTGAACAGGCCTTTTTCCGCGTAGGCTGAAGCAAGTCCTATATACTCGCAGAAACCCCCGCCATCGACATAGGATTTCGCGCCGCAGAGGCTCGGAACGCCACAGGTGCAGGCTTCGCAATGCCCACATTCATAGTAGGGAGCGATGGCTACAAGGTCCCCGACCTTCCAGGAGCTACCGGCAGATACCCGGGCCACCCGCCCGTAGGACTCGTGACCCAGTACTGTCGGCGGCTTGAAAAGGTGATGACCCACCTTCCAGGTCTTGAGATCGGTGCCACAGATGCCACAGCCTGAAACCTTCACAAGTATTTCATTGTCGGGTTCGGGGATTTCCCGAAGCTCGAGCTGCTCCGTGCCGAGGTACATGAGGGCCTTCATCTTTCCATCCTTCCTGGGTCTTCGCCGAGGGCAGCGCAGAGCGCCTCCGCTGTGGCCTCGTCGGTGACGAGGTCGGTAAAATATGAGGCGCGCGCCGCGGTCGCTATCCCGACCGCCTTGTCGGGACCGCCGGCAAGGCAGATGACGCGGGAAATGGCGGGCAAGCGTCCAAGTTCGAAGGCGAGGTGGTCGAAACCCTCGGCGAAGCCGAGAGGCCTTCCGTTCGCCCAGAAATACTGCCCGAGGATGTCTCCGACCGAAGCGCTGGCATAGAGCTCCTCCCGGTATGCGCCTGGAAACTCCTCCAGATATCGGGAGGCGGGACCAGGTGGATCGCCGAGGCCGATGATCGCGAGGTCCACCGATTTCCAGAGTTCATGGAGGGCGGCGATCCTTTCCTCCTCGACCCGCGGGCGGATTGGACTTTGCTCGCGGACAGCAGGAGTACTGACAAAGTGGCCGTGCCCATGAAAGCGCGAGGAGAGCCGGTCGATGATCGTGTTGATCTGCAAATTCGGTTCGTCATCGCCCGAGATGCCTACGAGGGGCACAAAATGACGATCGCCCTGGATATCGAGGTAGGGCATCTGGGCTGACAGCGCATAGACGCTCCTTCCCCAACCCACGCCGATGGTCGTGGCGGCACGTATTCCCTCGACCAGGAAATCGATGGCAGCGGTGGCGATGTTCCTGGCGATGGCGCCTCCGTCAGGATTCCTGGCAGTCCCCCGTGGGGCTATGACGACCCTTGCGAGTCCAAGGCCCTTCTCGATCCGGGCGGCACAGTCACCTGAGTCGACACCGGTAGGTGGGACTAAAGTTATGCGAACCATGCCCATGCCACGCGCCTTGTCGATGAGACGCGAGACCTGGGATCGGGAAAAGCCCTCGCGGCTCGCGATCTCGTCCTGGGAGAGGCCCGATTCATAATAGTATCGGGCGATACGGTAGATGGTGGTGGGATCGGGCCCAGGTTTCATGGAAACCTCGTTCTCCCGCCCAGCTCAGCTGCCCGTCTTCGGGCCGGGAAAGAGGGCGTCGAGCTCAACTACGGCCGCCACTGGATCGGGGTGCTGAAAGAGGTTGCGGCCAAAGGCGAAGCCCCTTGCTCCTGCGGAAAGGGCCCGTGCAGCCACCTCGAGAATATCCAGCCCCTTGGGACCTCCGGCGAGGATGAGGGGGGCAGGACAGGAAGAAACCACACGCTCGAAACCATCGACATAAAAGGCCTTCACGACGTCCGCGCCAAGCTCCGCAGCGATGCGCGCCCCATTGTACTGTATATCATAATTGATCGTTTTCGAGAAATCGCTGGCGATGATCTCCGCGATGACGGGAATCCCGAGCTGATGGTAGGCGTCGATAGCGGCTGCGGCATCCTG
>SESF01013377.1_pt1 | contig 13191 bp, 11 predicted proteins | sample 3171521 | NCBI WGS metagenome assembly SESF01 (sample SAMN10866945, study PRJNA518727) | freshwater metagenome | biome: subpolar coniferous forest; feature: holomictic lake; material: water; isolation source: holomictic Lake 227, 6 m and 8 m depth | place: Canada: near Kenora, Ontario | collected...
CGTAATTCGGAATCGCCGGGTGGCCCGGGAGATCATCATTGGGAACTTATGGTCACCCCCCCCCCACCGCCGCCGACCGTGACTTCCTCACTCGCCCCGCGAGCCACGAGCGGGGTGAGGGGGTGGGCACTGTTTGGCGCCCCTTACTCTCTCCCTACTCCTTCGTCATGGGGCGAGCGAGTTCTTGGGGGTGGGGGTGTCCAGATCTGCCCGCGATCATTCTTGAGCCGTTGAGGGTCTTGTGGACCGCCGACATTCCGGCGAGTTCCCCTGATGCCCGTGCGCGGCCGCACGTACAGGCCGACAGGAATGATTCGGCTGAAAAACCCCCTGTTTTCTGGCAAAAAACAGCCTGACCTCGCGAGATGATTCCCGGCACCCTTCCAACGCGCCAGCGGGCAACCTACGCACGCCTGAAGGCATTATACGAAGGAATGTCGAAAAGACTCAAAATTAGATGAGAAGCAGATTTTTCAGCAGAATCAGGAATGGCGGCACTCCCGTAACGACTCGCGACAGGTGTAAATGGATCGTCCGGTGGGTGACTGAGGTTCAGATGGAGGGGGGGGGGCGAGTCGGGATTCAGGGGCGCAAAGTGCAGCAAAATGTCGGGGCATTCTCTCCCAGTCCCTTTGCCCCTAAACCTCGGTTCGCCCGAGAGAACGGCCGACGGTTCATCCGCTACCGGCATTACATGGTTGCAAGGGACGAGGAACTGGTGTTTGCGGGGAGTGGCCGTGGCAGCACCGTTGCAAAACCAGAGTGCCCCCAGGGTTGCAAGGAAGTTGCAGGCAGGTTGCAAGCCTGTTGTAGGCTTGTTTGAAGCTTCCTCCTTTCCTCTGCCACCCGCCGAGCGACGGGGCGTCCCGAAGTGTCCGGGTTTTGGATATAGACCGCCAAAGGGTGGGCAAGGTTACATTGATTTGACGGATTTCGCGCTTCGACGTCACCGCCCTGTCCCTTTTCCTGAATCCGCTGTGCTGCCCGAATCAAGGTTGGCTTACCCAGGCCGCCTGCTCGCCGCCCGGAACGGCTCACTGCAGATCTCCCGTCGTCTTGTTTAATGGAGGTGGACATCGGATGAGAATTCCCATCATCATGGGATTAACGGGTGCTGTCGGCGGCCCCGGTTACGACTATGTTACGTTCTCAGATTCAGGCTCTGTGGGTGCCCATCCCTGGCTGGTGAAGCAGCCCAGAGCCACCGACCACGACTTAATTCCCCAATTCGCTTTATGAGCACCCACCCACCCGCCTGTTCCCGCCGCTCGCGGTTCCTCAGGACATCGGCCCTGGTCCTTTGGCTGTTGCCCGCCTTGGCAGCGTGCGGTGCGGCCAACGCGGAGCCGGAGTTGGCGACCAACGAGGTGCATGCCGCTCATGTGCAAACGGCGCGGCTGAATCCTCCAGCACCACCGCGGCGCGGTGAGCCGATCAATGACAAGGCCCTCCGCCAATTCATCGAGGCCGAAGGCCGGAAATGCGTGGAGGCCGGCCGCACTCTCAAGGATTGGGGGGACAAGTTGGGCCGCAAATCGGTGGCGCTGAAGCTGCCGGCGCCGAGTTCTGGCCATCTGTCTCCGATCCGGCTGGGGCAGCGGGTGGAGCCGGCGGTGGCGGTCGTCGGTGTGTTTTATCTTTGCGGTAAGTGCTCCAACACGCACCTGACCACAGCCAGCGGCTTCTTCCTGAACGAGTCTGGCGCTCTGGCCACCTGCCGGCATGTGCTGGCCAGTTACAGCCAGCAGGGCAAGGGCGTGGTGGTGCTGACCCGGGATGGCCGGTTGTGCCCGGTGCGCGAGGTGCTGGCGGTCGATCCGCTTCATGATCTGCTGGTCTTGCAGGTGGAGGGCAAGGGTTTCACGCCGCTCCCGCTGGCCCGCGAGGCTTTGGCCGGTTCGCCGGTTCTGGTGATCAGCCATCCGGAAAACCATTTCTATATGCTGACGACGGGGATTATCGCCCGTTGCGGGGTGGAGCGACGAACCCAGGGACTGTATCGCTTCCTGACTATTACCGCTGACTTTGGCAAAGGCTCCAGCGGCGCGCCCGTGTGCAACGACGCGGGGGCGGTGGTTGGCCTTGTGGACAACACCGAGTCGATCTACTACAGCACCGGCCAAGAGCAGCAAAGCAATCTGCAAATGGTCGTGAAGAACTGCTCGCCCTCCCAGGCGCTGCTGGACATGGTGAGCAAACATTGAGGAGAAAAGATGAATCAACCCGGCTCCCAGAAGACGGCCCGGACTGCGGCGGTCCTTTCGCTGATTGGCAACACCCCGACGGTGCCGCTCCATTTTGAGGCGGAAGGCGTGACGCTTTACGCCAAGTGCGAGTACCTCAACCCCAGCGGCAGCATCAAAGACCGGTTCGCGTCCGCCGTGATCGCCGATGCCGAGGAGCGCGGCGTTTTACGGCCCGATTCCATCATCCTCGAATGCACGAGCGGCAATACCGGCATCTCGTTGGCAATGGTCGGCGCGGCAAAGGGCTACCGGGTCACCATCCTCATGTCCGAGAGCGCGAGCCTCGAACGGCGGCAAATCATGCGGCATCTCGGAGCGGAGCTGGTGCTGTTCAAGGCCGGCAGTGGCTATCAGACCGGCATTAATCTCTCGCTGGAAATGGCCGCGCGCGACCAGCGCTACTTTCTGCCGCGCCAATTCGAGAATCCGCTCAACGCCCACGACCACGAACACGGCACGGGGCCGGAAATCATCCGCAGCGTGCCGGGCCCGATTGCGGCTTTCGTGACCGGCTACGGTACGGGAGGCACACTGGCCGGTGTCGGCACGGCGCTGAAACGGCAGTTCCCCGGTGTTCGGATCCTGGCCATGGAACCGGCGGAAGCCGCGATGTTGGCCGGTGAATGCCCCTGCTGCCACGCCATCGAAGGTGTTGCGGGCGGATTCCTGCCGCCGCTCTTACGCGCCGCGCCGCTGGACGGCGAAGTCAAAGTGGGGAGCGCCGAGGCGATGGCCATGACGCAACGACTGAGCCGCGAGCATGGGTTGCTGGTGGGCACATCATCCGGGGCGAATGTTGTCGCCTCGCTGCGAACCGCTCAGTCGCTAGGTCCGCGCGCCACCGTGGTGACAATCCTGTGCGACCGCGCGGAGCGCTACTTCAGCACACGGCTGTTCGAGCATCCGGAATGTTCAAACAACACAAACAACAACACAAACGAATGTTGACGATCGACCTTTCCTACCGCACGATAGGATTGCTGAATTGATCAGTTGATCTCCACAAAGAGTTGTGGGCAGGTGCGGATGAAGCATTCTCCTTGCGTAAGCCAGGCCAACAGGAATACAGATATTGTTTATGGGTTCATTAAAGAAACGACGTAAAGCGAAGATAAATAAGCATAAGCGGCGCAAGAAGCTGCGCGCGAATCGTCACAAGAAGCGCACCTGGCAGAAGTAGTCCGCAGGCCATTTGGCCTGCCGACTCATTGTTTCAGCGCCACCCTTTCCTGGAGCGGGAGGGGGTGGCGTGTAATTGCATGGTACGTCGTTATTGGATTTGGCGGGCTGCCGTGGTCGCGGGCGTTGTGCTGGTGGCCGGCTGTGGGTCCGCGCCCGGGCGCAGAAACGCACGGCCGCCGGACAATGCGGCGGCAGCGCTCAAACGTGAGCGGGCGGACGACCGGTCTGCGGAACAACGCGCCGAAGCGCACGCCCACTACGCGGCTGGGGTGATTCGGGAGATGAACGATGAGCAGCCGGCCGCCACGGAAGAATACTACCAGGCGGCGGTGCTGGACCCGGGCGATGACAGGCTCGTTCTGGAGGTGTCGCGCCGCTTGCTCCAGGCGAAGCAGCCGGAGCGGGCGCTGGAGGTGGTCAAACGCGCGGCAGCACAGACGGACGCCTCCGGCCAGATCTACGCGCGTCTCGGCCTGATCTATACTCAGCTTGGCAAGCCTGAGCAAGCCATGGTCGCCAACCGGGAGGCGATCAAGAAATCGCCGGGTGCGCTCGCTGGGTACCAGAATCTCTTCCTCGCCTATTTGCGCAACAAGCAGCCGCGAGAAGCAGTCAATGTCTTGGATGAAGCGACCCGGCAGCGGGAGCCGAGTGCTGACTTTCTCATCGGCCTGGCGGAGTTGTACTCGAGTTTGGGGACGCAGGTGCCGGCGCAAAAAGATAGCGGCAAGGCGAAAGCCATCGCCACCTTGAGCCGTGCCGAGAAGTTGAGCCCCCTTACACCGCTGCTGCGACTGAAACTGGCAGACGGATTTAACTTGCTGGGTGAGTCCGCCAAAGCTGCGGGGCTCTACCTCGAGGTGCTCAAGCAGCCTCCCGAATTGCCGATGGTGGAGGAGCGAGTGCGGGCTATCCTGACCTCCATTTACCTCCGCGACAGCGATCACAAGCGGGCGGCAGAACAGCTCCGGGCCATTCTCAGCGTTGATCCGACCAATCCCCAGGCCCACTATTTTCTGGGTCGGCTCGCGCTCGAGGAAAAGAAGCCAGCCGAAGCTGCCGACCATTTCAGCAAGACAATTCTGCTGAGCCCGGATATGGAATCCGGATACTACTACCTGGCGCTGGCGCAAGTCGATCTGAAGAAGATCAGTGAGGCCCTGGCCACGCTGGATAAAGCACGACAGAAGTTCCCCCCGAGTTTCGCACTGGAATTCTATACCGCGCTGGCTTACAGCCGGCAAAAAGCCTACGCGGAGTCCTTGAGGCATTTCGTCGCCGCTGAAGTCGTTGCCAAGGCTACCGACCCAACCCAACTGAATGAGGTCTTCTATTTTCAAATGGGGGCAACCTGTGAGCGCAACGCCGATTACACCCAGGCCGAGCAGTATTTTGAGAAGTGTCTGCAGCTTGTGCCCGATTTCCCCGAAGCAATGAATTACCTCGGTTACATGTGGGCCGAGCATGGCATGAAGCTGGAAAAGGCACGGGAACTGATCGAGAAGGCCGTTAAGGCGCAGCCCAGGAACGGGGCCTACCTCGACAGCCTCGCGTGGGTGCTTTTCAAATTGAACCAACCCGCCGAGGCGCTGCCATACGCTATCAAGGCGGCCGAGTTGACCGAAGAGCCCGACGCCGTGTTGTACGACCATCTTGGTGACATCTACTCGGCACTCAAGCAGCCCGAGAAGGCGCGCGAAGCCTGGCGCAAGTCGCTGGCCCTGGAGTCGAATGAGGAGATTAGGAAGAAGCTCGAGTCCAGTGGCGCAAAGTAAGCCGGAGCGACCAGTGGGTGTTGTGAGTTAAACGGCGTGGCCTACCAATTTCAGAAGCACTACACGCGGGACGAAGCGCGGCGCTTGCTGCCGCAAGTTCGGCTGTGGTTGAAGCGAATCGGCGAACTGCAAGCCGAACTGCAGGTATTCGAGACGCGGCTCAGTGGATTACTGCTCCCCGGCGCCGACCTCGGGGGCGAATTGGTGAACATGTGGGTCCGGACACTCGCTTCCCTGGAAGAGGTGTTTCTGGTGTTTCAACATCGAGATATCCAGCTCAAGGACTTTGAGCGCGGGCTGGTTGATTTCCCGGCTATCATTGGCGGGAAGGAAGTCTTCTTGTGTTGGGAACAGGGCGACGAGGATATCGAGTTCTGGCACGAGCTGGATGCCGGCTACGCCGGGCGTGAACGGCTGTAGGGCAGGGGAGGAAGGAAAGGCTTCTTTCCGGTTTCCGAGGTCACCCGGTACGTGAGGTTTCACTGGGCTTGAGTTTTGTTTGAACGCTAATTCACAAAAACAATCCAAGTATCGCGGAAAAGCACCCTGCGGGTCGAAATCGCAGAGGCAAGCCGACCGGGCGAAGAAATTAGTTTACAACTGCGCCCGAACTGGTTATTAAGACCGTTCATTTCGGTAAGAAGTGAAGCAAGTAATATGATTAAGGTTCAAAACCTGGCAAAGATTTTCGGGTCCAAACGGGCCGTGGATGACGTTTCGTTTTCTGTAAACCGAGGCGAGGTGCTGGGCTTTCTGGGGCCCAACGGCGCTGGTAAATCTACCTCCATGCGGATGATCACGGGCTTCCTGCCGCCTTCCGGCGGGTCGGTGACGGTCGGTGGCTTCGACATCGTGGAGCATCCGATTGAGGCGCGCCGGCTGATCGGCTATCTGCCGGAAAATGCGCCGGCCTACACGGACATGACGGTTTATGGGTTCCTCAATTTCGCCGCGGAAATCCGGGGCCTGCGCGGCGACGCCCGGAAGCAAGCGGTTAGCCGCGTAGTCGAAATGTGCTTCCTCAAAGCGGTGCTGCACCAAAGCGTCGAGACGCTCTCCAAAGGGTTTCGCCACCGCACCTGTTTCGCCCAGTCCATTATCCACGACCCCGAAGTGCTGGTGCTGGATGAGCCGACCGACGGGCTGGATCCGAATCAGAAACATGAGATTCGGCAGATGATCCGGAGGATGGGTGAGAAGAAGGCAATTATCTTCTCGACTCACATCCTGGAGGAAGTCGATGCCGTTTGCTCGCGGGCAATCATTATTGATCGCGGCAAGATCGTCGCCAACGGCACGCCGCAGGAGTTGCGGCAGAAATCGGAATGGGCGGGGGCTGTGACGCTGCGGGTCAAAGGGGTGGCCTCGGCGGCGGTGACCGCGAAGCTGTCCCAGTTGCCGCTGGTCAAGCGGGTAACGGTGCTGGATGACAAAGACGGTCGTGTGACCGTGCGGGCCTTCCCGAAGAGCGGCGCCAACGGCGCGTTGGCGCAGGCCGTCGGCGAGGCGGCTCATGACTGGCAGATCGAGCAACTGCAGGCCGAGGAAGGCCGGCTCGATGAAGTGTTTCGTAGTATTACCATGCCCGACACGGCAAAGGAGGCGACATAAATGAACGCATGGCGCAATGTTTGGACTATTACTAAGCGCGAATTAGGCGCTTATTTCACTTCACCACTGGCTTACGTATTCATCGTGATCTTCCTGCTGTTGTGCGGGTTCTTCACGTTCTTCGTGGGCGGCTTTTTTGAGCGGCAGGAGGCCTCGCTGGTGCGGCCCTTCTTCGACTGGCATCCGTGGTTCTACCTCTTCCTCGTGCCGGCGGTAGGCATGCGGTTGTGGGCCGAGGAGCGGCGCGTGGGCACCATTGAACTGCTGCTGACGATGCCCATCACCGCCTGGCAGGCCATCGTCGGGAAATTCCTGGCTTCTTGGCTCTTCCTGGCGCTGGCCTTGGCGCTCACTTTTCCGGTGGTAATCACCGTGAACTACCTGGGTAGCCCTGATAACGGGGTGATCCTGACAGCCTACGTCGGGAGCTGGCTGATGGCGGGCGCCTACCTGGCGATCAGTTGCATCACCTCGGCCCTTACGCGCAGTCAGGTCGTTAGTTTCATCATCTCCCTGGTGGTGTGCCTGTTCCTGATTCTGGCCGGGTTCCCCCCGGTCATCAACGTGCTCCAACAGGCCGCTCCCGGGCTGACCGACCTGGTCACGTCTTTTAGCGTGATGACCCATTTCGAGGGCTTTCAGAAAGGGGTGCTCGACTCGCGGGACATCCTCTTCTTCCTGTCGGTTATCGGCTTTTCGCTCTTTACCACCAGTGTGATCCTGCGCACCCATCGCGCAGGCTAGAAAGGGACGCTTCGATGCAAAAGAAATCACTTCAGACAATTCTATATTCGAGCTTTGGCATCGTGGTGATGCTAGGCATTCTCATATTGTTCAACTTCATCGCCGGTGCGGCACGCGCGCGCCTGGACCTGACGCAGGAGAAGGCCTACACCCTTTCCGCCGGAACCCGGGCGATCTTGAAGAAGCTCGATACTCCCGTGACCATCCGCTTCTACTGCACGCAGAGCGAAAGCGCGACGCCGGAGACGGTCTATCTCAAGGGGTATGCGCGCAAGGTCGAGGACCTGCTCGCCGAGTACAAACAACTGGCCGGCGGCAAGCTGAAGATCGAGAAGTACGATCCGCAAGCAGACTCGGACGCCGAGGACTCCGCCCGGCTGGACGGCCTCGAGCCGCAAGCGTTGCCGGGCGCAGACCGGTTCTATCTCGGTCTGGCGGTGAAGTGCGCGGATCAGATTCAGTCCATACCGTTCCTCGCGCCGAACCGCGAGCGGCTGCTGGAATACGACCTGGACCGGGCGATTGTGCGCACGGAAAGTTCGGATAAGGCGACCATCGGCCTTATGAGTCCATTGCCGGTCTTTGGTATGCCTTCCAATCCCATGATGCAGCAGATGGGGCAGCAAGGCAGCCAGCCCTGGACCCTCGTCACTGAGCTGAAGAATGATTTCAACGTCAAGCGAGTCGGCATGGACGTGGATAAGATTGACGACGACATCAAACTGTTGCTGGTCATCGCGCCCAAGGACATTTCCGACAAAGCGCAATATGCCATCGACCAATTCATTATGCGGGGCGGCAAGTTGGTGGCTTTCCTCGATGCCCAATGCCTGACGGATAACCGGCAGCCAAACCAGATGATGCCCAACATGGGCGGCGGCGGCTCCTCGCTCGACAAGCTCCTCAAAGCCTGGGGAATCCAGTTTGATAACGCCAAAGTTGTGGCCGATCTGAAGTACAAGATGCAGTTGCGAGGGCGCAGCGGCGAACCGCAGGAAGCGCCGGCTTGGCTGGCTTTGACCGCGGATGCGATCGACAAGGATGACGTGGCTACCAGCCAGCTTGATAACATCTGGCTGCCCCTGTGCGGGGCGTTCACCGGCACCCCGGTGGCGGGCTTGAAGGAGACCGTGCTGCTTCACAGTTCGAAGGATTCCCAGTTGGTGGACGGCATGCTCGCCAACCTCTCCGGCGAGAACATCTTGAAGGAGTTCAAGCCGTCCAGCGTGAGCTACAACCTCGCCGTTCGCCTGACCGGTAAGTTCAAGTCGGCTTTCCCTGACGGGACGCCGCCGGACAAGAAGGATGAGAAGTCCGAAGGCGACAAGAAAGATGAGAAGAAGCCGGAAGACAAGAAGAACAGCGACTCGCTCAAGGAGACCAAAGTCGATAACACAGTGGTCTTGGTTGGCGACGCCGATATGCTCTTCGATCCGTTCACGATGCGCCGGATTGACAGCCCGTTTGGCGCTGTCCAGATGGCTATGAACGCCAATCTTAACTTGGCGCAGAATCTGGTCGAACAAATGACCGGCGACAGCAACCTGATCGCCGTGCGCAGCCGGGCTGCGCTGAACCGCCCCTTCACCCGCGTGAAGGAGATCGAGGCTGCCGCCAATGTGAAGTTCCAGAGCGAGATCAAGCGCCTGGAAGACAGCGCGGCCGAGGCGCAGCGCAAGATCAGCGAGTTGCAGGCGCAGAAGAAGGACAAAGACCAGCGCTTCATCCTGTCGCCGGAACAGCGCCTGGAACTGGAGAAACTCCGCAAGGACGAGGCCGACAGCCGCAAGAACCTGCGGCAGGTGCAGAAGGATTTGAAGAAAGAGGTGGTCTCGTTGCAGACCCGCCTTAAGTGGATCAACATCCTAACCGTGCCGCTGGCAGTAACGGCCACCGGCATAGTGATGGCGATTGTAAACCGCAGAAAGACTTCGGCAAAATGAATCGGAAACAGCTTCTTATTCTCCTGGTATTAGTGGTGGTGTTGGGCGTCGCCGGTTTATCGCTCTACAAGCGTGACCAGACATCTTGGCAGGGCGGCGGACGGCAGGGCGCCGCGTTGAAACTCCTGGGCGACCTGCCCGTCAATGACGTCGCGGCCATCGTGATCAAAGGCGGCACGAATGAGCTGGACCTGGTCCGGAAGGACAACCTGTGGTCGGTGAAGCAGCGCAACGATTATCCGGCGAACTTCCCTGAGATCAGAAGCTTCCTGCTCAAGGCTGCCGACCTGAAAGCGACCCAGACGGAAGAGATCGGCGCGTCTCAGTTAGGCCGTTACAAGTTGCTCCCACCGGGGCTGGCGACCAACACCGCCGTGCTGCTGGAATTGCGCGACCAGGGTGGCAAGGTGATCAAGTCGCTGCTGCTGGGCAAGACGCACCTGCGCAAGTCCGAAGGCCGGCCCTCGCCGATGGGTGAGATGGGCGAGAGTGAAGGCTGGCCCGATGGCCGCTATGTAATGGTCGGCACGGCCGCCAAGACCTTGGCCGTGGTTTCCGACCCCCTCAGTAACGTCGAAGCCAAGCCCGAGTCGTGGCTTAGCAAGGATTTCTTCAAGGTGGAGAAGATCCGCTCGATTGCGGTTGCTTTCCCGGTGGTGACGAACTCCTGGAAATTGACGCGCGAAACCGAAACCGCCAGCGATTGGAAGCTGGCCGATGCCAGGCCCGAAGAGAAGCTCGATTCTTCTAAGACCTCCAGTTTCTCCTCTGCCCTCAGCTCGCCGAGCTTCAACGATGTCCTCGCTGCCGGCACGAAGCCCGAGCAAACCGGCCTCGACAAGCCGACCGTGATGACGCTCGACACGTTTGACAACTTCACCTACACGATTAAGCTCGGACAGAAGACCAACGATAACCTTCCCCTGGTCGTGACGATAGCGGCGCAACTCCCGAAGGAGCGCACCGCTGGTAAGGACGAGAAGCCCGAAGACAAGACCAGGCTCGACAAGGAATTCAAGGACAACCAGAAGAAGCTCGAAGACAGGCTAGGCCAGGAAAAAAGCTTTGAAAAATGGGTGTACCTGGTTTCCAACTGGACCGTCGATTCGCTGCTCAAAGAGCGCAGCCAACTCCTCGTCGAGAAGAAAGATGAATCAAAGAAGGACGAGAAGTCGGCAGCCACCGACTCCTTGGACAAGGAAGCCACCGCTCCGCTCGCGAATCCCACGTCCGCCCCGAAGCTCTGAGTTCACGGAACATCCAACACCCAACATCCAATGACTGCGCAGCCGCCAATTCTTGGATGATGGATGTTGGATGTTCAGCAGGTTTGGAGTCCCGCCTTTAGGCGGCGTGGAGCAGAAGCCGCCTAAACTCGGAACTTCAAACCGAGTATTCAACCAGGCTCTAAATCAGAGCAGGAATTGCAGCCCGTCTATTCATGAATCGAGCGCTACGATTTAGCCAAGGACGCGGTCGAGGTCGCTCCCTCTCCCCAAGAAAGAGGGCAGGGGTTCTCAGTGCGGCAAGGCGAGGTCCTCGGGCTTTAGCCCCGGTTTGAACTTGCCGAACCCAAACCATCCGGGCTTGTATTCGCCCACGTAATTCACGCTGCTCTGGGCCGGTATTTTCTTTTCGAGACCGACTGCCCAATAGGCGGCGTTGACCAATAGCCGGCGCAGGCTCTCGTTCTCCAGGTCCACCGCTGCGCCCATGGTGGTGGTGAACACCTTGGAGGTCTTCCCGCTCTCGCCTGTGTAATCACGCAGCCAGGCCACCGGCATCATTGGGTTATTCTTCGCACCCTCGACGGGCGGATCGGTCGGCTTCATCCCGGACAGCACCTGCCCCAGCACGAGCACCGTAGCGTCCTTGGGCAGATGGCTGACCGTATAGACATCGGTTGGGCACCAGATGTCGGTTACGCCCCGCAACACTGGGTGGTTCTTAAACGCCTCATTAATCACCCCGTGGGTGCTCTCCGAGCCGTGGTTGCCGTGGTGGTTCACCCACGTCTCGCCAAGAACTTGCTGGCCGAAGCCGCCGGGCCAGTCGGTGCTGTGCCAGTCGTAATTCGCGTAGGGGCTCGCCGGGTTGCGGTCGTACTTGAACGAGTGCGTGCTGGTGCGCAGAGCGACGATCGGTTTACCCGCGTTCAGATAATCGGCGAAGTGCTTCATTTGCGGATCGGGCAGCTCGCGGAAGCGCAGGCCCAGCACGCAAAGGTCGGCGGTGTCGAGCGCTGCCGTCCCGGGCATGTTGGTCTGGTTGAGCGGGTCAATCGTGCCGTCCGCCGGGTTGAGCGTGAACACCACGGTGCAATTAAATCCATGCCGCACCGCGAGAATTTTCGCCAGCATCGGCAGCCCTTCCTCGGGGCGATACTCCTCGTCGCCCGCGAGAAAGACGATCTGCTTGCCCTGGCCCGGCCCCGCCTTGCCCTGGTAGAAAACTCTATCCGCTGCTTGCGTCCACCCGGCCAGGGTGAATTGCCATAGCAGCACGACCATGCTCAGACATCGGTTAATCTTCATGCCACAGTTTTACCACTGCCACGGCAGATGACAAGCGCCGTGAAGATCCCGGCGCGGCCCGTCACCGTTGCCGTGTGGATCAGTGAATCTTCATCGAAGCTTCAGGCTTGCAATTGGCCGCTGTTGGATTACGATTCATTCGCCTAACTTGATGTGGTTCGGCAGTGTGAGGCATGGTGCAAACGACGCTTGAAGTTATGAAACTGATGACTGGTGGCCAGGTCTATTACTTCAGTCGCAAATGCGGGTTGCGGCGGAAGGGTTTTACCCTGATCGAATTGCTGGTTGTAATCGCAATCATCGCCATTCTGGCGGCTCTGCTGCTGCCGGCCTTGAGCAAGGCCAAGGAGAAAGCCGTGCGGGTTCTATGCACGAGCAACATGAAGCAATGGGGTATTGCGGTCATCATGTACGGCGGTGATAACCGGGAGTACTTCCCGGCTAACTCTACCGCTGACGGCGCCAGCGGTTTTGCTTGGACCGCTATGGGCATGAACACCAACTTCTACCGGCCGTACCTTTTCCCAAACCGCCCGGGCCTGCGCACCCAGCAGCGGAACAAGCAGGATGTGCTCTATTGTCCCACCGACGAATGGCACCGCGCGTTCGAATCGGACAACGATAGGGTGAATCTCATCGGTTACCAGTATTTGCCGGGACGAGATGCTGCCGGGTGGCCGAACTACAATGACCAAGGGCTGGGTGAGTGGGTTTACCGGAAGAAGCTTGGTGGTCCGTATCGCAAGGCACCGGTCATGGTGGATAAGATACAAGCCACCGGCACGGTCCCTGGCCTGACCTGGTTCGGAGTTACGGGAGGAGCCAGCTCCAAGAACTTCCCCTTCGCGAATCATCGGAACGCGACGGGCATATCCGTCGGGGGCAACTTCCTCTATGAAGATGGCAGCGTGCTCTGGCGGAAATTCGACTTGGCCCATTACAAGACCACCATCGACGTCGGAACTGCTGCTGGCTGGACGGTATTCTATCGTCCTGGGGACCTTGGTCCCGGCCCTTATTGAGACCCCCGGAAAGTCCCGGTAGGCCTCGGAAACGAGGACTGCCTCGCTCCGTTAGTGGCTGGCCTTTGTCCAAAACGGTCTTCTTGCAGGTGCGCAATTTGGGTTGTTCGGAGCGCGGACATTCTTGAGCAATG
>SESF01002748.1_pt1 | contig 13188 bp, 17 predicted proteins | sample 3171521 | NCBI WGS metagenome assembly SESF01 (sample SAMN10866945, study PRJNA518727) | freshwater metagenome | biome: subpolar coniferous forest; feature: holomictic lake; material: water; isolation source: holomictic Lake 227, 6 m and 8 m depth | place: Canada: near Kenora, Ontario | collected...
TCAAGCCCTCGCTGGCGTGCTCGGGTGGCGTCCACACGATTGCCGACTCGGTCAAGGCGGTGATGGCGGGGGCTCATGCCGTGCAAACGGTTTCCGCGCTGTTGCAGCATGGCCCCGGTCATCTGGCGGAGATGCTGGCCGGCTTGAGGCATTGGCTGGAGGCGCATGAGTATGATTCGCTGCGCCAGATGCAGGGCAGCATGAATCTCAGCCGCTGTCCGAATCCGACCGCGTTTGAACGCGGGAATTACATGGCGGCACTTCAGGGCTGGCGCCACCGGGAGGGATGAGGAGGCGAGGGGTATATTGATTATTTATCTTCGATCGCCAGATCGAGCAGCGGCAGAAAGGCCACCGGATCCTGAGCCCCGGCAAGCACGAATCGGCGATCGAAAATAAAGCAGGGCACGGCATGCAGGTCGAGTTGCAGGGTAAGCACCTCCGTTCGAAACCGGGCCATGTCCTGTTCGTCGTCGCGGGCAAAGGCGGCTTCAACAGCAGCGGGCGCGAGACCGGCTGAGGCCGCCAAGGTCGTTAAAACCTCGTGGTCGCCGATATCCAGGCCGTCGACAAAATAGGCCGCGAACAGCGACTCGACCATGAAGTCGCCGGTTCCCGTGGTTTCGGCAAGTGCGACCAATCGGTGAGCGTCCAAAGTGTTGGGCGTCCGGCTGATTCGGTTGAGGTTTAGCGGCAAGCCGTCGCGTCGCGCGGTTTCCTCAATGGTTGCCATCGCTTGACGGGCGCGTTCGCGGCTGCCGAATCGAATGGTCAGGTAAAGGTTGCGGTCGATCCCGTTGCGCGGTAGTTCGGGCGCCAGCAGAAACGGATGCCAGCGCCGTTGCGTGCGGGCGCGCGGCCGTTCGGCCAAGGCTCTGGCCATTCGGTGGGTGCCGATGTAGCACCAGGGACAAACCAGATCGGAAAAGATGTCAATCAGCATGCTTCCTCGTGAAGCCGGGGTACAATTGTCTGTAGTATGACGCCGTGGCACGGTTTTCACCCGAGACTCCGGAACCAGGATGAGCGATTCCTATCTCGACGGCAAGGTGCGCGAAGCCCTTAAAGTAGCCAAGGGCAGCCGGTCTGTGGCTCAGCAAGGGCTCATGGTCTGGGCGATGAAGGATGCCCGTCTGTTGCAGGAGATGGCCCGGCCTTTTCTCAAGGCGATTACCGGAGCCGCGATTGCGGCTGCGATCAAGCGGGGAGTCTCGGTGCCCGGCATGTCCGGTCCGCCGGTTAAGCCGGCTCAGCCGTTATCCAAGGAGGATTTAGCGCGCGTGCTCAACCAGTTGGGTGGCGGGCAGTTGGGCGGCGGAAGCAATGCCGGCGCCGGCGATACGGACGCGGACTCCGGTTCGGACGGATTGACGCTCGGCGATGTGCTCGGCGGCAAATCGGTGCCTTCAGCGCGTAATAGCGCCACGGTTCCGGCCCGGACGACGGCCAAGCCCGCGCCGACACCCGGCGGTCAGGCCAGTACGATCAAGACGCTGGCCGCAATCTATGCTCGTAACCGAAAGAAAAGCTGAAAAAACAAAAGGGGGGCAAAAACGCCCCCCTTTGGAAATACGAATAGCCGGAGTCGAGAGAGTTGGCTCAGCTCTCGCTGTCGGCCGAGCGGCGGCCGAGGCCGAGCTTTACTGCCAGATCGGAACGCGCCTTGGCATAGTTCGGGGCAACCATCGGATAGTCGGACGGCAGGCTCCACTTGGCGCGGTATTCGTCCGGGGTCAAGCCATAGCTGGACATCAGATGACGCTTAAGCATCTTCAGCTTTTTACCGTCTTCAAGGCAGACGATATAGTCGGGGGTAACCGACTTCTTAATCGCCACGGCCGGCTTCAGCTCTTCCTTGGCGGGAGCTTCTTCGGTGGGGGCGGTCATGCGCAACAGGCTGTCACGAACGCTCTGAATAAGCCGCGGAAGTTCAGAAACGGGCAGTTGATGATGCTTCACATAGGCAGCAACGATCATCGTGGTCATGCTGGTGATATTGTTGTTGTCCGGGGCGTCCATGTTCGACCTCATTTTTGTCAATTTCTGTTGAATATGTATCTAACAGGCCAAGAGCTGATAGGCAAGCTCGATCCGATGATCATTACAAAATCATGGAGCGACCGCCTCCTGTCCGGGCGCAGACCGGCAATACTCCGGCATGCATGCCAGAATTAGAGCCAAACTCGGCGCAATGCTGATTTTTTTTTGGGGAGTCTCCATCTATACCGACAAAGCGTGGCGGAGTGGCAACAGGATGGCCATGGGTGACAACGCGCATTCCCCTCTTTGCAGCGCGCAGCCTTAACCATATACTCCGTTTTGCAGCGCGGCAATTTGCGGCGGGCGGGCCTCTTTTCGAAGCGGGAGTGATTCAGGCATGGCGGGGAATATTCAGGAACGGCTTGCGGAGTTGGGAATCGAACTGCCGCGTGCGCCGTCGGCTGCGGCGGCCTATGTCCCTTATACCCGGGCCGGCGATTTATTATTCGTGGCCGGTCAGTTGCCGGTTCATCTCGGTGAATTGCACTATGTCGGGCGTATCGGTGAGCAGTATTCGATAGAAGAAGGGCAGGCGGCGGCGCGTCAGTGCGGGGTCAATCTGATTGCTCAGGTGGCGGATGCGCTGAACGGCGATCTGGAGCGGCTGGTGCGGGTGGTCAAGCTTGGCGGTTTTGTCAACACGATCCCCGAGTTTCGCGATCATCCGAAAATTCTTAACGGTGCGTCCGAACTGATGATTCAAGTTTTCGGCAATATCGGGCGTCATGCCCGCTTTGCGGTCGGGGTTAACTCGTTGCCGTTCGGTGTTTGTGTCGAGATCGACGGCATCTTTCAGGTGCGCTGAAGCCAATGTTTGGCGAAGAAACTGTTGAAATCTCGCTTGATCTGCTTTTCGGAGTCGGCCGGTGTCCCGCCTCCGAGTGGGATGCCTGTGCCGGCTCGGACAATCCCTTCGTCAGCCATGCCTTCTTTTCCGCGCTGGAGGAGAGCGGCTCGGTTTCGGGCCGGACCGGTTGGTTACCGATGCATCTTGCGGTCCGTGATCGCCGCGGGCCGCACTGGCCGGGCGGCCGGTTGGCCGGTGTCGTGCCGATGTATCTGAAGAACCATTCTTTCGGTGAGTATGTTTTTGATCATGGCTGGGCCGAGGCCTATGAACAGGCCGGGTTGCAATATTATCCGAAGCTTCAAATCGCAGTGCCGTTTACTCCGGTAACCGGACCGCGCCTTCTCATTCGATCCGATGCCGATTCCCGGGCTTTGCCGGCGTTGGTCGGTACGTTGGAGCAGGTGGCTCGGAATCAGAAAGTTTCGTCGATTCACGCCACTTTTTGCACCGAGGCGGAATGGCAGGCGCTGGGTGCGACCGGCTGGTTGCAGCGGCTCGGGATTCAATATCATTGGTACAATCGGGGCTATCGTACGTTTGATGATTTTCTTGGAACGCTGACCGCGCGTAAACGCAAAGCGATCCGCAAGGAGCGCCAAGCGGTGGCGGCCAGCGGCGTGCACCTGCGCACCTTGACCGGCGCCGACATTAAACCCGAGCATTGGGATGCATTCTATCGCTGTTATATCGAAACCAGCGATCGGAAATGGGGTTTTGCTTATTTGAATCGTGACTTCTTCCACCGTTTAGGCGCGGTGATGCCCGAAAAAATCGTGTTGGTACTGGCTGAGTTGGAGGGGCACCCGGTAGCGGGGGCCTTAAACCTGATCGGTGGAGACACGTTGTACGGGCGAAACTGGGGCGGCCCACCTGATCTGCGTTTTTTACATTTCGAGGCCTGCTATTATCGGGCGATCGAGTTTGCAATTGCCGCCGGTTTGCGGCGAGTCGAGGCGGGTGCCCAGGGCGAGCATAAGCTTCAGCGGGGTTACGAGCCGACCCTGACCTATAGCGCACACTGGGTGCGCAAATGCGGGGTGCGGGAGGTTTTGGTGACCCGGCTTGCCGCGGAACGCGCCCGGATCATCGAACTTAAGGATGAGTTGGAGCTGGAATTGCCATACCGACAGAGCCCCGGTTGATTGTCACCCCCTTTTCTGTTACCTTTAAGGCATGGTCGATCCGTCAGTCGTCTTTGATCCGTCTATTCAGACGGCATGGGGTGGGTTGCGCGGCGCTTCGCTCGGGGAGCGAGTCCACGCGACAACCTCTCTTATTAGCAAAATTGATCGAACCAATCACTCCGGACAAGTTCAAGGCATGGTGGCTGCAACTAAAACGTCACCACCACCGACCTTTTTACCGATGAATGGTTATCCATCCCATATCCCGTTCCCCAATATGGGGCCGGTCTATATGAACCGGGCCGGGCAGGTAATCCAAACGCTGGGTCAGGGCGCGCTGGTCAATATCTCTATCTAAGCACGAATTCTTTATTTGAGTACCATTGTTTCAGTCATGTCTCGGATGCGCTGTTGAACCATCGGTAGCCACGGGGCGTTAGCCGGGCTGGCGGCGGCCAGGGCTTTCCAGCGTTCAAGTGCGCCCTTAATGTCGCCGGCGGCGGCGCTGGCTTCCGCCAGATAGTGGGCCGAACGCGGGTCACCGGGGTTTTTGGTTAAAATCGCTTCGAATTGTTGCCGAGCTTCTTCGGAAACCAACCCCCGGTTGGCCACGACCAGGGCTTCAGCGAAATTGCCCCGGATATCCGGATTGTCCGGGGCTAAGCGGGCGGCCTGTCGCCAAGCCTCCAGTGCTTCGGACGGTCGGCCGAGTTTGCCGAGGGATTGTGCCAGCAGCGCCCAGCCCTCGAGGTTGTCGGGGTTGCTTTTCAGCCGTTCCGCAAGGTGGTTGACCGCGCTGAGTACCGAGTCGGGAATGGCCGCGTGCTCGGCGGGGGTGGCGCGCTCGGCGAAGGGTTGAGCCGGCAGATCGGGGCGGCCGATCAACAGGTAAATGGCTAAGCTGCCAATCGGAAGCGCCGTCATCAAGCCGATTGCCAGCCGTTTGGATGAGTGCCCGATGGCCGGAGGGGGAGACTCGGACCCGGGTGCGGTGGTGGCCAGCATGCGCCGGGCGATTTCAGCCCGCGCGGCGTCGGCTTGGCCCGGCTCGAGCAAGCCCCGGCGACGGTCCTGTTCTATTTCGTTCAACTGATCCCGGTACACTTCCCGGTCGAACGCGGCGCGCTCGGGCAGGGCATGCGGTCGCCGCAACAAGGGGCGCAGCACGGTCAGCACCACTATGGCGGTCAGCGTTGCCGCCAGAATCCAGAACAGGGTCATGGCTTACTTATCCCTTATCGCCCAGTAATCGGCTGAGCTTTGCTTCTTCTTCGGCGGTCAGCAAAGGGGCGGCGGCCGGTTGCCGGCGGTTGCGTAAATAGGCGGCAACTCCGAGTCCACCCGACAGCAGCAAGGCGGGCGGGACCAGCCACAGCAGCCAAGTATTGCTTTGAAACGGCGGTTTCAGCCGCACGAAATCGCCGAAACGGTCGGTCAGATAGGCAATTACGCTGTCGTCGCTGTCGCCGGCTTTGAGACGCTCGCGCACCAGCAAGCGCAGGTCGCGGGCCAGCGGAGCGTTGCTGTCGTCGATCGATTGATTCTGACAAACCAGACAGCGCAAATCCAGGCTGAGCGCGCGGGCTCGGGCCTCCAGCGCCGGATCGGCCAGCATCTCATCGGGCTGCACGGCCAGGGCATAGTCACCGACGATGCCAAACCAGAGCAAGCCGGCCAGCATCAAGACTCGCAGCATTACAATTCCCCCGTCAATAGAGCTGTCCGGCCGCGAGATAGCCGAACGCCACCGCAAAAAGACTGATCACAACTGAAAAAAGAATATAGAGTAAGCCGAGCGCGATATCGCCCTCCGACAGCATGTCAAGCAGTTGCAGGCTGAATGATGAAAAGGTGGTAAAACCGCCCAGCACGCCAACCATCAGAAACAGCCGGGTGTCGCGCCCGATATATTCAACCGGAAGATTGGCCACAAAACCGATAATCAATGATCCCCCGACGTTAATGCCTAGCGTTGCCCAGGGAAAGTGAGAGGGCATCATTTCGAAGGGAAAGCCGCTGATTTCGAACTCGTGAAACAGCACGGAGAGCCAATGCCGGGCCAAGCTGCCCAGTGCGCCGCCAACCGCCACGAGGAAATACTCAGACATGCCGGGTCCACTGTAGAGTGCGCGTCAGCCCACCATCGATACCGACGGCTATTTTGTCAAGCCGCGCAGGGAGCGGATCAACGGCAGCAGGGTTCGTTCGACATCCTCCGGCGTGATCGGGCCGACATGCTTGTACCGAATCCGTCCCCGGCCGTCGATCAGGAAGGTTTCGGGCGCCCCGTAAACCCCGAAATCGATGGCAACCCGATTGTTCGGGTCAGTTCCGATGCTCTTGAACGGGTTGCCGAAGCTTTTCAACCAAGCAACCGCATCATCGGGTTTGTCCTTATAATTCAGTCCGCGCAGGGTCACGACCCGGTTTGCCGCCAGCCGCATCAACACCGGTTGCTCGGCTCGGCAGGGCGGGCACCAGGAGGCGAACACGTTCAGCAATTGCGGCTCGCCGGTTGCAAGGTCGGCAGTGCTCAGCCCGTGATCAAACCCCGGCAGCGGCGGCAGTTCGAACTTCGGCACCGGCTTGTCGATCAGAGCCGAGGGGATCATATGCGGATCGCGGCCGAGTCCGATTGCGAACCAAATGGTCAGCGCACCGAATATCAGCAGAGGAAACAGGTAAAACAGTTTACGCATGGGGCATACCGGGCACTCCCGGAAAAAGCTGGAAACAGGGGCCGTCCGTGGCTATTGTGAAAGGGTCCGGACGGTGCGGTTAACACCGCCCGGCCCCTTCTAGGGCTTAGAAACGATCAGGCTGATGTGAATCCGCCATAATCGCACCTGAAGCACCAGAAGGATCGACGATGTTCCTTGCATCGTTTTTCCTCCGTGATGGCCGGCCGGGAACCCTTGCCCGGCCGGTCTCGCAAGAGTAGCAGAACATCCATCTTACGAAAACGTGTTTTGCGAGACCGCAACGGCGGCGGCAGTTTTTGCGCGTGAGCGCGTCGCAGGCGCGCCAATTCTCAACCGTCGATCGCTGAGGCTAACCAGTCCTCCCGCCACCATGATCAGGCAGCCGAACCACAACCACGGCACCAGAGGATGATGATAAAGCCGTATGGTGTGGGCGCCTTTGCCGTCATCTTCGCCCAGCGCCAGATAAAGGTCGGCGTTGCCGGTGGTATGGATGGCGGCGTGAGTCAAGTCCATGCCGGTTACGGTGTAATGGCGTTGCTCGGGGGTAAGCGTGCCGACCACCCGACCGTCGCGGCGGATGGTGAAGCTTGCCCGTTGTGCGGTATAATTCGGACCATCGACCGGTCCGATTGTATCGAAACTTAAGCTATAGCCGGCGATTTCGACGGTGTCGCCCGGGCGGGCCAACTGGATTCGCTCGGATACCCAGCAAGCCGAGCCGGTCATTCCGGCAATCGCGACGCCCAGGCCGGCATGGGCCAACATGGTTCCCCAAGCGGCACGGGGCAGGGCGCGGGCCCGACCCAGACTGTCGAAGAGCGGAACGCGAAACAGGCGGATCCGCTCGCCGAAATCGACCAAAGCCCCGACCACGGCCCAGGCGGCTACGCCAATTCCGACCAGGGCACCGATCGGGCCGCCACTTTGCATCCACAGTGCGAACAATACGCAGGCGCCCGCGGCGGCGGCGGCCAGTCCAAGCCGGCCGAGTGCGCCCGCCAGATCCGCGCGTTTCCAGGGCAGCAGCGGCCCGACCGCCATGCAGACCACCAGTGGAATCATCAACGGTACGAAAGTCGCGTTAAAGAAGGGGGCGCCGACCGAGACCTTGCCGGCGTTCAGCACATCAAGAAACAGCGGATAGAGCGTTCCGACCAGCACGGTTGCGGTGGCGCAGGACAGAAACAAATTGTTGAGGATCAGCGCACCTTCCCGCGAAATCGGGGCGAACAGCCCGCCGGGAGCCAAGGACGGCGCCCGCAGGGCATAAAGCAACAGCGAACCGCCGATGGCGAGCGACAACAGAACCAGAATAAATATACCGCGGGCCGGGTCAACGGCAAAGGCATGAACCGACGACAAAATCCCCGAGCGGACCAGGAAAGTTCCGGTTAGCGACAGGCTGAAGGTCAGGATGGCGAGCAGGATGGTCCAGCTTTTCAGCGCATCGCGCTTTTCCACGACGATGGCGGAGTGCAACAGTGCGGTTCCGGCCAGCCAGGGCAGCAGCGAGGCGTTTTCGACCGGATCCCAAAACCACCAGCCGCCCCAGCCGAGCGTGTAATAGGCCCACCAGGAGCCCATGGCGATGCCCAAGGTCAGCGCCGACCACGCCGCCAGCGTCCAGGGCCGGACCCAACGCGCCCAGGCCGGATCAACCCGGCCCTCGATCAAAGCGGCAACCGCAAACGAGAAGGCGACCGAAAAACCGACATAACCGAGATAAAGGAACGGCGGGTGAAAGGCCAAGCCGGGGTCTTGCAGCATCGGATTGAGATCGTTGCCGTTGAGCGGTGCCGGGTCGAGCCGGATAAACGGGTCGGAGGTGCACAGAATAAAGAGCAAAAACCCGGTTTCGATCATGCCTTGCACCGCCAGCACCCGTGCTTTCAAGCCGGGGGGCAGGGCGCGGCCGAATCCGGCCACTGCGGCACCGAAGAAAGCGAGGATGGCAATCCACAGCACCATCGAGCCTTCGTGGTTGCCCCATACGCCGCTAATTCGATAAAGCAGCGGCTTGGTCGAATGGCTGTTGGCGGCAACGTTCAAAACGCTGAAGTCGGAGACGATATAGGCATGCATCAGTACGGCAAAGGCGAAGCCGATCAACCCGAGTTGCGCAAACGCCGCCGGCTTGGCCACCTCCATCCAGGCCGAGTTACCGCGGGCGGCTCCGAGCAGGGGCAGGGTGGACTGAATCAGGGCGACAAACAGCGCCAGCACCAGCGCGTAATGACCGAGTTCCGGAAGCAAAGGCCGTCTCCGCAGTCTTTAAAGGGACTATTTCGTCAGGGTCGAGGTTGCATGACCGGCTTCACCGGGGTGACCCGCCCGCTTCAGCGCGTCGGTCACCTCGGGAGGCATGTATTTTTCGTCGTGCTTGGCCAACACTTCGCGGGCCTCGAATAAACCGTCGGGGCGAAGCCGTCCTTCCGCAACGACACCCTGTCCCTCGCGGAACAAGCTGGGCAGAATCCCGCGGTAGCTGACCGCAACCGTTGCCTTGAAGTCTGTGACCGTGAACCGTACGGTAACCCCGTCGGGTTGCCGCACCACGCTGCCTTTTTCGACCAGACCTCCGAGTCGAAATGCGCGATCTCCGGCCGGGCGCTCTTTCAGGTCGGACGGGCTGTAGAAAAAAACCAGATTATCCTGAAATGCGGTCAGAATCAGAGCCGCCGCGGTTCCGAGCCCGAACAACGCCGCTAATAATATAATGAGCCGCCGCTTCTTTTTCAGAGTCATGGCTCGTCCTCGGTACCCGATGGTGCCGCCGAACGGCGGGTGGCGCGAGACGGCCGCTGTGCCTCAAGAATGTTCAACGTGTCGCGGTAACTGCGCAGTTCGTACAGTGTCGCGATAAGCATTCCGACCAGCATCGCGACAGTGATCGCGTAAGCCGGCCAGACATATGCGGCATAGCCGCCCATTGCAAAATAATCTGCCATTTCGCGTGCATGCCGAACCGGGTGGAAGAGCGGAAAACCGAGGGCACGATATTGGTCAACCCCGGACCTGTCCAGCGGCGTTTTGACATTACTGACCTTCGGCCGTTTTTCCGTGACGACAGCCCCGGATTAAAGTATTCAGACAAAGGGAAGATGATGACGCGCTTCCTCGGTTGCTTATCCTCGTCATGGCAGATTCAGTACGGGTCGCACCGGACATGCAGTGGCTTACCGCCCTTGCGCTTATTACCATTGTCTCGGGGATCACCATTTCCGTGGTGGTTTTGTTGGCGGTTCGTGCCTTACGTCGTACTCTTAACGAGGGTGCGCTTCAACAAGCCCATCAGATCAAACGATTGGTCGAGTCGGTTGCGCAACTGCATCGGCAGCAAGAAAGTGCCCGCACGAAAATTCAGGTGCTTGTCGAAGCTAATCGGCGCTTGGCCGATGAACTGGCCCTTCTTTACGAGCGGGTGGGGGAGGGTGACGGAATAAGCCGGTCCCCCGGTGTGCCGCGGCTGCTTAATTAAGACAGTTTCGCGATTTAAAATTAATGAAAATATTTGTTATTGACCCGGGCCGGTAATTGCCGCAGCTTATGTCCAACCGGCGTAGTCCGGTGTCTGATTTGACAAATTGTTCGTTAGATGGCTAGGGTTTTATGATATTCCCTAAACATATTTTTGCACCACTCCAAGTTTCCTGGCGAGAAGCGGCTGACTTAGTCATGCCCTGGCGTCTCTCCCCTTATGTTCATTGTCATCGTGCTGCTCTGATCATTTCTCGCACACAGGTTGTTGCGGCGCTGTTCGCAGTTTTGGTGCCAGCGTGGATATTGGTGGACATGCTCGCGCTCGAGCACTGGATGTGGTTGAGCATAATGCCATTGCGCATTGTCGCCTGCATTATCTTTGCTTGCCTTGCTTGGCCGCGTAAAGTTAATGATACGGTTTCATTTTCAAGAATTATACTGGCCGGTCTGGTGCTGTTGCCGCCAATGTTTTACTTGCTTTCCGCTCTCATCATCGCCGATGCCGGCAAGACTGGATTTACCGGCTTTGTTCGTGATCTTTATCAGTATCTCCCTTTTACCGTGGTTGCCGTGCTTTGCATCTTTCCATTGACTGCCCTGGAGGTCCTCGGCTGTTGGTTGGTTGTATTCGTGGTCATGGTCGGCGGCGAAAGAATTTTTTTTGAACGGGACTGGGTCTCGCTGGCCGGTCCGTTGTGGTTGCTGATGTTGATCGGTGGCACCGCCATGGTTTCGGGCATGAGCCAGTTGCAATATATGATTGCGCTGGTGCGGCGGGTGACTTTCGATACTTTGACCGGGGCGTTAACCCGGCGTGCCGGGCTAGAAATGCTGGAAGCACAGTTTCGTCATGGTCTTCAGAGCGAATCCCCGTTGACGCTTGCCTTTGTTGATGTCGATCGTTTCAAACAGGTCAATGACGGTTTCGGTCATGAATGCGGCGATCAAGTTCTGCGCAAAGTCGTTCAGCAGTTTCAGCGCGGCTTGCGGCAGGGCGACGCGGTTATTCGTTGGGGTGGAGAGGAATTTCTGATCGTACTCTCCGGTACCGATGTACACGGCGCATTGTTGGTGATTGAACGTCTGGGTACGGGTGGGTTCGGTGCTCGGCCGGACGGTCAACCGGTGACCGTCAGTATCGGTCTTGCGGAGCGGTTGACCGATGTCATAAAAGGTAGCCATGAACTGATCGAGTTGGCTGATCGGCGGATGTACGAGGCCAAGCTCGGCGGGAGAAATCGGGTTGTTTTCGGGGGCGGGGCCTTGCCCGTGGTCGCTTTAGCGTCATAAAATAATTTTTCTTCGGGTTAGGGTGTCGAGACGGATTGACATCATCAGAAAAACCGCCATAGTGCCGCCCGGTTGCACGATGGTTTCAGGCACCTGTGGAAGGGTGGCCGAGTGGTTAATGGCAGCAGACTGTAAATCTGCCCTCTTCGGAGTACGTAGGTTCAAATCCTACCCCTTCCACCATTTATCATCATAAGCTCTTGAAATAAGACGATAAAATTTACAACCTGCTTTCCAACCCCCAAACCAACCCCCAAATTCGCAGCAGATTTATGTAGTCGGGTGTGGAAGCTACCACTTGCCCGCGACACCCTGTCGCACCGTCACGAGTCGGGTCATGCCCTCGAAATCGAGACGATGTTCATCCCAGCTTGACGGTACCCGATCCAGTCTCGAGGATGTTGCCGGCGCCTCACCATGTCGCGGGCTTGATGCGCTATGAACACGACCGAGGCGCAGTCTCCGAACTGACCGAAAAATTTCGGGTTAGTCTCCCCCGTTTTGAGAACCTTGATTTTATAGTTCAAATGGTCGGCTTGATAGCCACCAGCCAGGGAAGCCCGGCTCCCGGCGCAGCAATGCCGAGCAACTGCTTACGCACACCGGGTGGTACCGTCAGGAAGTTCGCGAACAGTGTCAAATCTTCCTCCGTCACCTTGGGCCGGTTATCGTTGTCATTGGCGGGGATCGGGCTGCGCTTCATGCGGCTTGCCTCATTTCGATATGCCATGGGCTCCCGTCGATCATATGTTGCGGTGCCTCGCAATGCGGCTCGTCCGGCCGTGGTCCCCAGTTGGTCAACCACATCCCTGAAGGCCCGTTGCTGAGCCGGCAACGCCATGCAATTTCGTCGTCGCTGGCGCTGCGGGTGACGGCGTTCGGATCGGGCGGTGCCGGGTCTCGGTTGGCATTGTCGCGTTGTCGACCGAAGCGTCTGCCTTCCTGCCGAACATTCGTTCGATCCGGCCCCCCGCTTCGGGGGGTTGGGGGGTTAGATTTGTGATGTAGGGTAGTGTTCTGTAAGGGGGTGGAATTCCCGGCTTCGTCCGTGCTGGTTCCGCCGGCCTTCCCATCGGATTCCGCCGGCTTTCCGGATTTGCGGGCACGGTCCCGTTCGAGCGCCGCTTCCCGGCGAGCAAGTGAACTGTCGTGCTTGTCGCGGGCATCGAGCGCCAGCTTGCACAGGAATCGATGATACAACCGGCCGTCCGCGCATAGGACAAAGCCGTGAAGAGCTTCGGCACTGAGCTTGCGCCAGCGCCGCAGATCACGCCCGAACCCTGCGAAGAAGCACAAGGCCCGTTCATCGTTGGGCAGGCTGCCGGCCGGGACTTGGTGCCACGCCTTCAGCCATAGGGTCACGCCAGCCCGCCATGCCGTGTCACTGCGGGTCATCGCGTTGAAGTCGGAATTCAGCAGTGCGCCGATATCGAGCGGCAGCCACCATAAATCGCGCGTGTCCAAATCGGACGGCACGGGCGGCTCGGGCGGCTCGGGCAGGTCGGCAGTGGGGTTATGGTCGGTCATGGTGAGTCTCGGATGTTGAGGCGCCCCGGCGCAGCGTGAGGCTGGCCGGGGCTATGTCGGGATTACGCTTCAGCCTCTTCATTGCCGAGCCCGGCTTCGTTGAAGCAGCGGTCGAGCCGAGCCATGGCGGCGGTGACATGTAGGCGCACGGTGTCCAACCAGTTCAGGCAGT